>Ga0214921_10005979_pt1 | contig 16904 bp, 15 predicted proteins | sample LL1505_MetaG_FD_177992 | JGI IMG/M metagenome (GOLD analysis project Ga0214921, IMG submission 177992) | Freshwater microbial communities from Lake Lanier, Atlanta, Georgia, United States - LL-1505 | ecosystem: Environmental > Aquatic > Freshwater > Lake | place: USA: Georgia | collected...
CTGGATCAAGAATGACCATAAGTTCATAGTGACGCATGCGTTAACCCGACCTCCTCTGGACTAAGACGGCCACGGCATTTCCGTGACAGGAGGGTTAATACTTTCCTTCATCAAACCACCAGGGCCCGATCAAGGAGGTTAAGGGTAAGGCTTAGAGGCCTCAAAGAGTAAATCGAACAGGGATCCCTGTGTATTTCGGGCCTGCAAAACCCTCCTTATGAGCACAAAGGCCAGATAGGCCGTGGTGGCAATACGGATGAGCGTGATGGTGGCATAGCCACCTTGCTGCAAACCAAACTTTGCTCCTGTGAAAAGAGCTAGGTGCTGCCAAATAGCAACGTGATACAAAGTTTCTCCAGCCTGCCAAATCCAAAAAGCGTGTAAATCTTTTTTTCTGGTGAGGGCAATAACTGCCAGCGGTGTTAACCACAATACATACTGCGGCGAATACACCTTGCTAGCAATCATCACGATGGCTAAAACAATAAAAGCAACTGAAGCAAGAGTTGGGGTGTTCTTTATTTCAAAGAGGAAAATGACAAAAGAAGTTAATCCAATGAGTAATAGTAAAATAGCTAGGTAGTTAAGGTTTGCAAGGCCTAAACCAAGCTGGTTAAATGCCAACCAGATTGACCCCCAATCTGCTTGGCGTTCCATATTGAGTTTATAGAAACGCCACCAACCTGTTGGGGTTGTTAGGATAAAAGGTAGATTAACTGCTAACCAAATTATGATCATAGTTAATAAGTATTTTACTAAATCTCTTAATTGATTTGAGCGCCATAAAATAAATAGAATCGGCAAAAGTAAAAATACGGGAATAAATTTAGTTGAAATTGAAATTGCTAATGCAAGCGAGCTATACAAATATGCTTTTCTATCAAACCAGTAAATACTCAATAACATTGTGGTAATAGCCCACAGATCCCAGTTTATGTATAGAGAGGCAAGCATCGCTGGCGCTATCGGAACTAGATATGCATATTCGGGCTTTATTCTCCTAACAATAAGAACTAGACCAATAAAGAGAAGTGCAATTAATAAGGCGTTAAAGTTAAAATAAGAGATAGGCGTATGAGCAACAAATGATGTTGCATACATAACCAATCCGGTCAGTACTGGGTATTCAACTGAGTTGGTATCACTTGCATAAGGCCAGGTACTATCACTCAGACCTCTCTCACTAAAAAGTGATGGGAAATCGCTATAACAACTGTGAATGTACTGGTCTGGTGTGGCCCAGGAAGTACTTTCACAGTGTGAAAATTTTGTAAAAGAGATAAGCGTTGCAAAGATTGCTAATAGAACTAATGCTTTCGTACGAATCTGCATTAGGGTTTTTGGTGTTGCTTTCCGCCAGATGTGAAGACAATCGGATCAAGTCCACCGATGTTTGATGGTGCTGGAAAATCCATAATGGGTTCGCCTTTGAGTGCGCCCTTCATAAACGCTGTCCATATGCGAGCTGGGAATGATCCACCAGTAACTGAGTTCATTCCTCCGATTCCATTTAGAGTCAGTGTGGCGTTATCGCGGAAAAATGAAACAGAAGCCGCAATCTGCGGTGTATAGGCGCTAAACCAAGCAGAGGCATCTGATTGCGATGTACCTGTTTTGCCTGCTACTGGTCGTCCAAGTGCAAGCGCAGCCGTACCTGTACCGTTAGTAACCACTCTCTTTAACGCATACGTTAAATCTGCCATAACCTCTTTGCTAAAAACTTCCTGGGTTTCTTGCTTTGCCTCATACAAAACACCTTTATTTGAACCAACAACCTTGGCAACTAAATATGGTTTTGATTTAACTCCTTGAGCCGCAAATGTTGCATAAGAATTAGCCACATCAATGACATGAGGACTGGCAACACCTAATACGACAGAGGGTGTTGGCATCATTGCAATACTTTCTGGAATTCCTGCACGCCGCGCGACATCAATTACTGCTGCTGGACCAACTTTAATTCCAAGTGGGACAAATACGGTGTTAACCGAGTGTTCTGTTCCAAAGAGCAGACTAATCTGCCCCCATCCTTGCAAGCCATAGTTGCCCACTTCATATGGCTTTCCTGCGTCATCAAAAGTTTGAGGGGAATCGCCGTTCCACATTGAAGTGAGTGGAATTCCTTGCTCAAGTGCTGCCACAAGTGCAAAAGGTTTGAAAGTTGATCCCGCTTGGGCAATCGATTGGGTTGCATCGTTTAACTGGCGCTGTAAGTAATCTCGGCCACCATATAGAGCAACGACTTCACCTGTTCCAGGTCGGATCGCAGCTAAACCAATGCGCAGATCATCCGGTGCCTTTGCTGGATAAAACTTATTGACTGCGTCCACGGCAGATTGTTGAGCTTTTTGATCTAGTGTTGTTTTAATAACAAGACCGCCAACTAATAACTGATCTTGACTAAAGCCAAGTTTGGCCAGTTCTTTAATGACAGCCTCAATAAGATGACCTTTAGGGCCACTCAACTGCCCCGAAGTTGCGCGCGGTGAAACTATTGGGAACTTCATTTTTGCTGCCGCTTCTTTGTCAAGCCAACCAGCTTCAATCATTCCTTGTTTAACATACTCAAAGCGTGCTTGTAAACGTTCTAAATTACCCTTCTTAAAAGCTGGATCGTATAAACCGGGAGAGCGTAAAATGGAAGCGATTACTGCAGCTTGTGCGTTTGTAAGTTGATCGACATTACGGTTGAAATATTGTTGAGACGCAGTCATAACTCCGTATGAACCACGGCCGAAATAGATTGTATTTAAGTAACTCTCAAAAATTTGATCTTTAGAAAGTTGATTTTCAAGTTTAATAGAAATAACAAGTTCTTTTATTTTTCTCTGAATTGTGCGGCTTGGATCTAGAAATGCTGTTTTTGCATACTGCTGAGTGATTGTCGAACCACCTTGCAAAGATCCACCTTTTAAGTTATTAAGAACGGCGCGTAAGATTCCAGTCACCGAGAAAGCTCGGTTGGAATAAAATCCACGATCTTCTGCCGCAAGAACTGCATGTCGCACGTTAAGTGGAATCTTTGCTAGAGGAACAATCTGACGGTTCTGAGTTCCTACTCGACCAATCTCTTCACCATTGGAATATTGAATAACTGTTGATTGAGAATTCACATAAGCATTAGCGTCAGGGATATCAACAGTGAAATAAGCCAGCGCAAAAAGAACCGATCCTGCAATGAAGCCAAGGCCCCCTAGAAAGAGAGTCGATCTGATCAGGAACTTACGCATTTCTTAAGGCTACCGCGTGGCGTAATCCTCGTCCTCCAAGGTGCGTACCTTTCGAGGTGCCTTGCGTTCGTGCCCATCACCCAAAATGAATGAGGCACACAGGTGATTCCATGAACACCCGCGGCACACCTCAACGAGATAGACGCGAAATTCACCAAACTCACTCTCCATCTCAGTGAGCTCTTTGACATTCTTAATACGCCCTGAGTACTGACCGAGTTGCTCACCAAATGCATAGCGAAGTTCGACAAGTTCGTTCTTCTTACAAACTGGGCAGTTACGGGCCACTTTCTCACCGTGCCACTTAGCTGCTCGCATTAAATAAGGATCGGCGTCACAAGCATCAACAACACCTCGAAAAAGGGCCATTAAAGTGGCACGCTTATCGAGTGAATAATCGATGAACGAACGTTGAGATTTCATTAGAGTAAAGAATAAACCTATTTATGCCAGTACGCTCTTCATTATGAGTTTTCTTGGTTTGCTGAGGCATCCCAGGTTTTCGCGTTTGCTTGCAATTCGCTGGACGGGTCAAGCAAGCGATGGTGTTTTTCAAAGCGCGCTTGCTTCTTTTGTTCTTTTCTCACCAGAACGCCAAGCCAATGCACTAAGCGCTGCGCTTGGTTTTGCTGTTGTTCTATTGCCGTATTCAATTGTTGGTCCTTTTGTCGGGACAATTTTGGATCGAGTATCACGACAACGCGCATTATTTGTTTCAAACCTAGCTCGTAGCGCGAACTTATTGCTTGTTGCCCTCTTTATTTTTGGCGGAACGACAGGAATTGAATTAACAACGGTTGTTCTTTTTGCTTTTGGCATCAATCGATTAATCCTTGCTGCATTATCTGCAGGTTTACCATTGCTAGTTGATTCTAAATCTCTCATTACTGCAAATGCAACCGCCGTTACGGGTGGTTCTGTCTTAGTTGTTATTGGTGGCGGTATTGGTGTGGGAATGCGTGCGCTTACTGATTCATTAGCAATTGCTAATCACGCTGATGCACTCCTAATTCTTTTGGCTAGTGCTGGTTATTTCGCTGCAGCATTATTGAGTAGCCGGTTAAACAAATATGAGATCGGCCCGCTAGAGCATGAAAAGAAGCAAGCAAGTTTTATGCAGGGCATTACAGAGATGCGTGAAGGTTTCCAGTTCCTGCGCATTCACTCTGATGCTGCACGTGGAATCCTGGCAACAGCTGTGCACCGCGGGGGATTAACCGCACTCACACTGACGGCATTGTTGTTAGAGCGAAACTCTTTTAATGATCCTAATTTTCCTGAGCAAGGTTTAAAGGGATTTGGTTATGCCCTTTCCTTTGCTGGAATTGGCGTATTTCTTGGAGCTTTTCTAGCCCCTTATGGTGTTAGAAGAGTTGGTCGCCATCGTTGGATCCGTTTAGCAATACTTACTAGCGCTGTCTGCCCATTAATTTTGGCAACCACTCAGACCCAAGTCACATTAATTCTTACTGCCTTTTTAGTTTCTTTCTTTGGCCAAAACTTAAAAGTTACTAACGACGCACTTGTTCAATCCAAGATTGATGATTACTACCGCGGCCGAGTATTTGCGGTGTATGACGTTGTTGTAAATGGTGCAATTGTTTCTGGTGGTTTGATTGCAGCACTATTGCTTCCAACATCTGGTTTGGGTGCAACTGTTCCGCTGTGTGTGAGTGCAGCATATTTTCTAGCGGGAGTGCGCTTACTTCGTCCTTCTGTCTTTCCACCAGTTAAGTAGTGCCTCGGTAGCCTTTTCCTCGCCGATTTGTCCTTGTTCAAGGCGTAGCTCCATAAGAAAGTCCATCGCTGCGCCAACATCGCGTGAAGGTTTTAAGTTCAACAACTCCATCACTTGTTGACCATCTAGATCGGGGCGAATCTTTGACAACTCTTCTTGTTGCATTAAAACTGCGATGCGCGCTTCTAGTGAGTCATAAACACTAGCTAGGCGCGCTGCTTTGGTTTTATTGCGGGTAGTGCAATCAGCGCGGGTTAGAACATGTAAATGAGTCAGTAGATCACCGGCATCTCGGACATATCTGCGCACAGCAGAGTCAGTCCATTCTCCATCTCCGTAGCCGTGAAAGCGCAGGTGCAAAGTAGTTAAAAGTTCAACAGCTTCAACTGTGTCACCATCAAAGCGAAGCTCAGACAAGCGCTTTTTGGCAAGGCGAGCACCGACTACTTCGTGGTGATGAAATGAAACTCCACCGCCTTCTATAAAGGCACGTGTCTTAGGTTTTCCAATGTCGTGGAGCAGCGCAGCAAGGCGAATAACTAGGTTAGGACCACCTAAGCGATCTTCATGTTCAATTGCTTGCTCAAGGACTGTAATTGAATGCTCATATACATCCTTATGGTGATGATGTTCATCGACTTCAAGTCGTAGTTTAGGAATTTCTGGCAGCACTAAATCAGCAAGGCCGGTGTCAACCAATAATGTAATTCCCTTGCGGGGGTTATTTGACATAAGAATTTTCGTGAACTCATCGCGTATGCGTTCTGCTGAAATAATGGAAATGCGTTGTGCTAATTCTTTAATGGATTCTAAAACAGCGGGTTCGATTTCAAAATCTAATTGGCTAGCAAAACGCGCAGCACGCATCATGCGAAGTGGATCATCATTAAATGAATCATTAGGCAAACCTGGTGTCCGCAAAGTCTTTTCAGCTAAGTCTTTCAAACCATTGAATGGGTCTATAAACTCTGGCTTATCAGTTGTTAACTCCAACGCCATTGCGTTAACAGTAAAATCACGTCTAGATAAATCACCGTTGATATCTTTGCCGTATTCAACAGTTGGTTTGCGTGAATCAGCATCGTAATGTTCTGTGCGATAAGTAGTTACTTCAACTGTTGTGTCACCCCGTTTACCCGCAACAGTTCCAAATGCAATGCCGGTATCCCAAACATTTTCTGCCCACTCATTTAAAATCTTTTTTGTTTCTTGCGGTAACGCATTCGTTGTGAAATCTAAATCATTTCCTAGTCTTCCCAAGAGCGCATCGCGCACGGGTCCGCCAACCAATGCCAACGTAAAGCCTTTGGCTTTAAAGGATTGCGCTAGAGAACTAGCCAGCGGGGCTCGTTCAATAAGTGAGCGAATGGCTAACTCGCCCGCGGCTCCTAATGCGTTACTCACAATAAGTAAGGTTAGAGCAGTACCCTTGCCCCATGATCCCGGCACCTGGTGCGGGCAGCGAAGGTATGAAGAAGAAGCGGAAGCGTAAGCGCCCCGCCAACCGCGGCCCCCAAACTCAGAGTTCTTCCATCCCTGAAAAATCTCCTCACCCTAAAAACAAACGGCCCTATGCCAAACGCGTGGATGAAGTTAGCGCTGGCGGTTTAGTTATCGATAAATCTGGCACTCAAGGGTTATTGATTGGCCGAATCGATCATAAAGACTCAACTGGAAAGCGCATTTTATGGTCTTTACCAAAGGGGCATATAGAAGAAGGTGAAACACCAGAACAAGCTGCAATCCGTGAGGTTGCTGAAGAAACCGGAATCACTTCCTCTATTACTAAATCTTTAGGTGTTATCGATTTTTGGTTTATGGCTGAGGGAAAGAGAATTCATAAGACTGTTCATCACTTTATCTTTACTGAGGTTAGTGGAGAATTGACTCCCCAAGTTAGTGAAGTGGATGAGGTCTCTTGGTTTCCATTGCTTGAGATTGTTGATCGGTTGGCGTATCCAGATGAGAAAAAGTTAATCGCAAGAAGTGGTGAGTTAACTTCGTGAAAAAACTCTTACGTATTTTACTAGCAATATTCATCCTGGTTATACCTCTGTCACCAGCTCAGGCAGATTCAACTATTGTCCGACTTGTAAGTCCGGCGCATCAGACTTTTACTAATGAATTTAGAAATGATGATTTAGCACAGGCGTTAACACCATCAGGAAACTTGGGCCAGCTTGTTTTTGTTCCCACCTCTCAATCTAAAATTTGGGTTATCGACCCGGCTTTAATTGATGAAGTGGTAGCAATGACTGGAGACTACAAATTAGCGACCGGTGTAGCATCTGTTGGTTCACAATTAGCCACTAACTGGCTAACACAGCTGCGTAGAGTTTCTAGAAACAATGAGGTTATTGCTCTTGCATACGGCAATCCTGATATTACTTTAGCTAATTCATTAGCGCCAAGTGAATTAAAAATGTATTACGCTTTTGGCAAATCACAATTACAAAACACATTAGGACGCGTTGTGCGCAGCGAGCCTGAAGGTGGTTGGAGTACAGGGAAATCAAAGCTAAATGCATTAATGAAGAAAAATTACAGTGATTGCCGTAAAGCGCTTACTCGAATGTCTCATGCTGTTAATGATTACGATTTAATGTTGATGCGAGCACGCTTAGGCCGCCTCTTATCGCCGTCTTTAGATAAAGACTCCCGCGAATTTTTCTCCTACAGCGCTAAGGTTGCAGTCGAAAATCAGGTCCGTAAATTGCGAATTAATCCAGGTAAGTATCAAGTTACGACTGCCTCTGCAAAACTACCTGTAACAATCATTAACGAATTCGCAGTCGATGTCATGGTTAACGTGGAAATGACACCAATGAATACACGTATTGTTGTTGAGAATTTTGCTGGCGTAGTTGTGCCTGCTAATTCTAAGAAACAGTTGGAGTTAACTCTTGATGTTATAGCGCCGGGTGAGACCACGATTTTCGCTCAAATTACCGATGTCACAGGTATTAACGTCTCGCCTGTGGCAATTTTGCAGATCAATTCAACTGTCATAAATAAACGCGTGGCATGGTTTACCACCGGAGCGGCGATACTACTTTTCTTTGCTGCGGTGGCTCAAAGTGTCCGTCGCGTAAGAAAGGGGCGCAATGATGAAATCTAGTGACCTTTTCCTTGCTTCTGGGGTTATGGCGCTTGGAACAATCATTTCTCGTATTACTGGTTTTATACGTGGCATCTTAATTGTTGCTGTTCTTGGTACTACTTTACTTGCAGATACCTACAATGTTGCAAACACTATTCCTAATATTTTGTATAACCTGCTTGTAGGGGGTGCGTTAACAGCAATTTTTATTCCTCAGCTAGTTAAGTCTTTTGATCACGAAAATGATGGTGATGGATTTGCATCACGTCTAATTACAACCGTGTCTTTAATTTTATTTATACTTCTTGCTTTCGGAATCTACTTCGCGCCAACTCTTGTTCGTTTATACGCCCCAGAGTTTTTTACTCCAGGTTTTGAAATTGAAAAAGAGATTGCCATAACTTTCACGCGCTACTGTTTACCTCAAATCTTCTTTCTCGGCCTCTTTGCCCTGTTGGGCCAGGTAGTAAATGCGCGTGGCTCTTTTGCGCCCGTAATGTGGGCGCCTATAGCAAATAACCTTGTTGGGATTGTGCTATTTGGCGGTTTTCTTATCTTCTCGCCCTCTATTAGCATCGAGAATATTACACCCACTCAACTTCAGATTTTGGGTTGGGGAAGCACGATAAGTGTTGTAATTCAAACTTTGGTTCTAATCCCGATATTAAATCAACTTAAAATCAAGCTCCGGCCACAGTGGGGATTAGTGGGCCTTGGTAAATCATTTAAATTAGCAGGATGGACTCTTATCTATATTGTAATTTTCCAATTAGGTTATTTGGTCACAGTTAATGTTGCAACAAGTGCTGCAGTTCGAAGCGCGCAAGAGGGAATATTGCAGGGGGTTGGTTACACACCTTATACATATGCTTATTTTGTGATGTTGTTACCCTACTCAATTGTAACTAATTCAATTATCACTGCAATCTTGCCTCATATTTCACGACTTGCCCTGGAGGGGAAAGCCGTTGAAGTTCGTGAACAGTTAATTCGATCAATAAGACTTGTTGGTGTTATAACTATTCCTAGTGCTGTGGCATTCATGTTATTTGGTCCACTTATTACTTCGGTCATCTTTGTTGGAATCCCAATTGAGGATTCAAGTTATATTGGTTATGTATTATGCGCATTGAGTTTTGGATTAGTGGCATTTTCTATTCACTTAATTTTAATTCGCGGTCTTAATGCATTCGAAGACACGAAAACTCAGGTGATTTCTATATTCGTTATTACCGCTATTTCCATCGTTCTCTCCTATTTTTCCTTGTTTACTCTTCGCAATAAATGGGTAACCATAGGTTTAGGGGTGGCTTTCTCAATCTCTTACATTGTTGGTGCGTTCATTACTTTCTCATTACTTAAAAAACATACTGGCTCTATCTCTTTGAATGATTTTGGTGGTCAGCACCTGCGCTTATTTGGAGCTTCCTTCGGGGTAATGTTGCCAATTTTCGCAGTAACCCGGTATTTGGATTGGGTAGGCGTTGAATTAAGTAAAATCGCTAGATTAGGTGAGTTGGTAGCCGTTGTGGTCGCGACCCTTCTTGGTTATTTGCTCGTGTGCAAGGCTGCTGGTGTAGAAGAAATCTCAATGATTAGACATTTGAAAAACTCTGTTTTACGACGTCCTAGCGCAGTGGAATAAAGAAGATAAGTTACGGGTTATAGGGAGCACATATGAGTGAAGTTAGAGATGTTGTAATTGTCGGATCAGGTCCAGCTGGATACACAGCTGCTATTTACGCATCTCGCGCGCAGTTGAATCCAATTATTTATGAGGGTTCTGTTACTGCTGGTGGTGCGCTCATGAATACAACTGAAGTTGAAAACTTTCCTGGATTCATTGATGGTGTTATGGGTCCAGATTTAATGGACAGCATGCGAAAGCAAGCCAAGCGCTTTGGCACAGAGTTAATCACTGATGACATTGTTGAGATGGATTTGTCAGGCGAGATAAAGATTTTGAAAGATGGTTCCGGAAATACTGTTAAAGCTAAATCAGTAATCCTTGCAACCGGCAGTGCATACCGAGAAATTGGTTTAGTAAACGAAAAGCGTCTATCTGGACACGGAGTTTCTTGGTGTGCTACTTGTGACGGTTTCTTCTTCCGTGGACAAACAATTGCAGTTGTTGGTGGGGGAGACTCCGCTGTTGAAGAAGCAACCTTCTTGACTCGTTTTGCTGACAAAGTTATTTTGATTCACCGTCGTGATTCATTACGGGCATCAAAGATCATGGCAGAACGTGCAGCCAATAATTCTAAGATTGAATTTTTATGGAACTCCGAAGTTATTGATGTTCTAGGCGCTGACAAAGTTTCTGGTCTAAAGATTAAGAACACAGTTGATGGTTCTGAATCAACATTAGATGTCACCGGTTTATTTGTTGCTATCGGACATATCCCGCGCAGTGAATTAATCATTGGCCAAATCGATCTAGATTCTGAGGGCTATGTAAAAGTGGAAGGTCGATCCACTAGAACAAATATTAAGGGTGTCTTTGCCTGCGGTGACTTGGTGGACCATACCTACCGCCAAGCAATTACAGCAGCTGGTTCTGGCTGCGCGGCAGCCCTAGATGCTGAAAGATTCCTCTCAGGACACTAAAGTTCTCAACCTAAACACATACATCAAGGAGTAAATAATGGCCACGAGCAAAGTAACTACAGCAACATTTGATGCTGAGGTTTTAAAGAGCAGTACGCCTGTATTGGTGGATTTCTGGGCAGAATGGTGTGGTCCATGCCGTGCTGTGGGACCAATCCTTGAAGAGATTTCAGATGAGTATGGTTCAAAGTTAAAAATCGTAAAACTCAACACTGATGAAGAGTCAGCAATTGCAATTAAGTATGGAATTTCATCGATTCCAACTATGAATGTTTTTGTTAATGGCGAAATCGTGAAGACAATTGTTGGAGCTAAGCCAAAGCCTGCGATGTTGAAGGAACTTGAAAGCTTTCTCTCTTAAAGAAAATGTCTGACCTTTCCGAATCTGAGATTCGTTCTTTTCAGCAAGCCCGTGGCTTAAGCGTCACGGGTCTTGTTGATGAAGTCACTGCACGCGCACTTGAAGAAGCGCAGTGGAAACTCGGAGACAGATCCCTAAATCTTCAAGAGCCACCTTTAATGCATGGTGATGATGTTGCCGCTTTGCAATCGCGTTTAACTGAGATGGGTTTTGATTGTGGGCGAGTGGATGGAATTTATGGTCCACGCACAGAATCGGCGGTAAAGGATTTTCAAAAATCTGTAGGTGGAACCGTTGATGGTAAATGTGGTCCAGCAACAATAATTGCTTTGATTCGTTTAACTAAAATTGTTTCTGGTGGTGCTCCATCTGTTATGAGAGAAAGTGCAAATCAAAAAAACCGCGGACCAGCACTTGCTAATAAAACAATTGTTTTAAATCCAGATGGTGATGATCCTCTTGTTTATGATGTTGCAGTTCGTACTGAAGGTCGCCTGCTTGCCCTTGGTGCTTCGGTTTTCTTAACTCGTGGTGAAAAAAATAATCCTTCAGAAAGTGAAAGAATAGCTTTTACAAATAACAGCAACGCTGATTTGATGATTTCACTACATGAAGATAGTTATAAGAATGAAAACGCACATGGAGCAGCAACATATTTCTATGGCAGTGAAGCTCATGGCGTGCACTCAATTGTTGGAGAAAGATTTGCTTCGCTAGTTCAGCGCGAAATATGTGCTCGTACTGATTTTGCTAATTGCCGCACGCATGCCATGACGTGGGATTTATTGCGCTTAACTAAAGCCCCAGCAGTTCGTATTGATTTGGGTTATAAAACTAATCCTGGCGATATTGGCCGTATGTCTCGTTCAGATTTTCGTGATGTGATTGCTGAAGCCCTTGTTATTGCAATTCAGCGCCTCTATTTAGCTGCTGAAGATGATGCAAAAACAGGAACTTTGCGTATTTCTGATCTGCGTAAAGCCGGTATCCGTCGTTAATAAGTGTTCGGCGGCATGCCGGCATATGGGAGACTTAAGCCATGTCTGATGTAACGCCACGTTTTGCAACCGGAGCGCCTCAAAATTTAGAGGAGCGCTTTGCTGGACGTGCTGCGCATATGCAACCAAGTGAGATTCGCTCACTCTTTGCTGTTGCATCTAGACCTGAAATTGTTTCATTAGCTGGTGGAATGCCAAATCTTTCTGCACTTCCAATGGCAATGATGGCCGATGTTGTCCACAAACTTATTTTAAATAACGGTGCGGAAGCATTGCAGTATGGAAGTGGACAGGGTCATCCAAAACTTCGCGAGCAAATCTGCGAGGTAATGGCGCTAGAAGGAATTCGCGCCAATCCAGATGATGTTTTAGTAACAACTGGTTCACAGCAAGCTCTAGATTTAATCTCTCGTATTTTTATTGACCCGGGTGATGTTGTTTTAGCTGAAGCACCTTCATACGTTGGAGCTCTTGGCACTTTCCATCAATATGAAGCAAAAGTTATCCATGTTGAAACTGATGATTTGGGATTAGTCCCAGATGGATTACGCGCTGCAATTAAAAGCGTTCGAGCCTCGGGCCGCCGAATAAAGTTTCTCTACACAATCCCTAACTACCAAAACCCTTCAGGAGTTTTACTTCCTGCAGATCGCCGTACTGAAATCTTAAATATCTGCCGCACGGAGGGCATTTTTGTTGTTGAAGATAACCCTTATGGCCTGCTTGGTTTTGATAAGCCATCTCCTAATGCCATGCGTGCTGAAGATTCAGAGAATGTAATTTATTTAGGTTCATTTTCAAAGACGATTGCTCCTGGAATGCGTGTGGGTTGGGCGCTAGTGCCACCATCTCTTAAAGAGAAGTTAATTATTGCTAGCGAGTCTTCAATCTTGTGTCCTTCTAACTTCTCACAGTTAACAATCTCTAGTTATTTAGCTGATCAACCATGGCGCGACCAGATTGCTTCTTTTTGCGATCTTTATAAAGTACGCCGCGATGCGATGCTTGAATCACTAGATGAGCACTTCCCTGCTACTGCTAAATGGACCAAGCCAGGTGGTGGTTTTTATGTATGGGTTACTTTGCCACCAGAGATTGATACTAAAGCGCTTATGCCAAAAGCTATTGTGGCAAAGGTTGCCTACGTTCCTGGCACAGCTTTCTATGCAGATGGTTTTGGTTCATGGTCAATGCGCTTGTCGTATTGCTACCCAACACCCGAGCGCATCCGTGAAGGTGTGAAAGCTTTGGGTGGGGTTATTAAGAGCGAGATGTCTCGACGCAGTGGAAACCAACTTAATTAATTATTTATTGCCTTAGCAATTCGCTTTAAATCCTCTGCTCCCGCAAATTCAATAACAATTGTTCCTTTTTTCACACTGCCTTGAATTGAAACACGTGTGTCTAATGTGTCACCCATAGTGTCAGCAATCTCTTGAAGTTCAGGGCTGGCAGATTTAACACCTTTTAACTTTTTGGCACTTTTTCGCTTCGGCGCACCGGTTGAAATGATTTCCTCTATCGCGCGCACACTCAAACCTTCAGCCACAATTCGTGCAGCTAATTTTTCAATCTCATTTGAATCACTTAAGCCTAAAAGTGCGCGTGCATGTCCTGCACTGAGTGCACCTGTTATAAGTTTTTGTTGAACTGTAGTTGGTAGGTTCATTAAGCGAATGGTGTTTGAAATTAACGGGCGTGATCGTCCAAGCTTTGCTGCTAACTCATCATGTGTGCAGTTAAAGTCTGTGAGAAGTTGTGAATATGCCGCAGCTTCTTCTAATGAGTTCAGTTGGCTGCGATGGATGTTTTCGATCAACGCCTCGCGCAAAAGTTCATTATCTGGGGTTTGTCGAATGATTACCGGAATAGTTTTTAATCCTGCAGCTTTAGCTGCGCGAAAGCGCCGTTCTCCCATAATGAGTTCATAGGAACCATTTGGTTTCTGGCGAACAACAGGTGGTTGCAAGATGCCGATCTCTTTAATTGAGGCGGTTAATTCATTGAGAGCATCCACATCAAAGTGTTGACGTGGTTGACGTGGGTTTGCTGAGATGAGATTGACGTCAATTTCATTTTGAGTAGCAACTTCTTGACCGGCAACAGTTAGCGATGTTGGAATCAATGCATCCAGGTTTGTTCCGAGTCCTCCACGACGTGCCATTATGCAATCTCGCCTTCGCGTTTATAATTTATTGAAATAACGTTCGAATCAAAAGGTTTGCCGCGCTCAGCTAATTCGCGAGCAACTGACATATAAGCAATAGCACCTGGTGATGATGCGTCATATGTCATAACTGTTTGATTAAATCCTGGTGCCTCTGAAACTCGCACAGCACGTGGAATGGGAATATCAATTAATTCATTTGGGTAATGCTTGCGAATCTCATCTGCAACATCATTGGCAAGTCGTGTTCGAGAATCAAACATTGTTAAAACAAATGTTGAGAGTTTTAAAGAGGAGTTTAGGCGCTTCTTAACTAATTCATATGTCTTTAATAGTTGTGACAAACCTTCTAATGCATAGTATTCACATTGAATGGGAATTAGCATTTCTTTCGCAGCAGTTAGCGCGTTAATTGTTAATAAACCAAGGGAAGGTGGACAATCAATAAAAATATAATCAAGGGGTTCACCTGTTTCAATGCGCTGCGTTGCTAACTCATCAATGGCATCTTTTAATCGCATCTCACGTGCAACCATTGGAACTAATTCAATCTCTGCTTGTGCAAGTGAAGTATTTGAAGAAACACATTCAAGTGAAGGAAAACCTTTAACCTTTTGTATTGCTTGCGACATTGTTAAATCGCCCATAAGAACTTCATAAATTCCGGCATTTTCTAGATGCTCTACCCCCAGGGCAGTTGAGGTATTTCCTTGAGGATCTAGATCAATAACTGCCACTCGCAGGCCACCCATAGAAAGGGCTGCTGCCAAGTTAACTGTGGTGGTGGTTTTGCCGACCCCGCCCTTTTGATTAGCTACTGTGATGATTCGAAGGGAGGCTGGTTTTGCCATCGCCTCTTTGAGGCGGCGAACGCCAATAACCTGCTTTGTTTCACGTGAATCAGTCACGTGGGCTAGTTAAGCACCTTTGCGCACTTCTACTATGCGTCCAAGCTCAATGCCGTCAAGGTTTACCTCGTGGAGCATCGCTTTTGGTACTGATTTCATCTCTTCCTCGGCAGATTTGCCCTTAATAGCCATAAGTGAGCCATTGGTTTTTAAAAGGTGCCAACTCATTTTCTTTAACTTCTCAAGGGGGGCCACTGCCCTGGCTGTTACATAGTGAGCGCTTGTGCGCACATCCTGGGCTTGACCACGAATAACTTCAATATCAAGGCCTGCCACAGCCTCCTTGAGGAACTCAACTCTGCGCTCAAGGGGCTCGATTAGGGTGACTTTAAGATCTGGACGGGCCAGGGCGATCACGATTCCAGGCAGACCTGCCCCTGAGCCGATATCAAAGACGATGGAGCCCTCTTTTAAAAGGGTGGTTACGGGCAGGCAGTTGAAGATGTGGCGATCCCAGATCTTGACAGCTTCGCGGGGACCGATTAATCCACGCTCAATTCCAGCGCTTTCAAGGAAAGCGGCATAGGCGTGAACCCGATCGATATCAGGGAAATATCGCTCGATCAAGGTTTCACGTGAAACCTGCATTTATGCTGGATAGATTACGACGTAGCGGTTTGGGTCTTCCCCGTCAGATTCGCTACTTAGGCCTAGCTCTTGGATTGTGTCGTGGATGATTTTGCGCTCAAAGGCGTTCATTGGAGCTAGTTTGATTGAAGCGCCGGTGGTCTTAGCCTCTTCAGCCATCTCGTTAGCAAGCTTTGTTAGCTCTGTGCGGCGATTGGCACGAAAATTATCAATATCAAGCATTAGGCGTGAGCGATCTCCGGTGGCGGTCTGAACTGCAAGGCGGGTGAGCTCTTGAATGGCATCTAGAACTTCGCCGTCTCGGCCAACTAAGTGATTGAGCTTTCCGCCAACGATTGCCAGTGAGGCACGGTCGTTTTCGACGTCGATATCGATATCGCCATCTAGATCTGCGATGTCGAGTAGGGCCTCCAGGTAGTCGGCGGCGATATCGCCCTCTTCCTCAAGCTTTGCTACGCCTTTTACAGGCTTTGTTTCAACAACCTCTTCTACCGTTTCAACAACTTCTGCTTTTGCTTTTGCCATGATGCTCTCTCAGTCGGGTTTGTAGTGAATTAATACTATTTGTACTGATATGTCCTATTTCTTCTTTTTCTTCTTCTTTGGTTGGTTTCGTTGCCCTTTAACTTCTTCTTCCGTTGGGGCCACATCTGATTCAGGTGCTACTACCCCGCTCTTATGGGCACGCTTTCGCTGTAGCTCTTCATATGCAGGAGATCCTGGTGTTGGGTTTCGCTTAATGACATAGAACTGTTGTCCCCATGTCCAAAGATTTGTTGTCGACCAATAAATTAAAACTCCGATTGGGAAGTTAACACCTGAGATTGCAAATATCAATGGGAATGCATACAACATAATTTTTTGCTGTTGCAGCATCATGTTGTTGCTGGAATCCATCTTTGGCATTCCCTTTGTCATCAACTGACGCTGTGTTGTGAAAGTTGTGAGTGACATAAATGCAATCAAGATAACTGTAACGATCTTTACTGTGGTGATATCTGAACCTAAAAATGTTTGAGAGATTGGTGCGCCGAAAAACTTAGCTTGCGCGGCACTAACCACATCACCTTGTGTTAAAACGCCATGCTTAACTGGTGGATTCTTGCCAATTCCGTTAAGAACAGTGAAGAGTGCAAAGAAGATTGGAGCTTGGGCAAGAATTGGAAAACATGAAGCTAATGGGTTTGTTTTGTGCTCCTTATAGAGC
>Ga0214921_10005980_pt1 | contig 16902 bp, 13 predicted proteins | sample LL1505_MetaG_FD_177992 | JGI IMG/M metagenome (GOLD analysis project Ga0214921, IMG submission 177992) | Freshwater microbial communities from Lake Lanier, Atlanta, Georgia, United States - LL-1505 | ecosystem: Environmental > Aquatic > Freshwater > Lake | place: USA: Georgia | collected...
CCCTTCGCAAATCAAAGCGCTCGAGGCCGGCAAGCGATTGCGCATTCGCGGCGAAGTGCGCGGCGGCTTTCTGGGCCGCACCATGATGCATCCCAGCTTTGAGAGCGCGGGCGGGCCGCTGCCCGCCGCGCTCACGCCGGTGTACCCCACCGTTGCGGGTTTGCCACAGGCATATTTGCGCAAGGCGGTGTTGTCGGGTCTGGCGCGGGCCGAGTTGGGTGACACCTTTCCGCCCGAGGACTTTGCACCGCTGAACGGGCCCGGGCAGGGTGGCATCTGGACGCTGCGCGAGGCGCTGGCTTTTTTGCACCATCCCACCCCCGATGTGTCGCTGGACTCGCTGGAAGACCACAGCCACCCGGCCTGGCAACGGCTCAAGGCTGAGGAATTGCTGGCGCAGCAGCTCTCGCAACTTCAGAGCCGCCGTGAGCGTGCGGCGCTGCGCGCGCCGGTGCTATCACCCGTTTCGGGTCCGGCGTCGCTCTACCACCGGCTGCAGGCGGCTTTGCCTTTTGCCCTGACCGGCGCACAGCAGCGTGTGGTGACCGAGATCGGCACGGACCTGGCGCTGCACAAACCCATGCACCGGCTCTTGCAGGGCGACGTCGGCGCGGGCAAAACCGTGGTGGCGGCGCTGGCGGCCGCGCTGTGCATTGACGCGGGTTGGCAATGCGCGCTGATGGCGCCCACCGAAATCCTGGCCGAGCAGCACTTTCGCAAGTTGCTGGGCTGGCTGGAGCCATTGGGCGTGACAACGGCCTGGCTGACCGGCACCCAAAAAACCAAGGAGCGGCGTGCCATGCTGGCCTTGATTGCCTCGGGCGAGGCGCGGCTGGTGATCGGCACGCACGCCATCATCCAGAGCAAGGTGGAGTTCCACCAACTCGCGCTGGCCATCATCGACGAGCAGCACCGCTTTGGCGTGGCGCAGCGGCTGGCCCTGCGAAACAAGCTGCTCACCGACGGCTTGGAGCCTCACATGCTGATGATGACGGCCACGCCGATTCCGCGCACGCTGGCCATGAGCTACTACGCCGACCTGGACGTCTCCACCATCGATGAGCTGCCGCCCGGCCGCACGCCCATCGTGACCAAGGTCGTGCAAGAGGCACGCCGTTTTGAGGTCATAGACCGCATCCGCAGCCAGGTCGCGCAGGGGCGGCAGGTGTACTGGGTTTGCCCCCTGATTGAAGAAAGTGAAATGCTGGACTTGAGCAACGCCACCGAGACGCATGCTGAACTGAGCGCCGCGCTCAACGAAGGCAGCGCAAGCGTGGCCGTGGGCCTGCTGCATTCGCGCATGCCGCCCGATGAAAAAAAGGCGGTGATGGCGGCCTTTGTGCAGGGCAGCCTCTCGGTGCTGGTGAGTACCACGGTGATCGAGGTGGGCGTGGACGTGCCCAACGCGTCGCTGATGGTGATCGAGAACGCGCAACGCTTCGGCTTGAGCCAGCTACACCAGTTGCGTGGGCGGGTGGGGCGGGGCGCTGCGGCCTCCGCTTGCGTCTTGTTGTATTCGACCGGGGACTCCCCGCGTCTGGGCGAGGCCGCGCGTGAACGCCTCAAAGCCATGGCGCAGACCAACGACGGTTTTGAGGTTGCCCGGCGCGATCTGGAGATCCGCGGCCCCGGGGAGTTCCTGGGCGCGCGCCAGTCGGGCGACGCCATGCTGCGTTTTGCCGACCTGGCCACCGACCGCCACATCCTGGACTGGGCCCGCCGCGAAGCCCCGCGCCTGCTCGACCATTACCCGACGCTGGCGCACAAGCATGTGCAGCGCTGGTTGGGCGGAAAATCGGACTTTCTGAAAGCCTGAATCCATGACCCTCACCGAACTCAAGTACATCGTCGCCGTGGCGCGCGAGAAGCACTTCGGGCGCGCCGCAGACGCCTGTTTTGTGTCGCAACCCACGCTGTCGTTAGCCATCAAAAAGCTGGAGGAAGAGCTGGATGTCAAACTGTTTGAGCGCAGCGCCAACGAGGTTTCGGTGACGCCGCTGGGCGAAGACATCGTGCGCCAGGCGCAGGGCGTTTTGGAGCAGGCGGCGCATATCAAAGAAATTGCCAAGCGCGGCAAAAATCCGCTGGCCGGGCCGCTGAAGTTAGGGGTGATCTACACCATTGCGCCCTACCTGCTGCCCGAACTGGTGCGCAAAATCATCCAAAAATCCCCTGAGATGCCGCTGATGCTGCAAGAGAACTTCACCGTCAAGCTGCTGGAAATGCTGCGCACCGGCGAGATCGATTGCGCCATCCTCGCCGAGCCGTTTCCGGACGCCGGGCTGGCGACTGCGGCCTTGTATGACGAGCCTTTTATGGCGGCGGTGCCCAGCACGCATCCGCTGGCGGTGCTGCCCTCGGTGACTGCGCAGGCACTCAAAGACGAGACCATGCTGCTCTTGGGCAACGGCCACTGTTTTCGCGACCATGTGCTGGAGGTCTGCCCCGAGTTCGCGCGCTTTTCCAGCAATGCGGCGGGCATGCAAAAAAGCTTTGAAGGCTCGTCTTTGGAGACCATCAAACACATGGTCGCCGCCGGCATGGGTGTGACGCTGGTACCGCGTCTGAGCGTTCCTAAAGCTGAATTGAATGCATCCGCAAAGCGTAAGCAGAGCGAAGAAAACTATGTGCGCTACCTGCCCATCGTGGACGCTAACGGCGCAGCCCCGCCGACCCGCCGCGTGGTGCTGGCCTGGCGACGCAGCTTCACCCGCTACGAGGCGATTGCCGCGCTGCGCAACGCGGTGTATGCCTGCGAGCTGGCGGGTGTGACGCGGCTGTCGTGACGCGCCTGCGCCTGTACCTGGACCTGATCCGCTGGAGCCGCCCGGCTGGCTGGTTGCTTTTGCTGTGGCCCACGCTCAGTGCCTTGTGGCTGGCGGCGGGCGGCTTTCCGGGCTGGCACTTGCTGCTGGTGTTTACGCTAGGGACCATTCTGATGCGCAGTGCCGGGTGCTGCATCAACGATGTGGCCGACCGCGACTTTGACCGCCATGTGCGGCGTACCGCGCAGCGGCCGGTGACCAGCGGCAAGTTGTCGGTACGCGAGGCCTTGGCTATGGGCGCGGTACTGGCGCTGCTGGCTTTTGCGCTGGTGCTCACCACCAATGCGCTGACCATCACCATGTCTTTTGCCGCACTGGCGGTGGCCGTGGCCTACCCGTTTGCCAAGCGCCTGGTGTCCATGCCGCAGGCGGTTTTGGGCGTGGCGTTCAGCTTCGGAATTCCCATGGCGTTTGCGGCGGTGCGCGTTGAGGTGCCCGCACTGGCCTGGGTTTTGCTGGCAGCCAATATGGCCTGGGTGCTAGCCTATGACACCGAATATGCGATGGTCGACCGCGAGGACGATTTGCGCATTGGCATTCAAACCTCGGCCATCACGCTGGGCCGCTGGGACGTGGCGGCCATCATGGGCTTTTATGCGCTGTATTTAGCTCTATGGTCCTGGGCCGTGTGGCAACTGGTCCCGCCTGGCACCTGGCTGTGGCCTATTGCTGCAGCTTCAGGTGTGGCGGGCGCGCAGGCGATCTGGCATTACCACTTGATTCGCGGGCGTGAGCGCGAGGGCTGCTTTCGCGCGTTCCGGCTCAACCACTGGATCGGCTGCGCTTTGTTTGCCGGTCTGGCCGTGGCCGCGCAGTTGCGCTGAAGCAGGCACAAAAAAGCCCGCCTGCGGGGTGCGCGGCGGGCTGTCCTGATCGGGCTTTTCGGCTTACTTGGCCTTCAAGCACTCGCTCATGAATTTTTTGCGCTCATCGCCTTTGAGGTCCTTGGTCTTGGCGTCGGCGTTACAGGTCTTCATTTTGTTTTGCTGCGGGTTGCCGGCTTCTTCGGCAGGCGCGGGTTTGGCGCTCAGGCACTCGCTCATGAATTTTTTGCGCTCGTCACCTTTGAGTTCTTTGGTTTTGGCTTCGGCGTTACAGGTGGTCATCTTGTTTTGTTGATCGGTGGCGGCGTGCGCGCCACCCAGGGCCAGGCTGAATGTGAGAGCGGTTAGGGCGAAGAACTTGGACATACATCTCCTTGGAGGATAAAAGTGAGGTTGTGGCTAAGACAGGGGAGTGCCTCAGGCCTAAGCATACAACCCGCCTTCGGCTATGGGCTTGGCTACTCTGCCTGCTACGAACCGCAACAGCCCGCGCCTAAAATGGCACGATGCTTGCTGTGAACAACGAACTTCTCCCGGCGCTGGCGGCCGCGCTGGGCCAACTGGCCCCTGAACCTTTTGCGAACGGCACCGTGCGCGCTGTGCTGGAGTCACCCAAGGTGGCAGCCCATGGGGACTTCGCCACCACAGCGGCCATGCAATTGGCCAAACCCCTGCAACGCAACCCCCGTGATGTAGCGCAAGCCCTACGCGAATTGCTGCTGGCCCAGCCCGCGTTTGTGCGCTGGGTGGAGGCGGTGGACATCGCCGGGCCGGGTTTTATCAACATACGCCTGTCGGCGGCGGCCAAACAGAGCACAGTGCGCGAAGTGCTGCAGGCCGGTGCCGCTTTTGGCGTGCGGCCCTCTAACGGGCAGCGCGTGCTGGTGGAGTTTGTGTCGGCCAATCCGACCGGTCCGCTGCATGTGGGGCACGGGCGGCAGGCCGCGCTGGGCGACGCTTTGTGCAATTTGCTGGCCACGCAAGGCTGGTCGGTGTACCGCGAGTTTTATTACAACGACGCGGGTGTGCAAATCAACACCTTGGCCACCAGTACCCAGCTGCGCGCCACCGGCTGCAAACCCGGTGACGCGGCCTGGCCCGAGACCTCTTACGCGGGTGACTACATTCAGGACATCGCCGACGATTTTTTGGCCGGTAAAACGGTTTCCGCCGACGACCGCAGCTTCACCGCTAGCGGCGATGTGAACGACCTGGAAGGCATGCGCGAATTTGCAGTGGCCTATTTGCGCCGCGAGCAAGACCTGGATTTGCGGGCGTTTGGTCTGCGCTTTGACAACTACTACCTGGAGTCCAGCCTGTACACCAGTGGCCGTGTGGACGAAGCGGTGCAGGCCTTGCAGGCCTCGGGCACCACGTTTGAGAAAGACGGCGCGCTGTGGCTGCGCTCCACCGACTACGGCGACGACAAAGACCGCGTCATGCGCAAAGGCGACGGCAGCTATACCTACTTTGTGCCCGACGTGGCCTACCACCTGGCCAAGTGGGAGCGCGGTTTCACCAAGGTTGTCAATATCCAGGGTACCGACCACCACGGCACGATCGCCCGGGTGCGCGCGGGCTTGCAAGCGGCTTCGGCGCAGCAAGGGCTGGGTATTCCGGTGGGTTATCCCGACTACGTGTTGCACACCATGGTTAGGGTGGTGCGCGGCGGGCAGGAAGTGAAGATTTCCAAGCGCGCGGGCAGCTACGTGACCCTGCGCGACCTGATCGATTGGACCAGCGCCGACGCGGTGCGGTTTTTCCTGCTCAGCCGCAAGCCTGATACCGAATACACCTTTGACGTCGATCTGGCGGTGGCGAAAAACAACGACAACCCGGTCTATTACGTGCAGTACGCGCACGCCCGTATTTGCTCGGTGCTGGCGGCTTGGGGTGGCGATGCGACCACCTTGCCGCAGGTTGACTTGAGCCCGCTGAATACGCCATCCGCGCAAGCACTGATGCTGCTCCTGGGCAAATACCCCGATATGCTGACAGCCGCGGCCACCGATTGCGCCGCCCATGACGTGACTTTTTACCTGCGCGAGCTGGCCGGGCAGTACCACAGCTATTACGACGCCGAGCGGGTTTTGGTGGACGACCAGCCAATCCGGCTGGCCCGGTTGGCGCTGATCGCCGCCACTGCGCAGGTGCTGCACAATGGCTTGGCGGTACTGGGTGTAGGTGCGCCGCGCAAAATGTAGCAACTTACGCGCCAAGGCCGTCATAATTCCGATCCCAAACGTAAGCAAAATGCAGACCATGATTCATCGCAAGCCCTTTCATCGCCAGTATGGCGGGACTGTTTTGGGGCTGATCATCGGCCTGGTTTTGGGCTTGGCTATTTCCCTGGGTGTGGCGGTTTACGTCACCAAAGTGCCCTTGCCTTTCATGAACAAGGCGCAGACGCGCAACGCGGACCAGGACGCGGCCGAGGTCCAGAAGAACAAGGACTGGGATCCCAACGCCTTGTTGCCGGGCCGCATGGCCAGCAAACCGGCACCGGCGGTACCGCCACCTTCCACCGAAACTGGCACGGTACCCGCGCCCCCGTCCACCGTGTTGGTGCCCAAACCCGACCCGAAGGTGGACCCCAAGCCCGCCGAGCCCGTGACGCAATACTTTGTGCAGGTCGGGGCGTTTCGCACCCTGGAAGACGCAGAAAGCCACCGCGCCAAACTGCTGCTCAGCGGCGTTGAGACCAAAATTTCTGAGCGCGAGCAATCCGGACGCACGGTGTACCGCGTGCGCGTAGGGCCTTTCGAGAAGCTCGAAGAGGGCGAACGCGCCAAAGATAAGTTAGACAAAGCGGGCATCGAGACCGCGCTCGTGCGGGTGCAAAACTGAACCCGTTTATTCCCTGTATGTGGAGTGCTGATATGGACCGTAGACAATTTTCTCTGACCGCTGGCAGCGCGCTGGCAGGGGCTGGCTTGGCCTGGAGCGCGGCTGCGCAGGCGCAATCCAAAAAACCCGAACTGGGTGTGCATTACCTGGCCTTGGGGACTCCCGCGCCCACGGAAGCCCCGGCTGGCAAAGTGGAGGTGCTGGAGTTCTTTTGGTACAACTGCTCGCACTGCAATGCCTTTGAGCCCGAGCTGGCGGCCTGGTTGAAAAAAATGCCCAAAAACGTGGCTTTCCGCCGGGTGCCGGTGGCCTTTAACGCCAGCTTCGTCCCGCAGCAGCGCCTGTATTTTTCCCTAGAGGCTTTGGGCTTGGTTGAAAAACTGCATGGAAAGGTGTTTGACGCCATCCATAAAGAGAAGATCAAGCTCGAAGACGGTCAAGCCATTACCGCGTGGGTGGTGCAAAACGGAGTTGATCAGGCGAAATTTCTCGCCGCCTACAACTCATTTTCGGTCGAGACCAAGACCAAAAAATCGGTGCAATTGCAAGAGGCCTACAAGGTCGAGGGCGTTCCGGCATTGGGTATTGCCGGACGGTTTTATACCGATGCCGGATTGGCGGGTGGCATGACGCGCGCCCTGCTGGTGGTGGAAATGTTGGCTGCTGAAAACAAGGGTTGAACATGACCGCATCTATTTTCCGTGCCACCAGTTCCCTGATCGGGGCAGCGCTGCTTGTGGCCGCCAGCGGTGCGATGGCCGAGCGGGCGGACAACGCCAAACCCATGCAGATTACGGCTGACGCGATGCGCTATGACGACGTGAAACAAACCAGTGTGTGGACCGGCAATGTGATCGCCACCAAGGGCACGATTGTTATCAAGGGCGATGTGGTCGAGGTCCGCGAGGACGCTGAAGGTTACCAACACGGAACGGTGATCGGCAGCGCGAAGAAGCGCGCGTTTTTCCGCCAAAAGCGTGACAGCGTCGACGAATTCATGGAAGGCGAAGGCGACACCATTGTCTATGACGGTAAAAAAGACATCATGCAGTTTGTCAAAAACGCCGAAGTGCGCCGCTACCGCGGCACCACGCTTGCCGATGAAATCAAGGGTACTTTGATCGTCTACGAAAACCTCAATGACCGCATCTACGCCGATGGCAGCAGCGCCGTCACGGGCGTGGCGTCGGGGCGCGTCAGCGCAACGATTGCGCCCAAGCCTCCGGCCCAGCGCGCTGCCCCCAAAGCCGAAAGCACGCCCAAGTGAATGCCTCCGTGACGCCACAGTCTGTACCCGCAAGGGGCGTGCTGGAGGCGCACCATCTGCAGAAATCTTTCGGTAAGCGCCAGGTTGTCAAGGATGTATCGCTGACTTTATGTACGGGCGAGGTGGTCGGTTTGTTAGGCCCCAACGGAGCCGGCAAGACAACCTCTTTTTACATGTTGGTCGGTTTGGTGCGATCCAGCGGAGGCGATATTGCGATTGACGGCCAGAGCATTGAGAACCTGCCGATTCACCGCCGTGCCCGCTTAGGTCTGGGTTATTTGCCGCAAGAGGCCTCCATATTTCGCAAGCTCAATGTCGAGGACAACGTGCGCGCGGTTTTGGAATTGCAGGTCGACGACGAAGGCAAACCCATATCTAAGCCGGAGCGGGAAGCGCGCCTGACCGAGTTACTCAACGACCTCCATGTCGCACATTTGCGCAAATCCCCGGCCCTGGCTTTATCGGGCGGCGAACGCCGCCGGGTGGAGATTGCCCGCGCGCTGGCCACGCGGCCGCGCTTTATCTTGCTCGATGAGCCGTTCGCGGGCATTGACCCGATTGCGGTGGGAGAGATCCGCAAAATCATTGATTTTCTCAAGGCGCGCAATATCGGTGTGTTGATTACCGACCACAACGTCCGCGAGACTTTGGGTAGCTGTGACCACGCCTACATCATCAACGAGGGCACGGTGCTGGCGCAGGGTACGCCCGAAGAGATCGTGGAAAACCCGGAAGTCCGGCGGGTGTACTTAGGCGAAAATTTCCGCATGTGAGGCCGCATGAAGCAAGGCCTTTCCCTCCGGATTTCCCAGCACCTGGCGCTCACGCCCCAGTTGCAGCAATCGATCCGACTTCTGCAACTCTCCACGCTGGAGCTCAGCCAGGAAATCGAGCAGATGCTGGAGGCCAATCCCTTTCTGGAAGTGGACCACGAGGCGGCGGAACGCGAAGACTTCGGCCTGGAGCAGGTGGATGCGCCCGTGAGCCTGGGTGACCGCGTCGCTGAGATGGCGCCTTCGAGCGCGGTAGAGCAGTCCAGCAGCACATCCGATGTGACCGATGACACGACCACGCCGCTTGGCGCAGACGATGAGGTCAGCTGGGACGGCGATGGCACCCACGAAATGGCGCCCGACGACAGCGAGTGGGGTGGCGACGCCAAGGCCCGCGCCAACAACCTCGGTGACGATGAGCAAAAAGACGCAACTGAACTGGCGCGCAGCCAGGAGTCGCTCACTGCGTTTTTGCACCGCCAGGCGCTGGGCATGCGCCTGGCCGACACCGACCGCGCTGCGCTGCGGTTTTTGATCGAATCGCTCAACGACGAAGGTTATCTGGAAGACCCCCTGGACGATCTGGCGCGCAGCCTCGCGGGCAGTGACGATGAAACGGAAATTGAGGACTTGGTACACCACTTCACCGTGGCCCTGCACTTATTGCAAAGCCTGGAGCCGGTGGGTGTGGGCGCGCGTGACCTGGGTGAGTGCCTTCGCCTGCAAGTCCAGGCCTTGATCCGCCACGCCGAAACCGCTGAATCGACCGAAGAAGAGTACGCGCAGCTCGGGGTGCTCGAAGTCGCTTTGCGCATCTGCCGCCAGCCCATGGACATGCTGGCGCGGCGCGATATCAAGCGCCTGGTGAACCTGGGGCTTGGCAGCGAGGCGCTGGTGCGCGAAGCCATCGGTTTGATTGGTCGCTTAGAGCCCAAGCCGGGGCGACGCTTCGCCGATGTGGAGCGCAATATCGTGGTGCCTGATGTTCTGGTGTTCTCGGTAGCCAAACCCGGCATGCCGCCGCGTTTCCGGGTGCAGCTCAACCCGGATGTGATGCCGCGTTTGCGCGTGCATGACATTTACGCCAACGTGCTGCGCAACCACCGCTCCAGCTCCAACCATGCCGGGCTGCAGCAACGGCTGCAAGAAGCGCGCTGGTTCATCAAAAATATCCAGCAGCGCTTTGACACGATCTTGCGTGTCAGCACGGCGGTGGTCGAGCGGCAAAAGAATTTTTTCACCCACGGTGAGCTCGCGATGCGTCCGCTGGTGCTGCGTGAGATTGCCGATGAACTCGGTTTGCATGAATCCACCATCAGCCGGGTCACCACCGCCAAGTACATGGCCACGCCTTTTGGCACCTTCGAGCTCAAATATTTTTTCGGGTCCGGCTTGGGCACCGAGACCGGCGGCAGCGCCTCCAGCACCGCGGTGCGCGCCATCATCAAGCAATTCATCAGCGCCGAGAGTTCCAAGAAACCTCTGAGCGACAACCAGTTGTCCGAGATGCTCAAAGAGCAGGGCATCGAATGCGCGCGGCGTACCGTTGCCAAGTACCGCGAAGGCCTGAAGATCGCCCCGGCCACGCTGCGCAAGGCGCTCTAAACCTACATGAACCAACTCATCTTATTCCTGCCCTGCGCTGCCGGGGTGGAGGATTACCTTGCGCCGGAAGTGCAAACCATCACCGGTTTATCGGGCACTGATGTGGTCAAGCGCCGGGGCGGTGTCTGGGTCAACGGGTCTTGGCGCGCGGTGCAGCTGCTCAATCTGCATTGCCGCCTGGCGCAGCGGGTGCTGGTGGAGCTGTCCTTCACCGAATACCGCAACGAGCGCGACTTGTACCAGGCTGCGAGCGCGGTGGCCTGGGAGATTTGGTTCACCCCGCGCCAAAGCATCAAGGTCGAAGTCACGGCCCAGCACAGCCCATTGACCTCGCTGAATTTTGCCGCGCTGAAAATCAAGGACGCGGTGTGCGACCGCTTCCGCGACAAAGCCCACGATGTGCGCCCCGATGTCGATACGCGTAACCCGGATGTGCGCATTTATGCGCACCTGACGACCGACAGCTGCACGCTGTATATCGACACCTCGGGCGAGCCGCTTTTCAAACGCGGCTGGCGCGAGGACACGGGTGACGCACCGCTCAAAGAAACCCTGGCCGCCGCCATGCTGGCCGCCAGCGGCTGGGCCGATGGTGATGGCGATTTGCCTGTGCTCTATGACCCCTGTTGCGGCAGCGGAACGGTGGTGATCGAGGCCGCGCAAATCGCCTGCAATATTGCGCCGGGCAGCCTGCGCCGTTTCGCTTTTGAAAAATACCTGCCCTTCCAAGCCCATGTATGGACGGCTATTCGCGAAGAAGCGCAGTCGCGCGTGGTACGCCCGGAGCCCGGCCAAGCAGCCCTGATTTACGGCAGCGATGTGGCTTTTCGGATGGTGGACTTTGCGCGGCGCAACGCCGAGCGGGCTGGCGTGGCCGATGTGATTGCGTTTCGTGGGGGAGACGCGCTGCAGCGCATGCCGCCGGTGGAGCACGGCGGTGTGATGCTTTTGAATCCGCCTTACGGTGAGCGCATCGAGATAGCGGGCGTCGCAGGCCAAGCTGCGGGCCGTGAGGCGGCGTGGATGGATAACGAGGGCGATTTTTTCACCCAACTGGCCAGCCATTGGAAGAAAAATTACGCGGGTTGGAACGCCTGGATTTTGACGCCGGACCTCAAGCTCCCATCCAAAATGCGCTTGAAAGAATCGCGCCGCGTGCCCTTGTGGAACGGCCCCATTGAATGCCGTTTGTTCCGCTTTGATCTGGTGGCCGGGCGTCTGCCCAAACACACCGCAACCGTTTAACTGCCTGAACCCCACAGCGGTCCGCTGGCCCCATCACATCCCAGCTCGCGCAGGCTCGCCAGTTGTTCCGGTGTCTCCACCTCATGCGCCAACACCTGCCAGCCCAGGTTGTGCGCCAGGGTGCACAGGCCACGCACATAGCCGGTACTGGCCGATTGCGGCTCTAAATCGATGAACATGCGCGCATCGAGTTGCAGGTAGCTGATACCCAGTTCGGCCAGCGGTGTCACCTCGCTGAAACCGCTGCCGTAGTGGCTGATGCCCATGCGGCACTGGCGTGGGTAGACGGCACGACAAAAAGTGGTGAGCGCTTCGAGGTTTGCCACAGCACCGCTTTCACTGACCTGAAAAATCAGGCGTGTTGTTACGGCCCGGTGCGCATCCAGTTGGGCCACGACAGATTCCACGAAACCGCCGCTGGCGATCGAAGCGGCGCTCAGTGGCACGGCCAGCGCCGGCCACTCCGGGTGGGTGACAAGCGTCTTGAGCGCGATCTGCAGGGATGCCAAATCCAACTCCGCACTGCGCAGCAGGCGCTGCGCGACCGGCATGAATTGACCCGCATTCAGCCAGGACGCCTGCCCCGACCCGTCCCCGCGCACCGTGGGCAGCATCAGCGTAGCTTCCTGCATCAGAAGCTGGCCGTCCAGGCTGTTCACTGGTCTGAAGGCCAGCCGCAGGCTGTTCTGGGTAATCGCCTGCCCGATGAATGCCTGCCACTGGGTGGTCGAGCGCGGCAAATGGATGTGCCGGGCGTGTTCTGCTTGCCGCACGCCATCAACAAGATCGGCCTCGGCGGCTGCCAGCCCCATATCGACCCGGGCCAGCACTGCATCCAAGGTCTCTCCCGCCTGAAACCGGCACCAGCCCAGCCAAGCGGTGTTGTCGCTACCCGGCCAATGCTGTTTGCGCACCGACTGCAGCGCCCGCAGGCATTGCTGCGCCTGCGCCTCCGGCAGCGCGTGGGCGGGCAGCATGAGTGCGAAATCCGAGCCGTTGAGTCGGCCGCAGGCGGCTTGCTCAAATCTTTGTTCGACGCCGTCCACTGCACGGCCGACTGCATGCAGGTAACGGTCGGTGGGTTCTCGCCCCAGCAAGCGATTCATCCCGGCCAGATTCGCCAGCCGGATGATCACGATGAACCCTGTGCCGCCGCTGGGCGTTTCCAGCGCTTGGTGGAGGATCTGCAGAAATGCCATGCGGCTGAGCAAACCGGTTACCGCGTCGGTGCGATCGGCTTGGCGCAGACGTTCCAGGCGCGCTGCCTCGGTTTCCAGCATGGCTTTGAGGCGTTCGACCATGGAATTCATCGCCAGAACCAAGGGCTGCAGCTCGGGCACATTCGGCAGCGCCATAGTGATAAACCGCCGCTCGCTTAGAGCCTGGGCCTGTTGCGTGACCGCTTGCAGGGGTTTGCGCAAGCGCCCCAGCACCAGGGTGGCCAAGATCCCGGACAGAAGCGTGCCCGCCGCGGCCGCCAGAGCTATCTGTACCGCCGTATCCCACAGCGCCTGGTGTGCAAAGCGGCTGTCGCTACGCAGCAGAACGCTACCGACCTCGGTCCAGCCCGATGTGATTTTGGCTTGTCCGCTAGCTGCAGTGATAGGTAGCAAGTCTAAGAACCACGCTGGCGCTTGGGAGGCTGCCGGTACGCTTTTGCGTTGGGTCAGGGTTACGCCCTGCGGGTCCAGGATACGAATTTCCTCGTAGTGGCCGCTATCGAAAAGGGAGGTGACCAGCAAGGTGGTTTTGACTTGATTCGGCTCATCCATGCTGAGCATCAGGGCCAGCGCGACCGCGTTGTCATGGTTTTTCAGTGTCAGCTGCGATCCCAGGTAGTCGCGTGCACCCAGCATCGACGCCAGCAACGCGCCGCCCAGGGCAAGCGCCATGCTGGCGATGGCGGCCAGCCATAACTGGCGGTAAATCGACATGTCTTCTCCCTGAGCGGTGCTCTGTCTTAAAACCCCTCGTTCGCCGCCCTCAACAGAAGGTCCTCCCAGCGCGACAAACGCGTACCTTTGCTCAGCGCAGTCCGCAAAACCCCGTTGAAGTAGCCTTCTTTGTTGAAGCTGTACACCGGGGTCAAATCGCTGCGTTGCGAGGCGGTTGCAATAATACTTGCTAAATTGTCGAGAACCAGAGGCTCCGCTCCAAGGGACTTGTAATAGGCCAGCACCATGTGCGGCTCCACGCGCAAGGCCTGCCCTTGCTGCAGCAGGGCCCGCGCATACACGAAGCGCAATTTTGTTTCCGGGACTCCCAGGGCCAACAGGGAAAAATATTTGGCGATTACGAAGTCTTCGCAATCTCCCGCGCCGCGGCCCAGGGTTTCCAGGGGTGTGGCCCAGTAGTCCTCTTGCTCCCAGACCTCCAGGTCCGTGCCGAAGCGGATGTTCTTGTTGAAAAAGGTATTGACCAGCGTCAGGCGCTCCAGTTCAGAGGTGTCGGGCCGCATACCCTCTTGCAGCATGCCCTGCCAGTTTTTCAGGCGGTTGGTGCCCGCCGGGCCCCAGCGCTGGGCCACTGTTTCTGCCATCGCCGCGTAGTCCAGCGCCGTACTGGGTTGCCAGGCCAGCAGCCCGGCTAGCAGCAGGGCCAGGAGCCGCGCCCAGCGGCTTACTCGTTGAGGTGATGGTGGGCGCATGGACCGCCTCTTGCACGCAGGCCGGCCCGCTGCCGCTTCAGAACGGGATATCGTCGTCCATGTCATCAAAGCCGCTGGCCGGGCGTGCGGCCGGGGCTTGGCGGCTGGCGGGTGCCGGGGCTGCGGCCACCGGCGCACGGCGTGGGGCGCTGCTGCCCTCAGACGGTGGCTCGCCACGTCCTTCGCGTCCGCCGAGCAACTGCAATTCGCTGACGATGATGTCGGTGGTGTATTTCTCTACGCCCGACTGGTCTGTGTATTTGCCGTACTTCAAGCGGCCTTCCACGTACAGCGGCGTGCCCTTTTTGACGTATTCACCCACGATCTCGGCCAGCCGGTCATAAAAAGTGACGCGGTGCCACTGCGTGTCTTCCACCGATTCGCCGGTGTTTTTGTCTTTGCGGCGGGTGCTGGTGGCAATGCTCAGGCTGGCAATCGCCTGGCCCGAGGGCAGATAACGGATTTCCGGGTCGCGCCCGCAATTGCCCAACAAGATCACTTTGTTCACGGATGCCATGGTTTTCTCCAAATTGAAAATCGATTATGCAACGTGTGAACCGGCCCCCTTGGGAAAGGAGGCCCTTGTCTTTATCATCGCCGGTTGGCCTGCGCCCGCAGGTTTGTGACTTTGAAACGGCACCCCCATCTTGAACGCACCCACTGACCGCATCGACCTGGACGGGAACTACCTCGGTACGGTGGCGCACCTGCAGCGCATCAGCATCCGCGGTGCGCGCACGCACAACCTGAAAAACATCGACCTGGATATTCCGCGCAACCGGTTGGTGGTGATCACCGGTTTGAGCGGATCGGGCAAGTCCAGCCTGGCGTTTGATACCTTGTACGCCGAAGGCCAGCGCCGCTATGTGGAAAGCCTGTCCACCTACGCGCGGCAGTTTTTGCAGCTCATGGACAAGCCCGACGTGGACCTGATCGAAGGCCTGTCGCCGGCGATCTCCATCCAGCAAAAAGCCGCCTCGCACAACCCGCGCTCCACGGTCGGCACGGTCACGGAGATCCACGACTACCTGCGCTTGCTGTTCGCCCGCGCCGGTACGCCGTATTGCCCCACACACGGTCTGACGTTGCAAGCCCAAAGCGTGAGCCAGATGGTCGATACCGTGCTGGCTTGGCCGGCCGACACGCGCTTGATGCTGTTAGCCCCCGTGGCGCGCGAGAAAAAAGGCGAATTCACCGAGCTGTTCACGCAAATGCAGGCCCAAGGCTATGTGCGTTTCCGGCTCGACGGAACCGTGTTTGAGGCGCAGGACTTGCCGGAACTCAAAAAAACCGAGAAGCATGATCTGGACGTGGTGATTGACCGCCTCAAGGTGCGCGCCGCACCGCAGGAGGCCGCCGAGCGAGCTGAAAAAACTGACTATGACGCCTTCAAACAGCGCCTGGCCGAAAGCTTTGAAGCCGCGCTGCGCCTGGCCAATGGCCGGGCCATCGTGGTTGAGATGGGCGCAAATGCGCCGGTCGAGCACATCTTTAACGCGCGCTTTGCCTGCCCGCTGTGCAGTTATGCCGTGGGCGAGTTGGAGCCCAAGCTGTTCTCGTTCAATTCACCCGCCGGGGCCTGCCCCAGCTGCGACGGCCTGGGCGCGCAGGATTACTTTGACCCGGCTAGGGTGGTGGCCTTTCCCACGCTCAGTTTGGCCAGCGGCGCCATCAAGGGCTGGGACCGGCGCAACGGCTATTACTTCGCCATGCTGGAAAGTCTGGCGCGGCATTACCGCTTTGATGTGGACACGCCCTTTGAGGCGCTGGACGCGCATGTGCGCCATGTCATTTTGTTTGGCTCGGGTACCGATGACGTGAAGTTCAGCTACGTACTCGATTCGGGTGACAACAAAGGCAAACGGGTCAGCAAAAAACACCCGTTTGAGGGAATCATCCCCAACATGCAGCGGCGCTACCACGAGACCGATTCGGCGCTGGTGCGCGAAGATTTGGGCCGCATGCGCGCGGTGCAGCTCTGCCCCGATTGCGGCGGCAGCCGCCTGCGCGCCGAGGCCCGCCACGTGCGCCTGGGCGAGGGCGCGCAAGCGCGCGCAATTTTTGAGATCAGCCACGCCACACTGGCCGAGGCGCAAGTCTATTTCGAGGGCTTGCAGTTGCACGGGGCCAAGGCCGAAATTGCTGCCAAGGTGGTGCGCGAGATTGGCTTGCGCTTGAAGTTTTTGAACGACGTGGGCCTCAATTACCTGAGCCTGGACCGCAGCGCCGAGACCCTGAGCGGCGGCGAGTCGCAGCGTATCCGCCTAGCTAGCCAAATCGGCTCCGGCCTGACCGGCGTGATGTACGTGCTGGACGAGCCCAGCATCGGCCTGCACCAGCGCGATAACGACCGCCTGATCAGTACGCTCAAACACCTGCGCGACATCGGCAACAGCGTGCTGGTGGTCGAGCATGACGAAGACATGATCCGCGCCGCCGACCACGTCATCGACATGGGGCCTGGCGCTGGCGTGCACGGCGGACGCGTGATGGCGCAGGGCACGTTCGCTGAGATCTGCGCGCAGCCGCAGTCGCTCACCGGCCAGTACCTCAGCGGCGCCATGTGCATCCCCGTGCCCGCGCGGCGCACGCCTTGGCTGCCCACCGTGCAATCAGCGGCGTGGAAAGCCAAGAACCCCGCCACCTACACACCCAGCCCCGCTGGTGAACGCCGCGCCGCCCGCGAGGCGCGCCACCGCGCCACCCAAGGCGATTTGCAGGCGCTGCGCGTCATCGGGGCCAGCGGCCACAACCTCAAAAACGTCACCGTCGCATTCCCCGTGGGTTTGCTCACCTGCGTCACCGGCGTTTCGGGCTCGGGTAAATCGACGCTGGTCAACGACACCTTGTACGCCGCAGCCGCGCAAAC
>Ga0214921_10005982_pt1 | contig 16900 bp, 18 predicted proteins | sample LL1505_MetaG_FD_177992 | JGI IMG/M metagenome (GOLD analysis project Ga0214921, IMG submission 177992) | Freshwater microbial communities from Lake Lanier, Atlanta, Georgia, United States - LL-1505 | ecosystem: Environmental > Aquatic > Freshwater > Lake | place: USA: Georgia | collected...
TACTGAGCCTGCCATCGGGGCCAATTCTTCCTCGGATTTGTTGGCCAATCTCCCTGCAGAGGAGGCCCATGATGCCGTTCTGCATAGCGCAAATTTGGAGCTCCTTGAAGAGGTCGTTGAGCAAGATCCCAACGGCCAAGTTCTGCTGAGTGATTGGGCAGAACAAATCAGCAATGACCCTGTTACCATGCAAGAAGCCCTCACCGCCTTACCCCATGACCTGGGCGCCTTGGTGGAAGGGATCGAAGCTGATATTTAATCTTTGATTTAATCAAATAATTTTAATTTAATATAAATCAATTAATTACAAGAAAAATAGATTCTAAAAATAAAGCCATGATGAAGTACCTTTTCGCTTTTGCTCTGTTATGCACTTTTGCGGCCACCGCCGAAACCCTGCCCCAAGAAAGAATCAAAGCAGCCAGGGTGGCCTACCTCAGCAGGGAGTTAAGCCTAAGTCCTGAGGAAGCAGAGAAATTTTGGCCTGTGTACAACCAATACGATGAGCAACGCGAAGACCTTAGGGCCAGAATTCGTGATCTCATGGATGAATCCCGAACCAGAGGCTATTCCAGTGACGACAAAGCCAATGCAGCCTTGGATGAAATGCTGAGCATACGAGAACAGGAATTGCAACTCGAAAGGAATTTCCGTAAATCCATGCAGGGCATCTTGCCATCACGCAGGCTGGTGGTTTTGCATCAAGCCGAAAGGGAATTCCAGAAGGAGTTGATTCGACGAATCCAAGACCGAAGGGAGCCTATACGCCCCAACCGTAGCAGGCGCTAAGTTTGCTCCTGTGGAGCACAGCCATTTGAGGGACCTGTTCAGGAGGCATATCGCGCCAACCTCGCCTTGGTCCATGGCCTTGGAGGTGGACCGGGCAGAGGGCTCCTACATCTACGATTACCTGGGCAAGGGCTACCTGGATTTTATTTCTGGGATTTCGGTAAGTATTGTGGGGCATCGGCATCCTGTCGTTCATCGTGCAGTGACCGAGCAATTGGACCGCTATTGGCATACCATGGTTTACGGGGAACATGTGCAACACCCCCAGGTTCGTTTGGCGACTTTGTTGCATGAATTTTTGGGCCCCACCTTGGACCAGGTTTACTTCGCTAATTCCGGTGCTGAGGCCATCGAAGGGGCCATGAAATTGGTCAAAAAAGTAACGGGCAGGCCCCGTCTGGTTTCTTTTCGGAATGCCTACCACGGAGGGACCCAAGGGGCATTGAGCATTTTGGGCTCGGAGATGTACCGCAGTCCTTACCGACCCTTGCTCCCGGAGACCTACCTTTTGGATTACAACGACGAATCAGGACTGGATTTTTTGGATGAGCGGGTGGCCGGGGTCTTCGTGGAAGCGGTGCAAGCAGAGGCGGGCGCCTTGCCCGCGAATCCTGGTTGGCTGAAGGCCTTGGAATCAAGATGCCGTCAATTGGGGATTGCCTTGGTTTTTGACGAAATCCAAACGGGGCTGGGGCGTTGCGGAACCTGGTTTGGATTTCAGCATGACGGTATCTTACCGGATGTGGTGGTGATGGCCAAAGGCCTCGGGGGTGGTTTGCCCATTGGTGCCTTTGCGGCATCATCCTCCATGATGCAACAACTGGCGGAGGATCCCCCTTTGGGACATCTCACCACCTTCGGGGGGAATCCGGTTTGTGCAGCCGCTGCAGTGGCCGTGGTGGAGGTCATTCGGGACCAAGGCTTGGCTGCCAAAGCGATGAAGGCTCATGACCTCCTAGCGGGGAGGGTAAAGGAATGGTCACTCGAATCCGGATTACCTATTCAGCTCAGCGGCAGGGGATTACTTCTTGGATTGGAATTGGAACAAGACCCTCTGAAGGCCAGGGAATGGATCAGCAGATGCTGGCAGGCGGGCCTCTTGGTGGATTGGTTTCTGTTCAACGAGGGGCGTCTTCGTTTGGCCCCACCGCTTAATATCTCCGAAGGGGAATTGCACGACGCCATGGACATCCTTCGCAGGGCGCATGCCTAGGCTCCTTACCTTTGGGGCCTGATTAAATAGCTATGAAACTAATATCGTACCGTTCACCATCCGGCAAAGACCGGGTGGCCCTATGGGCCGCGGATCAAGCGTGGGATGCAGGTTCCTGGAATCCTCAGTGCGGGCCCGATATGACGGCCTTCTTGGAACAAGGCGAGGCCGCCATGGATGCAATGCGCGAGCTTGAGCAACGCGTGCTCCAAGGAGATGCCCCCATCAAGCCTTTGGCTTTGGAGGCCAAGGATTGGCTTGCGCCGGTACCCAGGCCAGCCTCCTGCCGCGATGGCTATGCCTTCAGGCAACATGTCGCCTCAGCTCGTCGGAACCGGGGGGTCGATATGATCCCTGAATTTGATCATCAACCCATTTTTTATTTTACCAACCATCAGGCCATCATCGGTCCCGGGCCGGTGATCTGCATGCCCGATCATTTCCGGCAATTGGATTTTGAATTGGAAGTCGCGGTCGTGATCGGAAAAGCCGGACGGAATGTCCGTGCCGAGGAGGCTGATCGCTACATTGCCGGCTACACCATCATGAACGATTGGAGTGCGCGGACCCTGCAAATGGAGGAGATGCTGCTCAGTCTGGGACCCGCCAAGGGCAAGGACTTTGCCACTGCCTTGGGCCCTTACCTGGTTACGCCGGATGAATTGGAGGCCTGGGCCTGCCCTCCCAAAGCGGGGCATACCGGAGGCTCCTTGGCCCTGGAAATGGTGGCCAGGCTGAACGGAGAAGAAGTATCCCGAGGGAACATGAAGGACATGGACTGGACCTTTGCCGAGATCATCGAACGCTGTGCCTACGGGGCCTCCATCATGCCCGGTGATGTCATCGGATCGGGTACAGTCGGCACGGGTTGTTTTCTGGAACTGAACGGTACCGGCAGGCGCCTGGATCCCGAGGGCTATCAGCCCCGCTGGTTGGTGGCAGGGGATGTGATGGAATTGGAAATTACCGGCCTGGGGACGCTGACCAATACGGTCGTGGCGGATCCGGATGCCTTTTCAATCCTGGCGCTCAAGAAGGCTGCGCAATGAGCCAGGCCTCCAAACCATCGGGTACTTCATGGCATTTTGAAGGGTGGGACCCGGCTAATTTGGATACGCCATCGGTTCAGAACCTACTGCAAGGAGCTGTGGGTCCAAGGCCGGTAGCGTTGGCTTCGACTATCAACCATCGGGGGGAGGTTAATTTGTCACCGTTCAGTTTTTTTAATGTCTTCAGCGCCAATCCTCCGGTATTGATCTTTTCGCCCGCATTGCGGGTGCGGGATGGGAGTTCCAAACATACGTTACGCAATGTTATGGAAATACCCGAGGTGGTGATTCAAGTCGTGCCTTTCGCCCTGGTGGAACAGGTTTCCTTGGCCTCATCGGAATACGCAGAAGGGGTCAATGAATTTCAAAAAGCAGGATTAACGCCATGGCCATCCCTCAAGGTTGCCCCGCCCAGGGTGGCCGAATCCCCCGTGCACATGGAATGCAAAGTCTTGGAAGTTAAGCCATTGGGCACAGAAGGTGGGGCGGGGAATTTGGTGATTTGCGAAGTGGTTTATTTCCATGTGGCTCGCGAGGTCTTGTTGCCCACCGGTTCCATCGATCCCTATGCCGTGGATGCGGTGGCTAGGTTGGGAGGGGATTGGTACACCCGTTCGTCTAGGGGATTGTTCGAGGTGGAGAAGCCGCTGAGAACCTGCGGCATCGGCGTGGATGCTTTGCCCACATGGCTCCAAGAAATCGGAGCCTTGGACGGTAACCGCTTGGCCCGGTTAGGCAATCAGCCAACAATTCCCACCATGGAACGAAGCAGGGCAATTTTCTTGGAGCAATTCCCTTCAAAGTCCTTTGAGCCCACCAGTCCGGAAGGCCGCGCAGAATTGGCCCTTCGAATCAACCTCTTGCTGGATCAAGGCCGTACAGAGCAAGCCTTGGCCTTGGCGATGATGGGCAAAGAGGAGGGCGGTCAAGCAGAAGGGTAATCAACAGGAAGGGTAATCAAATAGCATAAGGCCATGATCGCTTCTGAACGGTGGATGATTTACGGAGCGACCGGTTATACGGGTCGACTGGTGGTGGAGCATGCGGTATCGTTGGGTTTGCGTCCTGTGTTAGCCGGTCGTAATCCGGTCAAGGTCCGAGAATTGGCCAAGGTTCACGGCCTGGACCATCGGATCTTTGGGTTGGAGGAACCGCAGGCCCTCGTAGAGGGTCTTGAAGGCATGAAGACGGTCTTGCATTGTGCGGGTCCCTTTGTGCAAACGTACAGGGCAATGGCCGAAGCCTGCCTGCAATCGGGCGCACATTACCTGGATATCACCGGGGAATTGGCCGTTCTGGAGGGATTGCACCGCATGGACGATCAGGCCAAGAAAGCGGGGATCGTTTTGATGCCTGCCACCGGATTTGATGTGGTCCCCACCGATTGCATGGCGATGCATTTGGCCGAACGTTGCCCGGACGGGGATCGTTTGTTGCTCGCCTTTGGAAACTTTGGAAGCCGTATATCGCACGGCACCTTGTCCTCGCTCTTGACTCGTCTTGGGGAAGCAGGTGCAGAACGCATCAACGGCCAAATCCAGCCTCGTCCTCTTGGACGCCTCTTGGAACGCATCGATTGGGGCAAGCGGAGTTCGTGGTGCATCAGCATTCCTTGGGGGGATTTGTTCACCGCCGGGATCAGCACGGGCATACCCCATATCGTTACGATGACGACGGCTTCACGGCGTTTACATCGTATCCTGAAATTCCAATTTATTTTTAATCCGTTGTTACGAATGCCTTGGTTCCGTCGATTGTTGCAGGCCAAAGTGGATCGTTCGGTATGGGGTCCATCAACCCATGAACTCGAGCACGGGTCTGCCATGGTGTACGGGCGCATCACCAACCCATCGGGAGCCATGGTGGAAGCAAGGCTGCAATTGCCTGAAAGCTATCGTTTAACGGCCCTTAGCGCCGTTCATTTGGTGCAGCGAATTCATGAACTCCCGCAAGGGGTTCTGAGCGGATTTCTTACTCCTGCTCAAGCCTTTGGCTCCAAATTGATCACCCAAATCCCGGGTTGTGCTTACTTGGAGGAATCCACCGAGGCAAGGCCAGCCTTGTAAGTCGCCAAGGCCCGAAGCCGAGCCTGGGCATGGTCCACCATGGGCGCAGGATACGTCAGTTCATCCACTTCGGGAACCCAACGCCGGATATAATGGCCTTGAGGATCGAATTTGCGGGTCTGCTCGTACGGGTTAAAGACCCGGAAGTACGGGGCCGCATCGTTGCCGCAGCCGGCAGCCCACTGCCATCCTCCTACGTTGCTCGCCAACTCGTAATCCAAAAGGTGTGCCGCAAACCAAGCTTCGCCCCAACGCCAATCGATCAGTAAGTGCTTGGTCAAGAAACTGGCGACAATCATGCGCACCCTGTTGTGCATCCAACCGCTTTGTTGGAGTTGCCTCATGCCGGCATCCACAATGGGGTAACCGGTATTCCCTTGGCACCAACGCTCGAATTCTTCCGGATTGTTTCGCCACGCAATATGATCGTAGGCCGGCTTGAAGGCACGATCCACCGTATGGGGATAATGCCACAAAATGCTTTGGTAGAAATCCCTCCAAATCAATTCGTTCATGAAAGTATCGCTTAGGGTAATCGCCTTGGACGCAAGTGTTCGAACTGAGAGGGTTCCGAAGCGAAGGTGCAAGCCCAGGCGACTGGTTCCTTCCACGGAGGGGATATCCCGCTGTTGAGCATATTGTTGCAACACAGGGGTGTTGATTTGCAATTCCGGCCAAGGAATGAGCGACTCCTGGAATCCCATCTCCACCAAAGCAATGGACAGCGCCCTTTGGGGTTGGCTTGCCCATTGTCGGTGTTCTTCCTCCTGGATGGAAACCGGTTGAACATCGTTGCTTGTGATCAATTCCCGCCACCGCCTGGAATAGGGGGTAAAGACGGTATAGGGGGTTCCATCTCCTTTCAAGACCCTGCCAGGCTCCATGAGGCAATGGTCCGAGGCGGTGGTTACCCCAATGCTCCTTTGTTGCAACCATGCCGTGATGGCCTGGTCTCTCTGCCGGGCATAGGGTTCGTAATCCCTGTTCCAGAACACATGACCCACCGAGATTTCCTCCACAATTTGGGGCCATACCTGCTCCGGTTGCCCGTAATAGACTTTCAAACCACTGCCGTAGGCTTGCAGCTCGCGATGCATGGCCTGCAGGGTGCGGTGAATGAACATGACCCTGGCATCCTGTTTGTTGTCCAACCTGTCGAGGATGTTGCGGTCAAAGATGAAGATTCCTTGGACCTTGGCCCCGCTGTTCAGGGCCATTTTCAGGGCCCGGTTATCGTCCAAACGCAGGTCTCGGCGAAACCAATGCAGGTGAACGGGATTGGAGGGCATCAGAGACCTTTGAGATTGGCCATTCCACCGTCTACGCCCCAGATTTGTCCGGTGACCCAAGAGGATTCCGGATCCAGCAGGAATCTGATGGCGGAGGCGGGTTCAGACGCCTCGCCCACACGACCCAAGGGATGCCGCTTGCCGGAGGCCTCCACCTTCTCGGGGGTGGAGAGCAGGGAACCTGCAAGAGGTGTTCGCGTCAAGGAGGGAGCTACCGCATTGAAGCGAATTTGTTGACCGGCGTATTCGGAGGCCAAACTCAAGGTGAGGCCTTCCAAGGCGGCTTTGGCCGCAGCGATCGCGCTGTGATAGGGCATACCCACGCGGGCCGCCACCGTGCTCATCAGGACTACCGAAGATCCCCCGGCATTTTTGAGGGCAGGGAGGGCGGCTTGAATGCTCTGCACGGCACCCATCCAATTGAGTTCCATCGTCTGACGAAAATCGTCCGGGGATGTACGGTGGAAGGGTTTTAGCGGGATATTGCCCGGCATGTACGCCAAACCGTGCAGCGTCTCGGGCAAGGTTGAAGCAGGAGCAGGTTCTCCCGATAACACATCCCAACCGGTCCACAAAGCCGAGCTACCTTCCATGGCCTGCCGGCCCCAAACATAAACCGTGGCGCCGCGGTCCTGCAGTTGACGGACAAGGGCTGCACCAATCCCGGACCTTCCCCCGACCACGAGGTAATTGCGCCCAGCAAGGGAAGCCTCCATCAGGAATTCTTGCCGATTTCGAGGTACTTCAGGAATTCACTGCGAACATGCTCTTGTTCGAAAACCCCGGAATACGAGGCGGTGATGGTGGTACCGCCATGATCTTGGACCCCACGCATCGAAACGCAAAGGTGGGCTGCATCCACGATGACCGCCACATCTTTGGTTTGCAAGGCTTCTTGAAGGCCTTCTGCGATTTGTTTGGTTAACCGCTCTTGGACCTGGGGCCTGCGGGCAAAATAATGAACCAGGCGGTTGATCTTGGATAATCCAATGACCTTACCGGAGGAGAAATACGCGACATGAACTTTGCCGACAATGGGCACAAAATGATGTTCGCAATTGGAATGAACCGCGATGTCTTTCTCCACCAACATCTGGTTGTAATCGTACTTGTTCTCAAAGAGCGCAACCTTGGGTTTGTTGGCAGGATTGAGGCCGCTGAAAATTTCTTTGACATACATTTTGGCCACCCGATCCGGGGTTCCACGCAGGCTGTCATCGGTAAGGTCCAAACCCAGGATGTGCATGATTTCCCGAAAATGTTTGGAGATTAACTCCATTTTGAGATCATCATCCATCGCAAAAGCATCTTCCCTCAACGGGGTATCCGCCGAGCCGGGTTGATGATGTTCGCCTTTTTCGTAGGCATCGAGGAGCTCAAGGTCCCGTGCAGATAGCATAATTTCGGGGTGTTTCATACAAAATTACTTTTAAATCCAAGTGGTCAGGCAATTCACGGCGGAGGATATTCCAAATCAAGGCGGATATATGCTCTGCGGTAGGGTTGAGGTTGGCAAATTCGGGAACATCCAGGTTGAGGTTGCGATGATCCAAGCGGTCGGTCACCTTGTGCTCAATTAGGTCCGAAAGGACCTTGAGGTCGATGACATACCCGGTTTCGGGATCCACCGAACCGGTTACCTCAATCTTCATTTCGTAATTATGCCCATGGTAATTGGTCAAGGAGCATTTCCCAAAAACTTCCCGGTTGCGGGCCTCGTCCCAGTCGGGACGGTACAGTCGATGGGCGGCGTTGAAATGGGCTACCCGGCCCACGGTGATTTTCATGATAAGTAGGTAAATAACATCAAGGGGGGAGATTTGTTTGAATCCCTGCGGTTTAGTTGGTGGGGGGTCTTGGCTGCAGGCTCGGTGCGGGTTAGCTTTGTCCATGGCCCCTTTGACGAGATGAATACGATACCCCCGGCAGGAGACGAGCCCAAGAATCAGCCCAAGGTCATACGAGCCTGGTGCTTTTACGATTGGGCCAATTCGGTGTACAACCTTTGCATCACGACCGCCATCTTTCCCATTTATTACAGCGGGGTGACCGATGCCCTTTCCAAGGAGCGCGGATGGTCGCGCCAAGTCGCCAACCAATTGGGCGAGGGTTCGGAATGGGTTTCTTTCGTGAAATGGGGTTCTTGGGAAGTGCCGGCCGGGAGCCTTTATTCGTATGCCTTGGCCTTGGCCTATTTGTCCGTGGCTTTGGTTTCGCCACTGCTGTCGGGGATGGCGGATTACGGGGCCAGACGCAAAAGCATGATGAACATGTTCATCACCCTGGGTAGCCTGGCTTGCCTCGGTTTGTATTTCATGACCGGGGCCACCTTAATGTGGGGTATGGCTTGCTTTGTGGTCGCGGCTTTTTCGTGGGCCGGTTCGGCATTGTTTTATAACGCCTTTCTCACGGTCATTGCCACCGAGGATCAAATGGACAAGGTCAGCGCCAAGGGTTTTGCATACGGCTATGTGGGTTCTGTGCTGCTTTTGGTCATCAACTTGCTGTTCATTCTCAACCCGGGATGGTTGAATATGGATACCGCAGGGGTTACAAGGCTTTCGTTTGTGAGTGTTGGCCTGTGGTGGTGGGGTTTTTCGCGGATTACCCTGCGGGGTTTGCCTGCCGAAAGGCCCAGTGGACCTGGGCTTGCCGTTCAAGGCCTGGGGGGATGGCTGCGAATAGGCGTGGGCGAACTGCGTTCCGTGATCGAGCGTATGCGTCAAATGCCTGATCTCAAGACCTTTCTGTGGGCCTATTTCTTTACCTGTGCTGGTTTGCAGACCATCATGTTGGTGGCCTCTCTCTTTGGGGCGGAGGTGCTGCGCTTGCCCTCTGACCGCCTCATCGCTGTCATCTTGATGATACAGTTGATCGCCATCGCGGGTTCATTTGGCTTTGCTCGTGGGGCGGCTCGCTACGGGAATATCCGTTTGCTGATGCTGACGTCCTTGATTTGGATTGGGGTCTGTGTTGCGGCGGCCCAAGTCACCGAAGAATACCAGTTCTATTGCATGGCTGCGGTCGTGGGGGTGATCATGGGAGGTTCTCAGACTTTGTTACGGAGTACCTACGCCAAAATGATCCCGCCCAATACGCTTAACAATGCCTCGTTTTTTTCGTTTTACGATTTGACCGAGAAGTTAGCGATTGTCTTTGGGACCTTCAGTTTCGGTTTCATCAACGAGTGGACGGGTTCCATGCGAAATTCTGCCCTCTTCTTGGCCCTGTATTTTATCATTGGGATTTACTTCTTGGGTATTAACCGTAAACGCGGTGTTTATCGATGATGAAATATTGTTTATCGCGGATGAAATATTGATTCTATGAACGGTATGGACGATAGGGACTTCGGCGTTGAGGTGGATTTTTTTGTGCCTTGTTTTGTGGATCAATTGTATCCGGAGGCGGCCTTCGCGGCGGTGAAGGTTTTGGAAGCGTTGGGCTGCAGGGTGCATTGCCCCTCCGCTCAAACTTGTTGCGGGCAGCCGGCCTACAATGCTGGATTTTGGGAAGAGGCCAAGCCTGTGGCCTGCAAGTGGTTGCGTGACTTTGCCCCGGCCAAGGACGGGGAGCCCCGGTCGGTGGTGGTACTTTCCAGTTCCTGCACGGGGATGATTCGCAATGCGTACGGAGATTTGTTATCGGCAGACGGCCCCTACGTTTCGGAATGGCAAGCCATTCGGCCCAGGGTTTATGAATGGGTGGAATTTGTGCAGGCCCATCCTCGTTTCAAGGACTTGAAATTTCGTTTTCCTCACAAGGTTTCATACCATGATGCGTGTTCGGCCTTGAGGGAATGCGGGATCCAATCCCAGGTCAGGGATCTTTTGAGTCAGGTCCAAGGGCTTCAATTGATTGAACTCCCGGACAGGGAGACCTGCTGCGGATTTGGAGGCACTTTTGCAGTCAAGTTTGAGGGAATATCCACCGCGATGGCGGATCAGAAATTGCAACATTATACCACCACCGGGGCGGAGTATTTGATCAGCGCGGATCTGTCTTGCCTGATGCATATGCAGGCCTATGCCGATCGCCAAGGGTTGGGAGTTCGGAGTCTGCATATCGCGCAGGTTCTTGCTCAGGGATTGCAAGCGTAGGACCTCGAGGCATACCGCATGGGCTCAACGTCGAATTTGAACAAACCTCCTCGCGATATTGCAGGGCATTGGTCTGCGGAGGCCTTGGAAACTTGGGTCAAGGGAGTTTTTCTTCGTATCGGTTGCAGCGAAAGCCATGCCGCGATGGCGGCAGCCGTCCTGCTGGCAGCAGACCTCAAAGGGATTGATTCTCATGGCGTTGCCCGCTTACCCGGTTATGTGCGCTTGTGGCGCAAAGGGCGGATCAACACCGATCCGCAATGGCGATGGACTCAAAGAATGCCTGCGGTGGCGCTTTTGGATGCCGATGGAGCCTTGGGCTTGGTGGCGGGACAAGTGGCCATGGAAAAGGCCGTTGCCATGGCGGCTGAGTTCGGTACGGCCCAGGTCCTGGTTCGCAATTCCAATCATTTTGGGATAGCGGCTGAACATGCCTTGATGGCCACTGCGCGAGGCATGGTGGGCTGGGCCATGACCAATGCCTCCCCGCTGGTGGCCCCCTTGGGGTCGAGCAAGCGCCTCTTGGGCACCAATCCCTTGTGTTATGCCTTTCCCCCTGGGAGCAACGGCCTTCCTTGGGTCTTGGACATGGCCACCTCGGCCGCAGCCAACGGTAAATTGGAATTGGCCACAGCCGCAGGTCAAGCGATTCCCCACGGTTGGGCATCGGACCACCGCGGTCAAGGGACCACCAACCCCAAGGTGCTCCAAGAAGGGGGTGCCTTGCTGCCCCTGGGTTCGACTACCGAGGGCGGTGTGCACAAGGGGTATGGCCTTGGTGCCTTGGTGGACTTGTGGTCAGGCTTGTTGAGCGGGGCTTCCTTCGGCCCTTGGGTTCCTCCGTTCGTGGACTTCTTGGAGCCTGCCAAGGATGGCCCTGGCCCTGGCCTTGGGCATGCCTTCGGGGCCTTGGCCGTCGAGGCCTTGATGGGATTGCCAGAGTACCGGCAACGGTTGGATCGTTGGACCCAGGCCTTCGCCGAGGCCGGCCTAGTGCTGCACGGCATGCCCGAATGGGAGCAGCGTTGCATCCGCCTTCGAGAAGGGATCCCCTACACGGCCGATGGGCGCAGGGCTCTTGTGGATCTGGGGGCCTCGTTGGATCTCCAAGCCCCTGAACAATAGAGAGGCCATTTCTCCGTTCATGAGCCGTAATTTGCGGACTTAACCCAATGCATTATGTTTGATTTGTTCGGAATGATGGACAAGATTGGCAAACTCAAAGAGGCTGTCGAGGATGTCCGCAACCAATGCGACCGTATTCAGGTGACCCAGCGCTCCGAAAATGGCGAGGTGGAAGTGGTCTGCACGGCCAACAAGAAAATCGTTTCCATCAAGACCCTGCCGGAATATTTGAATCCAGCCAATGCCAATGCCTTGGACACGTTGTTGGCCACCACGGTGGATGCTGCCCTGCGGGAAGCCCACCGAACGCACAAAGAGCTTTTCAAGAAATCCACCGAGGGTTTGATTCCCAATATTCCCGGTTTGGATTTGTCCAAATTCCTTTCATAATTCTCCCGTCCTGACCATGAGGATTATACCTGGGTTCTTTCCTTGATGCTTTCCTTGAATTTCAATCGAATGGTTTGGCATCCCGCTTTGGTACATTTCCCCATTGCCTTCTTGGCAGGGGCTTGGATGGCCGAAACCGCCCGCTTACACCCCCGCCTTGGTTTGCATGCCGAAGGTTGGGAATTTTTGTCTCGTGTTATGCTTCTTGCATCCATCCCGGCCTTGGCCGTGGGGATGATCAGCGGCAGCCTTGGGGAGGATGCGTTGGAGCCGGTTACGGGTCAGGCCATGGCGCAGACCGCCCACGATTGGCTGGAAAGGCATGAATTGATGGGTTACCTCAACGGTGCCTTGGCAACCCTGCTGGCCACTTGGCGAACCCTACGAGCTCAAGCCATGAACCTGCAGGAGCACCGCATCTTCTGGGGCGCTTTCACGGTTGTCATGATCTTGCTTATTGCAGGATCCTGGATGGGTGGGCATCTGGTTTATGAATTTGGGTTCGGCGTCAAACAATCCCCGTAAATTTTAATCGATAATTTTATCCCATGAAAAAGTCCAAGACCAGAGAGTGGCTGGAAGCCATTGTCTTTGCCGTGGTGGTTGCTACCCTGATTCGAACCTTTGTGGTGGAAGCCTATACCATCCCCACGCCCTCGATGGAGAAAAGCCTGATGGTCGGAGATTTTCTTTTTGTGAGTAAATTGAGTTACGGTCCGCGCTTACCGATGACCTTGTTGGCTTTCCCTTTGGCCCATAACACCATGCCGCTTTTGGGTGGGCCTTCTTATTTCGAAAAGCCTTCCTTGGGCTATCACCGCCTGTGGGGTTGGAGCAAGATCCGTAACAACGATGTGGTGGTTTTCAATTACCCGATGGACGAAACCCGCCCGGTGGACAAGCGCGATAATTATATCAAACGTTGCGTCGGCATACCCGGGGACACCTTGCGCCTTGTGGACCGGGCCTTGTACATCAACAGCCGCTTGGTGGATGAGCCCAAGAACAGTCAGCATCGTTACCACCTGCAAACCGACGGGAACGGTTTCAATCCGTTGGTATTGCGCAAGATGGATGTGAGCGAAGGGGGTCAAGTGACAACGCAGGGAGATTTTATTTTCAGCCTGACCCAAGAAAATGCTGCCAAGATGAAAAACTTTGCGAACGTTAGGCTGATGGAACCTTATACCGCCCCCGCCCAAATGTTCACCGAGGAAATCTTTCCTCATCATTCGCATTATCCATGGAACATTGATCAATACGGTCCGGTGGTGATTCCCGCTGCGGGGATGCGCATGCCATTGGATACCCATAATTTGACGATATACCGCAGAGCCATCGAGGTTTACGAGGGCAACAAGGTGGAGGTGCGTTCCGGGAAGATTTGGATCAACGGGAAGGAATCGAATTCGTACACCTTTCGTATGAATTATTATTGGATGATGGGGGATAATCGGCACAATTCGTTGGATTCACGCTATTGGGGATTCGTACCGGAGGATCATGTGGTCGGCAAAGCCGTGATGGTCTGGCTCAGCTTGGACTACCAGGAGTCTTTCTTGTCCAAAGTGCGCTGGAAGCGCTTGTTCAGTTCCGTTGCTTCTCTGTAACACCTTGAAGATCAAAGGCCCATGGTCTATTGGTTCTTCTGCGGGTGGATAAGGTGGTGCAGGCATTTTTATTTCAGTGCCTTCAGGGTTTATGATTTCCCACCCCAGTGGAAGGGTTCCAACGTACCGTCCAAGCCCAGGATTTTTTGCGCCAACCACCCTTCTTCGTTTTTGGATCCTATTTTGGTGGCTACCGTTTTGCCTTTCCAATTGGGCTTTTTGGCAAGGGGGGATGCCTTCACGCCCAGATTCAATCGATTCCTCCGCGACCAGTTTCGGATGATGCCGGTATGGAGAGACCGGGAAGGGCGTGGCAATGTGCACAAGAATTACGAGACTTTTGACCTCTGTGTGGAGCGTTGGAAGTCCAACGATTCCATCATTATTTTCTCCGAGGGGTTGTGTGTTCAGGAATGGAAGCTAAGGCCTTTGTCCAAGGGTTCAGCGCGTCTTGTGTTGCAAGCGGTGCAGGCCGGGATTCCCTTGGAGATTGTCCCGGTGGGCATCAATTACGGGCATTTCCACGGTCCTGGCAAGGCGGCCGATTTGCGATTCGGCAAACCGGTGCAGGCCGCAGAACTCCTGGAAGAATTGCGAAGCTCCGGCTCTACGGAATTAGCCTCCTTGCATTCGGAATTGTCGGATGCCGAGAACGCTCGTTGGCTGCTGAGCTTTAACCGTTGGTTGAAGGAGGCGATGAGTCCCCTGGTCGTTCAAGCCGGCGACGAGAAGGAGGCTGTTCAAATTGCTGAATCGGTCGTATCGGTTCAAGGCACAGTGACCAATCCGGCTTTGCTCTTGGTGTCCCGTTGTCTTCACGCCCCCTGGTACAGGCCCCTTAGGAGCTGGATCAAGCACCTTTGTCGCGATACCGTGCATTTTGATGCGGTGCTATTTGCGGTGATGATGTTGACCTACCCCTTGTATTTGATCCTGGTAGGGGTGGTCTTATGGAATTTGGTGGGCGCTTGGTCGCTGCCGGTCCTGACCCTTTGGCCGTTGACTGCTTGGCTTGCGCGTCGTGGAGCTTAGGCTTTAGTCGTTGCGTTTGGACCAACCCATGATTCGTAACATCCAATCGGGCAGGACTTTGTACATGCCTCTTCGCTGCAAGTCCAGGTAGAGGCCCAGGGGTTTGAACAAAGGGACCTTGTGCGTTTCAACCAGTTCGATGAGGGTGCCGTCGGGATCCTCCAGGTAAGCGAAGCGACCTCCGGCTTTGCCCATGCGGAAGGTTTGATCGCTGTCCACCGTGAAGGCATGACCCATGGATTCGGCCCGGTTCTTGAGGCCCTCCAGGTTGATGGCGTCGAAGCAGAGGTGGATAAAGCCTCGGTCACCCCAACAACGTCCTTCGAAGATTTTGAGGCCTTGCCCATCCAGGCGTTGAATCAACTCGATACGGGTATTGCCCAGGAGCCTCGAGAAGGCACCGAAATTTTCGCCCACTTTGCGCAGGAGCACGCGACGCACTTCGGTCGCCTCGGGCAAATCCGCAAAGACCCCGCTGCGATCGTACACAATTTCCCTGATCCCCAGGACCTGGGTGTAAAAGGCGACGGCACGGTCCATATCGCTGACCCCGATGACGGCTCCGCAGACCCCGCCAACGGCCAGCGGTTCGGCATCAAACCAACTTTGACCGTGCACCAATTGGAAACGGTTGCCCCAGGGGTCCTTCATCCAAAAAGTACGTTCGGCCAACGGATCCTCCACCAACGGTCGTGTGGCAATTCCACGAGCTGCCAAAAGTTCATGAAAGGCAGGGACGTTTTTGGCTTTGATTTTGAGGGCATAAATTCCAAGATCGCCCAAGCGCGGTGCTTGGGCCGGGGCTACCGGTAGTCGGTTGGTGTATTGCCAAATTTCAAATCCTCCTCCGCCGGCCATGTTCAGGGCCAGAACGGCCCTGCGCTCTTCGGGAATTCCGTTGGTGTAGCGGGTCATGAGCTCGGCCGTCCCCGCATCGTCAAAAACCGGAACCCGCATATCAAAAACCTTGCGGTACCACTTCCAGCTTACGTCCAAATCGGCCACACCGATGCCGGCTTGTTGGATACCGGTGAGGTAAGGGAGGGTGCTCATGGGAACAAGGTGTTTGAGGGGGTCAAAGGGGGATTAAACCGGGCTGACACGCAGGGCCAGTTTGACAAACAAAGGAGGGATGAAACGGTACAACCACCAGAGGATTTTTTCGCCTCTGGCCACAAGAACGCGACCGCGGCCGGCTTTCCAAGCCGTCCAGATAACGCGGGCACAATGGGCGGGATCCAATCCCCCGACTTGACCGGGATCCATGGTGTTATGGCTGCGGCCATCGGAGGCCAAAGCGTTGAGGGATATGTTGGTACGAACCCGACCCGGGCAGGCGATGGTGATTCGGAGCCTGGATTTTTCTTCGAGGGCCATGGTCTCAAAGTAGCCGTGCAAAGCATGTTTGGAAGCGGCGTACGAGGAGCGCTGGGGGAAAGGAAAAAGCCCCACCACCGAGGAGATGACCAGGATACCGCCTCCGTTCTGCAGGCTGGGTAACAATCGTTTGGTGAGACGGACCGGACCCAGGTAATTGACTTGCATGAGGTGGAGTTCCGAATCTGCCTCCGCATTTCTCGCGGTTGAACGCTGCGAGATACCGGCGTTGTTGATGAGGCCGTGCAATGGCAAGTCCAGGGACAGAATTTGCTGGGCGCAATTTTCGATGGAAGCGTTGTCACCCAGGTCCAGGTGCAGGGCATGGCAACGCGGAGAACCCAGGTCCCGGCATTGTCGGGCCACGCGTTCCAATTCATCTTGACGCCTAGCCAAAAGAACCAGGGGATGACCTCGCCGGGCGGCTTCCAAGGCCAAGGCCTCTCCGATACCCGAGCTGGCTCCTGTGATCACGATGCCTTGCTGGGCAGGGTCCACCGACGCTTGGTTCATCGTTTCATCCTTGTTCATATCCCAAAGGTAAGCCCCGCGCCCCGCGCCTTAACTTCGTGGGCGATGACTCGATTCGAACTTCGACCCAGGACCTGGGTGCCTTCGAGGCCCCTCTGCCTTTGGGGAGGCTTCTTGGTAGTGACGTTGGGGGTTCTGCTCCTTTGGGTACAGCCAGCGCAGGCCCAGCTGTCCTATGCCTTCTGGATCCGCAACGTGAATTGGGACGGCTACACCTCCTGGCAGAACTACATCCGCCGATCCCCTGCCTACATGGGTCCCAACGCCCTGGCCCTCCCCGAAGCGGTGGGGGGACTGCATACGGGCATTGCCTTGACCGGAAAATGGCA
>Ga0214921_10005983_pt1 | contig 16899 bp, 15 predicted proteins | sample LL1505_MetaG_FD_177992 | JGI IMG/M metagenome (GOLD analysis project Ga0214921, IMG submission 177992) | Freshwater microbial communities from Lake Lanier, Atlanta, Georgia, United States - LL-1505 | ecosystem: Environmental > Aquatic > Freshwater > Lake | place: USA: Georgia | collected...
CGGACAATCGCTCCGTTAGGAGTCCACATCACTAACCCCTGGCCCACCTCGTCATCGATCAGGAACAGATCCAACTCCTTGCCTAGCTTCCGATGATCACGCTGCAAAGCCTCCTCCTGAGCCTTCAGACTTGCCTCAAGCTCCTCCTTGCTCGGGAAAGCTGTCCCGTAGATCCGCTGCAACATCTTGTTCTTCTCATCCCCCCGGTGATAAGCCCCCGCCAAGCGGAGCAACTTAAACGCCTTAATCTCTCCTGTGCTCTTTATATGGGTGCCAGCACAAAGATCAGTGAAGTCGCCGTTGCTGTAAAATGAAATTGCCTCTCCCTCTGGGATGTCGCCTAACCGGCCGATCTTGTACGACTGCTTCTTCCCCTCAAAGAATGACTTTGCTTCGACCCGACTCACCTCCTTGCGGGTAAACAGTTGATTCTCCTTCACCACCTTTTTCATCTCCGCTTCTATTTTCGTAAAGTCCTCCTCACTGAAGCGGTGAGACAAATCAAAATCGTAGTAAAACCCAGCATCCGTCGGAGGCCCAATATCCAGCAAAGCATCAGGCCAGAGACGAAGCACCGCAGTGGCCAACACGTGGGCAGTCGAATGTCTCAGCTCCTCAAGAGGGGTCATGGCCATCGCTTGAACCTAGGGAGTTCCCGGCTTTCGCACCAGCCGCCAACTGCCTGCCGCATCCCTCACCTCCCACCCGTGCTTAGCCAACTCATCCCGTATCCGATCCGACTCTTTCCACTCTTTGGCTTTGCGGGCCGCCTCTCGGGCTTCCCCCATTTTCCTGATTTCATCTGGTACCTCTACAATTTTCTCAAAAGCTGGTTCCACCCCAAAAACAGAAAGAATCCGATCTAATCCCGTCAGTTCCTTGGCAGCCTCTTCAGGGCTCAGACCCGTTTTTCGCCTCTGCTCCAGTTCTCCCACTGCTGTGTACATCGCACCCAGAGCCTTAGGGGTCTCTAAATCTTCCTTCAAAGCGTTCCATGCAGGCAGGAAAGATCCCCATCCCTCAACATTCTTTCCCTTGGATGCCTCCTCCAAGCCGAGCCGTAAACGACCCAATCTTTCCCGCCCATGCCTGACTGCTGTCATTGTGTCCCAGGAGAAGTTTAATGGTTGGCGATAGTGTCCGGAAAGCAGCACCAACCGAAGATCCGAGGAGTCCCACCCGCGGGATGTCACATCGTCCAGAGTGTAAAGATTTCCAAGACTTTTACTCATCTTTCGGTTTTCCACCAAAAGATGGGAAACGTGAAACCAGTGACGGACAAACGCCTTACCCGTAGCCGCTTCACTTTGCGCAATTTCGTTCTCGTGATGGGGAAAGATCAGGTCGGCTCCACCTCCGTGAAGATCGATCGTCTCCCCCAAAATCTCCATAGCCATCGCACTGCACTCCAGATGCCAACCCGGTCGACCCTTACCCCAAGGACTTTCCCAAAAAACATCTCCATCCTCTTCCTTGTAAGCTTTCCATAGAACAAAGTCGGCCGCCTGCTCCCGGGCGTACTCGTCCGCATCCGCCCGACCCGAAGCCCCCTCCTTCACCTCCCGCTCATCCAGATGGGAGAGCTTTCCATACGAAGCAAAGGATTTGACCCGGAAATAGACTGAACCGCCCGCCTCGTAGGCATGTCCTCCCTGGATCAATTTCTCAACTAGGGAAATCTGTTTCGGAATAAACTCCGTGGCACGAGGCTCCTTGGTTGGTTTCTGTAATCCAAGGGCCTGTCCATCCTTCCAAAAACGGTCGGTCCATCCTTGGGTAAAATCTCCCAGCTTTTGTTTGGCTTCCCGAGCTCCACGGATCGTCTTGTCGTCCACATCAGTCAGATTTCGCACGTGTCCAACTTTCCCACCGGCCTCCTGCCAAACCCGGACAAGTAGATCCTGCGCCACAAAGGTCCGGAAATTACCGATATGGGCAGGGCCGTACACCGTTGGGCCGCAGGCATAGAATTTTAGCGCCTTTCCGTCGGAAGCCGAAAGCGACTTCACCGATCGACTCGCTGTATCAAAAAGCCTGACTTCTTCCATTTGCAGAATCTAGCCAGTTGAGCACAAAACTTAAATCATTTCTCTGCCCGCCACAAAAACCCTATAAATGGTCAATGCGCATGTCCCGCCTGGCCCTTTTTCTAGCAGTTCTCTTAGTTTCAGGGGCAGCCTTCGCCCAAACGACCAATACGGCAGTGATTCCGGTCCCCATGACCAAACCGGGCTGGATGGAGAGGCATGAGTCGATGAACGCCAAGGCCCGCCAAGGCAAAATCGACCTCATCTATATCGGGGACTCTATTGTTCAACGCTACGAAGGGGTCGGTAAACCCGTCTGGGATCACTACTACGCTCCGCGAAATGCCCTCAATCTTGGAATCAGCGGCGATCGCACCCAGCACGTGATCTGGCGACTCGACCACGGGAACATCGAAGGAATTAGCCCCAAACTGGCGATTGTCATGATTGGCCAAAATAATGGAGGACATAACACCGCCACGGAAATCGCGGAAGGAGTGACAGAAGTAGTCAAAAGAATTCGCACCAAGCTTCCCAACACCAAAATCCTACTTCTCGGTATCTTTCAGCGCCGCGAGAAGCCAACTCCCGAGCGTGCTGTGTTAGCCGAAGCCAATCAGATCATCTCGAAATTGGCCGACTCCTCCATCAGTTATATGGATATTAACTCGGTTTACGTTCAGCCCGATGCCACGATTGCGGCATCCCTTATGCCTGACTTCGAACATCCCAGTGAACTTGGCTTCAAGCGTTGGGCTGAGGCCATCGAAGCCAAAGTAGCTGAATTGATGGGGGATCAACCCATCTCACCACTACCCTAGTTTATGGATTTCTCCTCGCTTCACCAAGCACTCACGACCGCCTTTTCCTTGGGTATGGTGGTGCTTCTCAGTCCGGAGGTGTTTGTTCTGGCTCTTGTCATGGCAGCCCACAAATCCCGTGCCCGCCTCAATTCCATCGTTTTCTTTCTCGGCTCATCGATCGGCCTCTTTTTTGCCATCGGGATTGGACTTTGGATCACTCCGAACCCGACCCCAGGCGTGGACCATCCCTCATGGATCCACTTTGCCGTACGGGCGAGCATCGGTACGGCGCTCCTTTGGGTGGGTATCTACCGGACTTGGCAGTTCTTGACCGGAAAAGATGACCGTAAACCAAAGAAAGAATCCTCCCCTTCAGGACTCAAGGCAAAGTTCCTCACCTTTTTTCCTTCGCTGAACACAAGCTCCGAACCCCCCATCGGTATTCACTATATTTCGAGTACTTTCCTAATTGGTCTCTTCACCACTGGTCTTCACCCCAAAACCTCAATTCTCGCCATCACCGTTGGACACCAGATCACCCGGGCGAGTGGCAATCTGGCCAAAGTTTCCGCCTTTGCCCTTTTTAGCTTCCTATCCCTCCTACCTGCGATTGTCCCTCTTCTTTTGGCCATCTTCCGACCTGAGGCTGGTCCAGCCATCAAGCAGAAGTGTTCTGACTTTCTGGAGAAGAATGGACGCTGGATCGCAGCACTGATCTGCTTTGCTTTTGCGTTCATTCTCTGGAAAGACGCCCTGACCTCCCTACCCCGCTGATTCTCGCTTCGGACAGTTTTTTCGAGTAAGGTTTCCTTTCTGTGAAAAAGGAAAAGGCGCTCAACATTCCCATCCGTTCCCGACGTCTCCGTAGGACTTTCGGAATCCGCAGGCTTTTCTCTGAAACTGTTGTATCTCCCTCTCATCTCGTCGCTCCGCTTTTCGTTGTAGATGGCCAAGGTAAGCCTGAGTCTATTTCCAGCCTTCCTGGTCATTTTCGTTTTTCCATTTCCGCCCTCGTTCGCGAGGCACAACGTCTCGCACGACGCGGTGTCGGGGGGATCGCCATCTTCCCAGCCATTCCTCAAAGACTGCGCACCCCCGGCGCCAAGGAGGCCCTCAATCCCAAAGGGCTGATCTATCGCGCTATCAGAACCATAAAGAAGGAGCTCCCGGAGTTTCCTATTTTTGCAGACGTCGCTCTCGACCCCTATACCTCCCACGGCCATGACGGTCTCCTGAATCGTTCCGGCAAAGATGTCGACAACGATTCAACCGTCCGCCTCCTAATGAAACAGGCCGTCCTTTTAGCCGATGCAGGCGCCGATTTTGTCGCCCCCTCCGATATGATGGATGGCCGCATTGGATACATTCGCGGGGCCCTCGACAAAGCAGGATTCACCGAAACCGGGATTCTTTCGTATGCCGCCAAGTTTGCATCCTCCCTTTACGGACCTTTTCGTGATGCAGTAGGGAGCACCCAATCTGCCGGAACCCACTCACTAGATAAGCGTAGCTATCAGGCAGATCCTTCCAACCGCAGAGCCATTCTGAAGGATGCCCTTTTAGATGAAATAGAGGGCGCCGATGTCCTGATGGTAAAACCCGCTGGACCTTATCTCGATATCCTTCGGGATCTACGGGAGAACACCCGACTTCCCCTCGCTGCATACCAGGTCTCCGGTGAGTTTTCCCAGATCCACGCCGCAGCCCAGAAGGGCTGGGTCGATCTACAGAAAGCCAGAGATGAGTCCCTGCTTTCCATTCGCAGAGCCGGAGCAGACATCATCTTTACCTATTTCGCAAAGGATATTTAGGTAGGACCGCTTTACGCAGGCGGCCGCAATAAACTGAGGGTAGCCTCTAGCAAAAAACTGCGGCCGGTTCACGGACCCAGCCCTACCATTGCACAAATGATCCTCTTTCCCTCGAAGCTTTTTGAACGATAATACCTTATGTCTGTGGAATCCAAATATCAGCTGATTGAGGTAAAAGTCCAAACCCTCCAGCAGATCTTCAATTCGATGGATCCCTCCCCATTTCACGAGCGGGATCTAGATCGGGAGGCTGAAGAGTTTATTGTCAGCTGGGCAAAGGAACACTCCTCCCGTAAACCGTACAAGCTGATCGTCCATCTCGGCCAAGCCACTGATCGACCGGACGCTGTGCAGATTCTTTCCGATTCGATCCGAAACTATTTCGCCTATCGCGCAGAAATGAACCGTCGCGAGCTCAAACAACTCCTGCACTACGGCTGGATCAGTCTCGTTATTGCTACCCTCTTTTTAGGACTTTGTGTGACGATCGCACAGACGGTCGACCCGGAACTCGGTCGCTTCCGCCCCATCCTGCGCGAAGGACTGATCATTCTGGGATGGGTCGCCATGTGGCGTCCGCTCGACGTCTATCTGTATCGCTGGTGGCCCGTCCATCGGTTGGGTCGGATTTATCGTGGTTTGAGCAGGATGCCGATTGAGATTCGAATATCATAAACTACTGATTTATCTTTAGAGGATTTCCAGCATGGGCCAGAAAGTTAATGCTCTCAGACTGGAAAAAAAGAATTTTCGATTATATCTCATATCGTCGCGGTCACGCCTCCTAAGAATCACAGTCACTAAGCAACATCTGGCCAGCAGTGGTTTAGAGGGCGTCTACGTCTGTGTCTTAATATAACCTTCATTTTTCTTGGAATCACTTTGTAAAATAGATTGTAGCTCAGTTTGCTATGTCCTGTTTGGGATATATGTTGTCTTTGTGAATGATCATGTATTTAAACTGCGCTCAATCTGCTGTAAGGAGATATTTCTCTCCCCCTCGCAGGGCATGATGCCTGAGCTTTTGAGACTATTTTTTGTGGGTGAAATTGGCGTAAAAGCAAAAGCGGTTGCAGAAAGAAACAGAAGCTATCGATATGGCGACTTCATTATGCATAACGGTGATTACCCCTTGCCTAAATTAAGGGGATGCAACTACCGCCTTGGAGTTTACAAATCGGACTGGAGATCAATCGACATTTGTTTCTGGAAAAGAAAAGGTGCTACTAGCTTTTTTGATCTCCATGACTCGCTTGTATCGTGGAAAAGCCTGTTCCAAGACATGGTAGGTGGAAAGTCACCTTTTGGAACACCTAGACTAAAGAAAAAGATCTAGTCGAAGCAACGACCGCGTGATTCTGAGTTCTGCTCCTGACAGATCGGATAACTTCAGTCCTCGCTTATTATCACTTTCGACATAACGTACATTAAGTGCCGATCTCGGATCTAGCTCCCCGCATTTTTATTTCTCCCAACTGGGGAATTGCAACCGAACTAGTTCGCAATTACCTGCAGTACCTAGCCCTTGCCCCAGTCTTTTTCCTGAACGGCCACAAGCCCCCGCCTCAAAAGAAGGATCTCGTCCTCCATAATGGAAAATCTGAACTGGATCACAGGCTCGACGCAGAAGTTACCCTTATCGTGTATCAAGAGGGTTGGCACGTTCTCGAAATGGTTTTTTGGAAAAACCGTGGAGCCTGCGGCTGGGTGGATCTTCAGGATGACCCAAAGGACTTTAAGACGGTTTTAAAGAAGGCCATGAACGGCCATACGCCCGTCGCGACACGCAGTACAAAACCCTATGTGCCAAAGCTTAACGGATTTCTTGACCGAAAAACAGGCCGTCATCTGACCCGCCGGGAGCTCGATATTGCCACACGCCTCACCCGTGGCTCTACTGATAAGGAAATCGGCAGGCAACTCGAGATCTCTTGGGGCACGGTTCATAACCACCGTAAATCGATCTACCGCAAGCTCGGGGTTCATTCCGTCCCCCAGATGATTCATAAACTGCAAAACCTCACCCCTAAAAGTTGATCCTCAGAATTTCCAATTCAGCACTTTTCATTGCTTGTTTTGCAGCTAACTAAGGCCCCCGCCTAAACAGCATCAAGACCCTGTCAGATTGAGTCGATCTTGATTTACGGCTTCTTTTTGAACAGCCTCTGGCCGCGATTCCGCCTTTTGATGAGAATCTTGAGATTAGCTGAGTGCCTTTTCTTAGGTGGATTAGACTGAGATTTGCTGGATCGATTGGAGTTCACCTTTCGAGCAAGGGCCTCATACATGGCTGCTGATAGTTCCCCAATCTCATGCTGATGTAGTTCGTCCTTTGTCACATCCTGCTCAACCGATATAAAACCCGTGAGATGACCGCTATCATTATGGATCGGCTCCAAATGAATCTCGACCCAGTACGGCTTCCCGCACTTCTTGTAGTTGACCATGCGCGTTCGGACGGGAATTTGGCGCTGGATTGCATGATTCAGAACCTCCCTAGGTCTTTTCTCTGATAGTGCACCACTCAAAATATGCCCCGGCCGTCTCCCAAGAAGTTCATCTGAATTATATCCACACATACGCGTAAAGGCGGCGTTTACCCACACAATGAACCCGCCCGCATTGGCGATCACCACCGATAAATCAGTATGAGCCGCCCATCGTTCCAGCACCATGCCAAGGGGCTGGCTCTCTCCGTCCCGCTTTTTAAGATAGTTCATTTTGATTGAGGCAATAACCAATGAGACCAAGTAAAGATCATCAGCGTTTTTACAGATTTAGCAAACTATTTATAGTAGTTATTATAATTGCTAATATAGGCAAATATGATCGATGATCGGTAATTGGTGCCGATTCGATGAAAGGAGGCTAGTCCAACAGGCCTCGAGGTTTCGTAAAACGGGATAAAGTCGCCACAAAATAATTTAGTTCACTGACTGGGAAAACCTCAGAATTCCTTTCTCCGCGTCGTAGTTCAAGATTCGTGTCTTTCCGGTCTTTTTATTGCTTACGCTGACCATGGCTGTGTTTCCACTCTGATTGACAGCCACGACCTCCTCATCCTCTCTGGCTACTGATGAGGTCCAGCGACTGATTCCGTTTGTACCGATCCCAGCAATCCTTCGTTCGTCTTTCTTGACCACGATTGTGGTCCCCTTCTCGCTACTGAAAACATCAGAAAAAAGAAACAAAAAGCAACCGATACAAAGGGCTCCCCTGAAAAGACGGCCGAAGCGAAGATTGATCACTTGAGAAGCAGTAGTGCAGCCACAATGAAAATATTTACAAATGCCATTGGGATAAACACTTTCCACCCCAAGTTCATCAATTGATCATACTTAAACCGGGGAATGGTCCAACGAATCACGATAAAGAAGGCGATAAAGATCAGTACTTTCACTAAAAAAACGCCCACCGAAATAAATCCAAACCACCAAGGCATTCCATGCCCAGCCAACCAAGAGGGCAAAGCCCATCCTGCCACAGTTTGTGGCATGGGAAGTCCATTGAACCAAGGAAGCGGAAGACTCCAGCCCCCCAAGAAAAGAGTCACCATAATGGCTGAGGCCGAGATCATTGCTGCATATTCCCCGAGAAAAAAGAGGGCAAAGCGCATCCCTGAATACTCTGTATGATAGCCCCCAACTAGTTCCGTTTCGGCCTCAGGCAGATCAAATGGCAGTCGATTGGTCTCTGCAAATGAGGCAATCAGAAAAACAAGAAATGAGAAAGCCAAGCAAATCCCAGTGAAAATACCCACAATCCCATCTCCAAAACTCGGAACAGCCAGCCAACCATGCTGAACTTGGTAATCAACAATCTTTCCAAGGTTTAGCTGCCGGGTAACTAGAAAGACGGGAACTACGGAAGCTCCCATCGCAATCTCGTAGGAAATAATTTGTGCAGATGAGCGTATGCCTCCAAGGAAGGGGTATTTAGAATTCGACGCCCAGCCTGCCAAAACAATCCCGTACACGCTCAGGGATATGACTGCGAAGACAAAAAGAAGCCCCACATCTAGGTTGGCGACTACACCGCTGATCTGAAACGCCTCCACAGTCGCAGAGTTCCAATGAAACGAAGCCGCAAACCAGCTCGCCAAGGGTCGAAGGTCGAATCCAGGACTAAAGGGAATTACGGCCACTGTTACTAAGGCGGGAACCATCGCTAAAATTGGGGCTAAGTTGAAATAAAGTTTATTCACCGAGGCAGGAACAAACTGCTCTTTGAGCAAAAACTTCATGGCGTCGGCCAGGCCCTGCCCTAACCCAAAGATTCGAATATTAGTAAAAGGAATCCCTACTCGGTTCGGACCCATGCGATCCTGCATCCAAGCGCTTAACCTTCTCTCCGCCGTTACGCTTCCAGGAACCATGACAAGAACCACTCCGGCTACTGCCATGGCTTTGAGAAGTGAAAAGCCTAAGAAAACAAGGTCTGGTGCTTCTAAAATCATGCGAAACTTTATCCTAAAATCAAATTAGGCCAAGACAGCTTTCTTGGGCTTCTCCAAGAGCAGGGTCAAGAGCGCTCCCACAACAAGAAAAGCAGCAGCTACTAAAAAAGAAGATCGGAAATTACCGCTGGAAGTCTTCAACATCTGTTGAAGACGGCTTAGGACGAACCCGCCCACTCCCCACGCGGTAAATAGGATTCCATAATTCACCCCAAAGTTCGTAAGGCCATAGAGGTCTTTGGCAAAAGCAGGAAAAAGGCAAAGGTTTGCCCCATAATGAAAACCGATCGCGGTCGCAAGCAGAACGATGAGAATTGGATAACTGAAAGCCTCAGTCACTGGTACAGCGATAAGCATACAAACCGCCTGCAAAATAGTTACAGCAAGGAGGGTTGTTCTTCTCCCGATCTTGTCCGATACAAACCCAGCTACCACTCTTCCGGACGCATTCCCTAAGGCTAAAACAACTACAGCAAGAAAAGCCATCTCACCCATACTTTTCTTTGCCATTCCATTGATGCTGCTAATCACCATGAGTCCAGCACCAGAGGCAACAAAGTAGATCATCCAAAGAAGATAAAAGTCTTTACGGACAAACAAACCGAGAGGCTGCACAGAAACCTGCTCGACCATTGACTTCTCGCTTGTCTCAACAATTCTCTCTTCTGGATTTTTTAATAGCATAGCAAAACCACACACTGAAATAAGGAAGAAAAGGGAATAAAACGACGTCGCAAAACCAACTCCCCCCTTTTTCAGAAGTAGATCGGTAAGAGGAGCAATATAGAGCGGGGCCAGCCCAAACCCTGCCACGACAATACCAGCAACTTTTCCCGTCATGGATGCTGGGAACCACTTTAATGCAGGGGGCGTTGCTGCGGAGTATCCAAACCCGATCCCGATTCCCGAGAGCACCCCAAAACCCAATACCCAAACCTTGTAATCAGAACTTTGGGAGCAGATTCCCAATCCAGCTGCTACAAGAACTCCGCCCAGCAATGCTGTCCGCCTGGGTCCAAACCGGTCCTGGCATCTCCCCCCAAGAATCATGACAAATGCAAAAACGAGACAACAAACCGCATAAGGATCGTTCAGTCGCGCCGAGTCCCATCCGAAATCTCTCTCAATTGCACTTTTAAAGATACTCCACGCATAAAGAATTCCTAAGGCCAGGTTGATCCCAGTCCCACCTGCCGCAACCTTCCATCCTGGATTTCGCATTCTAACCAGTTGTCCTCAACCCCGCAGCGATCGCCGCAATGGTCTGCCTTAACTCCGCCAAGAGAGCCTCTGGGTCACCCTTCCCATCCCTCTCCGCTGAACGCCAAGCCTGAAGAAGGTTTACCTGCCAACGATGCAAAGCCCTCAAGGGGCGAACTCGTCGCTCGACAGTGAAGCGAAAGCGAGGTCGCCGCTTAGCCAATGAATCTGGAAAAAGTTGAGCTAACCCACCTTTGACTGCTTCAAACTCCGATTCAATCATACCGAAGATGCGCTTCCTTAATTTCCCATCCTCAACCAAATCGCCATACCAGTGCCCCACATCGAGGTCTGCACTGGCAAAACCACTTTCGAGATTATTGAAAACGTACCTTGCAAACGGCCACTCTTTCACTTTCCCTCTCAAGGCTCGAAACAACTTGGGATTTTCTTCTTTCAATCTAACTAAAGCGCTGCCTGCCCCATACCACCCAGGCAAAAAGAATCGCGACTGAGACCAACTAAAGACCCATGGGATAGCACGTAGATCGCCCCAACCAGCTTGCCCTGTTCTTCGAGATGGGCGGGAGCCTATGGTGCTTCGCTCCACCACATCGATCGGAGTTGCCTGACGAAAAAACTCGATCATTCCTGGCTCCTCGATAAAGGCTCGGTACGATTCCATGCTGGCTTGCGCAAGAAGATCAAAGACCTCTGTCATCTCGGGGTCCTCATCTGAGCCGCTGCTTGAGGAAAGGGAGCTCCTCGCTGTACCCGCCAAGAGTAGCTCTAGATTGTAAGCCGCTGTTGCAACTGTGCCATACTTCTGGCCAATCACCTCACCCTGTTCCGTTACCCGCAAATCACCAGTTAATGTCCCCGCGGGTAACGCTTCCAAAAAGCGGTGCGTAGGTCCCGCACCACGACTTACTGTACCTCCTCTGCCATGAAAAAATCGCGCCGAAACTCCCCTCTCTTTGGAGGCCTGGTAAATAGCCTTTTGACTTCGATGGAGCGCCCACTGGCTAGCTAAAATTCCAGCATCCTTATTACTATCACTGTACCCGATCATCACACGTAAGATCGGGGGGGGTTGCATAGGAAGAACGACCGACCCCTCTCCAGGATCTACTAGCGCCACTCTTCTTCGCATGGCAACTTGTGCTTCCTGTTGCGCCAAAACCTTAATGGTTTTTTGAGTAACTGGGTGGCTCAAGAACTCACCCACCACTCGCGGTGCTGCCTCTAAGTCTGAAAGCGTTTCAAAAAGAGGCGTAATAGGCAAAGGGCAAACTTCAGATCCGTCTTCCCCTGGGCGCGTTAGCCCTGCGGCACGACAGAAGATATGAATCGCTAAAAGATCAGACACATCGCGAGTCATGCTGATAATCGAAAGTCCTAGCCCATCGATCCCGTGTAATTTTGCGTGCCTGGCTAAAGCTTGATAAGTGCCGATTACGTCAGCCGCGGCTGGTCCCGCTCTTACAGCCTGCTCAACCGTCCAAGGCGTCTTTTTTAACCAGCCTTCTAAAAGAATTCTTCTCTCCGACTCAGGCCGACTTCGATAAGGAGTGTCGCCCCTACATCCAGTGGCTGCTTCCAGCTCCTCAATCGCTTCATCATGCCTTCCGCTATTTTGGCGCACATCCAATGCCGCCAAATGAAATCCAAATACCTCCACGATTCGTATCACGGGGTCCACCTCGGCTGCCGCAAGCCGAGCTGAACCTACGGCTATCAGCGAACGGCGAATGACCCCCAAGTCTAGAATCAGATCCTCTGGCTGAATGTAACCCCCTTTTCCCTCCATTTCAGGAGGCAAATGAGCACGCATTAAAAGAACTGCCTCACGCCAAGGCTCCTCCTGATAAACCGCTATCTTGTCCCGCCGCTCCGGATCAACTCTTGTTCGCCAATCTCCCAACCACTTTTCAAGTTCTGGGGGAATCCCATGGTACTTTTTGGAAAGTGTTAGCCGAGCCGCGAGCTTCTCTAACGAGCTGCTCAACAAACGTAAGGCTGCCTCTCGATACTGTATTAAGCTCACCTCCGTTGTGACTGAAGTAACAAGAGGATGACCATCCCGATCTCCCCCTACCCACGTTCCAAAGGAGAGTGAGGGCCTTACCGCAGGATGATTGGGCCCCGTGGAGCCCAAACCCGCTAGCACCCATGCCTCCTGCAGGCGCCGATCCGTCTCTACGATCGATTTAGCCATCGATCCCGCCAGGCAGTGAATGACGCCCTCACGCTCCATATCCACTGTGGGCCTTTGTGTTCGAACCTCCTCAGTTCTCCACCACCTCTCTAAAACTACCTTCAACTGAGCCTTTCGATCCCGTTCCACCGAATCCTTTTCCCCAATCCCAGACCTTTCGACCAAGATTCCGTAAATCTCCTGCATGCACGCGAGCACAGATCGACGCCTTGCCTCAGTCGGGTGAGCTGTCAGGACCGGCTCAACCCGTAATGTAGGCAACTCCGCCGCAAGACTATCCGAGTCCACACCCTCTTTTTTCATCTGTCGCAAGGCCTGTGCCCAAGAGCCCGGTTCATTTGCAGGGCCATGAATCTCCTCATTCATCCTACGCATCGCTGCTGCTGTTGCCTCCTCCGCAACGTTCAAAAGGCCAAAAGCAAGTGAGTAGGCACGCGTTACCTTACCTTTCTCAATTTTTGGTAGCTCGCTTTTGCCGATTCCTCGAAACGGAAGCGCGGAAACCACTGCTCCCTCTCCTAGCTCAAACAATAACTCGCAAAATGCTTCCATCAACCATTGCAAATCACTTTCCACTTTCGCAAAACCCACCATCAACCGCTTTTGATGCGAAAGGTTATCCTTCCCAGGCGCACCCTTCTTCTTGGCCCCAGCTGGGTTGCTTTTCTTCATCCCCTAACCCTTACGTACTAAAACTATCTCCACAGGAACAGGTAGCTCTAGCGTTGGGATTCGTTACCCGAAAGCCTCCCTTAAGCAGATCCGTACTGAAATCCACCTCAGATCCACTAACAAAAACCGCACTCTTCGGATCCAGAGAAATTCTTACCCCGCGACTTTCTACGAGTATGTCCTTCGGACCAGCCCCCCGAACCAGCTCCATCTGATACTGTAGGCCGCTGCACCCACCCCCAACGACTGATACCTTGAGCGCACCTTCTGGATACTCCTTCTTCTTGAGTAAATCCAACAAGTGAATGGCTGCCGCATCCGAAAGCTTAATGAGCTTCTCAGATCCAATCTTGTGACTGGCCGACCCCTCTGCTGGCAACGAATTTATCATCCCTCAATCCTAGACCGAATTTAGGCACTCAACCAGCCTGCTCACTTTTCCTGAAATATTGCCGTCGATGAGGGGGCTAAGCTTCGCTCCACCAAGCGAACCAAGGGTCGCGGCTGAAACCCTAAAAGGAGTTGAAGGAAACCAGCAAGCAACAGAATCCAAACAAGAAAAGATGGAAAACGCTGTGCAGGAACCGCATCCGCTTCTCGCTCCCAATACATCGCCCGAATGGGCATGAGGTAAAAACCAAGCCCCACGACTGCCATCACCACTCCCACCAGTAGCCCTGGAATCTCACCGGCGTTCCATAAGGTCGTGAAAACCGATAACTTCGCAGAAAAGCCTAACAAGGGCGGCAAACCCGCCATAGAGAGAAAGCACAGCGCCAGACCAAGCGCCACTCCAGGATCTCTCTGACCTAAACCATCCAAATGTCGTAAATCGGCACTCCCGTAAACTCTCTCCATTTCCAGAATAAAAATTAAAACCGGGAAAGTGGAGAGCAGATACACCCAAAGGTACCCCACCACAGTCCCCATGCCCGCCTCCCCTAAGGTTCCTAAGGCCAGAAGCATGTACCCCGCATGCGCGATTCCAGAGTACGCCAAAAATCTTTTTAAGTTTCTCTGGGGCAACGCGGCAAGGGTTCCCAGTGTCACTGTTGCGATTCCTAAGGTCAAAAGAACAGGACGAAATACAACCGCCACCGAATCTAATGCAAAGGCCCCAAATCCAAACACTCGTAATAGAAGAACGAATCCTGCAGCTTTGGACGCGATTGCGAGAAATGATGTAATGGGTGTGGGTGCCCCCTCATATACATCTGGTGCCCAAGCATGAAAAGGGACTGCCGCAATTTTAAACCCCAACCCCGTCAAAATTAATCCCACCGCTAAAAGAAAGCCCAAGCTGGCAGAGTGACCCGCTTGATCGAGTAAGATTCTGCTGAAATCGGTAGAGCCAGTAGCTGCATAAAGCCACGCAATTCCCATAACCAAAAAACCGGTCGAAAGCCCCCCCATCACCAGCAACTTTATTCCGGCCTCGAGGCTGGCCACCCGACTCCTATGAAATGCCGCAAGTAAGTACATCGACACAGCAACGAGCTCAAGGGCCACAAAAATCGCAAGGAAATCTCGTGCACTTGCCAGTAGGCAAAGACCTGCGGTGGAGAAGAACGGTAAGGCAAGAAACTCGGCCCTGACAACTTCCTCCTTTCCCATCGGGTATCGAACAGACATGAAGGTCACTCCAAGAAGGCAAAGCACAAAGAAGGGTTTAAAAACTGAAGATAGTCCATCAGTAACGAAAAGATTGCCCCAAGAAGTCGGCATGGGTTGCCCCGAACGCCACAACGTCCAACCCAACAAAACGAAACTAAGAACTAAAGCAAGGCCAGGGAGCCATCCCTTCTTTCCTAGTGGAATCAGTAAATCGGCTAAAATGAGTACGACTCCAGTGAGTACCAGTAAAACCTCAGGGCAAAACCACCCGCTCATGGTTGAAGAATCCTTTCTAGAACAGGCCGGGCGGGTCCAAGAATAAGATTGGGAATGAATCCAATGGCAAAAAGGAAAAAGGTCAGTAACGCAAAAGGCCAAATCTCCTTCGCTCCGTTCAGGTCTGCAGTCTCATGGGTCAATAAGGCAGCCGAACATGCGCCAGTCGAAATACTTCGAATGGCTCGAAGCATCGCGATCGACGAGAGAACAACACCCCAAGCCCCAACCCCTACAAGTATAGGATGAGCCGACCACGCGCCAAAAAAGATCATGATTTCACCTGCAAAGTTAGCCATCCCCGGGAGACCAATTGACGCCATTCCAGCTACCAGCAGGTAAAACCACAGCTTAGGCGCCCTTTGAGCCAATCCTCCTAAGTCCTGCATCCAGGTTGTCCCGGCACGATTTCCAATCTCTCCCGCAACCGCAAAGCCCAATGCTGCACTAAATCCATGTCCGACCATAAGAACCAAGGCGCCCCCTAATCCCAGCACAGTTCCACCAATCAAGCCCAGAAAAACAGTCCCCATGTGCATCGCACTTGAAAAGCCAAGAAGCCATCGCAAATCTCGCTGGGCAAGCGAGGCTAATCCTAGATAAAGAATATTGGCGGCCAACATCAGTCCGATGAGCCAGCTTATCTCCTTCCAACCCAGTGGCGTCATCGGCAGAGCCAGTCGCAGTAGCCCGTAGAGTCCGAACTTCTTTAGGACACCCGCATGCAACATAGCTGCAGGTGCTGGAGCGGATGCATATCCCCCCGGCGCCCAACTATGAAAAGGCACCAGCGAAACCAGAGTCCCAAAACCAACTAAAAGAAGCGCCGCTAACCAATACTGATTCTCTGAGCGAATCGGATTCGCCCGCAAGGTCTCACTTAACACTCTCCAATCTAATGTGCGAGCCGCCTCCGGAGCAGCCCAAACTAGGCCAATCAAACCCAGTAATAGAATCAAACTCCCCAGCATCAGATAAAGGGTCATCCTCCACGCCGCACCCGTACGATCCCCCTGCCCCCAAATCCCGATTAAGAGGAAGCTTGGAATCAGCGCTACTTCATGGAAGGAGAAGAAATAAAATAGATCAACAGAGAGAAACGCCCCTAATGCTCCCAGGCCAACAAGGAGGAGGCAGAGAAAGTACTCCTTGGACCTCTTAACGTCGGCTCGGGCAACCCCAACCGCACTCAATGTGACCACCAAAGTTAAAAGAACCAGCGGAAGACTCAATCCGTCCATCCCCAAACGAAACTGAACAGGAAATACTTCCCGAATCGATGTCACCTGAGGCCCGAACAAAATCTCCCCTTCGCGCAATACTACCCCAAAGGAAAGAAATGCCGGAACACAATTCAAGATCGAAACCCATAATGCCGTCCTGCGAGCAGGAGCTCCGAGAGCAATGGCCACAACCCCCAGCAAAGGAAGCCCAAGTAAGCACGGAAGCGAATAAGAAAGGGTCATCGAAGGACTCCACCGCGACACAACCATCCAATCAGAAAGAAAACCCCAAGAATAAACACCGCCGCATATACCTGGACCTGCCCACACTGCACCAAGCGCAAACCCTGACCAGAGGCCCGAGCAACTACCCCACTTCCACGGAGCAAAAATCCACGGACGACCCACCCCTCAAACGCATCAGCTAATTTGGCGAAGGAGTCTTGAGTTCGCACCAGTACACGCTGATAGAATTCGTCGATATAAAACTTGTTTCGTAAAAACGAAACATCAAGCGGGTCGTGAGAGGCATTGCGATAAAGGCGATAGGCAGGAATGAACCCCGCAAGGGCCAAGACAAGGGAAATCCATAAAGTCCA
>Ga0214921_10005984_pt1 | contig 16896 bp, 33 predicted proteins | sample LL1505_MetaG_FD_177992 | JGI IMG/M metagenome (GOLD analysis project Ga0214921, IMG submission 177992) | Freshwater microbial communities from Lake Lanier, Atlanta, Georgia, United States - LL-1505 | ecosystem: Environmental > Aquatic > Freshwater > Lake | place: USA: Georgia | collected...
TCGTTTCATTGATACCGGGCTTGCCCACCCTTGCTCGACGCTTTGTTCGAATCCCAACATGCGTCCGGCGTTCTCAGCCTGAAGAATTTCATTGCGGGCAATAACTTTAGACCGTTGAGAAATCATTTTTTTATATTGGCGGTCAACAAGTTCATTCAATTTGGTTTCAAGTTTGCGACCAGATAAACCTTCCTCCATCAAGCGAGCGCGATTGAGGTCCACAAATTTACTGAGAGTTACTTCTTGACGCTTAGTCAAATTAATAACAGAACGAAGTTCTCTAGCGGTATCGTAAACAGGAATTTTTTCTTCAAAGGCTCGGCCTACGATTGCTCTTACTTGGTCTTTCATCTGTCCGGTCATATTTGTAACTAATCTTGCTGACTGTTGCAAAGCGTATTCAGTTGAACGCGGGTCTGTGTAATCAAATCGTCCGACAAACCCGGTTTTAGGAAATCCGTTTCCTATTCCGCCTTTTATTGCTCGTTTAAAAGCGGAGACGGTCTGACTTAAAGTAAAAGCGGTTGCTTCCCAAGGAAAAGTATTAACAACCTGCTCAATGTTGCCCGTACTGATAGCGGCTTGAACCGCACTACTAACTGAAGCGTTACTTAAATCTGAAGTGGCACTGTTAATTATCTGAACAACTTCTTTTTCATCCGGAGTTAACGGAGGTTGAGAGTTATCTTTAGAATCATCCTTTGCTTTAAATACAAAAGGCATTTATTCCACCATGTTCTCCGCTGGAGGCAATGATGCCTGTTCACGAAGATAAGCCTCTAAATCCGCATCAGGAGTTAATGCGCCTGCGCCAATAAGTTTTTGTACGAAGTTGCTGAGTTCGTTCAAATCAACTGAAGAAACTTCACCATAGGTTAGGAAAGGACATAGTTCTGTATTCATTCCGTTTAACTTAAGGAGTCTAGGAATAGCATATTGATTCATAACTTCAGCAATTGACTTTGCAATAGCCTCAACGCTCATTGTCCATAGGTCCATCTTTTGTGAACCAAGCGCAAATGAGCCAACCTTTTCGTGACCAAGTAAAATAAAGTCAGATAGAACCGACATTGAAATGCGCTGGTCGTAACGCTGAATTACCTTGTCTGTATCAAACTGACGTGAGCCGCCGGATGAAAGAAGTTCAAGTGAGAACATTTCTTTTCCGTTTTCGTCATACATCATAGGGAAGATAACGCCCTCTTGTTCATTTCGTTTAATGTTCTGAACAATTTGAGTAATCTCAGCCAATACAGATTGTTGTGCCGCAGTTGCTCCAGAAGATAAATACTCAGGTGGAACTTTTGCAACAGGTAATCCTGCCAAATCGCGCTCGATACCAATTGCTTCAATTTCTTCAATACGGCGCTTGTAGTACCAAGGACGGAAACAGTTACGAAGTAATGAACGTCCTTCAGGATTGTTCTTATTCACGTTAGTACGGAATAGCAAACCTTTGTCAATAGGGATTTCACGGAAGCCGCCGCCTGCTGGGTCAATTTGACGATAGCCCTGAATTCCGCCTTCTTGGTCCATCATCCAATTGTTTAATGATTCTTGAGAGCGAATAGCAAACTTACGCCATCCAATTTTTCCGTCAACATGTTTTGAATTGTACTTAGGGTCTTTTGAATCACCCTTGCGAATCTTGTAAACAATTTCGTGGAAAGAGAAACCATAGACGAGCATAGAAAGAATTGAGGCAAGAGTTTGGTCCCATGAATCTGACATGTCTTCCATGCACTCATCAATAAAGTTTCTAATTTCTTCTGCTTCGGGTGAATCATCAAATGGGTCAATGCGCCATTCAAGACGAAGAACTACTTTTTCAATTGCGTAAAGGATTGAGCCAATTACCGGGTCGTTATCTGCCATCTCTCGATAGACAAGGAAGCCCCTGCGCCCGCGAAGTTGATTAAGAAATTCCTCATGGACAAATCCACCCGAGCGGCGTAAGCCGGAGGTGCCTAACTCGTTTAAATCAGGTTTTGCCATTTAAATTCCTAATCTGTTGCCTTGGTCATTTTAGCAATCAAGGATAATGCCTCGTCTGCCGTAAATCCGCCTTTTAGTAAAGATTTATAAACCTCGTTTAGTCTGATAGCCGAGTCAACAAGCGGCGTGATTGAGGTTTCGGCAGATACATCCATAATTGAATAAGCATACACTTAGTCAATTCTTAAAACGGGGGAATGTCTTCCGAGTTGGCAAATGGCGTATTCCAAGGGTCATTTTCTTTTGGTGTTACCGCCCAAGGGTCATTGTTTACGGGTGCTGTTGAAGTTACAGCGGATTTGTTTTGCAATCTTGTTATGCGGGCCGTTGCTCGACTTAATGCGGCGCCTACTTCTTTTGCTTCTACTTCGGTGCGCGAGCGCTTCTCTCCGGTCTTCTCATCTTCCCATGATTTCTGATAAGACTTACCATTGACAATTGCTTTGTCACCCTTAGCAAGTGAATCTGCTACATGTTCTGCAAGTTGGTCCCATGCAACACAATTCCAGAATGTTGTATTTCGGTCTTCCCATACTCCGTCTGCATTTTTATAACGGTCTGCGGTTACTACTGTGAATTTAACAAGCGCTTTGCCTTGCTGTGTGAATTTTAATTCCGGGTCTGATACTAGATTTCCTATTAACGTTACTTGGGTTGACATATTCTGCCTTTCGTCAGTTTCGGCTTGATGCCGCCATTTGGTCAAGCATCTGAGATGTCATCTTTACGAATCGAAAGACTTCAATCTTTTTTGCTTGTTGAATCGCTCTGCGTTCCTTCTCGTTTGTTCCGCCCCATACACCTTCAACATCTGTGTGAATTGCATATTCAGCGCATTCATACATTATCGGACAGGTCTGACAAAGACTTTTAGCAATTGCCATAACCTTCAAGTATTGATTGGAGCGTTCCGGAAACCATATCTCAGGGTCAGTTGTAGCACAAGGCTCCGAGCCAATTGTTTTTGGATATTTGGGGGCTTTACTCAATTAAATAACCCACGCTAGTTGTCGTCATCATTAATTACACCTTCGTAATGTTTTTGAATCATGTATGACTTCGCGTGGTCGAGCATTCCTGATTGACGCCAAACGGGTTGGTCCGGTTCGGCATGAGAACTAAACCAGAAATTACCGTCAGTGTCCACCCATTCGGTAATTAATATCCAAGTGGTACACAAAGCACCTTTAGGGGCAAGAAGGGTGGATAAGTCCTGAACGGCTTTATTTACTGCTTCTAGTTTTTCGTCCGATTCGTTGTCCATCATCTACCCCTCTTGCTTAGGTCTAAGGGTACTTTAGTCCTTGGACTTTTTCGGTTTTTGAATCTTATCTAAGATGTCGCAGACCGTACATTCATTATCGCCATAAAGCCACTCGCCACACTTACAACGATAAACTTTTGAATCAGCCATTGTGCGGTTGCAACGTATCTGATATGGCTTTCATTATTGCCATAATCATAGGTTGGTTGGGGCTGTATTCAACTTGAGTTGATAAAAAGTTAATATGTTTGCAAACAGATTTTAGTGCGGCTTCGGCTTCTTCAATATAAGAGATTTGAACTGTAGGTGGCAGGTCTTCAAAAGGTGGAAGTCCGTCTGTCCCCGCATATTCATAGATAGAACGAGCAACATCGTGTGTCACAAATGGAATTGCCATGAACTTATTTTACAACCTTTTTTACTGGAATCTTCTTCAATTGCTTCTCATAAATAAAAGGTGGCGCGGTGTACGGGTCTAAATCTGCGGCTATCTGCAAAGCCTCTGCCATCTCCGCTTTTGCTTTTAACGCTCCTAGGGCTAAAGAAGAACCTGAGCCTATTCCGTAGAATCCGGCGGCATCTAGGCAAACAGATAAATCATCTGAAATCTCAAATACCTCACCATCAACAGCAAGAAGAAAAGCAAATTTAGTTTCGTCGTCTTCCGCATCCCACTTGTATTCGTTTTCTTTGAAACATTTCTTCATTGAGGGAATAACGAAGGCAATCATAAAATGATAAAGGTCTTTTTTATCTGCAAGTGTGGGGATTGGAGGTTCCCAAATATGTTGAACAATGTCGCAAGCCGCTACTTCACCGCTTCCACCGATTAGATAAGGACCCGTAGTCGTTATCTTTGCCATCCTAGGGTGGTTATATTTTCTTTCGGCTGTAACAAGGCTGTCAGACCCCATTAGGACACCATCCGCATATTGGATAGCCACGATTGTTGTCATAATGGGAGTCTAACTTAAGCCCGGTTCAATACCAGTGATTGGCCTGCCAGAATTTCCAAGCCCGGCAGGGACTGGAGTAACGAGTTTTAATATATTTGAGTCCCCAGTTTATTTGTGCAACGGGGTCTGTCTGAAATGCGTGGATTTCAGCCTTGGTGTTACTTGCCATGTGGCGTTGAGGAATTCCGTGGTCCTTCGTAACCGAAGAAGATTTGTAATTCCAAGCCGATTCTTTGCCCCACATTTGATTGAGGCATGTCCACTGAGTTTTAGTCCAGCCGTAATCATCTAACTTCGAGAAAGCAAGTTTGCGAGCGCTTTCGGGAGTTAGACCTTGCGGTTCAACTTTTTTAACAATGGGTTTTTCAGGAATTGCTGGATGCGGGGTTAAATAACCGCCGACTCCGGCTCCGATTATCGCGGATACGATTCCAATAACAATGAGGTGTTCATATTTTTTTATATTCACCGTTCACCTATCGACGCAGTTTCTTAGCCTTTACCTAACGTGGTTTTTGTAAAGGTTAAGATGCCTTCGGGTTGAAGGTCTTTCTACCGCCTATGGCTTAGACGACTGTTACTTGGGTGCTAAAAGGTTACAGCAAAAATTATAGACGATACGGGTCTTCTGAATCAAAACCCTCAAAATCTACAAGGTTATTCGAATGAGCAAGCGCTTTTGCGTGTACGACTGCATGTGCAAGTGAACGGCATTCAAGTAAAGGTGCATCAAATACTTTCATTGCGTCTGCAATTACTTCAACTGCATTATGAGAACCTTGAGTTTTGAGAACTGCAACTGTACGGGAGTTATGTTCGTCCCATGCAATCTTTGTAATCTCTGTGTGTGGTTTTAAAATGCGTTGAATAGTTTCCACGCCACCAAGTAAGTCGAGTGACGGTAGTGCTGTTGCTGAATAAATAGACATAGCCTTACCTCCTTGGAAATAAATGGTAACACGAATATCAATACCCGTGTTTAGTCTTACGGCGTGTCTAAACTTAGGTTAATGCCGCCTGAAGCGTACCAAATGTCTCTTGGCCCTGCTTTTTCTTGAGATGAGGGATGTTATTTACAACAATCCCAATCTTGGTCGTAGGTAAAGTTGCGGCTAATAGGTCGGATTCCTCTTGGTCTGAATACCCGGCTTCCTCGAGGGCTTCGATAGATGGAAAGACATCCGCGTGACGGTCCTTTTCCTTATCCACCAAATGGTCCTGAGTTCCGCCCATTGAAAAGATAATCACAAAATTATCCGGCAATTCATGCTTCTTGACCATAGCGACTTCTTTTGTATAAGCATAAAAAAACACGTGTGGATTCTCTTTTGCGATATCTAACCATAAGAGAAAATACTGCTCTGTAAAGAAATCACCTGAATCGTGGATTCGAACTGATTTGCCACCCTGATATCTTTTGGCTTTTAGTTCATTCGTCAATTGATTCTTCCAGCCTTCAGCGTCATCCACGATTAACTCTAAATTTCGTGTATGGGCCTTCTTGACATTGGAAAAGTTATAGGTGCCGGACCGGGCGTAGCACAATTGAGCGCATACTCCAGCGCTAGGGCAGACCAACATATTTTTACCCGTTGACAATTTAGCCGCGAGCGCGGGAAGGGTCCATGTGAATATCCCGTCAGCCCTAAGTTCTCTGTTGCCGTTTGTTAATAGATATTTAACGGGCATTACAATTCAAACGCAATCCATATAAAACCTAGGTTTACAGCAAGGCCGTATTTGTCGAGCGTAAAGCCAACTGAAAAACTTTGCAGGTTGCCGCCAACCATTAGATATCTCTTACCTATTTGAACTTGCTTAATCATCACTCCCCCTAAATGCCGGGCATCCGCCTGTTTCTGTTATGTCTCTGAATCGTCTTGCATTTTGTGCATCAACGTGCCAGAGCCATAGCATTAATGAGCCCCCTGCAATAAAACCGCAAAAGACTCCAAGTATCCATAGCATCATTTTGTTTTCCCTTCGATAGTTTGCTCCGTCATGTAAACACCTTCACACCAGAAACATTCGTAATCCTCTGATGTTATTCCCTTGACTTGAAAGACTCCATAGCAATGCGGACATTTATAAGTTCGCCATAGCGGATAAATCTCAAAAATCCATTTAGGAATTAATTTGTTCAACAAACTCATTTTTTGCCCCATACGTCATATTCGGTTTTTGTTTCAATGATTTCCCAGCGCTGTTCTTTTGCGTCGTTATAAGTAATCACGTCAACAACTCGACCTTTGTGGTCTTCTTTAATCTTGACAAGAATAGTGCCTTCAGAATCTTTTAGAAACTTAATTGTGGTTATGCCTTCACCCATGCAATCGCTCCATTCCCTTGAGGTGTCTTGCGACGCAATCCTGAATCTTTAATCCAGCCGTCATTCATCAGGCTATTTCTAATCGATGAAGCCGATTGATGCAACCACCCGGTCAGCGATTCGATTTCGTGGTCACATAGCCCGCGCTCGCCCGCGCCCGCGATGAGGTCAAATACTCGGGCTCTTTTAGTTCCGGACCGAGGTAAAACGGCCTTAGCCGCGTCCCTAGAAGTCCTTGGACTGTTCTTACCTATCCGAATTACATTCGCTTCTACGGGCCTCCTAGCGGCCTTATTTGCGATGCAACAAGGGCAGTGAATTATTTCGGGCTTTGGGGAGAAGTCCAATGTATCTTGCACCATCTTTCCTCCTTCGTGGTATGGAGAGGGGCTCGGAGTTACCCGAGCCCCAACCTATCAAACAAGTAGCGCGAGCGCCTTATCCTTCAGCGAATTGTTTGTACCTTCAATGATGCGCTGTCCTCGACGTTGCGCTTCATCCTTACCGCGGATTACTGAAATCCAATCGGCGTACTCAACAACTGCGTTATATCCGGCCCATGCAGTTCCGCGAATGTTGTCCTGTGTAGGTGCATCCCACAACTTCACAATATCGTCGAACTTGTTGTTCCAGATTTCCAATGTGCGCTTGTTTATTTCATTATCTTCAGGTGCTACCGGGAGAACCTGTCGGACGTAATTAATAAACTCGCTCTTATTCATTTCAGTATCAATCAAGCGATTAGCAAGAACGTTGAATTCATCCTTGTACTTGAGTGTCATGCCAAGAGCGGCCTTTGCTTCTTCGACCTTACCTTGAGCATTCTTTGTGTGGCGAACTTTGTAAGTTGAGACCGCTTTATCAAGAGCGAACTTAACTGTGTTAGCGCAGACCGGGCGAACCGGAGTTACTGCCGCTGTTAGTGGTGAAGTGCCATCATGTGAGTTCACAATCATCAAATAAAGATTAACGATGTCGCGACCTCCGGCTAGTTCAATGGCTTCCGGCATTTGCATAGATAGGAAAGTGCGGCGCCCACCATCTAAGGACCCAGCAGTTTCAAATCCGAATCCGCCTTCGAATGCGATGTTGTCGCAGAATGAGAAAGCGTCGATGTTTTGGACGGGCTCGTAATAATTACCAACGACGCCAAGAGTTCCAAATCCAAGTTCTTTGTGAACGCGACCTGTTGCGAACTTATCTTCAATCTGAAGTTGAACGCCATCAGGACCTGTTGCAAAAATTGGATACTTCTCAACGGTCCAATCTAGTTTTGCGATTTCAAGCGCTTCTTGAGCATTCTTTGCATCCTCGCAAACTGTGCCAAGTGCGTGCCATGCGGGCTGACGATAGGAATAAAACGCACCTTCGCCATTTACGATTTCGAGATTATGTGCCATATTTTTTTCTCCTTCGTGGTTGATTTACTTACCTGAACAGTAAACCCAAGTTAGGTTTACTGTCAAGTTCATTTGATTAGCAGGTCTGACTTTGACCCTTTGGCTTACCGTCCCATAAGAAGGCCGCCGCATAGGAGTTAAGGCTCACGCCGTATCCTGAGAATGAGGACCACTGGATTTTGTGGCGCCTAATTGGATAAACGTTGGTGCTGTAGCCCGGCGCATCCCAGTTCTTGACCTCATAGGTTGAGGAATCGGTTGGGACGACATCTTGGTGCGCCCATCCAGTAATCGCGACTACTTCTGAGCCGACCTTTTGAATCCACACTGAGAATTCGCTGGTCTTTACGACCTTGAAGAATTCGATGTTGGTCTGGTCATAGCCCCATGAGGAGTAAAGAATGTCCCCGACCTTTGGAATTACTTTTTCAATTGTTGCTGTTGTCATTACTAAGCCCCCCTTTGCTTTTCGAAGAAGATATCTGAAGCGAATCTGTAAGCATCCGCCCAAGCATTTTCTTTTTTATTTGTGAAGCGCTTCTTTACTTTGCCGTCAACCTTGACGACTGCATATCCGGCGATATCTTCATAGATGACCACGCCGAAACCTAGTTCTTGAATCTCAAATCCTCTTGCGTCAATTACTTTTGTCATTTGATTTCCTTTCTAATAGTTCCAGCAAGAGTGGCAAAAGCCATCACTGGTTGATTCGTCGGTTAGTGCGAACCCTGACGCATTCCATAGATAATGGCTTGCTTTCAGACAACTGACGCACCGACCTTTGAACGCTAGACAAATTCCTCTGCGTTGAACTGGTGTGAATGTCATTTCGTTACCCCCTTAGTCCAAGCGGCTCGCGCCGTAAGCGCTGATTCCGTATTTGTTAAGCACTTGAGCGAACGCTCCGGCAAACGCCGCCTTGCGGTCCACGCTCTGTCCGAACTCTCGAACCCAGATTTCGTATCCGCCGTAGTAACCCTTGCTACCGATTTCCTGAGCCTTCAACCAGTTAACGAATGCTCCTCGCGCTGGAGAAATGTTGACCCAAGCAAACCCGCAAAGACCATCAAGGATGTAAGTCTTCTTGCTGAAATCAATTTCGTCGCTGAGACCAATTGCATCTCCAACAATAAACTTTGGAGTATCGGCATCTTTGCCAGCGTTTAACCCTGCTTCGTATGCTTCACGATAAATCGCTTTGCACTGAGACTTTGTAAGTGCCTTTTTCTTTTCGATTACCTGAGTCATCTTGGTCCTCCGTCCTAGGAACTCCCTGTCCCTACGGCTCTAGTATAAACCCGGGTTTAGTATCATGTCAAACTCATTTGAATAAGAATCATGCTTAGGTTATGTGATTTACCTCACATCATATATTTAGACGCAGATTTGTCGGAGCCCGGGCCTAGGCTTGCCTTTATGAGCCGTTCTGACTGGGATATAGACCTTCGATTTGGGCAAGAGGGTGAAGTCTTAGTCAACGCGCTGTTGACGGCTCCTGTTGAGCAGGTCGAGGTCAAACGCGATAGGCGCTGGAAAGAGACCGGGAATATCTACATCGAAACTGAATGCTGGTCAGACGATTTAGGTCAGTGGTATCCATCCGGCATCACTAGCACCAAGGCAAGTCACTGGTCATTTGTTTTGGAAAGCATCGTACTCACAATTCCAACCGATTCAATTCGCAAAGCAATTACGCTTTATGGAATCCGACGTGAAATGAATCGACCAGAGAATTCAACAAAAGGATTCACAATAACGATTAACGATTTAATAAAAATTGCTATTGGTTTGCAATAATTTCTGATTCTCCCCGACCATTAAACACTGCGATTATGTCGCTCTTGTTTATTTGTTTAGAAAGAACAATTCCGCCATTGCCAAATCGATTAGCAAAGAATTCTGCTTTATCGCGGTTTAGTGTCCATGAGATTCCATCTTCGTTTAATCCGCTTGTGCAACCTCGATAGATTTCAACTATCTCCGGAAGATTTTGAAGTGTGAAGCGCTCATTTGCATCCATTAAGTTTTCGCGGCCCGGGCGCTTTGACCAAAATAGCGCTCGCCATGTTGGAAGGTTCTGCCATCCGTTTTCTGTATCGGTCCACACTGATGCAAGTAGCGACCAGTATTTGGCATCCGGCAATTCCTTAGTTATTTGAGTAAAGGCTTCTAAGCGATAAGGACGTTCATGCAAGAAAATGATTTGGCTGTACTTTTTTTCAGCAATCGCCTTTTCCAAATCTCTTTTCTTTTGCTCGTACATGTAATTTGCATGAGCCTTTGTCCATAGCGGCACGGCATAAACAAGCGGGTGACGCAATTGCGGACCTAGAACGCCATCTTCAAGATAAGGCTGGAGGTCCGGGTGAAGTTCAACGGTCGATTCAGAAATCAATTGGGCAAATAATTCTTCAGTGGTCTTTGACATTATTTTCCCTTTCGACTTTTGAGAACTACCTTTGCCGCTTCTAACCGAATTTCATCCTCGGCTGTGTTAAGCGCTGGAAGCATCTTGAGGGCTTTAACCATATTTTTCAAGGCCCAACTTGGTTGGTTGCCAACGATTTGCTTTGCTTGATGTAGGTTCATGCGATTATCTTCCCTTCGGCTATAAGAGTTTCTCTGTCACTCACACCTGAAATTATTCGACCATTTTCAACTGCTGAGTTTTCGTATGCTAACCATCTGTCGATGTCAGAAATTGTTTCTTTTAATGTGTAGGCTTTTGAAATGATGTATCCGGTTTGAACTGTTGCTCGCACTCGGTAAGTGTTGACCTTGAATGTGAACTTAACACCAGCGCGGCTATAACCTCCGCGAATTCGTGTTTTGTGTCCGGTCTCTTGGGTGTACTTTGAGATTCGAACACCCTTATATGTGTACTCAGCGGAACCGCGCTTAGTATCGCGCTCTATGACCTCAAGGCCTTGAATTTTTGTGTTCATTACGCCACCTCCTTTTTGCTAACTGAGAAGACTGAATCACCGAACTTCTTGATTTCAACGTCTTCAATCTTTTCGAATCCAAAGTCAGCGCAGATGTAAACCTGACCGTTGATTTCGATTTCGTCACCGACTGAAATTGAAGTGTGAGTGCGAGTTGCAGATAACTTCTTCTCAATCTGGTTCCAGATTAAACCGCTGTAAGTGTTTGTATCTTTGTAAATCCATTCGCAGATGTTTACATCAGCGATTTCGTTGATGTTCTGACCAGTGATTGAACCAAGTTCAAACTCCACTGATGAAACGAAACGACCAATCTCTGGCTTATCGCCAAAAGCCTTCCAAGTGATTTTGATGTTCTTTGACATTTTTGCCTCCTTCGTGGTTTTTGCCTATCCGGCCTTACGCTCTAATTGTAAACCCGGGTTTAGTCAATTGTCAAATTCATTTAAACAAGAGTCGTGGATATCTTTCCATCCGTGTCGAGCGTCATAATCGATTACCCAGATGAGCAGGGCAAATAGACCCGTTGCGAGCCCTAGGAGGCCGATAGCGGTCATTTCAGCGCCCCTGCTCTATGACGTTATCAATCATGTTCATGCAGGACCCGTAGCCCAGATGTGTCCCCGGCTCCCCGTATCCGACGTAGCACACGTCCCGGGTCGCGTAGGTGAATAGCGCTGTTAGCAGGAAGACCAAGATTGCAAAAACTGCCCTCCGGCGATAAACGTACTTTCTATCCATCTTCATTTTGACTCCTTTTGTTTTTCGCACCATCTGCACATACCAGCGCGTTTGATTTGAATTGGTGTATGCGGCTCTGTTCCGCATTTGGGACATTTCATGCTGATTCCTCCTTTGTCCATTTGAATAAAAGATTTGGCGCGAATGCTTTTGCGCATTCATTACCAACAGGCCACCAGCCCATGTAACCAGCGGCTTCATAATCCGGGTCTGTCTCGGCAGGCTTGCCATTTTGTAAGCGGATGTTTGAACCGCCATTGATAACTTCGACGTACCAAGGATTGGCACCGCATTTGCGACCGCATTGAACGCAATACTTGTCGTCCCATTTAACGTTGCTTTTTGGCTCTGCAAAATTAACTGTGTCATTTGCAGTTATTACTTGCTTTGACATTTTGCCTCCTTTGTTATCAACCTAGGTTTAGTGTAAAGCCTATTCAGGTGAATTGTCAACGACCGTATAGGTCAGCGAGTTCTCTTTATTTAGTTCGACCTCAAAATCAACCTCGCCATTTCTGCCAAGTTCAATCTGATATTTAACTTTTCCGTGGTCAGACCAAGCATTGACCCGTAGAACCTCAATTGGATTTGTTGCGTTTCGATTGTCAACAACGTGACCGACCTGAATCTTGTCAGCCGGGACCACTATCTTTTTAATTGCCATTTATGCCGCCGCCTTTCCGTGGATTTCTGAGTTTGTCTTGCCTTTAATAAGCAATTGAGTAACGATTTTGGTTTCAGCGGCTTCTTCAACCGCCTGCGCGTGATACTTCTGGATGTCTTTGAAGTTGTAGCGCTCTACCTTGACCGCTTGAATTGTTTCGTTGTAATCGTCCTCTGGACGTTTTTCCCCGAACCCGATATTCAATTGGCTAATCTCTGTCACGTAATCCCCATGAAACTCAAGACGGGATTCACGAACTGTTGAGATGTAACTCTTGCGGCTTGCGTAATAAGTCGTACTCACTGAGACCCGATAGGCCCCGGTTGTGTATTTAGTTGTGATTTTGCGGTCTTCCTTGTTAACTGTGGTTGTTTCTACGATTTGATTTGTCATTATGCAACCTTCTTTCCGAATTCGTAGGAGCGGAAGCAAGATGCTCGGTAAGCAACCTCGCCGATGTTTTCTGGATAGATTCCTTCAAGTGTTCCTTTGTTGCTGTATTGACCCTTGCGCTTGAACTGTCGAGTCACTGTCCATGTGTCGTCCCAAGCAAGATAAATCTCAACGCTGTATCCGTTTGAAACTGGAAGTGTGACTGTTCGAGCGGCTTTGCCATCATTCGTGCGCCAGATTTCAACCCGACCACCTGAGATAGCAAAGATATTTTGCTTGCCTATTTGAGCAAGTAGTTGGTCCTCATCAAAAGGACGATATTTTTCGATTGTCATACTAAGACCCCCTCTGGACTGTTGATTGAGATTTGTGCTTGTTCGATTTTGAACCCTTGTGCTGTTTTCTTGAAATCAACCCAGATGCACTGTGACTCGCTACCATCCCAGTCGATTACAATTCCGTATTTTGCAAAGATATCTGTTACGACCTTTGCGTTTTCTGTTCCTGCGATTGCATTGTGGTTGAAATAAACTCCATCGAATTCATCTCCATCCCAGCCCGGAACATAAGCCCCGTCTTCTGCAACCTCAAAACGATTTCCTTGACCGCCAAAGTGCCAGATGATTGCTTGGTCATCTTGAACTTTTAAATCAACGCAACCTCGGCAACATGAACTCACATTACGACGAGCCTTGATTTTATTTTGGCGGATTTCTTTAAGAGCCCCGTTGAATTGTTCTTTTACTGATTTCATTTTTGCCTCCTTATTTCTTGATTCGGACTTGGGAAACTTTTAAACCTTTTTCTTTTGCGTATCTGCGCTTTGCTTCAGCGACCGCAGAACGCTTTTGCTTTGATTCAGCAGTTAAGATTAAGAACGCAACTACGTTTGCCCAACCCTGAGCATCTTCTGCTGTTTCTGAACCGTAAGTTGCTAACCATTCAGCGGCGCTGTGTAAATCACCAACAGATGGAGTTTGTGGAATTACTGAACCTTCGTGAAGAAATCTGTCAACAGAATCTTCGTCAGAACTGATTCTGTTGCCCCATTCGAAGCCTTTGTAGTCAAGTGCCATTTAAGCGACCTCCTTCAATCCGAAATAATCTTGAACGAACCATTGAGCCTGTTGCTTGCCCTTTTCGTCGTAGAACTTGATGAGCCATTCTTGGCCTTTGTAAACGACCCAGACTCCGACGCCTTCTTCAACGATTCTGATTTCTTTCTTCATTTCTGACCCCTTTCCCTACACCATTATTATAAACCCGGGTTTAGTGTTAGGTCAAGTTCATTTGAATAAGAGTTGAGCGTAAAGGGTGTGATGCTGGTCACATTATGAGCGTAAATTGAGCCCGGATACGAGAAAAGGGCCACCCCGCGTAAAAGGTGGCCCAATCCCGTCCCTAGGAGAAGGAAAGGTACTTACTCCGTCAGTTCATCGCGTTTGGCGATAGCCAAAACAATACACATGTGCCTTTTCTTGGTCAATGCTTTAAGGTGGTTTGTTGCTATTTTTTTATTTGGCGAAGATAGAAATTGCTCGCGCCAATATCCGGTTGCATCTGTTCCTAATGCACACCATTCTTCAAGTTCAATTATCTTTCCCATGTCAAAACATTAACTCTGGTTATGCAAGTAATCAATTACCGACACGCTAAATGTTAGAACTAAGCCCGCCCCATTTATTATCTTGAATAAGAGATATCGGTGAAGCCATGTCAAACGAAGTTGAGCCCGGAGGATTATAAAGACATAGCAAAATTGCTTCGGCTCTATCCGGTGACGGAATTCCTCGACGCCGCATATCTGCCTTTGATTCGATTTTAATTCTTCCGGATGAATCGCTGGCATAAGTTGGCCCAGTCATTTGAGCCGCGCATCTGTGGTCGATATCTAACCGGACATCCTGCATTCCCTCGGTCTTAGGTTGCAAAAGATTTCTTGCATTCCACCACATTTCGGCTCTTTGATTTGAAAAACGATTTGAGTCTCTGGCTCGCTCTGCAACGTTGACCGCAACAATCTTGGAATTATGCCGTTGTTCACTTCCCCAAGTCTTTAGCACTGAGGCAACTCCCCAGCCCACACCAATCGAGTCAATCTTGACGCGAACAGGTTCAGGGATTTGTCTTTCTTTGTGAACTTTCTCCGCCGCAAGTATTTGAGTAAGGATTACCCCGGCTACATCGACGGCATTTGCATTTGCTTTACCGCTTGATTTGTGTCGAACGGTGCAAGACATTCCGTCCGCCCATGCGATAACAAATTCATCTCCGCCATCTGCCGCAATATCTACTCCGAGTTGAATTGGTCCCGGGTCAACTACCTGTTCTGCGCTCGCTTCAATCCATGAAAGAGGAATTACCTTATTTGCTACCACTGACGGGAATCGTGCGTGAACACGGGCTTCAACAAATGCTGAATCTTCGCCATATTCGCGAACTACATCGTTTACCCAATCTTCATCGACTAAATGAGTAGCGACCGGATGCGGTGGAATGTTCGCCGGGCATGATTTACATGTTCCCGCGTCTTCTCCTGTGAAGTTCGGCGTATCGTAAGCACCAATCGGAATTACGTTGTATAAATCAGATGAACAAGCGCGTTCGAACCAAGAGCCTTCTTGGTCTGTCGGTGGGTTGCCCAATACTAGGAGGCGAGTGTGTCCACCTGTCATAAGTGATTCGAGAGCGGTACCGAGAGTTTGCGAGATACCTCCGGCTTCATCAACTACGACTAGCAAGTGAGGTGCGTGAACACCCTGTACCGCTGTCTCATCGTGATTACCTGCCGAGAATCCGTAAGCAACCATTTCGTTGCCAATCTTCCATTCAACTGTGAAGACTTCTCCGGGAAGTTTATGTCGGGCCGCAACTCTGCGAACGTGAGGCCATAGAACGTTTCTAACCTGTCGATATGTAGTCGCTGTTGTTACGACCTGAGCAGTACCGACCGGGTGAACTGACACCCACCAAGCAATCGCTCGAGCCGCAATGTGTGATTTGCCCGGTGCGTGGCAGGCCGGAACAATCGTTCTTTTATTATCGCGAACTGATTCGAGGATTTCTCTTTGCTTCGACCATACGGTTTCTTCTAATGCGCCTCTAACAAATCCAACTGGGTCGTCTTGCCATTTGCCATATTTGTTATCGACCTTTTCATCAATAAAAGTAGATAAGAGTTGACGTTCTTCTAATTCAAGTGATTTAAGTATTCGAATTCTTTCAGGCGCTGGCAGTGTCAGGAATCTCTGAATCGACTGACTCATCCACGTCTCCCATCAAGGCCGCAATCTTTGCTTCCAATGCTCCAACGGTAACAACCTTAATTGCTCCGCCGTCTTCTCCGGATATCTCTGCACTTAATCTGCGTCCGTATTGTTGAGGGGCTGTTCTTTCCAACCACCAAGCCGCGGCCTGCCATGTTCCGTTCTTAGCCGCGCTCTGGATAATTGCTACGTTTCTAACCTTTGCTTCAGCGCGAGCGCTTTTTATAGCCTCCCATAATTCTAAATAAACACGTTCATGTTTGTTCGGCTTTGACCCGGCTTCAATGTTTTCTGCCTCTTGAAGTCCTCTGTCGAGCCATCGATAAACTGTTGACACGCCTATTCCAGCGAAGTCACACGCATCTTCAACGAAGTTTCCCGCTTGCAATGCTGATAGCAATTGCTTAACCCGAGGGTCGTCAATGCCTACGACCTTACGTCCTCGTTTACGGGGTTCTTTTGTCATGTGATAAATCTACTCTGGTTATGAAAGAATAACGGTGATTTAGTCTCGTTTTGAGGGAGAAAAGGCACCATTCATGTCAATACTGCGCGATTTTGATGCAATAGATGTCTTAATTAACTTACTTTTTTCAATAACCTTTACTTCTACCCAATTGCAATCAAGTGCATCAAACAAATCATTTACTAAGAGCGGAGCAATCTCCTCTGCATGAATTCCTTCTTCGCCAAAGTTGAGAAGATAGTTACTCAGCGAATCACCATCAACGCAAATCAAATCCGGTGAGTATTCGATAACCACGGTGTAGTTAATAATGCCGCCTTCAGGACTTTGCGTCATCATGTCTTCTGTCTCAAATTTAATATGGTCCAAGAATTTTGGTGCTGGGAAGAATTTAAGTTGCTCTGTTGCCATGTTTTCTCCTTAGTAGATTCCGGCTTTGTTCATCAAGTGTGCAATCAGGGCTCCGGCTTGCGCTTG
>Ga0214921_10005986_pt1 | contig 16892 bp, 17 predicted proteins | sample LL1505_MetaG_FD_177992 | JGI IMG/M metagenome (GOLD analysis project Ga0214921, IMG submission 177992) | Freshwater microbial communities from Lake Lanier, Atlanta, Georgia, United States - LL-1505 | ecosystem: Environmental > Aquatic > Freshwater > Lake | place: USA: Georgia | collected...
TGCAGCATGCTCCAAACGGGCCTGAAGGCTGCAGACGAAACTGTGAGCCAGCCCAAAGCTTGGACACTGAAAGCCGCCAAACCACCCATCAAGCTGTAGCCTAACCAGCGACCCGCTTGAAATGACAAAAGCGCCCTGCTTTGCTGTGTGCCCGCAGCATGGCCCATGCCAGCACAGGCAGCACCGCACATGGCCACGCAATGCGGCCCACCGACCAATCCCATGACCAAAGCCGTGAGAGCCAAGGAAGTTTGCATTTAAATGATTTTGGAAAATCGAATGCCATTTCGATGGCGATAGCGATCAGCTTGCAAATATTTGTCGAACACCATGGCCACGCCTCGAACAAAAAACCAACCCATGGGTGTGACGTGCAAGCCCTGCTTATTTAACTCGACCAAGCCCTGAGACTGCATGCTTTCTAGTTGCGTGAGCTCTGCGGCAAAATAGCTTGACGCATCAATGAGCCACGCCTCATTGAAGGCGTCGAAATGAACGTGGCCTTGGCACATGATGGCCATGATCCAGGCGCGGCGAATCTGGTCGTCGCGCGACAAGGCCAAGCCCTTCACGATTGGCAACTGCCCTTGATCGAGCATGTCGACATACTCGTCCATGGTCTTGGCGTTTTGGCTGTAAGTGCTGCCCATGCGGCCTATAGACGAGACGCCTAAGCCAATCAAATCGCAATCGGGTTGGGTGCTGTAGCCCTGAAAATTTCGGTGCAACCGACCTTGCCTTTTGGCCACCGCCAAAGCGTCATTTGGCAACGCAAAGTGGTCCATGCCAACATACACATAAGCCGCGTTCATCAAGGCATCCATTGATCTGGACAGCATGGCAATTTTGTCCGCCGCCAGCGGTAACTCCGCTGCCAAAATACGGCGCTGAGGTTTGAAGCGCTCGGGTAAATGGGCGTAGGCATACAAGGCAATGCGGTCGGGACGCAACACATTGATTTGCTTCATGGTGGCGTCAAATGAATCAGGGGTTTGCTTGGGCAAGCCATAAATCAAATCGACATTGACTGACTCGAAACCGATGCTGCGTGCCGAGGCGACCAAGTCAAAGACTTGTTCGGCAGGTTGGATGCGATGCACCGCTTTTTGTACATCGGGGTCAAAATCTTGAACACCAAAGCTCAATCGGTTAAAACCCAAGTCAAACAGCATTTGCAATCGATCGGCATTGACCGTGCGAGGATCAACTTCCACGGAGTATTCGCCGCCTGCTGCAAAACTGAAGCTAGCCTTGAGCATGGCCATCAGATCACTCAGCTCGCTGTCGCTTAAAAAAGTGGGGGTGCCACCCCCCAAGTGCAATTGACTGACCGATTGGCCAAGGCCAATGGCATTGGCATAGAGCGCCACCTCCTTTGCCAAATAAAGCAAATAGGGCTGGGCATTCTCATGGTGCTTGGTGATGATTTTGTTGCAGGCGCAGTAGTAGCAAAGCGACTCACAAAACGGAATGTGAACATAGATCGACAAGGGCTTGCTTTTTTGACCCAAGCCTTGGGTGCGCAGATCGAGTGCTTGATGAAGATCAGACGGCGAAAACGCCTCCACAAATCGGTCTGCTGTGGGGTAAGACGTGTAGCGAGGCCCTGATACGTCAAAACGAGTGAGCAATTCAGGCGTGATCAAGGGCATACGGCGATTTCTAAAGCTGTCATATTTGGCGGTTTTATCTAATGTGCCTTTTACCGCCTGCTTTAAACTTGATCTATGTCAAATTTTGGATAATCAGATTGGAAAAAAGAGTTTTGGCAAAGCTTGAGGTGAGTCAAAGGCTTCAAGTGGGTATAAGCTGATGGCTTGACTTGTCGCAATGTCAATTTTTTTGAACCGAGAACGCCATGAAACCCGAAACGATCAAAGTAGCATGCTCCAACTGCAACTTGCGCGAACTCTGCATGCCCATGGGGCTGTCTGCAAACGATCTAGAACGCCTAGACGACCTGGTAGCCACCCGCCGCAAAATCAAAAAAGGCACCACCCTGTTTAGCAACGGCGATAAATTCACCTCGCTTTACGCCATTCGCACTGGTTTTTTCAAAACATCTCTGGCCTCCGAAGATGGCCGCGACCAAGTGACGGGCTTTCAAATGGCCGGCGAGATCATTGGACTCGACGGTATCGTGAATGATCAGCACAGCTGCGATGCCATTGCCCTAGAAGATGCCGAAGTGTGCGTCATGCCCTTCGACCGCATTGAAGAAATATCGCGCGAAGTCACAGCACTGCAACACCATGTGCACAAAATCATGAGCCGTGAAATTGTACGTGAACATGGCGTGATGTTGCTCCTTGGCAGCATGCGTGCCGAAGAGCGTTTGGCAGCCTTCTTGTTGAACTTGGTTCAGCGCTTGCACTCACGAGGTTTTTCGCAGTCTGAGTTGGTGCTGCGCATGACACGCGAAGAAATTGGCAGCTACTTGGGCCTCAAGCTGGAAACTGTGAGCCGCACGTTTTCCAAGTTTGTAGAAGATGGCATTGTGGAAGTGAAACAGCGCCACGTGCGATTATTGAACACCGAGGCACTGCAGCGCATGGTCAATACCCAGCCTCAGTGCCATTGACTGAGGCTGAGCCTATTGAAAGCAGCGTGGTGAGGCTGCTAGACACAATGGCCAGAGCCCAAAATACGAAAAAAGACAGGGTGTAAACGCCTTGCCTAGACAATGGCATGGGTTGGCCAAACCAGTGCATGTCTTCGGGGTCAAACATGCCAAACACCACCACCTCCAACAGCCCGGCCACCAGGAAGGCGGGCCATAGAATCCACATGAGTCTTTTCGCTAGCATGCTTGTCTCCTGATTGTGTTCTGAAGGATTCAAAAACTGATTGCGGGTCTAGTTATTTGTTTGGCGTCTTGTCGCTTGTAGGCGACACCACACCCGTTGCAGCATGATTTCTCGCCTGCATGGCGGGCGCCATGGCCTCTTCCAATTGCTTTTGATTCTGGATAGCGCTGCGCGGATTGAGCGCCTCAGTGGGCAACACAGGATCTGGAATGGTGATGGCCAAATAAAGTGTAATGAAAGCCGCCACCACCACCACGGCGGGGCCGGCAATGACCATCCAAACCATGCCAAAAGACCACCAGGGTTTGGGACTGCCATTCGAAGTCAAAGTACTTGTATTCATGGATGATTCACCTTCTATTTCAAACGTATTACCGCAACATCACCGTGGTATTAAAAAAACCGATTTCTCTTCCAATTTTTCGTGCTCATGATCATCATGACCCGTGGTCTCGATGAAAAACTTGACAGGATATGAGCCTGGCATGGCCGCATCAAAGGGAACTTGAAGACGAACAGACACCCAGCGCGACTGAGTCGATGCCACCACCAAATCGTCGGCATCCGTCAAAACTTTCAAATCGTGCATGCCTTCTGCAGTTACTTTAAAGTGCTGAGATTTTTCGGCCACATTCATGATTTGCAAGCGATACACATTTTCAATTTTTCCACCACTCACAATGCGCGCCAATGAGGCGCGGTCGCGGACCACATCGACCTTGAAAGATTTGCGTGTGAGCAAACTGCCAAACAGCAAGCTCACCACCAACAACAAAATGCCTGTGTAAATGAGAACGCGCGGCCTGAAAACATGCCGAATGGTTTGAGTGGAGGTCCATTTGTTTTCCAAAGCATGCTGCGTGGAATATTTCACCAAACCACGCGCATAGCCCACTTTATCCATCACGGTGTCGCACACATCGGCACAGGCGCCGCAGCCAATGCACTCATATTGCAAACCTTGGCGTATGTCGATGCCCGTGGGACAGACCTGCACACACAAAGTGCAATCTACGCAGGCACCCAAATGAAGGGCGTCCAAATCGGCATTTTTTGATCGCGACCCTCTTGGCTCGCCACGCTCTGCGTCGTAGGTGACGATAAGGGTGTCTTTGTCAAACATGGCGCTTTGAAAGCGCGCATAAGGACACATGTACTTGCAAACCTGTTCTCGCATGAAACCTGCGTTGCCATAGGTTGCAAAGCCATAAAACAAAACCCAAAATACTTCCCAAGACGACATGATGCCCAAGAAGAACGCCATGCCCAGCTCACGAATGGGCGTGAAATACCCAACAAACGTGAATCCGGTCCAAATGGAGAAAACAAGCCAGAGCACATGCTTGTACCACTTCTTGACCAACTTCTCGAGCGACATGCTTTGCGAATCAAGGCGCATGCGGGCCGTTCGATCGCCCTCTACTTTGCGTTCAATCCACAAGAAAATTTCGCTGTACACCGTTTGCGGGCAAGCAAAGCCACACCACAAACGACCTGCAATGGCCGTGAACAAAAACAAAGAGAAAGCAGAAATGACCAACAAGCCGGTGAGGTAGATAAAGTCTTGTGGGTATAAAACAATGCCGAAAATGTAGAAGCGGCGGGCTCCCAAATCAAACAATACCGCCTGGCGCTGCCCCCACTCCAGCCAGGGCAAGCCATAAAAAATAAGCTGCGTTAAAAAAACAAAGACCCAGCGCCACTTGGCAAAAATGCCTTGAACACTTCGGGGGTAAATTTTCTGGTGCGCTTGATAAAGATCACCCCACCTGCCCTCCTCCAAAGAATCGGAAAGCACAGGTCCGCTGGCCGGGACGATGGGAATGAACTTGCGCGGCGTGCCGTCAGAATTGAGGCCTAGGTCAATCGATTCCAAAACAATTCATCCAAATTATTTGGCGGTCACTTTGGCCGGGCTGTTGGAAAGTCCCCAAACATAGGAGGCCAACACATGCAACTGAGCATCTGTGAGTTTGCCGGCTTGGGCGGGCATTTGATTCACTTTGCCGTTGTTGATCATGGCCACAATGGCGTTTTCACCCCAAGCATGCAACCAGATGTCGTCAGTGAGGTTGGGCGCACCCAGGGCTTGATTGCCCTTGCCATCGGCACCGTGGCATGCAGCACATGTGCCAAATTTAGATTTGCCCAAAGATGCTTTCAAAGAATCGTGTGGACTTCCCGACAAGCTCAGCACATAGTTGGCCAGATTGCGAACATCCTCAGGTGTGCCTACCGCGGCCGCCAAGGGCGGCATTTGACCTACACGACCTTTGAGCAATGACTCCTGAATTTTCTCGTGCGATCCACCATGCAACCAATCGGTATCGGTCAAATCTGGAAAGCCCTTGCTGCCGCGCGCATCCGACCCATGACATTGAGCGCAGTTGTTCATGAAGAGCCTGTCTCCAATGGCCATGGCTTGAGGGTCTTTGGCCACTTCTTCGGCCGGCATGGCAGCAAATTTGGCGTAGAGGGGCTCCAACTCTTTGTTGGCCTTGGCCACTTCTGCGTCATATTGGCCGACCGACGTCCAATCCAACTTGCCAGCACTAGCGCCTAAGCCAGGGTACAAAGCCAAGTAAGCCAAGGAGAACACAATGGTGATCAAAAACAAACCCACCCACCAACGTGGCAGAGGATTGTTCATCTCACGCAAATCGCCATCCCAGACGTGGCCTGTGTTGTCGTTGTCGGTCATGGCTTTGGCTTTGCCGCTGAAGTAAAGCAGCAGCAAGCAAGCCAGAATTCCGACCAAGGCAATGCCGGCTACATACCAAGACCAGAAATTGCTGGTGAAATCACTCATTTCAAATTCTCTTTCTATTCGTTGATCTAAGGTCTTCAGTCGTCTTGTCCGAAGGGCAAGTTGGCGGCCTCTTCAAACTCCGCTGAACGACGCTTAGACAAGGTCCACACCACTATGCCAAGAAACAAAATAAAAGTGACCACGGTCACAGCCGATCGAAGGGTGTTGACGTCCATGCTGAATGCTCCTTTTATTTGCGGTGAATGCCCATGCCTTGCAGGTAAGCAATGACAGCATCGAGTTCTGTTTTGCCTTTCACGTCGTCCGTGGCTTTGGCAATTTCTTCATCGGTATAGGGCGCACCCAAAGTTCGCAAACCCCTCAGATGGGCTGGCAAACTGGCACCATCGACGGGTGTTTTTTCTAGCCAGGCGTAGGCGGGCATGTTGGATTCGGGCACCACATCGCGGGGGTTGATGAGGTGAATGCGGTGCCAGTCGTCAGAGTACTTGCCGCCCACCCGAGCCAAGTCTGGCCCTGTGCGTTTGCTGCCCCACTGGAAGGGGTGGTCGTACACAAACTCGCCAGCCACAGAGTAAGGGCCATAGCGCATGGTTTCGGCGCGGAAGGGGCGAATCATTTGCGAGTGGCAGTTGTAACAACCTTCACGCACATAAATATCGCGACCAGCCACCTGAAGGGCGGTGTAAGGCTTGAGCCCAGGCACAGGCTCGGTGGTCGACTTTTGGAAAAACAGCGGCACGATTTCTACCATGCCACCAAACAGCAACACCAACAAAATCAAAACGATCATGAGGAAGTTGTTGGTCTCAATTTTCTCGTGGGACAAACCGCCACCTGAATTGGAAGAGTTAGACATCTTTTTTCTCCTGATGCGCTTAGGCGTGTGCCAATGCAGGCGAGGTCATGTATTGATCTACCGACGGAATTTGCACATCCACGGCACGGCCGTTGGTGGCCGTTTTGAGGGTGTTCCAGAGCATGATGAGCATGCCGCCCAGATACAAAAGACCACCCACCAAACGCAAGACATAAAAAGGGAATGTGGCTTTGACAGACTCGACAAAGGTGTAAGTCAAGGTACCGTCTGCATTGACTGATCGCCACATCAAACCCTGCATCACACCGGCAATCCACATGGCTGCGATGTAAATCACAATGCCAATGGTGGCAATCCAAAAGTGCGCCTCAATGGCCTTCACGCTGTACATTTTTTTCTGACCAAACAAGCGAGGAATGAGGTAGTACATGGTGCCCATGGTGACCAAGCCCACCCAACCCAGAGCACCTGAATGCACATGCCCCACGGTCCAATCGGTGTAGTGGGACAAAGCGTTGACCGTTTTGATGGACATCATGGGTCCTTCAAAGGTCGACATGCCGTAAAAGGACAAAGACACAATCAAGAAACGAAGCACAGGATCGTCGCGCAGCTTGTGCCATGCGCCAGACAGGGTCATGACACCATTGATCATGCCGCCCCAGCTGGGTGCCAACAAAATGAGCGAGAACACCATGCCCAGTGACTGCGTCCAATCGGGCAATGCGGTGTAGTGCAAGTGGTGAGGGCCGGCCCACATGTAAGTGAAAATGAGCGCCCAGAAGTGAACAATGGATAAGCGGTAGCTGTAAACAGGCCGCTCAGCTTGCTTAGGGATAAAGTAATACATCATGCCCAAGAAGCCAGACGTTAAAAAGAACCCCACCGCATTGTGGCCATACCACCATTGCACCATGGCGTCTTGCACGCCGGCATAAGCCGAGTAAGACTTTAAAAGGCCCACGGGCATGGCAGCACTGTTGACCAAGTGCAACAAGGCCACCGCAATGATGAAGGCACCAAAGAACCAGTTGGCCACATAAATATGGCGAACTTTGCGGGTACCAATAGTGCCAAAAAACACAATGGCAAACGACACCCAAACCAAGGTGATCAAAATATCAATGGGCCACTCGAGTTCGGCATATTCTTTGCCGCTGGTGTAACCCAAAGGCAAAGTGATGGCGGCCAACACAATGACCAACTGCCATCCCCAAAAGGTGAACGCTGCCAGCTTTTCGGCAAACAAACGAACATGACATGTTCGCTGTGCCACGTAATAGGCCGATGCAAACAAGCCGCAACCGCCAAATGCAAAAATCACGGCATTGGTGTGTAAGGGCCGCAAACGACCGTAGCTGAGCCATGGAATGCCAAAGTTCAATTCTGGCCAAGTGAGCTGGGCGGCAATGATCACGCCAACCAACATACCCACCACGCCCCAAACCACCGTCATGATGGCAAATTGTCTGACAACCGTGTCGCTGTAGACGCTTGCCTGTGCATTGGCAAATTTCATTTTCACCTCTTCTAAAATTACGAAGAGAGTTTCTCAAGACAGCGTTCCCACTGCATTGACTTAAGTCAATCATTTCGAAGAATGCGCTCGCCTTCTGCTTCAATGTCTTCAAATTGCCCGCGGTTCACAGCCCACCACAAACCCGCCAAAATGAAAAAGACCAAAGCCACTGACAATGGAATCAACAAATAAAGGATGTCCATCAGGTGTGGCCTTTCAATTCATATTGCATGCTTGTTGAAAGTCGCATGGCATTGATCACCACGCCCAATGAACTGCAAGCCATGCCCAATCCAGCAAGCCATGCTGGCAAATAACCCAACATGGCCAGTGGCACGCATGCAAAGTTGTAAACAGCCGCCCACACCAGGTTCTGCTTCACAATTTGCAATGTTTTTCGGCTGAGCATGAACGTGGCCACCAGAGGTTTCAAATCGCTGGCCATCAACACAAAATCTGCTTTGGACTGCGCCAAGGGCAGAGCCTGTCCCAATGCAAAAGACACATCGGCACCTGCCAACACAGGACCATCGTTCAGACCATCGCCCACCATGGCCACCCGATGGCTTTGTGATTGGGCCAACTTCACTTGCTTGAGTTTTTCATCTGGCGAGCACGCGCCCTTGGCGTTTTGAATGGCCAAGCGCAAAGCCAATTGATTGACACTGGCTTGACCATCACCTGATAAAACCTGAATGTGCAAACCCATTTTTTCAAGTGCACGCAAAGTGGCTTCGGCTTCTGGGCGAGGCGTTTCAGTGAACTCAAAAGTGGCCAGCCAGCCCTTTTGATCGCTGAGGAATGCGTGCAAGACATCCTCTTTGGTAGATGTCAGGCCACAAAAAACAGCAGAACCTAAACGCAATTCAATAGGCTGAGCGGTTTTGGTTTGAGCTTGCAATGTGCGCAAAGTAGCCTGAACACCCTGCCCTGCAAACTCAAAAATATTTTCCAACTGCAAGCTGTGGTCGATAGGTGATGGTTGCGCCTTCACCAAGGCCCTAGACACAGGGTGCAGCGAATGATGCGCCAAAGCCGCCCCCCACTTAAGAGCTTGTGAGGTGGACACACCTTCGCGTGTTCTGATTTGATCTAAGCTGAAGTTTTCATTTGTGAGCGTGCCTGTTTTGTCAAAGATCACAGTGTCGACACTGGCCAAAGTCTGCAAAGACTGCAACTTGCGCAACAAAACACCTCCTTTGGCCAATGCGCCCGCAGCGGACAACATGGCAGCGGGTGTGGCCAAAGACAAGGCGCATGGGCAGGTCACAATCAGTACAGATACCGCCACCATGAGCGCATGCGCAGGGCTTTGTTGCCAACCCCATGCCGCAGCCAATGCAGCGGCGATAAGCACTCCCCACAAAAAGGGCTTGGCCATCCGATCTGCCATCAACGCCATGTGAGGCTTGGAAACACTGGCGCTTTCCATGAGCTTCACCATTTGGCCAAATTGAGTTTGCTGACCCAAGCAAGTCACCTGCACTTCCACCGTGGCCGTCAGATTCAAACTACCGGCCAACACACTGCCGCCAACGGCTCTGGCAAGCGGCCTAGATTCGCCCGTGAGCAAGGCTTCATCCACTTGCGTGTCGCCTCTCACGATGCGGCCATCGGCTGCAAACGCTTCACCCGCTCTGACTTGAATCACATCCAGCGCTTTCAAATGACGCAAAGTGGTCATGGCCCACTCACCCTTGTCGGTTTTACGGTGCACAGTATCGGGCAAGCGGTTCATGACAGCTTCTAAGGCACCGGCTGTTTTATCGCGCAGTCTCAGCTCCAACCAACGCCCCATGAGCAGGAAGAACACAAACATGGTGAAGGAGTCAAAATAAACCTCAGCGCCAAAAGCACCGGCTGGCTCGAAAGTGCCCAAAGTACTCACGCCAAAAGTGACCAGCATGCCGATGGCCACCGGCAAGTCCATTGAAATTTTTTGTTGCAGTAAATCACGCCATGCTGTGGCAAAAAAAGGCTTACATGAAAAAAACAAAACCGGCAGCGACAAGACCCATGAGGCCCAGCGCAAAAGCTGCACCATGTCGGGTGCCATGTCTTGGGGATCGCTCAGGTAAACCGGTGTGGCATACATCATGACTTGCATCATGCAAAGCCCTGCCACGCCCAAGCGCCACAGCATTTTGCGGGCATCTTCTCGCCGCTTCTCATTGGCCAAGGCGTCGTTGGCGGGCAAGGTGGTGTAGCCCAATTTGGCAACCGCTTTCATCCAACTGGAAGGCTTGGTGACTTGGGCCGACCACACAATGCGCCCTCTGTGACTGGCCGCACTGATTTGCGCAGAGAGCACGCCAGGAACTGCCAACAATGCTTCTTCAATGTTGATGGCGCAGGCGGCGCAGTGCATGCCCTCGAACACCACACTAGAGGTCCAGGTGTTGGTGGCTTGATCATTGACTTGACTGAAATCTGACCACTCTTGCGCGTGGTCTAGCAAAGACCACTGAGAGGACAGCACCTCAACATCGGTGGTGAGTGCTTGAGTTGACATGACTCGAAGATAAGCCATACAGCTTGCATCCATCTTGATCCAGATCAAGGCGCAGAGAATTCAGAGTTTTATGCTAAGTGCACCCATTCACAAAAGGAGCACTCTATGTACACCCGAATTCTTGTTGCCACCGACGGCTCAGCTTTGAGCAAAAAAGCTGTCGCCAGCGCCATTGGCTTGGCCGCCACTTGCGGTGCGGAGCTCATTGCAGTGAAAGTAGTTCCACGTTATCCAATGTCTTATTTTGAGGGCAGTGTTCCTCTCAATGCCAAAGATGTTGCACGCATAGAAGGTCAGTGGGCCGAAGAAGCACAAGTCGCTGTTGATGCGGTACAAAAATCGGCAAGCATCAAGGGCGTGAAAGCCAAGGGGGTGGTTAGCCGCTCCGACATCGTGTCTGATGCCATCATTGCGGCAGCCAAAAAGCACAAGGCCGACTTGGTGGTCATGGCCTCACACGGCCGCAAAGGCATCAAGCGTTTGCTGCTAGGCAGCGAGACACAACAAGTGCTAACCCACTGCCACGTGCCGGTTTTGGTTTTACGCTAAGAACAAATTTTTGTGCTGATCGCGCAATAAATTTTTCTGAACTTTACCCATGGTGTTTCGTGGGAGCTCTGGCACCACGAAACACTTTTTGGGAATCTTAAAGTTGGCCAACTGCGATTTCAAACTGGCAATAATATGGTCTGCGCTTAACTGCGCACCAGGCTTTGCAATGACCACGGCCACGCCCACTTCGCCAAAGTCTGGATGCGGCACACCCACCAAAGCACTTTCGGCCACACCTGCCATTTCGTTGATGTAGCCTTCAATTTCGGCAGGGTACACGTTGTAGCCGCCGCTGATAATCAAGTCTTTGCTGCGACCCACAATGGTCACATAGCCGCGCTCATCAAACTTGCCCACATCGCCAGTTTTGAAGTAGCCATCAGGGGTAAATTCTTCTTTTGTTTTTTCAGGCATACGCCAGTAAGCCTGAAACACATTGGGCCCTTTGACTTGAATGTTGCCAATCTCGCCCACCGGCAGATTTTTGCCATCGTCGCCCTGAACTCTGAGCTTAACGCCTGGCAAAGGGAAACCCACCGTACCGCCGCGGCGTTCACTTTGACCGTTGTGGCGCTTGTCAGCAGCATAAGGGTTGGAGGTGAGCATGACGGTTTCGCTCATGCCGTAGCGCTCCAAAATAGTGTGCCCCGTGCGTTGCTGCCATTCAGTGAATGTTTCAATGAGCAAAGGCGCTGAACCTGCCACAAACAAGCGCATGTTGCGCACTGCTTGTTTGTTCAAAGCGGGCTCAGCAAGCATTCGCACATACAGCGTGGGCACACCCATGAATACTGTGGCCTCAGGCATTTTGGCAATCACAAATTTGGGATCAAACTTGGCAAGCCAAATCATTTTGCTGCCATTGATGAGAGCGCCGTGAATGGCCACAAACAAGCCGTGCACATGGAAAATAGGCAAAGCGTGAATGAGCACATCGCCTTTTTTCCAACCCCAATAAGACTTGAGGGTTTGCGCATTGCTGAGCATATTGCCATGCGTGAGCATGGCGCCCTTGCTTCTGCCTGTGGTGCCACTGGTGTACAAAATGGCGGCCAAATCGTCTTGGTCTTTGACCGCAATTTTGTGTTGATCTTTTTGCTGTGCAGCGCGTTCAAGCAAAGTACCTGTTCTGTCGTCATTCAGGGTGAAAACATTCTGTGTGCCTGCTTTGAATGCAATTTTGCTCACCCAGCCAAAGTTGGCGCCCGAGCAAACCACCACCGCAGGTTCTGCATTGCCAATGAAGTATTCAATCTCGGCACTTTGATAGGCTGTGTTCAGTGGCAAGAACACATAGCCTGCTCGCAAGGTGGCCAAATACAGCATCAAGGCTTCCACCGACTTTTCCACCTGTACCGCAATGCGGCTGCCCTTGGGAAGCTTCAAGCTTTCCAACAAGTTGGCCATCATGGCACTGGCGCGGTCTAAATCGCGCCAGCTGTAAACCAAACCATGATCGGTTTCAACCGCAGCACTGTCGAGATCGGCTGGGAATGCAGCTCTCAATGCGGCAAACAAATTTGCTTGGGTCATCTTCAATCCAACTTTGCGCCAGAGGCTTTCACCACCTGGCTCCATTTGCGTAATTCTGTTTTGATGAAGGCATCAAACTGAGCACCTGTTAGGTTGGGGAAATCAGCGCCTTGCGATGCCCAGATGGCTTTGGCTTCATCGGATTGGCAAGCTTTGCGCACTTCTTCCACCATGCGGCCTTGTGCCTCAGCTGGCGTACCTTTAGGTGCCCAAATGCCATACCAAGTGCTGACGGTGTAATCTGGCAAGCCCAGTTCTGCAGAGCAAGGCACATCGGGAATTGCAGGGTTGCGCTTTGCACCCGAGACCATCAAGGCTTTGATTCTGCCGCCTTTGATGTGCGCAGAGGAAGAACCGAGGCCATCAAACATCATGTCAACGTTGCCCGCAATCAAGTCTTGCAAAGCAGGTCCGGCACCGCGGTAGGGAATGTGAGTGATGAAGGTTTGTGTTTGGAGTTTGAACAACTCACCAGCCAAGTGGTGTGAAGTGCCACTGCCAGCAGAGCCGTAATTCAACTTACCAGGATTTTTCTTCACAAAATCTAAAAACTCTTTCAAATTGTTGGCCGCCACTTTTTTGGGATTGACCACCAACACTTGGGGCACAGCCGCCACCAAAATGAGCGGCACCAAATCGCGCTCCAAGTCGTAGTCCAACTTGGGGTACATGCTGGGTGCAATGGTGTGATGCACAGCACCCATGAAGTAGTTGTAGCCATCTGGAGTCGACCTAGCGGCCACACCAGCACCTACAGTACCGCCAGCACCGCCTTTATTGTCAATGATGATTTGCTTGCTGGTGAGTTTGGCAAAAACTGCGGCCAAAGGTCTGGCGAAGGCATCTGTGCCGCCACCTGCAGGGAACGGCACAATCATGTTGACGGGTTTGGTGGGCCAAGTGGCTTGAGCCCAAGCGGGCAATGCGGCAGCCAAGGATGCACCAGCCGCCCATTGCAAGACGTCACGGCGCTGAAATTGCTTTTTGGAATGTTCCATTTTTGTCTCCTTCATTCATTTTGAAAACTCAAGAATTGACGATCAAACTCCATCTCTTCATCCAGCTTGGCGAGGCTTGTTAACCGCCAAGTACAAGAAAATACCCGCCAAAATCATGGGTACGCACAACCACTGTCCCATACTCATCCCCAAAGACAAAAGCCCCAAGTGTGCGTCGGGTTCACGGAAAAATTCCGCCACAAATCTGAAAAAGCCATAGCCCATCAAAAATACGGCTGACACTTGACCAAGCGGTCTGTCTTTTCTGGCAAAAACCCAGAGTATGACAAACAACAGCAATCCCTCTAAGAAGAACTGATAAAGCTGAGAGGGGTGCCGCGAAAAATCGCCTGCTCCTCTAAAAACCATGCCCCAAGGCAGGTCAGGGTCTGCCTGGCGGCCCCAAAGTTCACCGTTGATGAAATTGCCAATGCGGCCAGCAGCCAATCCCGTGGGCACGCACGGGGCTACAAAGTCCATCACCTGAAAAAATGGTCGGTGCCGGGTTTTGGCAAACCACCACATGGCCGCCATGACGCCCAACAAGCCCCCATGGAAACTCATGCCGCCTTGCCAAACATAGGCCACCTCCCAAGGATGCAACAAATAGTAGCCAGGCTGATAAAACAGGCAATAACCAATGCGGCCTCCCAGAACCACACCCAGCACGCCCGCAAACAAAATATCCTCCACGTCCCGAACTTGCCAATGGCTTAAGCGTGAAAAAGGCGGATGTTTGAGTCTTTGCATCGCCAAAAAGAAAAACAGTGCAAAAGCAGCCAAATAGGTCAAGCCGTACCAGTGCACAGCGAGAGGCCCTAATTGCAATGCAACGGGGTCAATTTGGGGATGATTCAACATGAGCCCGATTGTGCCTTGTTGCTGGCCTTGTTGGACATCGTGAAACCCCTCAAATTGGGCAAGCTTATTCAGGCCCAAACAAGGGTTTGAAGTCTTGGGTGTCCCTTAGAATAAAGCCCAAACAGACAAAATAGGCTTGTTTTAAGCCCAAAAGCCCTTCAACCACCCCAAAAAATAGCCCCACACCATGAGCGACAAAATCATCCCCATTACGCCCGCCACTGCCATCAATCGCCGAAGTGCCAACATTACCCAAGGCAAATCAAGAGCCCCTAACCGCTCCATGTACTACGCCATGGGTTACGAAGAAGGTGACTTCGTTAAGCCCATGGTGGGTGTGGCCAACGGCCACAGCACCATCACACCTTGCAACAGCGGTTTGCAAAAACTGGCCGATGCCGCTGTAGAAGGCATTGAAGAGGCTGGTGGCAATGCCCAAATCTTTGGCACCCCCACCATTTCAGACGGTATGGCCATGGGCACCGAGGGCATGAAGTACTCCCTGATCAGCCGAGAGGTGATTTCTGACTGCATTGAAACCTGCGTGCAAGGCCAATGGATGGACGGCGTCTTGGTGGTGGGCGGATGCGACAAAAACATGCCAGGCGGCATGATGGGCATGCTGCGCGCCAATGTGCCCGCTATTTACGTTTACGGCGGCACTATTTTGCCCGGCAGGTACCAGGGCAGAGACTTGAACATTGTGAGTGTGTTTGAAGCCGTGGGTGAAAACTCTGCTGGTACATTGAGCGACTTCGATTTGAAAGAAATTGAAAAGCGCGCTATTCCTGGCACCGGTTCATGTGGCGGTATGTACACAGCCAACACCATGTCCTCTTCGTTTGAAGCGCTGGGCATGTCGCTGCCCTACTCTTCCACCATGGCCAACCCGCACGACGAAACGAAAAATTCGGCGAAGGCATCTGCCAAGGTTTTGATTGAGGCCATTAAAAACGATTTGAAGCCACGCGACATCGTGACCAAAAAGGCCATCGAAAATGCGGTTGCAGTGATCATGGCCACTGGCGGCTCAACCAATGCCGTACTTCACTACCTGGCCATTGCCCACACAGCCGGCGTCGATTGGACCATTGACGATTTTGAGCGCATGCGCAAAAAGATTCCCGTTATTTGTGATTTGAAGCCTAGCGGTAAATATTTGGCGGTTGACTTGCACCGCGCAGGTGGCATTCCTCAAGTGATGAAGGTCTTGTTAAAGGCGGGCTTGCTGCACGGCGACTGCATGACCATCACCGGCAAAACCGTGGCCGAAAACTTGAAAGACATTCCAGACGCACCCCGCGCCGACCAAGACGTCATTCGCACCATCGACAAGCCGATGTATTCAGAAGGCCACCTGGCTATTTTGAAAGGCAACTTGTCTCCCGAGGGTGCTGTGGCCAAAATCACGGGTTTGAAGAATCCCGTCATTACAGGTCCTGCCCGCGTGTTTGACGACGAGCAATCGGCTTTGCAAGCCATTTTGGATGGCAAGATCAAAGCTGGCGATGTGATGGTTTTGCGCTACCTTGGCCCCAAAGGCGGCCCTGGCATGCCCGAAATGTTGGCCCCCACCGGCGCACTCATTGGCGCAGGTTTGGGCGAGAGCGTGGGCCTCATTACCGATGGCCGCTTCTCTGGCGGCACATGGGGCATGGTGGTGGGTCATGTGGCGCCGGAAGCGGCTGCTGGCGGCACCATTGCTCTGGTGCACGAGGGTGACTCCATTACCATCGATGCACACAAACTGGTTCTGGCATTGAACGTACCCGATGAAGAAATTGCCAAACGCCGCGCTCAGTGGAAGGCGCCAGCGCCTCGCTACACCCGAGGTGTTCAGGCTAAGTTTGTGTTCAATGCTTCTAGCGCCAGCAAGGGTGCGGTGCTCGATTTGTTTTGATCAGAGGCCAATGGCGGCAATGCCCGCCTTGGCAATCTGAGCATCCTCGGTGGACTTGACGCCACTCACGCCCACGGCGCCAATGCACGTGCCATCTTTCAAGATGGGGACGCCGCCTTCCAGCATGCCTTCAATGTAGGGGGCTGACAAGAATGAGTATCGTCCGCCATTGATCACATCTTCGTAAATTTTGCTTTCACGGCGTCCCATGGCAGAGGTTTTGGCCTTGGCCGGCGCAATGTGTGAGGAAATGGGGGGCGCGCCATCCAAGCGTTGGAAATGCAACAAATGGCCACCCGCATCCACAATGGCAATGCTCACGGCCCAGTTGTTTTTTTCGGCCTCGGCCTGCGCGGCAGCTGCAATGGTTTGAACGTCTGATAATTCGAGGATGGACTGGGTTTTCATAGTGTCTAAGGTTTAAGTGACTCGGGTTTAAAACTGAACAAATAGCATACCTCAGACAGGGTGCCACAAGGCCATCTGACCCGTCTTGAGAAAAAAGACCCTTCAAACTTCGGCAAATTGGGCATTTGTGTTTACAAGCTCTACAATTTGCCAACCCGATACAGGGTCAATTATCAGGAGTTCACAAATGAGCGATCTTCAAAACATCGAAC
>Ga0214921_10005987_pt1 | contig 16892 bp, 13 predicted proteins | sample LL1505_MetaG_FD_177992 | JGI IMG/M metagenome (GOLD analysis project Ga0214921, IMG submission 177992) | Freshwater microbial communities from Lake Lanier, Atlanta, Georgia, United States - LL-1505 | ecosystem: Environmental > Aquatic > Freshwater > Lake | place: USA: Georgia | collected...
ACATCAAAGAAAGGACCGCCCCACGCTTTGAGCATGGCAGGGCCGCCTGCTTGCATGGCGGGGAAGAATTTCAATTCGGTGTAACCGTCTTCTTGCGCCATCATGATTTCGGTGCCCGTGGCCACACCGGGCAACAAAGACAAACCTTGATCGCGACAGGCTTGGCCCACGGCTGATGTGTAACCAGGGCTCACGGCAAACTTAGCACCGGCATTGGCCGCAGCCTTGGCGTCTGCGGCACTGCGCACCGTACCAGCACCCACCACAGCATCGGGCACTTCTTTGGCAATGGCTTCCATGCAAGCCAAAGCTTGCGGGGTGCGCAATGTCACTTCCAACATGCGAATGCCACCAGCCACCAAAGCGCGGGCCATGGGCACAGCGTGCGCCACATCGTTCAACACAATGACCGGAATGACGGAGGCGTCTTGCATCACTTGCAAGGCGGTCAGTTGTGATGTGTTCATAGAGTTCAAAGCCATGTGCAGGCCCCTTCTTCAGCTTTCAGCGCATGCTTGCGCAAATTGGTAAACAGTTCTCGTCCCATGCCGCGGCTGTTGGCCGCTTGCAGTTCTGGGGGCATGGTAGCGGGAATTCGAGCACTCCAAGTTTCTGGATCGACCAAGACTTGCAAAGTGCCAGCCACCGCATCCATGCGAATCAAGTCACCGTTTTGGACGCGCGACAAGGGCCCACCCGATGCTGCCTCTGGCGATACGTGAATGGCTGCGGGCACTTTGCCAGAAGCACCACTCATGCGACCATCGGTGACCAAGGCGACCTTGAATCCTTGTTCTTGCAACACGGCCAAGGGCGGTGTGAGTTTGTGCAACTCGGGCATGCCATTGGCTTGCGGGCCTTGCCAGCGCACCACACACACCACATCTTTGGCCAAGTTGCCAGCTTGAAACGCTGCCAACAATTCTTCTTGTGAATCGAATACTTGTGCAGGTGCTTCAATCACATGCAGTGCTTCTGGCACAGCAGACACCTTGATGACACTGCGGCCCAAATTGCCCTGTAACAAACGCAAACCACCGGTGGCACTGAAAGGTGCTGTGGCTGGGCGAACCACGGTTTCGTCTTTGGAAGCACCAATGTCTTCCCAAGCCAACTTGCCATTCACACCCACGGGCTTTTGTGTGAATTCGCGAATGCCACCCGCACGAACGGTCAATACATCGGCATGCATGAAACCAGCATCTAACAACTCACGAATGACAAAACCTGGGCCGCCCGCAGCTTGGAATTGGTTCACGTCGGCACTGCCATTGGGGTACACACGCGACAACAAAGGCACCACATCTGACAGCGCAGAAAAATCGTCCCAGTCAATGATCAAGCCTGCAGCACGTGCCACAGCCACCCAGTGAATCAAGTGATTGGTCGAACCACCGGTGGCCAACAAGGCCACCATGGCATTGACGATGCAACGCTCTTCTACCAAATGACCAATGGGCGTGAAGCTTTTAGCTTTGACCAGCTGCAACACCGTGCGCACCGATTCGCGCGTCAGTTCATTGCGAAGGCCATCCCCTGGATTGACAAACGCTGTGCCTGGCACATGCAAGCCCATGGCTTCGAGCAACATTTGATTGCTGTTGGCCGTGCCGTAAAACGTACACGTGCCTTCACCATGATAAGCCGCAGACTCTGCCTTCAACAATTCAGCGCGACCCACCAAGCCTTGTGCAGCTTGCTCTCGCACTTTGGATTTTTCATTGTTCGACAAACCACTGCCCATAGGACCAGCGGGCACAAACACCGTTGGCAAATGACCAAACTGCAACGCACCAATCAACAAGCCCGGCACAATTTTGTCGCACACACCCAGCATGAGTGCGGCATCAAATACATCGTGACTTAAGGACACAGCGGTTGACATGGCAATCACATCGCGGCTGAACAAACTCAACTCCATGCCAGGTGTCCCTTGCGTCACGCCATCGCACATGGCTGGCACACCGCCTGCTACTTGCGCCGTAGCGCCCCACTTGCGTGCTTCATCTTTGACCAAGTCGGGGTAGTGTTGCAAAGGCGCATGGGCAGACAATAAATCGTTGTAGGCCGTCACCACACCAATGTTGGGACCGCGCTCAGTGTCGCTTACCACTGGAATGGCCGCAAGGCCTGAGGCACGTGACTTGTCTGCAGGGGGCATTGCCGCAAAAGCATGTGCCACATTGGCGCAACCCAAACGGTCAGTCCCAGGCTTTCTGGCAGCGGCTTCATCGATTTGCAGCAGATAGGCGGTGCGCGTCGATTGGCTGCGCTGAGCAATGCGGGCGGTCACTTTGGCAACTGTGGCATTCAGGGTCATGAGAGGTATCTTTGATAAGTGATTCAGCTTGTAACTTTGTTACATATTGAATGGTAACTCGACAACTTCCTCTTTCGTGCACTCAGAGTTACAGACAGGTTACGAATTTTCTAGGTGCGCTAAGTCATCTCCTCTGGTTTGCCCTCAAAATAGGCACATTCCAACCGCTTAAACACTTTGAAATCTCCAATCCCTCCCCTCAGCATGAGATCCGACCAAGCGATTTGCGAGCCCACCAAAGAGGCCTTCTTGTCACAATGGCCTGCAGATCAAGATTTGTGGGTGTTCGGCTATGCCTCTCTCATTTGGCGACCCGAATTCGACGTGCTCGAACAACACCTCAGCAAAGTTCAAGGCTGGCATCGAGCCCTGAAAATGTGGAGCCGTTTGAACCGCGGTTCACCAGAATGTCCAGGTTTGGTTTTTGCGCTTCTGTCAGGGGGTAGCTGCCAAGGCATGGTCTTCAGAACGCCTGGCGCAGACGTCAAGCAAACCATCGAGAAATTGTGGTTCAGAGAAATGCCTAACAACGTTTACACCACGCGTTGGTTGCAATGCCCGACACCCCATGGCCCCGTCAATGCATTGGCCTTTACATTGCCGCGCAACAGCCCAAGCTACACAGGCAACCTATCCCCTTTTCAATACAAGCACATCTTTCAACATGCCAAAGGTCGCTACGGCACCACCTTAGACTACGCACTAGAAACCCTGAACAGCTTGAAACAACAAGGCATTCACGACAAGTCCCTTGCGGCCTTGTTGGAACATGCCAAGGACTGACCATGAACATCGCTGATTTGCGCAAGAGTTACGAAAAAGCCGAGCTGAGTGAAGACGCGTCTGACGCCAATCCCCTCCAACAATTCGAGCGCTGGCTGAACGAGGCCATTCACTCCGAAGTACCTGAACCCAATGCCATGACAGTTGCCACAGTGGCCAGCAACTTGAGGCCCAGCACGCGGGTCGTGCTGATCAAAGGCTACGACGAACGAGGTATCGTTTGGTATACCAATTACGACAGTCGCAAAGGCCAAGAGCTAGCGGGCAACCCCTTTGCAGCGCTGCAATTTCATTGGGTTGAACTTGAGCGTGTCGTGCGCATCGAGGGCCGCATGGAAAAAATAAGCGAAGCAGACAGCGATGCCTACTTTCACAGCCGACCCCTTGATTCGCGAATTGGCGCTTGGGCTTCGCCGCAAAGTCAGGTCATCGACGGACGAACGGTGTTAGTCACCAACGCCGCAAAATACGCTGCACAGTTCATGTTGAACCCACCCCGCCCACCGCATTGGGGTGGCTATCGCTTGGTGCCTGACGAATGGCAGTTTTGGCAAGGCCGCAAAAGTCGCCTTCACGATAGATTGCGCTATCGCCTCAACGAAGGCGATTGGATTCGCGAACGCTTGGCACCTTAAAAGGAAGCCACGACACCCAAGCTCAAACTGCGGCCAGGCAATGGCGACTTGCCTGGAGCCGTTGAAGTCAAAATAGAAGTTGCGCTGTAAGCCCATTGGTTGCTCAGGTTGTCAAGTTTTCCAAACCAATTCAAGGTCGTACCGGGCAGCTTCTGTTTGTAACTCACAAAACCGTGCCACAAGGTGTACGCCTGAGTGGCCACACTGCCTGCTGGCACACGCTCTTGCTTGGCATGCCAATCAAACCCCAATCGTGCGCTCCAAGGACCTGTTGCATGAATCAGGTTGGCACCAAGGCGAACTGGAGAAATGCGCGGCAAGGGTTCATCGGTGCTCAGGTTGTGTGCGCGCACAGCGTCGGCTTTGACAGCCAAATCCAGGGTACCGGTTGCTAGCACTAAGCGCCACTGCGATGAAGCCTCGAAGCCAGAAAATTTGGCGCGTACCCCTTTGTACACTTGGACAGGCAAATTTTCTTCAATCTCTGAGGTCCCTAGTAGGCCAATGAAATTTGAAAACTTGCTTTGAAAGGCCGTGAGCTTCAACTGGTGCGGCCCCTGTTGCCAGTCTGCAGACAAGTCCATGCTGTTGGCTTTTTCAAGACCTAGATGTGAATCACCTCGCTCCCATGCTGCCGTCGCAATGTGAGGGCCATTGGCGAAAAGTTCATAGTCTTTAGGCGCACGCTCAACACGCGAAGCATTGGCACTCACGCGCCATAGCGGCAGAACTTGCCAAGACGCAGAGGTGGCAAAACTCTGTGGTGAAAATTTGCGCGCTCCCAATTTAAAGCGGTCCACTGTTGGATCTGGATTGCCAAGCGATTCAACCGACACATTTTCACGCCGAACACCCACATTGAAACGGCTTTGACCGACAGCATATTCTTCAATCATGAAAGCAGCCTGCGTGCGTGTGTTGCTAAATGGCGCAAAGGCCTCGGCACCATCGGCAGAAAATTGAACTTGATCTAATTGCCAGCCCCAAACACCTTCCCAAACCCCAGGCCCTGTGCGCCATGGTTGGTGTCTCAATTGAAGGCGAGTATCGTGGCCTTTGTTTGCAAACAAAGTACCCGCTTGGTCACCTGAAAATTCGGTGTGTTTGTAGTCGGTCTGACTGGCTTGAAAATTCAAACTTTGAAGAAGCCTGTTAGAGGGGCGCCATTCACCTTCTAGCGCTGCGCGTTGGGACCGCATGCGGATGGTCACGTCATCCTCGGCCACAGTGCCATAGTTACTTTGGTAACTGTTAACGGACATGCCCACATAGCCATGGTCTAAAAACAGACTAGCCCCTACTGCACCGCCTTGTGCGGCACTCGAAGAATTGCAGATGCGCGAAGCAAGCTCAGAAGAGCCAGGTTTTTGACAGGGTAAATTTTGTGGCACTTTGACATCACTTGAACTGCGATCAAATGCGTCTGCATGCAATACCCAAGCACCCTCGCCAACTTCTAACATGGCACCGTTGGAGCGTTCGCGATTGCCAGAGCCATATTGCGACTGCGCTTTGCCTGCAATCCCTTGCATCTTTTGTCTTGGAATTCGATTGTCAATGACATTGACCACACCGCCAATAGCGCTGCCGCCATATTGCAAAGCAGACGGCCCGCGCAGAACCTCAATGCGCTCTGTAGTCAACACATCCACTGGAACAGCATGGTCATAACTGAGCGAGGACACATCCATACCGGCACCACTGTTGCTCAGCACACGAATTCGGTCACCATCCAGTCCCCGAATGATGGGACGACTTGAATTAGGGCCAAAATAAGTACTGCTGACACCAGGCAACTGGTTTAAGGTTTCACCCAGCGTGCTTTGGCCTTGTTGAAGCAAAGACAGGCCAGACAAACTGCTCACTGCAGCAGGCGTTTGGGTCTTGAACAAAGGGTTGCCCGTGATGACAACTTCTTGCACAGGCTGCGCCATAGCGCCAGGGGCAAACAGGCTGGGCAAAAAGAACACCACGGCAGTTGCGGCTCTTGAAAAAACAGACGAACAAGTCGAAAGCAAGCGACCCCGCCGGAGAAAAATGTGTGACATGTCATACCTTTGAAAATGAAATGGCTCTCAAACCTGAGTTTGAGAAACTCTAGGCATCATTCAAAAGACGATAGGCGGCGCGCGAGGAGAAAAGGCAAGCAGCAGATCTAAAAAGAAAGGCTTGAACGCAACAGAAAAATACGAAGGCTGGGTCTGAACAATGGCTACGGTTGGGCATTCCCATTGAAGGCCCTCGCCGGATCCCAAATGATCCAGTGTCAGGCAAACCAAAGAACCTTGGGTGTGGTCACTGAAAAGGTCTTGCTTCGCGACAGGGTGTGAGGTCTGCCCGTGAATTGTTTTGTGAATTTGCCCCACCGCAGGGGCAAGCATCACGGCACTGATCAACAGTGCCTGCAAAAACAATCGGAACTTTTCGTGAATTTTCACGCTGTCTTCATCCATTCAGAAAACGTTTTTTTAAACTTCCAAACTTTGGGGGCAGCCACTGCCAAGCAATAGCCTTGCGTTGGATTGCGTTCGAAGAAGTCTTGGTGATAGTCCTCAGCAGCGGCGTAGTTGTCCAATTGAAGGAGCTCGGTGACAAGGGGGGATTCAAAAATGTTTTCGGCTTCAATTTCGGCCATGATGGTCTTGGCCACTTCGGCCTGCTCAGGCTTTGTAAAGTAGATGCCGCTTCTGTATTGCGTGCCGCGGTCATTGCCTTGACGGTTCAAAGTGGTGGGATCGTGAATGACAAAGAAAATTTCTAGCAAGACCCGAGTGCTGATGACCTGCGGGTCGTAGACCAGTCTTACCACCTCGTTGTGACCCGTTAAACCTGAGCAAACTTGCTCGTAAGTTGGGTTTCGGGTTTGGCCATTGCAATAGCCCGACTCGACGTCCAAGACACCTTTGACTTGGACAAAGACAGCTTCGGTACACCAGAAGCAGCCGCCCCCTAGGACCAATGTTTCAGCATGAGATGGTATTTTCATGTCTCCATTTTGACCGAAAACAACAGCATCGGGCTCAAAAACCCCGAATCAAGCAGCACTTGCCAGCGGTCCCAAGGGTTTCCCAATGGGACAAGTCCATGGAACAATTCACATCGGGATAAAATTTAGGTTCTTTTATGTTTGACGGATCTAAATCATGAAGCCTTCCTTTCAGTGGCAAGACCCCTTTTTGCTCAACTCACAACTGAGCGATGACGAAAGGGCCATCGTCGATGCTGCCCATGATTTCTGCCAAGAGAAGCTGCAAACGCGTGTGCTGATGGCCGCTCGTCACGAGAAATTTGACCGCGAAATCATGAACGAGTTTGGCAGCATGGGTTTCTTGGGCTCCACCATCGACGGCTACGGCTGTGCTGGCTTGAACTACGTCAGCTATGGCTTGGTAGCCCGCGAAGTAGAACGCGTTGACAGCGGCTACCGCAGTGCCATGAGCGTGCAAAGCTCCTTGGTGATGTTCCCCATCCACGAGTATGGCTCTGAGGCACAACGTCAAAAATACTTGCCTAAATTGGCCACGGGTGAATGGGTCGGTTGTTTCGGTCTCACCGAACCCAACCATGGCTCTGACCCAGCCAGCATGATCACCCGCGCCAAGCCTGTGGATGGCGGTTTCATCATGAAGGGCGCCAAGATGTGGATTACCAACGCCCCCATTGCCGATGTGTTTGTGGTGTGGGCCAAACTTGAAAGCGAAGGCGATGGCCAATCAGCCATCCGCGGTTTCATTCTCGAGAAAGGCATGAAGGGCCTTACAGCGCCCAAGATTGAAGGCAAGATGAGCTTGCGCGCTAGCATCACCGGCGAAATCGTCATGGACGATGTGTTTGTGCCCGAAGCAAACATGTTGCCCAATGTGTCTGGTCTAAAGGGCCCCTTCGGTTGCTTGAACAAGGCCCGCTACGGCATTGCCTGGGGTGCCTTGGGTGCTGCAGAAGATTGCTGGCACCGTGCCCGTCAATACACGCTGGACCGCGTTCAGTTCGGTCGCCCCTTGGCTCAAAACCAATTGATCCAAAAGAAATTGGCCGACATGCAAACGGAAATCACTTTGGGTTTGCAAGGCTGTTTGCGCGTTGGACGCCTCATGGACGAAGGCCAAGCTGTGCCCGAAATGATCAGCCTGATCAAGCGCAACAGTTGCGGTAAAGCCTTGGACGTCGCGCGCATGGCGCGGGATATGCACGGCGGCAATGGCATTCACGATGAATACCACGTCATTCGTCACATGATCAACTTAGAAACTGTCAACACCTATGAAGGCACACACGATGTCCATGCCCTCATTTTGGGTCGTGCACAAACCGGGTTGCAGGCTTTTTATTGAACATTGATACAAAGCAAGCACAGCGCAAGAGACCGCCATAGGCGGTCTTTTTTTGGGCCCAATTCAGCGCGGAAGCTTGACGGCTGTAGGCGTGAGAATTACATTACTAACCTACGAGTCATTAAACGTGTCTGAATCCCTCCTTTCACCCAAAAGAGAACGCCGCAAACAGCAACGCCCCGGTGAATTGCTTGAAGCGGCACTCGATTTGTTTGTTGAAAAAGGCTTTGCTGCAACCAAATCAGAGGAAGTTGCGGCCAAAGCGGGGGTCTCCAAGGGAACCCTGTTTTTGTACTTTCCCAGCAAAGAAGAATTGTTCAAAGCTGTGGTTCGCGAGAATGTGGTGAAAACTGTCACAGAAGGTGCGTTGGAAGTAGCCAACTTCAAAGGCAGCAGCGCAGAACTTCTCAAAACACTGATGCTTGAATGGTGGCGCCGATATGGCTCCACCAAGGCCTCAGGCATCACCAAATTGATCATCAGTGAAGGCAATCACTTTCCGGATCTGGCCACTTTCTACCAAGAGGAAGTCATTGATCCTGCAACTCGAATGCTCAAAGACATCCTTGAGCGGGGACGGGCTAGTGGCGAATTTTTAAATTTCAACACCGAGCACACCACCATGGTGGTGATCGCGCCCATGTTGTTTCTGATCATGTCCAAACATGCCAACGCAATTTGTCTTTCAGGCGCTCCAACAACAAACCCTGAAAACTTCATTGCACAACACGCCGACCTCCTAGTCCGTGGACTTTCTCATTCAAACTCACTATGTTGATTTCAAAAAAATTTGCCTTTCTGATAGCCCTGGTTTCTTTAGCAGGCCTGCTCACGTTAAGCTTTCAAAAGGGATGGCTTGGCAAGCGTGCCACTGAAAGTTCGACGCTGAAGAGCAACGTCAATGTTGGCGTTGAGTTGGCAGACAGCGATGTGGCCATTGCGCAAAAAATAAGCATGACGCAGGGCCTTCCCGTCTCGGGCACCCTCAAGGCTGTTCGCAGTGCCATGGTGAAAGCTCGGGTTGCAGGTGAATTGGTCTTGCTAGAAGTGCGCGAAGGGGATGCCGTCAAAATGGGTCAAATTGTGGCCCGGGTAGACAACACCGAATACCTGGCCCGACAACGTCAAGCGCAGCAACAAGCAGAGGCTGCACGCGCCCAAGTTGAAATGGCCCAACGTCAGTTTGACAACAACAACGCTTTGGTCAGCCAAGGCTTTATTTCCAAAACTGCGCTTGATACGTCCATCGCCAACCTCAATGGCACCAAGGCAAGCTACCAAGCAGCCATGGCAGCATTGGATATTGCCACCAAAGCATTGGATGACTGCGTTTTAAAAGCACCGCTCAATGGTTTTGTCAGCCAACGCCTTGCGCAACCAGGTGAACGTGTGGCCCCTGAAGCTCGCATCATCGAAATCGTTGATCTCTCTCAATTAGAACTTGAAGCTACTTTGACTTCGGCAGAGGCCATGACTGTCAAAGTGGGGCAGATTGCCAAATTGAATGTTGAAGGAAGCACTGAGGAAGTTTCAGCCAAGGTTTTGCGAATCAATCCAAGCACACAACCTGGCAGTCGAAGCGTTTTGGTTTATTTGGGACTTCAATCTCACCCTCTCTTGCGCCAGGGTGTGTTTGTTCAAGGCAGTTTGGGCACGCAAAAAGTACAAGCCATTGTGGTGCCACTTGAAAGCGTGCGGGCTGACAAAACCAGACCCTATGTGCAAGCTTTGAAGGATGGCAAAGTTTTTCACATTCAGGTAGAACTTGGCGCTAAAGGTGAAGCCAATGGCAAAGCTGTGATGGCCCTGAAGGAAATCGAAGAAGGCGCTCAGATACTGGCGCCGAGTGCCGGTGCTGTCAGAGATGGTACCTTGGTGACCAAGGCCCCTTCACTGCCTAAAGACAATTCAGTGTCTAAACCATAGGCTCCGTGTATGTGGTTTACCAAAGTCAGTCTCAAGAATCCGGTCTTCGCGACCATGATCATGCTCGTGTTTGTGGTCATGGGCTTGTTTGCATTTCAGCGTTTGAAAGTCGATCAATTTCCAAACATTGATTTTCCCGTGGTGGTCGTCCTGACCGAATACCCTGGCGCATCACCTGAAATTGTAGAGAGCGAAGTTTCCAAAAAAATTGAAGAAGGCGTGAATGCCATTGCAGGCATCAGCGCACTGACTTCGCGCAGCTATGAAAACCAATCGGTGGTGGTCATCGAGTTCCAATTGAACATGGATGGCCGAAAAGCAGCCGATGACGTGCGTGAGAAAGTTGCAGGCATTCGCGCAACCTTGCGGGATGAAGTCAAAGAGCCTCGCGTCATTCGCTTCGACCCCACCAGCAAATCCATTTGGTCTCTTGCGGTCATCCCTGAACCACAAAAGGATGCCAAAACCGTCAGCTTGGTCGAGTTAACCAACTATTCAGAGCAGATCATCAAGAAACGCCTTGAAAACGTTCGAGGTGTGGGTGCGGTCAATGTGTTGGGGGGCAGTCGAAGAGAAATCAACATTTACCTTCGGCCTGATGCCATGGAAGCCCTGGGTGTTTCAGCAGATCAAATCGCGGCGGCTGTTCGCAATGAAAATCAAGATTTGCCTGTTGGCGCTTTGCGTTCGTTCACACAAGAACGGGTCATTCAGGTTCAATCTCGCATCAAACGGCCTGAAGATTTCGCCAACATCATTGTGGCTCGCAAAGGCACCACAGCCATTCGCTTGTCGCAAGTTGCCAATGTCAACGATGGCGCGCAAGAGTTAGAAAACATGGCGCTTTACAACGGCGAAAGAACACTGATTCTGACCGTTCAAAAATCACAAGACGCCAACACCATTGAAGTGGTGGATGGCCTCCTCAACACCTTGAAAGAGTTGCGAAAACAAATTCCGCCTGGCGTTCGTCTTGAACCCGTCTCGGACGGTTCTCGCCAAATCCGAGTATCGGTCGACAATGTCCGAAGAACCCTCATTGAAGGCGCATTGCTAACCGTTCTCATTGTGTTTTTGTTTTTGAACTCATGGCGATCAACCATCATCACGGGCTTAACCCTGCCCATTTCACTCATTGGCACTTTTTGGTTCATGAGCATCTTTGGCTTCACTGTCAATATGATCACCCTCATGGCTTTGTCTTTGTGTGTGGGCCTGCTCATTGACGATGCCATTGTGGTTCGTGAGAATATTGTTCGCCATGTGCAAATGGGGAAGAATGCCTACGACGCCGCCATGATTGGAACGCAAGAAATTGGCTTGGCAGTTTTGGCCACCACCTTGTCAATCGTCGCTGTGTTCCTGCCAATTGGCTTTATGGAAGGCATTATTGGCAAGTTCTTTCATGAGTTTGGCATCACCATCGTGGCGGCTGTTCTCATCTCTATGTTTGTGAGCTTCACGCTGGACCCCATGCTGTCAAGTATTTGGCATGACCCTAGCATTCACAAGCATGGCAAAAATCTTCAGCCTGCCAATTTGTACGACAAAACTTTGGGCCGTGTGACGCATTGGTTTGAAATTCAAACCGATCGAATGGCCGACAAGTACCAAGGCATGTTGTCTTGGGCACTGAATCACAAGCTCACAACCATCTTTGCGGCCTTGGCAATTTTTGTTGCCAGCATTTTCATGGTCCCACTGCTTGGCACTGAATTCGTCCCCAAGGGAGACTACTCAGAAACAACTCTGACGTTTCAAACCCCAGTCGGTACATCGTTGGAAAGCACCGCACTCAAAGCCAAACAAGTTGAAAAAATTGTTCGTGAGTTTCCTGAAGTTCAATACACCCTGACGGGCATGAACACACCCAACGCTCAAGGTAAAAACAACGCCAGCATTTACATCCGTTTGGTTGAGCGCAAAGCTCGCCAAAGAAGCGTAGAAGACTTCGCCACACAGTTGCGTGAGCGACTCACCAAAGTCGCCGGCATTACAGTGACCCACGTTGGCACTTTGGATTCTGTGGGAGGCAACAAACAAATCGAATTTTCTCTGCAAGGTGCCGATCAGCGAGAGCTCGAGCGACTGGCCCTGCAGATCATGGAAAAGGTTCGAAATATTCCGGGTCTGGTCGATTTAGATTCCAGCGTCAAGCCCAATAAACCATCCATTGCCATCAAAGTTTTGCGAGAGTCTGCTTCAGAACTCGGCTTGAGTTCAGGGCCGATTGCGGGCGCACTGCGCACCTTGGTGGCGGGCCAAACCGTCGGCAATTGGCGCGCACCAGACGATCAAACCTACGATGTCAATGTGCGCCTTGCACCCGAATACAGAAACAGTCCTCAAGACTTAGAGCGTCTGCCGTTTAGCTTGCCATCGGCAGACGGCACTTCTCGCACCGTTCGCTTAGGGCAAATTGCGCAAGTCCAAGAGACCACAGGTTCCAACCAAATCAACCGACGAGATTTGATGCGCGAAGTGTCGATCAATGCCAATGCCTCAAAAAGATCTGCAGGCGAAATTTCAGGTGAAATCAAAAAGATTCTGGAGTCAGTCGCTTGGCCGCCTGGTTACCGTTACCAGTTTGGTGGCTCGACCAAAAGCATGAACGAGTCATTTCAATATGCCTTCACTGCGCTCATCATGGCCGTTATCTTCATCTACATGATTTTGGCCAGTCAGTTTAAGAGCTTTTTGCAGCCTCTGGCCCTGATGACGGCCTTGCCACTTACCTTGATTGGGGTGGTCTTAGCGCTCATGGCCTTTCGGTCTGCCCTCTCGATGTTCTCTGTCATTGGTGTCGTGATGCTCATGGGCTTGGTGACCAAAAATGCAATTTTGTTGGTCGACTTTGCCATCAGAGCCCGCGACGGCAGCATTTCCGACAATGGCCAGCCGCTTGCAGGCTTGTCTAGGCACGATGCCTTGCTGATGGCGGCCAAAGTGCGTCTGCGTCCCATTCTGATGACCACCCTGGCCATGATTTTTGGCATGATTCCTCTGGCATTTGCCATCACCGAGGGCTCAGAGCAAAGGGCTCCGATGGGTCAAGCCGTCATTGGTGGCGTCATCACCTCCTCCTTGCTCACTCTTGTGGTCGTTCCAGTGGTTTACTGCTACATGGACGATTTGAGTGAATTTTTAAAAAGGCTGTGGCATGGCAAGCAAAAATCAAATCCCGAAGCGAGCTTAGAAGCTAAAATGTGATGAACAAGCATTTGATACCCCCTGGAGTAGCCGTGAACAATGACATCGCCCGTTTCAACATGATTGAACAACAAATCCGTCCTTGGGAAGTCTTGGATGGACAAGTTTTGTCTTTGTTGTCAGTGGTCAAACGCGAAAACTTTGCCCCCATGGCACACAAAGCTTTGGCCTTTGCAGACATGGAAATTCCTTTGCAAAAAGACGGTGGATCTGGCCAAGTCATGCTGGCTCCCCGAATAGAGGCTCGATTTTTGCAAAATGCAGCCGTCAAACATACCGACAAAGTCTTGGAAATTGGCACGGGTTCTGGCTACATGGCGGCCCTGTTGGCTAGCCAAGCCGCAAGCGTACTGAGTTTCGAGTTGGACGCTGCATTGGCTCAACAGGCCAGGGCCAACCTTCAAACTGCTGGCATTCACAATGCCGAAGTTCGCCATGCAGATGGCTGTCAAGGAGCGCCTGCTGATGGGCCCTTTGATGTCATCGTGCTCAGCGGCTCTGTGGCAGAAGTGCCGCAGGTTCTTCTCAGCCAATTGAAAGTAGGTGGTCGCTTGTTGGCAGTTGTTGGCGAAGACCCCATGATGCGCGCTACAGTCATCACTCGCACTGCCGATCAACAATGGCAAACCACAGAGCCTTGGGACACCACAGCCCCCCGCCTGTTGGGTTTTCCAGAACACCAGCGCTTTAGCTTCTAAATGGTGATTTCGAAATTTCAAGCTCTAAGTTCTGTCATTTAAAACAGTTAAATTGTCATTCCCACAAGCCAGCCAAATTTATGCAACAAGTTAGCCCCGCCCAATTCAATGAATGGATCGAAAAATCCTCCGAACAGGGCCAGCCCCTGATTTTGGATGTGCGCGAAACCTGGGAATGCCAATTGGCAAGCATTGCACCTGCTGGCTGTGAAGTTCAAATCATGCCCATGCAGACGGTACCAGATCGCATTCAAGAACTCGATAAAAAAAGAGCCATTGCATGCTTGTGCCACCATGGCGGCCGTAGCATGCAGGTGGCCTCATTTTTAGAACACCACGGTTTTGAGAACATCACCAACGTCAGTGGCGGCATCCATGCTTGGTCAACCCAAGTTGATGCAAGTATTCCTGTCTATTAAATGGACTCCTCTTCTTACCGGCTATTGCCTAGAAAGCTATTTATGAATTTGCGTTTTGTCCCACTCTTCTTGGCTATTTCTGCTGCTTTCGCTGGTTCAGCACAAGCGCAAAACCTCATGTCTTTGTTCGATACGGCTCGGGGCTACGATGCCACATACAAGGCAGCACAGTATCAATACACCGCTAACTTGTCTAAGGGTGAACAAGCCAAAGCGGTTTTGCTTCCTACTGTTGGCCTAGGTGCCAACCTCAACAGAACTGAAGTAGATTTGATAGCCAACTCTCAGACTGTCAAAGCACTAAGCATGGCAGCCACCCTGAGTGCATCACATCCTCTTTATCGACCTGCCAACACCGCCATCTACCAACAAGGTATGCGCCAATTGGAATTGGCCAGTATTCAACTGAAGGCCGCAGAGCAAGACCTGATGGTTCGATTGAGTCAAGCTTACTTTGATGTGCTCATATCCCGTGAGAGCCTGGACTTTGTCAAAGCTCAAAAAATGGCTGTTGCCGAACAATTGGCAGCTGCCAAACGCAACTTTGAAGTTGGCACCTCGACCATCACCGACAGCCGAGAAGCGCAAGCTCGCTATGACTTGGTTCTGGCACAAGAAATTGCGGCAGAGAACGATTTACGCATCAAACGCCTGGCGTTGAATCAGCTGGTCGGACTGAACAACATCGAGCCCAAATCATTGTCGAGCCAGGCCAGGCTTGCCGCCCCAGAGTCATCATCGATCGACCAATGGGTGAAGCAAGCTTCAGAGTTCAACCCTACTATTCTTCAAACTCGCGCAGCCTTGGACATTGCCAAACTCGAAACCACAAGGGCTGAGGCAGGCAACAAGCCCACGCTCGATTTGGTTGCTGGTTACACACCCACTCGCTATAAAAATGGCAAGGGCATCAACTCTTCGCAGGTGGACACAAACTCAAACAGCATCGGTTTGTCCTTTAACTTGCCCTTGTTCTCTGGCTACGCTACGCAAAATAGAATCAAAGAAACCCTTGCACTGGAAGACAAGGCTCGCTCAGACCTCGATGCGGCTGAACGCAATATTGCTCAAGCCACTCGCACTGCCTTCTTTGGTCTGCAATCTGGCATTGGACAAGTCAATGCGCTCCAAGCTGCTGAAGCATCCAGCCAGAGTGCTTTAGATGCCAATAAATTAGGTTATCAAGTGGGCGTGCGCATCAACATTGATGTGCTCAATAGCCAGAGCCAACTGTTCCAAACCAAACGTGACTTGGCCAAGGCTCGCTACGATGTGCTCCTGGGGCAACTTAAACTGAGACAGGCCGCCGGCACGCTCAATGAAGCCGATTTGGCTTCGATCAATGCTTTGCTAAATCCTTGATTCAGTCTTCAAATCAATTTTGATTTGCCCTTAGCAACTCGCTCACTGCCATGACAGTGAGCTGAGTAGCACCCCCATGTTGCCGAGCAAATTGCGCAGCATGCTTCGATTTCTGTGCTTGCAGTTGCCTGCTCTGCACTGTCTCTACGGCAATGCGCACGGCCTCTTCCATGTCCGAGGCTCTTTGTGCAGCACCAGCATCTTCGGCTGCGTGCGAAGCTTCAGAAAAGTTGAATGTGTGAGGCCCCATGACAATGGGGCAAGCGCATGCGGCCGCTTCAATTAAGTTTTGACCGCCTAATTTTTCAAAACTGCCGCCCAATAAAGCCACGTCTGACAAGCTGTAGTAAAGCGCCATCTCGCCAAGGCTATCACCTAAAAAAATCACAGATGCCTTGCTTGAAAATACCTCCTTGGAATCCAGGGCCAAGCTAGGACCATCTTGCCCCCAAGTTGATCGCCTTGAAACTTTCAAGCCACTAGACTGCAACAAGCTCTCGACCTCTTCCACACGCTGTGGATGCCTTGGCACGATCAGCCAATGGACGCAGACATTTGGATACTTTGTTGCGAATTTCTGCCAAGCTGCCAACCACAAACTTTCCTCACCTTCGCGTGAACTGGCCAGCATGAGAACTGGGAGATTGGCCTTCATCCGCCACGATTGACCCAAAGCAATCTGAGCATCATCTGGTTTGGCATCAAACTTTAAATTTCCAAAGACACCTTTCACGTTCGCGCCCAGTTGAGTCAATCGAACAGCATCGTCTTGTGTTTGCGCAAACACGGCACTGATTCCCGCAAAGGCAGGGGTCATCAATGAGGTCCACCGCTGAGCCTTGCGCATCGACTTCTGACTCATGCGTGCATTGACCAACATCATGGGAACGCCATGAAATTGAGCGCGCTCAATCAACTGGGGCCAAACTTCAGTTTCAAGCAGCAAACCAATCTTTGGTTTAAATGCACGAAAAAAACGATCTATCACGTCAGGCGAATCCCAAGGCTGCCAAACCTGTACATCACCCTCTTGCAAAAGTTTGAGCCCCTCTGCCCTGCCCGTTGCAGTGCCATTGGTTAGCAACAATTTCATGCCGGGCATAGCCTGTCTTAAACCTTGAAGCAACACTGCAGCGGTTCGCGTCTCGCCTAAAGAAACTGCGTGAATCCAAATCCAATCTTGGCTTGCGCCATGGATAGCGCCATGG
>Ga0214921_10005988_pt1 | contig 16890 bp, 12 predicted proteins | sample LL1505_MetaG_FD_177992 | JGI IMG/M metagenome (GOLD analysis project Ga0214921, IMG submission 177992) | Freshwater microbial communities from Lake Lanier, Atlanta, Georgia, United States - LL-1505 | ecosystem: Environmental > Aquatic > Freshwater > Lake | place: USA: Georgia | collected...
TTACTGAGCCAAGATCCGACGGAGACAGCTCGGTTGGCGCGTGAATTGGATATGCAGAACCGAAAAAGGCAGGAGTTGGAGGCGATGGCTCTTGAGGAGGCAGAGGATCAGTTGGGAGATGAGCCCGGCGGATTGGGTTTGGTGGCAGCGAGTGAGAGATGGCATCCCGGGGTGGTGGGGATAGTCGCGGCACGGTTGGTGAGAAAGTTTCACCGACCCAGCTTTGTCATCGCTCTCGACGATCAGGGGGCTGGCAAGGGAAGTGGGCGGGGTCTGCCGGGGTTATCGTTGATGGACGCACTGCGCGCCTGCAGTCCCTGTCTGAAGGGATTTGGTGGTCACGAAGGCGCTGCGGGTATCGTCATTGAGGCTGACCGGGTCACCGAATTCAGGAAAATCTTGGGTGCGTGGTTGGAGAAGAGCGTGGATCCCGAGATCTTTCAGAAGAGCCTCTCCATCGAAATGAGACTTCTGCCCGAGCATTTGACTCCCGAGATGGCCCGGGCGGTGGGGGAAATGGCCCCGTTTGGGAAGGGAAATCCCGAGCCGGTATTTCAGTTGGATGCGGTCCAGTTGACCGGGGCACCCAGGGTCTTTGCCGAGCGTCATTTAAAATTCCGTGCTCAAGCGGGGGATCGTAAATTTGACGTAGTTGGATTTGATTTTGCAAGACGTCCGCCGGATCGTCCGGTATTTGACTTGGCAGGCGCCTGGGAATGGGACGAATACACGGATGGACCCCGGTGGCGGATGGCCGACTGGCGTTAAGTCCTGAAAAGGCGCGGGCTTTAAGGGCCGCCGAGGGATTGGCCGAAAAGCTGGGGCTCAAGGGCCCCGAAGAGCTGGCAAGTTATTTACCCAGGAGACATGAAGATCGGCGCAAGGGATGGGCCCCGATGGATGGGCTGCCGGAGGGACCCGTGCATTTTCAAGGAACGGTCACGCGATCCAAACTGAATCGTTGGCGAGGACGACGCTGTATGGTGGAGGTGGATCTGGCCGTTGGGGAAAAAGGAGAGGCTTTGGGCGAACCGGTGCGGCTGATCTTTTATAATCTGCCTTTCATGGCGAGGGCTTTTCCGGAAGGAAAACGGGTGGCGGTCTACGGCAGAATGGAGGAAAAAAAGGGAATCTTCGTTTTGGCCCATCCGGAGACCGAGACGATCGAGGAGGGGCGGGAGGAGGGAATTCATTTGGATCGGGTGGTTCCGATCTATCCTTTGATCCAAGGTCTGAACCAGCGCCGAGTCCGATCGATCCTATATCACTATTTTAAAAACTTTCCCATCCAGGTCAGCGAGGCTTTTCCTGGGGTGCAGGACATGCCGTCCCGGCAGCAGTCCTGGCAGACGTTTCATTTTCCGGAATCCCTGCGCGACGTGGAAATTGCCCGAAGGCGGCTGGCCTATGAAGAGTTGTTGGGGATCCAGTTTTCCCTGAAGGTCCGAAGAGCGGCCAGAGAGGCGGTCCGTATCGTGAGACCGGAGAAGGTGCGTGATTGGATCGATCCTTGGAGGAAGTCCCTCCCATGGAAAATGACCGGGGATCAGATCAAAGTGTGTTCAGAGGTGGATCGAGATCTGGAGCTTGCTAGACCTATGCATCGCTTGCTCCAAGGGGATGTGGGGTCAGGCAAGACCCTGGTGGCTGCTCATGCACTTCTTCGTGGGTTGGAGACTGGTTCTCATGTCGCTCTCATGGCTCCGACCACTCTTTTGGTGGAACAGCATGCCCATTCTCTCCGAAAGATCATGCCCAAGGGGGTTTTGGAGGTGGTGACCTGGACCTCCGATTCAAAACCAGGTCCCGCAGGTTTATTTCCACGGATCACCGTCGGGACTCATGCTCTTTTTGCGGAGAAAGCAAGACTCTCCAGATTATCCCTCTGTGTGATTGATGAGCAGCAGCGGTTTGGGGTAAAGCAACGGGCGGCATTCTTGGCCAAGGGAGAACTTCCTGACTTACTCGTTTTGACCGCGACCCCCATTCCACGGACTTACAACCTTTTGTTGCATGGGGATTTGGATGTTTCTCTTTTACAGGAAATGCCACCTGGTCGGGGTGAGGTGAAGACCCACGTGCGGGATGGTTCGGCGGTAGAAAAGATCTGGGCGCATCTGAAAGACCGTGTCGCTTCCGGAGATCGCGTTTATGTAGTCGTACCCAGATTAGGCGAGGAAGTGAAGGATCCGGCAGACGAGGCCTCGGTGAAACGGACCTATGAACAGCTCTGCGGGGTGATCGGAAGAGCCAGGGTGGCGTTGCTCCATGGCCGGATGAAAGAAGGGGAGAAACTCCAGGTCTTGGATCTATTCCGGACGGGAAAGATTTCTGTTTTGGTGGCGACGACTGTGGTGGAGGTGGGGGTGGACGTGCCCGAGGCGAACTGGATGGTGATTGATCATGCCGACCGTTTAGGACTATCGCAGTTGCATCAACTGCGTGGGCGAATTGGGCGGGGCGGAAAGAGCGGCAACTGTGTCTTGATCCAACGGGCGGGAGGGCTTCCCGCCAAGGATCGGCTCGAGTTTCTGGCGAAACACCGGGATGGTTTTAAGGTAGCGGAGGAGGACTTTCGGTTGCGAGGACCGGGAGATATTCTGGGGGATGATCAAAGTGGTTTGCCGCGATTTCAACATGCCCGACTCCCCTCGGATCTTCCTCTTCTTCAGAAGGCTCAGGAGGATGCCTTGAAGCTTCTTCAAGGCGGGTGGGAGGCTTGGTCTGGACTGGTGGAGGCTGAGTCCAGGGCACGGGCGGATTTTGCCGCCAATTAATCAAAGATAGGAGATGGAAGATGGTGATCCGATTGGGCTAAGATTTTGCATGCAAGAAGGCGGTGGCAAGAGGTCGAAGGAGCTTTTCGAAACGGCGAAGAAGATTACCCCCGGGGGGGTGCATTCGCCGGTGCGGGCTTTTCGGGCGGTGGGCGGCATTCCTGTTTTTATGGCTTCAGCTCACGGGGCGCGGATTCAGGATGCGGATGGAAGGGATTATATCGATTACGTGGGTAGTTGGGGGCCGGCCATTCTGGGTCATGCCCATCCCGAAGTAGTAGAAGCGGTGCGTGAAGCGGTGGGTCGGGGTCTTAGCTTTGGCACTCCGCATGAAGGCGAAGTTCTGTTGGCAGAGACTATTTGTCGCATGGTTCCGAGCGTGGATAAGGTGCGCTTCTGTAATAGCGGAACCGAAGCCACGATGTCCTGTGTTCGGCTGGCGCGCGGATTCACGGGTCGAAAGAAGATCATTAAATTTGCCGGATGTTACCATGGCCACAGTGACGCCCTGTTGGTGGCCGCTGGGTCTGGGGCGTTAACTTTGGGTCGTCCAAACAGTGCCGGGGTCACCGAAGGGGCGGTGCAAGACACACTGATTCTCCCTTGGAATGACATCGAGGCTGTACGGGCAGCTCTGGATGAGCTGGGAAACGACGTGGCGGCCGTTTTATTGGAGCCTGTTCCGGCCAATGCGGGACTTATTCCGCCGATGGAAGGATTCCTAAAAAGTTTAAGGGAGCTGACGCAGAAACATGGTGTGTTACTGATTTTTGACGAAGTGATGACGGGTTTTCGGTTGGCACCTGGCGGAGCGCAGGAGATTTATAACATCCGGCCTGATCTGAGTGCCTTCGGGAAAGTGATCGGAGGCGGTATGCCGGTGGGGGCTTTTGGAGGAAAAGCTGAAATTATGGACTTTCTTGCTCCTGACGGACCCGTCTATCAGGCTGGCACCCTTTCGGGAAATCCAGTGGCGATGGCAGCCGGGTTAGCGCAGCTCAAGGTCTTGGAGAGGGGGGGTGTTTATGAAAAACTTGAGGAAATCGGGATGGCCATGGAAAAGATGGTTAGGACGGAGTTGAAGGATTCCGAGGTCGAGGCTTTGTTCGTCCGGCTGGGTTCTATGTTCTGTCTTTTCTTTCAGAAGAGCGAAAGAGGTGTCAGAAATCTTGTAGACGCCCAAAAGAGCAACACAGGCGCATATGGTCGTTTCTTTCATGCCCTTCTTGAAAGCGGGATCTATTTCCCTCCCTCCCAGTATGAGACCTGCTTCCTGTCTTTGGCGCACGGAGCAACGGAGTTGGAGTTGACCCAAAAAGCCATTCGCGGGGCTTTGCGCCGCAAGGCTTGAGAAACTGGATCATTCAAGGCAGGGTCATGGGATGGGAACGGGACTCTCTGACTTCTTTGACTTAAAAGATCAAAATCACGAGGAGTTGTTTTCCGGGGTCAAGAATGCCTGGGAAATTCTGCCGAAAATCGGACCCTATCTGAAAGCGCATCTGAGAAACGGTTCCCAGGCCAAGTTGATTGGATCCCCTGTGATTGGGGAGAATGTGTTTCTGGGGGAGGGTACGATCGTGGAGCCCGGGGTGTATATTCGTGGTCCGGCTTGGATTGGAAAGAACTGCGAGATTCGCCATGGGGCCTATATTCGGGAGAACGTGATTGCCGGAGATGGGTGTGTATTGGGGAACAGCTGTGAATTCAAGAACTGTGTCTTGTTAAGCGGGGCCCATGTTTCCCACTTCAGTTATGTAGGGGATTCCGTGGTGGGTTGTGATGTTAATTTGGGGGCTGGAGTTATTCTTTCCAACTATCGTCTCGATGGTCAGGCCATTCGTGTTCGTGTAGCCGGTCAACTGGTGGAAACAGGACTACGAAAGTTTGGGGCGATGGTTGGGGATCGTGCCTCGATCGGTTGCAATGCGGTCGTGAATCCTGGAAGTTTGGTGGCGAAGGAAGCTAGGATCCTTCCAGGGACCATCTGGCGCGGTGCAGCCAAGGCTTAGGCGTAGGGCATCCCGACGAAGTTGTGGAACGGGGTCGGAAGAAACGCCCGTTCGATCAGACCGTCGAAAATAGCGGGAACGGCATCCGCGGTTTGCGGATGGAGGTCGTGCAGAAGAATGATGGAGCCGGGTTGGCTGGCGGTCAGCACCCGTTGGGTAATGGTGGAACTTCCGGGTTGAGCCCAGTCTTTGGGATCGACCGACCAGTAGGCCACTCCCAGTCCCATTTTGGAGGCGATGGGGCCCTGTTCCCGGCGGAAAGCGCCATAAGGAGGGCGAAACCATACCGGAGTGACCCCTGTGGCTCGCGTGATGGCCTCTTGCGTTTTGGAGAGCTGTTGTTCGACGGCAGCATCTGACATGCCGGCCAGGCGCGGGTGGGTATAAGAGTGGTTGGCGACATCGTGACCCTCGTCGACCAAGCGACGTGCCAGATCGGGGGCGGCATCCACCTTGGAACCGATGAGGAAAAAAGTAGCGTGAAGGTTGCGTTTTGAAAGTTCGGCTAGAACGCGCTCGGTGACGCCAGGAGTGGGGCCGTCATCGAAAGTGAGGGCCAAGCGGTTCCCGAAACCAGGACCGCTATTGATGAAGTGGGGGTTGATTTCAAATTCTCCCTCCATGGCGGCTGGGTTGGGTTGGGCCCGTCCAGGTGAAACCAAGCTCGCCCCGGCCAGGGTCAGTAGGCGTAGAAAATCGTTCCGCCTCATAGACTTCCTATTTAGCAGGGATAAGGGCATGATCAAGGCACCTCTGGATGAAAATCTGTGATCTGACGCAAATTTATTCGCCCTTAGGGGGTGGGGTGAAATCGTACCTGCAGGCGAAACGTGACTACATTCTCAATCACACGCCTCATGAGCATTTGATGATTGTTCCGGGTTCGAGGACCGAACAAGTCGAGGGGGGAAGGGGGCAGATATGGAAAGTTCGCGGTCCGATGGTCAACCGGACCTCCCGCTACCGCTGGATGCTGGATCTGCCCGCGCTCCTGAAGATCCTTTACCGGGAAAATCCTGAAATTGTTGAGGCAGGGGATCCCTATCATGCGGCGATGGTGGCCCGAAATTGGTCGAACCGGAGAGGGGCCGATTTTTATATGTTTTATCATTCTCACTTTCCCGATGCCATGTTGCGAACCGTGCTTAAATTTGCCGGAACTTGGGCAAGAAAATGGGTGGAGAGAGTGGCGGGGGATTACCTTCGAAACCTGGCTGATCGGGGGAAGGGGGTTTTTGTCGGGAGCCAGCATTTGGTGCGGGTGCTGGATGGTTGGGGTGTTAAACGATTGGTTCATCTCCCCTTAGGGGTGAATACGACCGTTTATCATCGCGACCATGGCAAGGATCGGATGGAGATTCGGCGAAAACTAGGACTTCCCACGGATCGACCCATGCTGCTTTATGTGGGTCGGTTCTCTCCGGATAAGGACACCGCGCTCTTATTGAGAAGTTGGCTTAAGATCGGACAACTCCATAAGGGTCCTTGGTTTGGGGTGATGATCGGGGATGGGCAGATGACGGATGCGGTGGAAAAGTTCGCGCGGCATTACCCCCACGTTCGCCGGATTCCCTTCGTTCACCAACCTCAGGATCTGGCGGACTGGTATCAGGCGGCTGATCTGCTGGTTCATCCGGGCCGTTGGGAGACCTTCGGTTTGGTCCTCCTGGAGGCCCAAGGATGCGGGTTGCCTACGGTAGCTTTCCGTGGGGGGGCAATGGATGAACAGTCCTCGGATCTGCCCAGCTGGGCGGGCGAAAGAACGAGTGGCGGTTTGGCGCAGAAAGTGGTGCAGAAGCTGGCGGCGTTAACGGATTCCGATCGTGATCGGGCAGCCAACTTCGTGAAGCAGAAATACAGCTGGAAAAGTACCTTCTCACGGCAGATGAATGTTTATGAGAATGGAAGATAAATCCCCGGCGGAATTTCGTGTGCGCCGGTACCGCGCCGCCGATCGTTCCCTGGTGCGCAAAATCTGCGGGGATACAGGTTTTTTAGGGAACCCGATTGAGCCTATTTTTCAGGACCGGGAACTCTTTAATGACTTTTTGACTTCCCCCTATACCGATGCGGAACCGGAGTGCTGTTTTGTGCTGGAAAATAAGGAGGGAGGCATTGAGGGGTATCTGACCGCCTCCAAGGATTCCTTGAGGCACGATCGTTTTATTCGAGCCAAGCTTCCTCAGTGGTTTTGGAGAGCCCTTCGGGGCTTTCTCTTTTCCTATAACGGACCGACCCGTAGGTATCTTCTCTGGCTTGCTTTTTGTGGTTGGCGTCAGACTCCGCGTCGACCCAAAGAAGCGGCCCATTTTCACGTTAATCTCCTGCCTCATGTCAGAAGTGTGGAGGCGGTTCGAACCCTGATTGATTCTTTTCTCAAAGTCATGGGGCAATCGGGTGTTCGTTGTGTTTATGGTCAGATAGTCACCCGAGGTGATCGGCGGGGGGAGAGGATGTTTGCCCGCTATGGTTTTCGGGTTACGGATCGCAAGGAAGTCACAAAGTTCAAGAGGCAGACTCCGGAAAAGGTGTTTCTCTGTACGGTTGTGAAGGATCTAGCAGAGTCCCCTCTTCTTTATGGTAAGGACCTCCAGAGGCAGGGTGGGAGGCGGCATCATCGGGGTTATAAAAAGCTCCTTCTCTCGTTGCATGATTTTCACCCCGGCAGTCACAAACAGATTCATGATCAAATGGATTTCTGCCTAACCCGCTGCCCGGGTCATGCGTCGATTCTGGTGATCCCTGAGTATCATCATGGTATTTCGGTTGAAAGCTGCCCCCAAAGTCTTCAAACCCTGAATGCTTGGCAAAGACAGGGGCATGATTTGGCCTTGCACGGCTATTTTCATGATCGAACGGGGTTGCCGGAGCAGTCATGGTGGTGGACGCGTGTGTATACCAATCAGGAGGCGGAATTTTATGCCCTCAAAGAATCCGAAGCGGCAAGGCGATTGGATGCCGGGTTGGCCATGTGGAATCGCCAAGGATGGAGCCCATTGGGATTCGTCGCTCCTGGTTGGTTGTATCCCGGGCGTCTGGAGGGAGTCCTGAAGAAAAAAGGGTTTGCCTATACTTGTCGTTTAAAGGAGCTGGTTCATCTAGCGGATGGAACCCAGGAGACCGCATGGGCCGGTGCCTACAGCTTGCGCTCCCTTTGGAGGAAGGGGGCGGCTTTTCTTTGGCATCCACTTTGGAAGGCCATATGGGCCAACCGGGAAGTGGTTCGCCTGAGCCTCCATCCGGGGGATTTGGAGGTTCCTTTTGTCCGGCGGCAGGTCGGGGTTTTGCTCGAAGAACTGGCAGCCCGTGGATATCGTTCGGTTTCCTACGCCGAACATGTCCAAGTGTGATCTCCATCTCCATTCCCGTTTTTCTGACCGTCCTTCGGAATGGATTCTGCGTAAGGCGGGAATCCCGGATTCCTTGTCCCAACCTCGTAAACTATATGAGCTCCTCCGAGGTCAGGGGCACGACTTTTTCACCCTTACGGATCATAATACGCTGGGGGGAGCTCAAGAGCTTCGGGGTTGTGAGGGGTACTTTACCGGGGTTGAAATTACGACCTATTTCCCTGAGGACCGCTGCAAAGTTCACCTTCTGGCTTGGAACCTCGATGAAAGACAGTTTGCCGAGGTGGAGAAAATCCGCGGCAACATCCTGGTTCTATCCCGTTTTTTGCGCCAGGAGGGAATTGTCCATGCGGTCGCACATCCGTTGCTGAATTTGGATGGCAAGTTACAACCGGATCATTTCGAAAAGCTGATTCTTCTTTTTCGAGTATTTGAGTCGGTGAATGGTCTGCGGGCCAAACTGACCCAGGAAATCGCGCGTGCCTGCCTGCTGAGCTTAACGCCAGAGAAGATTCAACAGTTGGTCCAACGTCACGGAATCGAACCGGTCGACTCTGAACCTTGGAAGAAATCCCTAATGGGTGGATCCGACGATCACTGTGGACTTTATGCCGGCAAGGCTGGGACAGAGGTCCGTGGAGTCCGGACTGTGGAGGCCTTCCTTCAACATGTTGAAGAGGGAAAGGGCGTGGCCTATGGAGATGGTGGAGATCCCACACGCTATGTGAACGGGCTTTTTCATGTGGTGTTCGACTTTCTGCGTGAAAAGGTTGGGCATCGGGCACCGCGCGGTTCCGCCCTATTGCTGCAAATCGCCAACCGCTTTTTAGCCGGCCAGAACCCGGTTGAGCTGAGTTTCCTGGATAAGGCCCGTTACGCGGTGGAGATGGTGACGAGTGGCAAACTCTTCGACTTCTGGAAATCCCCGGAAGGGGGCTTAAGCAAAGAACTTTCCGCTTATTTAACCCAAGCTTCCACGCGGAAGGAGTTGCAGAGGGTGTTGTCGGAGGAAAAGGAGCCTGAGCGAAGAAGTTTTCGTCTGGCTTCAAAGGTGATCAATGATGTGGGTTATAGGATTGTTCTTCGTTTTCTGGATAAGGTTCAAAAAGGGGATGTGCTCGGGGGGTTGGAACCCTTGGCTGGTGTCATTCCATTAGGATTAGCGACGGCACCCTATCTATATTCCTTTCACTCTCTTCGAGCCGATCGCCCCTTGCTAGGTGCTGTGGCGGAACGTTTTCTTGCCCAGCGCCCCGAACCCCTAGCCAACCATATGAAAGGTTGGTGCACTGATACCCTGGAAGACGTGAATGGTGTGGCTCGGACCATTCGCACGATGGCCACCGCAGGTAGGGAGAGTGGTGCCGACATCACCATTCTAACCAGTCGCCTGGGAATGAAGTCGGAGGAAGGGGTGATGAACTTTCAGCCCATCGGGGAGTTTGCTATTCCGGAGTATGAGTTACAAAAGCTGAGCTTTCCGCCTCTTTTGGAGTTTGTCGACCATGTGGCCAGCAGGGGATACACGGAGCTGATTCTTAGCACTCCGGGCCCGATTGGTTTAATCGGCTTGCTGACCGCCCAGATTTTGGGCCTGAGAACCAGTGCCATCTATCATACGGATTTCCCTCAATACGCGCGTTTCTTGAGCGAAGATGACCCGATGGTGGAAGGGATGGCATGGAACTACATGCATTGGTTTTACAGTCAGGTGGATCGGGTTTATGTGAACTCCAAGAGTTATGCCGACCGCTGGGTCAGTAGGGGATTGTCGCGTGATAAAGTATTTATTCTTCCCCGAGGTCTGGATACCGAGGCTTTCGATTTGCGGCACCGGCAGCCAGACTTTTGGGCTCAACGTGGCGCTAAGGGGAAGGTTATCCTTTATGTGGGGCGCATATCCAAGGAGAAGGAGTTGGCTTTTCTCGCCAAAGTTGCCGAAGTCATGCCCGCCGAGGCGAATGCCACATTTGCATTTGTCGGCGAGGGGCCCTATCTGCCTGAATTAAAAAGGAAACTCAAGGAAGCGGTATTTACGGGAGTCCTACACGGGAAAGAACTTTCTCAAGCCTATGCCTCAGCCGATCTTTTCGTCTTTCCGAGCACCACAGATACTTACGGCAATGTGGTCGTCGAAGCTCTGGCCTCAGGTCTTCCAGTGGTGGTATCTGATCAGGGGGGGCCGGGTGAACTTCTCCGCAATAGTAACGATGGGCAAATCGTCAAAACCGGAGATCCATCCGCTTGGTCGAAAGTTATTTTGGACTATCTCAAGCACGATGAACCGGCGAGTGCTCGGGAAGCTCGTCGGATCAGATGTATTGCAGGTCGATCATGGAGGGATGCTTTTCAGGAGTTTTGGGATCGCGGCCTCTTGTGAACAACTTTTCACAACGAGGTATTTTTCAGCGTAAATAGTTTGACGCTATAGCCTGAAGCTCGCTTTTATTTCAAGATGTCGGAAGGAGCTCCATTACCACCAACACCCCCCAAGCCACCGGGTGTTCCCTCGATTCCCGCTCCTCCTAAACCACCAGGCCTTCCCACCCCCCAAGGTGTCCCTAAACCGCCTGGTTTGACGGTGCCTGCTGCTCCTAAGCCACCTGGCCAAGCGCCGGTTCCCACTGGTCTTAAGAAGGAGACGATGCGATTGGCGCCACCCGCCATGCCTAAGCCGCCCGCCCCAGGGGTTCCATCCGCGCCGGCCTTACCGAAACCTCCGGGTGCCCCAGGAATTCCTCAAACCCCCAAGTTGCCAGGCGCACCTGCAGTCCCGGCCGCTCCAACAACACCATCTTCCTCAGCTCCTGCCGTAGCGCCTAAGCCCCCAGCAGATCTCCGAAAGGAGACCATGAGAATTTCCCTGCCGCCTCGCCCGGCTGGAGCCCCTGGTGCCCCTGGAGCTGCAGTCAAACCGGCAGGAGCTCCCGCGGCTATCCCAGCGGCAGGTGCTCCCCCAAAGCCGGGCACGCCGGTATCCGCCGGTGCAGGGAACACGGCACCATCAGGAGTCAAGCCAACCACTCCAGCCGCAGCTCCCGCAATGAAAACTGCCACTGCGGCAGGACCGGCGGTCCGCACTGTGGTGGATGCAGATGGGGCCAGTACGGCATTGGCTATCGCGGCCTTGGTTGCTTCGCTGATTTCGTTCGGGGTTGTTTTGATGAGCTTTCTGCAAAAGTAAATTTATGTCATCCCCCAGCACCGTCACATTGACCCAAGGTAATTTCAAAGAATTGGTGCTCCAGTCCACTGTGCCGGTTTTGGTGGATTTTTGGGCGGAATGGTGTGGTCCATGCCGCATGGTGGCACCATTATTGGAGCAGATTGCGAAAGATCATCCCGGCAAGGTGCTGGTGGGAAAAGTGAACGTGGACCAAGAGCAGGCTTTGGCCGCGGAATATGGCATTCAATCTATTCCTGCATTCTTTATTTTTAAAGGCGGGAAGGTCACCGATCAGTTTGTTGGGGCCCAGCATTCGCGCCAAACGATTGAAAGCAAGCTCGGGGTCTAAAGGCTGGCAGCAGAAGACTTCAGTCTTGGACTTTTAAATATTTAGAGCTTCAACCCCAACGGCATGGGGTAAATCGAGTCATTACGAAGCAGAGACGGCGGAGTAGGTGCAGCGATAAAGCCCGGAAATTCTCTCTTCATCCCGACGGACCTTGGCACGGAGAATCTTCTCAAACATCTGGCGCTCATAATCACGAATCATAGGGAAGCTATCTAGGCAGTCCTGGATCGCTGAATTGAATTCTGTGATCCGGTGAGTCCGTGAGGAGTTATCGAAAGAGTACTCTGCCATGTAACCGTCTTCTTCCCGGAGTTGGGCGAGACCCCGGAAGCGGGACTCTCCGTCCAGTTTTTCCAGCTTCGTCTCATAGCGCTGGGTTTCGGCTTTGTAGATGTTGTGGAGGATCTTTTCCGGTCCCAAGGAGCCGTAGATTTCCTTCACGGAATCCAAAATCTGCAGGCTAAACTGAGGATAGCGGCTGGGGAAAAATTCCTTGGCTCCGTCGGTGAGGCGATAGGCTTTTTCCGGGCGTCCCATCCCTTTGGGTCGGCGCCAAGTGTCCAGATAGCCCTCCCGTTCTAGCCCGATACAATGCTGTTTGATCCCCATGTAGGAGAGGCCGACACGTTGGCAGAGTTCCGTGACAGAGAGACCTTGGCTTTTCTTGATCTCGCGCAGGATGGAGAGTTTGGGGCTGTTTTGATTGCGTGTAAGTAGCTTAGTCTTCATTCCGAGGGACAAGAATTTCAACCGAGAATGGCCCGCGAATCAACACCTGAATTATTAATTATTCACTAGCCCTAACGGGACTCGAACCCGTGCACCGGCCTTGAGAGGGCCGTGTCCTAACCAGCTAGACGATAGGGCCTCAATTATTAGAAAATACCTTCTTTTGGCCCATGAGCAATCCTCAAGGAGGTTGCTTTGCCCAGCCATCTTAAGGGGAAGGCTCGTGATGGGGGCTTCAACCCCGACTCCGCGCTAACGTAGGGGTAAAGTACGGGAAGAGTTATTCCACCGTGACGGATTTTGCGAGATTCCTGGGTTTATCCACGTCTCGGCCCAATGCCACCGCAGTATGGTAAGAAAGCAGTTGTAGAGGGATGACGTTGAGAAGGGGCTGGATCAGCGGATGGGTTTCCGGGACAGGAAGAACGGCGTGCGCTAAGTCCTTGATTTTCGTGTCGCTCTCATGAGCCACGGCGATGACCCTCCCCGCACGAGCCTTGATCTCCTGCAGGCTGCCCAGGTTCTTGTCGTACACTCCGTCCCGGGTGGCAATGAGCACGGTGGGGGTTTCCTTGTCAATGAGGGCGATCACTCCGTGTTTCAGTTCGGCGCTTGGATAGCCTTCCGCATGAATATAGGTGATCTCCTTCATTTTTAGCGCTCCTTCAAGAGCGATGGGAAAGTTGGCCAAACGTCCGAGGAACAGCATGGATTTTGTTTTGGCGTATTGTTTGGCCACCTCATTGATTTTCTCCGAATAACCTAGGGCTTGCTCGATCTTCTCTGGCAGGGATTCGATGGCCTCCAGAATTTCCCGCCCATTCGACGCGGAGAGGGAGTGCAGTCGACCTAAAAGCAGTCCAAGCAGGGTGAAGATCGCGACTTGGGAGGTGAAGGACTTCGTCGCGGCCACACCAATCTCAGGGCCGGAGTGCATGTAGACACCTCCGTTGCTCTCCCGCGCTATTGTACTGCTCACATGATTACAAATCCCCAGGCAGGGAAACCCGCGACGTTGGGCCTCCCGAAGGGCGCCCAAGGTATCCGCCGTCTCCCCGGATTGGCTGACTGCAAAGAATAGGGTGTGGGGAGAGGTGGGGGAGTCACCATAGCGAAATTCGCTAGCGTAATGGGTTTCGACAGGAATTTTGGCAAGGCGCTCGATCAGATACTTGCCCACCATTCCCGCATGCAGGGCTGTGCCGCAACCCAGGACAGAGATCCGCTCAACCGCTCGTAATTCAGCAGTCGAGAGATTTAAACCGCCCAATTTTGATGTCGCTTCATCTGGGTCGAGACGACCCCGGAATGCATTTTGGATGGAAGAAGCCTGCTCAAAAATCTCTTTGAGCATGTAGTGGGGGTATGGGCCTTTGTCACTGGCCGTTGTGCTATTTTCAATCTCCTCGATCTTGATGTCAGAACGAATACCAAGGGGAGAGGCAATGTCGTAGCGGTCGGCCTTGAGGGCCACAACTTCCTGATCTTGTAAAATGATGACCCGATTGGTGTAGGGGGCCAAGGCCTGGGTGTCGCTCGCCAGAAAGTTCTCGCCTTGGCCGACGCCGATCACCAAGGGGCTGCCGCGACGCGCGCCCACCACTAGTCCTGGCAAATCCGAGTGAATTACCGCGACGCCCAAGGTGCCTTGAACCTGTTTCACCGCTTGGCGAACGGCTTCCACTAGTTTTGCCTCTCCTTTGGTTTTACTGCCGGCAAAGGCTTCGCCCACCAGATGGGCCAGGATTTCGGTATCGGTTTCAGAGAGAAACTTGTGACCCGCGGCACTGAGCTTGGCCTTCAGTTCAATATAGTTTTCGATCACCCCGTTGTGCACGAGGGCTAGATGGCCACTGGCGTCGAGGTGAGGATGAGCGTTGATGTCGGTCGCGCCTCCGTGGGTGGCCCAGCGGGTATGACTAATACCCAGTTGTCCTCGGACCGGCTTCTTCTGGCAGGCCGAGGCGAGCTCTTGGATGCGGCCGCTTTTCTTGCGGACCTCGAGTCCTTTTCCATTGAGAATGGCCAAACCTGCGGAGTCGTATCCGCGGTACTCCAACCGGCTCAAAGCATCGAGTAGGATCGGTTGGGCATCCCGTGGACCGACATAGGCGACAATTCCACACATCGTAAACTTGTTCTAGCTTTGGGGTCGGATAGGGTCAATGAGTGAGCATGGTTAATATCGTTGGCCCAGATCAGGTTCTGAGCGTCATTTTGGGGGGTGGGGAGGGGAATCGTCTATTTCCCCTGACCAAGGAAAGGGCCAAGCCAGCCGTCCCGATCGCGGGAAAGTACCGTTTGGTGGATATCCCCATTAGTCTCAGCCTGAATTCCGGCATCAAGCGAATCTTTTTGTTAACCCAGTACCTGAGTTCTTCGCTCCACCGTCATGTCCAGCAGAGTTACCGGTTTGACGATTTTGTTCCCCGGGGATTTATTGAGATTGTCGCCGCTCAAAAAACTCGTGAGGGAACGGAATGGTACCAAGGCACGGCGGACGCGGTCAGGCAGGGGTTGATTCATTTTGACAACCATCCGCATGAACACGTGTTGATTCTCTCGGGGGACCAGCTCTACCGAATGGATTTTCGCAAAATGCTGGAGCAGCACATTTCTTCCGGATCCGACATTACCGTGGCGACCCTGCCGGTGGACAAGGAGAGTGCCCCCAGACTTGGCCTTTTGAGGGTCGATGCCCAGCGCCGGATTACTGAGTTTGTGGAAAAGCCCAAGGATCCCAAGGTTCTTGCCGGCCTGACGGGCGGGGATGGGATGCCTGCTGGTCGGCCGTACCTGGCTTCCATGGGAATCTATATCTTCCGGCGTGAAACCTTGCGAGAGTGCCTCAGCGCGACCCAGGGCCAGGATTTTGGTAAGGATGTTCTGCCTGAGGCGATCCGCTCTAAGAAAGTTTCGGCTTATATTTACGAAGGGTATTGGGAAGACATTGGAACGATCGGGGCCTTTTATCGAGCCAATCTGGACCTGCTGGCTCCGGTGCCCAAGTTTGATTTTGGACTTAGCTCGGCCCCCATTTATACCCGTGCCCGTTTTCTTCCTGGGTCGGTGGTGGAAAACAGCCAAGTCATACGGGCGATTGTTTCCGATGGTTGTGTGATCCAAAAATCGGTCTTGGATGATGCGGTGGTGGGGATCCGTCAACGCATTGGTTCGGAGTGCAAGATCCGGCGCTCAATTCTTATGGGGGCCGATTACTTTGAAACTCCGTCTCAGCGGGACGAGAATGCGCGATTGGGACGTCCGGATGTGGGGATTGGAGAAGGGACCCTTATTGAGGATGCCATCATCGACAAGAATGTCCGGATTGGCCGTCGGGTGAAAATTCGGGCTGCCGGAAAGCCTAAGGAGTTTGATGGGGACGGCTTTTACGTTCGAGATGGCATCGTCGTTGTTCCTAAAGGGGCGGTCATTCCGGACGGAACGGTCATCTGAACGGAAAATCCGTTTGCTTGATATTGTGGAAGAGACGATAATTTCATCACATCAGCGGGCGTGATGTAATGGTAGCCTGCGAGCTTCCCAAGCTTGATGCGAGGGTTCGATTCCCTCCGCCCGCATAATCCTTTCCTTGGACGTTTACGCCAGACTCAAATTGATTAGAATGCCTGGATGAGCGATAAAAAAAGCGGGGCAGTAGTCAAATTTGCGGCAGTAGGACTGATCCTGGCTCTGGTGTCGACGGGTGCGGCCTATCTCTTGCTCCCCAAGCTAATCTTTCGGTGGTTGGGGGGAGATGAATTTCGCCAGCTCGCATCCAAGCAGCTTTCGACTGTGCTCAAGACGGAGGGGGAGTTGGAGTCCCTGACTTGGTCGTCCTTTACCGTGCAATCCGGAGGATTTACAAGTCGTCCGGATGCCCCTGGTCCGTGGTTATGGAAAATTCAGAACGTGAAAACCAGCATCTCTGTCCGGCTTCTGCTCGACCGGGTTCTGCGATTTCCTGAAATCACGATCGATTCCGTGGCGCTTTCTCAGGGATCAAAGCCGAATTTGCTGCCGGTGGCCACTGGCCCGGCGGAGGGTCGGTCCGACAAAAAGTCGTCCTCTGAACTTCTGAAGGATGTGCAGATCGGAAGGATACTAATCCAGAACTTCGGATTGAAGCCCTCATCGGCGACCAGCGGATGGGGTGTGCAGGGTGTTCAAGTGGAGCTAAAACCAACTCCCCAACAGACCGAATTTGAGCTACAAAATGGGGAGATCCTCACGCCTCTTGATTGGGTTGGGGCAGTGAATCTGGATCAAGCCAAGGGACAGTACCTCGACCCGACCCTGCGACTGCAAGAGCTAGTGATCCGTTCGAAATCTGGGGGGACCCTGACGGCTTCCGGGGAGTTTTCCTTGAGCCCCTCTATCCAGGGGAAGGGTAAAATGACTTGGCAAAACTGGCCTATTCCGGGCGGCAAGCTCGGAGTGGGATTGTTTAATATCCCTGCGACAATGTCTGGTGAGTTCGAGTTGACCGAATGGCGTACGGGTGGTC
>Ga0214921_10005989_pt1 | contig 16890 bp, 14 predicted proteins | sample LL1505_MetaG_FD_177992 | JGI IMG/M metagenome (GOLD analysis project Ga0214921, IMG submission 177992) | Freshwater microbial communities from Lake Lanier, Atlanta, Georgia, United States - LL-1505 | ecosystem: Environmental > Aquatic > Freshwater > Lake | place: USA: Georgia | collected...
AACACCGGAATCATTGTGAGAACTGCAATATACGGAAGGTGTGCCGGCATAATCGTTGCGGCAACATATGCAAGCAAGGAACGAGAGCCAATGCACCCAATCAAAAACAAAAGTGCGCGTTTTGCGCTTAACATTCTACAATAGGATACTTTTTTTCGTAACCCTATGTATGATGGCACCATGCCTGCGCCCCCACAGCCAACCTTAAGACCTCTACGCTCCACTGATTTTAAAGCCGTTTTGGAACTGTTTTCAAAAACATTTCCAGAAATGGATGCACCCGATTTTCATCGTGCCTGGCAGGCCAAAAACGACCATTCCAGCATGGGCTTATTTGATAAGGCCATACTGATTGGGTTTGGGCTCGTTTCAGGAAACAGGCTATGGTTTATTGCCATAGACCGCGCGTTTCAAAGTTACGGTTACGGAACAACATTGTTGCGTAACATAATGAAAACGATGGACGAAGTATACCTTGCGCCCGATAACAATCCGAAACTTGTGGATTGGTATAAACGTCAAGGATTCGCAATCATTCAAACACTTCCCTTTGTACACAAGGACATTCCAATTTACATGATGTATTGGAAGCCCGTTAAAGCATAGATTTCATTAAAGCAATTTCACGAATCTGTGTATCCAAAATCGACGATGCCAAGTCCCGGCTGCGACCTTTGTATTCTACTTGTTTTTTGCTTGTCAAGACGGCCATGCTATGATGGGGAATCATGTCACGCAAGTATTGTGTATCGGAAACTCCTATTTGATATCGGATCCCAATGATGCATGCAACACAAAGGAGAAACATTGCTGTTAGAATCAATGGGTCGGATGTATGCCCCCCGAAAAGAATCATGGCTGCCGACATAAACACGGCTCCATACATTTGGTTCAATCCAATACAGTAATCTTGTAACGAATCTATCATTATAACTGGCATTGTCAAACTTATGAGTAACATAACAATAAACATGCGGAGAAGCATTTTTATGGTTGTATATATTAGTTGCGCATGTATGAATCAAAAAATAGAATCTGATAATAGAGGTTGTCATGGAACGGAATCAATTGATGGATAACAAGGGCAATCCGATATTGAAGGAATTTATTGGAATGCTTGCAAGATCGGATACCAAACATGATTTTAATGGTACGGCATTTTCGGCCGATGCCGCAACTGCAGAAAATATGAACAAAGGTTTGATGAACGTTGAAAAAAAGAATTTTACGGACGAACAGGGAAGTTTGTGGAATGTTTTAACTGATTTAGGCGGACTTACTGAACCAGAAAAAAAAGAAGCATTAAATGATTTTTTAACAACACCTCCAGAGGATACTGTTTTTAATGTTGGGTTTAGAGATTTTGATACAAATAGTGTAACAAATCTTCATTCATACAAGGTATCGTTTGTAAATGTAGAGGATGATGCTTTTAAAGGTGAAGCATTTCGTGTAGCATGTAATTTACATACGGGTGCGGCACTGATTGTTGATTTTAATCAACATGGGTTTTTGAGTAAATTAGTCGGTGACGATAGTTTGAATAGAGCTCATAAACCTATCTATGTTATTACAAATTCGGAGTTAATTAACGATGCAGCGCCAAAAGCAAAATATAACGATCCTTCGTTGTTTAATGAATCGTCGGCACTTATATCTCTTATTGATTTGAACCCTGAATCAAAAATATATTCAAAATGGGATGATAGAAGTCTTGATTATCGAAATTTATTTTTAACATCGTACAATTATGAATTGAGTAAACTTAATCAAGTGAAAAATATTTTTGGAAAAACCGAAAAATTAATAACAACGTTAACAGTCAGCAACAGTTCGGGTAATTCAACACAAGTTGTAGTAAAAGACACAAAACTTAATAATGGTAAATTAGAAATATGGAAAAAGATTAGTTCATTGTTTTCGGCATTTACCAGAAATGTATTTCAAGTAAATCAAGGTTTTCAACGAAAACGTTCAGGGGACTGGTGTCAAGTAATTTCTTGCTTTTATTTAAATAATAAGAAATACTATTCAAAGGATTTAAATAGAGTAATTTCCAATTTAGTGTTTGAAAATAAAAGTATTTTCTTTGTGACACACGATTATATTGCAGCATCCTTTGCTCTTTTACTTGGCGTTAATGTTATTTTTTTATCTGTTTCAGGAGGAGGTCGACCACCACGCGCATATTTTTTCAGGAATGAGCGCAACGAAATTACAAGTTTAAGTGATATGTATGACACAATACGTTCTGAATATGTAACACCTAATTTATTGACTTTTATTACAAGATATAATGATGTAAGAACCCGCAATTTAGTTGAACGATATGCAGTATTAATGAATGATGTTGATGGCAGTATCAAAACCCTCGAAAATTATTTAAATTTAGCTGGAAAGAAAAATCCAGAAGAATTAAAACGGCGTTGTTTGAGTGTATTTGAAAATTTATATGTATACCATCAACTAAAACAGTCAACGCCAGAAGTTGACGACATATTACCTATATTACGCGATAATAGAATTTTGAACAAATCAAAAGAATACTGGATTGAAAACAACGCGGAATATATAAAAACACAGTATGAAATGATTTGTAATGCGCGAAGTATACAATCAAAATATAATACCGACGAAATATTAGAACCGCAAATAAACGCGATAAAAAATACGCAGTTATTTTTAACAATTAAACATTGGACATATACGAAAGAATTGAAATTTAATGATACCTATTCAAGACTTGGTGTTGGTGTTGGAGCGGACAATTCGTTGGTGACCCAAGATAAGCTTGCGTTTTTACCATTTTTTCAGACTTGTGAAAAATCTATAAAATCCAAAGTTTCAAAAGTATTTCAATTATTATATAAGAAGATTGAAATGCAAGAAAAAAACGAACGTACACAGTTTTTTGAAGGAAGAAAAAATGGTTCAACGTACCAACACGCAATTTTGTCATTTAAAATTCTCTCCAGCTCCGTTGGCATATTTTTAAACGATACGTTTGAAAATAAAGACAAAGTTAATTTCAATACATTAAAAAAAGAAAAAGCACGAAAATATGAATCCAATAATTTATTATCACTATCCAAAGTAATTGAAGAAAATGAAGCAGTTAAACGGATACGTCAATTAACTCCTGACCTTGAAACTGAGACTCTGCTAATCACGGAAGATCCAAAAGAAGAAGAATCTCTTGTCGAGCAAGTGGGAGGATTATATTTATCGCCAGCCGCACGAACACTAATTGACAATAGTATATCAGAAACAACCGATGTATTATTAACGTCACATTTAATATTATCTTCAACTAAAGCAGAAGCAAGAGCAGCAAACGCCGCAAATCGTAACTTCAGGTCAGGACTGCTGGAAGGAGGACAATTTATGAACAAAAATATGACAATTACTAATAAAAATAGTAAGCAAGCGTCTGAGCAGTATCCGGTACATTTACCATTGTATATTGTCTTGGAAGGTTTGCGACGATGCATAGATGAATTGAATTATAATCCGGATTATAATAACTATGTAAAATATTATTTACTGGTGGAATCGATGTATAAAGCTTTAAAAGGTAATACCAATGAAATCATTGGGCTCGGATTAAGAGAAACCCTAATTACATTCATAACAACTGAGATTGGAAGGAAAAAAGTTGGATTTTTATTTAAAAATGAAGATAGTTTTTTCAAAAATTTCATGTATTTGACATCCTCGTTGGGATACAGCATTTGTGGTACTTTTGTCGATTATGACAACAATGTATCGGATGTGATCGACAATGCATTAAACATTGTTAGCGATCCAATATTCGGATCCTATATGAACAACGTTATGTCAATATTCAAAGATAGTCAAAGACGTATTAAAAATGAATTTTATACTCAAACAATGGAATTTAATTTATCGCATTTTGCAAAGGTAGTCGACACCCTTCAAACAATGATTGGTAATGAAATTATATATGGAAACAAACCCATATTTTATACTATTAAAAATAAAAACGGAATGTCATTGTCATCAAATGGAAAATCAAGTCCGAGTTCGTTCTTATCTTATCCCAAATCGCCCAATTCAAAATCACAGTCATCATCGCCGTATTCAAAAGCTTCAGTGTGGTCAAACAATTCTTTACGAAATATACAAGGCACTCCACAAACCGTTGGCGGCAGAAGAAAAACACGAAAATACAAAAAACAGTAGCTAAACCATTAAATTCGTACATAAAATATGATAGCGTGTATTATATTTTATATAAATTCAAGTTTATGAACAACGCTTGAACCAGGCACGTGCTGAGCGTGAAGCATTTCGTGCTTTTCGAACCAAATCTGCATCTGGTCCATAATGCGTTTTTCCACAAGTAAGCATACTTGCAACGCGTGCCCATCCCCACTGTTGTTCCGTTGCACCAGGACGATGGCCTGTGCGCCATGCGGCCATACCGCGGTCATAACATTCCTTTAAAAACCGCACAGGCACACCGGTTGCATCTGCCTTTTCTTCTAACGATTTGGGACCGGGGCCAATAAGTGCCGTAAGTTTACCAATGTACGATGATTTGCGTGTTTTCTTACCCACATCTGTCTTGAACCCAACATACGCCTTGGGGTCTTTCCAATCAAGCGCACCAAACTTACGAATTTCTTTAGCCCGCTGTGTTTTTGCACGTTTACTTAAGCCGGCATAATATTTGTAAGGATAGTAGATTTTACGTTTTCGCGTTGCAGCCATTTACATAACAAACAGAAAATGTTACGAATCGGCGTTTGGTTTGATCCGCGCCATCTAACGTATGGCGGTCCGACTGTCGTTTTGCTTGGCACACTGCTTGGGTTTTTCCAAGACGCAGAACGTCGTGGCAAACCTATTGTTATTCTTTTGAACGAACCTGGGGATGTGAATTGGATATTTGACAAAACGGAACATTACAAGTATGCGATGCAACGATGTAAGAACGCGGCCATTGGCCCAATGATATTTATACCAGAACCGACCACGGACCCATTTCATCATCATCTGTACCAAAGCGGTCATACAACATATGTTGTTCCAAGTATGTGGGTTAAAACCTTTATGGAAGCACAACTTCAACCGCCGCCCACAAAACAGCTTCATGTATGGGGAGCCGGCGTTGATACGGATTTTTTTCATCCATCCCAGCATTCAAACAAAACGCAAGATTACTTTATTTATTTCAAATCGCAAAACTGGGAAACGTTACGACGATTACATACGTATCTTTTCAACTCGTATTTCAAAATGTCAGGGACTATACTCTGTTATTATAATTACACGCCGGAAATGCTTCGCATTGCGGCTCAGGAATCGCGATTTTGCATTTTTGTAAATAATCAGGAAACACAGGGTCTGGCAAGTCTGGAAATTATGGCTTGCGATTGTCCATTGTTTGTTGTTGATGAGCCTGGCAAAAACCCATCTGTAACGTGCTGGGATGAAACAGTTTGCGGTATAAAATCCACAATAGATGACATTGAAAAAGACTTTCCAGTATTTTTACAAGGGCTGGAAAAATGTAAACCGCGTGCATTTGTATGCAATCATTATTCGTTTGAATCCGCTGCACACAAACTTCGGAATTTGATGGAATCAACGCAGTTGAAATGACACGGGCTGTGATTTGCGAAACGAAACGCTGCCAGGTTTGGATGCAAGACGCAGGTTGTTGATTTTGGTATGTACAAAGGATTTGCAAGAACCCTTTGTTTGCTCTGCACATAGACGGGCTGCGTGAGCCAGCTCTTCGGGACTCGGGTCGTCATCAACCTCAATGATGACGTGTGCAGACGGCACGTTGGCCATATGAACCCAGCTGTACTGCGGGTCCGCGGAAAGAATGAGTTTCCAGTTTTCCTCGGCAGTTGTGCCGACGTGGAATGTAACTTTGTTATGGATGAAAGTCTTCATTGTGTGTTCAAAAACATACAATGAAGGTTATATACAATTCAATTTTTCTTATGTACGGGTTGGGCTGCGTGAAGCAGTTCTGGATGCAGTGGGGGTTCGTGAGATTGTTTTGGATACTGACACAGTGGGTGTAACTGTGCGTGTGATTGTCTTGGATACTGACGCAGTGGGTGTAACTGAGCGTGTGACCGTTGCAGAAATCGAAGGACTCCTTGTGACGCTCCGTGTCACAGATGGGGAAGGCGTTCCAGTGCGTGTTACCGTTGCAGAAATCGAAGGACTCCTTGTAAGTGTCTTGGAGACGGAGGATGAAGGCGTTCCTGTACGCGTGACCGTTGGCGTGCGCGAAGGTGTGCGTGAATTGGAAAAGAAGGACGGAATTTTAATAATTGGGGACGGAAACGCGCTAAATGTTGTTGGAATGGCAGGCAACGAAGGCAACTCCGTTTCAGGAAACACGGTTGGGATACTTGGAAATTCTGTGATGAAACGAGACGGAATTGCCGGAGCGGAAGGCACTGCTGTGAAAAGTGATGGCAATTCAACAATTGGAATAGACGGATATGCCGAAAGTGTTGGTAATACAGGAATGCTTGGTATATCAAACGATGGTACGAGCGGCACACTGGGTAATTCTGTGGCAGTAGGCAATTCGGGTACACTTGGCAACTCAAGTGTTGAAGGAATGATTGGTACACTTGGAACGCCAAGTGTTGGAAGTTCTGGAATCTGAATGCTGGGAATAGCAGGAACTGTTGGAAGTGCTGTGAACAAAGTAGGCAACGTTGTGTATTCAATGCTAGGCAATGCAAGCAGAGATGGCAATGATGGAATAACAGATGGTATTGCAGGCACCGAATCCGTAAAGGATGCAAGATTGTAAAAGGAAGGTAAGGCCGTAAACGTGCGCGTGGGGAAAGGTGTCGGGGGTTTGGAACCGATCGGGAATGAACTTTGAGAAGGTAATGCCGGAATACTTATCCCAAACAGCAAGTTGCGTCCGCGCAAACCTTGGGCGGATGCAATTGATAAACACGAGAGTAACACAGATTTCATATTGGTTCTACTTTTCTGTATAAATTTTAAACCATGAATCAACTTTTTATATACGTGGAAACATCATTAATGCTAACATAACAAAGAAGAAAACAATTGTATGAAATAGCAAACCCCACGCAGTTGCGCAGCCGTCTTGGCTTGCAACTGTAAACAACCCGCCAAATACTTTTTGAACAAGTTTATATGTTTCAGGATTTGCAACCAAGAAAAACACAAGGGCGCTGTAAAAACTGTATTTTGCCTTTAACAAGATGTTCATCGTCGTCTTCTTGTTTGGCGTTTCGAAATTTTAATTGGGGAACCACCAAGGAGCTTTTGTGATTCGTCAACAATGTATTTCAGCAATCTGTATGATACTAATTCGGAATGAATCGGCGTTGATGCATTTAAGCCGTATGCCTCATTTTCAAAGAATTCATCAAATTGTGGTTCTTTTTTCAAATCTGTAATAATTTCTTCGAGTCGTACATGGTCAATAGATTTACTTGAAGGTCCCATTATTGCCAACAGCTCGTATACTTTGTCTCTAACTACTGGGTCAATCGCAGTATTTGAACCTACTTGATGTGTATTTTTTTCGTGGCTGGTGCGATACATTCGTCGCAATCCATTTGCAAGATCCGGTTTTATTTTAATTTGAATATCTTTGAAATTGGATAAAAAGGACGGCAATTCAACAAGTCTTGATGTAATTGTTGCTGGTGCTGGAGGTGGAGGTGGCGATTCATCTTCTGATTCGGCAGGCAGTGCTGTCAATTTACTTTCAAGTTCGGCTATTTTTGCATCTTTTTCTGCAAGTAATGGTTCGATCTGTTCATATTTACTTTGAAATGCTCGTAGCTCTTCAATTATTGCATCCTTTTCAGTATTTGACATTGTAAGTTCGGAAATAACGGCCTTCAAGTCATCGCAGTTTTCAGGTCGTGCTTGAAGTTGTGTAGTCAACTCTTGAATCTCGGCGTCCTTGGAAGCTATGGTGGCCGTCAAGTCATCACAGTTTTCAGGTCGTGCTTGAAGTTGTGTAGTCAACTCTTGAATCTCGGCGTCCTTGGAAGCTATGGTAGCCGTCAATTCGTCACAGTTTTCAGGTCGTGCTTGAAGTTGTGCAGTCAACTCTTGAATCTCGGCTTCCTTGGAAGCTATGGTAGCCGTCAATTCGTCGCAGTTTTCAGGCCGTGCTTGAAGTTGTGTAGTCAACTCTTGAATCTCGGCGTCCTTGGAAGCTATGGCGGCCGTCAATTCGTCGCAGTTTTCAGGCCGTGCTTGAAGTTGTGCAGTCAACTCTTGAATCTCGGCGTCTTTTGACGCAACTGAATCTTTCAATTGTTGAATTACAGTTACCGAGTTCGAACCTTTTTGCAAAAGCTCTTCTAATTCATGAATCTTTGCATCTTTTGCTGCCAATGTTTCAGTGTACCGTTTTTCTATTTCTTTGCACTTATTTACTTGCTTTTCGACCTCGACATTTAATTCGGAATCAAAACCTTCAGACAATTCCCGTACAAGATTTCCGTGTTCTTCTTCAAGCTTTTTGAGTTGTAAAGTGTATTCTTTTTGTCTTGCTTCCAAATTTGATGCGGCTTTTTTTCTTGCACCATCCAATTCAGCCTTAAATTTGGATTGTTTGGAATTCAGATTTGCTTGGCACCGTGATACCGCAGCTTCTAATGTTTGTTTCGATGCTTCGCATTCTGCTAATTTTGCAGTTAATAATGCGTGATTTTCTGACAAATCTTTATTCTGTTCTTGCAATGTCAAAAGCTGGCGGGTTTTTTCTTCAAGGATTTGACGCAAACTTTCCAATTCAGGGTTTTCCTGTGGCGGCAAAGCTTCCAATTCAGCAATTTTTGCAGTGATTGTTTGTATTTCATCCGATTTTTGCGATATAGCTGTTTCAAGCTGTGTCTTTGCTTCGTTGCATGCATCAAGCATACGCTGCAATGCATCTTTTTCATCCCCCAACGCTTGAAGTGTGCTTTGCGCCTGCGAACGTTCTTCTTCGTGAGATTCTTTCAGCTGCGCAATTTCAGCTTGAAGGGCTTCAATTTGTGCTTCAAGCTCTGCGCGTTTTGCGGAATTACGTTGGACACTTGCTTCAAGGTCAGCAATACGCGCCTTATTTGGTGACTGCGGACTTTTCAATGCCTCCAATTGTGATACAAGTTCACTGATTTGCAATTCTTTTGCAGTGATGGTCGAATTCTGATTCTTTTGTTTGGCAGAAAGTGCTTCAAGACGTCCCTGTAATTCTTGGATTTCTGCACTTGCTTGGTCAACAACTGGGTCATTTGCGACGTTATTGGTTGCAGGACCGCGATTTGGTGGTGCCGTTGGGTCATTTACAACATTATTTTTATGTTTAAGTTGTTTGATTTGGTCCAATAGTACACCCAACGAATCTTTAATTATAACTGTAAGTTCTTCAGTATCACACGGTTTGATTGACGCCAATTCTTTTAGGTCGTCCATCTGTTGTTCAAGGAATTCAAGTTTGGTTAAAAGATACGATTTTAATGAAGCCATTTCAGTTTGTTGGATCGCTTTGATTTCAGAAAGCATTTCACGAATGGATGCCAATTCAGCTGCTTGCACAGTTAGTGTACTTTTAACATTTGACATGTTTTCACTCATTCCAGACACATTTGTTCGCATCGTTTCAATATTGGATTGAATTGCAGTTATACTTAATCCAAATGATTTGATCATTTCAAGTAGCGGCGATATTGCGCCTGTTAAGGCTTCAAGTAATTTTTCAGAATTTAAATTTTTAGCATTATTTAAATTATTCAAGTTGTTCAAGTTATTGTTTGTGGTTTCTACAGCATTGTTTGTTTTAACTAATTTAATAAGATTATCAAGCTTTTCAATAATTTGTGGATCTTCAATTTTATTTGTTGTAAAATGTTCTACTAATACATTGCGCAAATGGTTGATAGTTGCCGTATTTAAAACTGCACGTGCCTCCGTCAATGCAGCTTGAATGATATTAATATTTGAATATTTTGTTTCAATTTCGTTAAATACTGTATTTGCATTGGGTGCATTTGATGCAACTGCGTTTTCCAATTGACCAACTGCATTTGAAACAGGCATCATTTTTGCCTGTGCATCTGCTGACAATTTTGCAATAAGTTCATCAAGTTTGGATTTTAGTTCGCCAATTGCTAAACCTAATGCTGCGGTATCGCCGCAGTTTACAATTGTTTGACAACCTGCTTGCTTGTTGGAGGATGAATTTGACGATGATTGTACCGTTTGAGAAGCTGTTTGTTGTACACCATCACCACAAGTCTTTGGCGGCTCTAATTCAACGCCTGGTGAACCGGTTGGTAAAAAAGGTTTGCCCATTGCAGCACATTGTTTTGCATTATTTGGAATCGGACGATTGTCATCTTTTTTCAACAATTCTTCGATTTCAACAAGTTTTTGCTTTGTACCAGTTCGCAAATTCGACGATGTTCCAACATTTTGCATAATGTCTTGAAGTTTTGCACGATTGAAACAAAGGATGCGACGAACCACTGGTGGAAATGGTGGCGAACGTTCACCGCTATACCAGTTCAAAAATGTACTTATGTCTTCTTTCTTTGAAATCAAGTTAGAATCAATAGTCCATTGACCATTTTGACTTTTTTTCAAAAAGTTAAGTTTCTTCAATGTATCTTCATCTTCTGGCAAATACCCCGTTGCCGATTCATTTCGACGACGGATTGCGTCATCTGTAGATGCTATCGGGTTGCCAAGCAAAGTTGCCATTCTCTAAACTTGAAATACATATTTAACGGCACACAATGGACGAAACTACCGGGTGCTTAATCACTGATGGGTTTCAATGTAAAAAGGGTTTGAAATGGCGGGGAATCAACTTCCGGGGTTGTTTTCAGTTTCAGTGTAAATAATTTGTTGAAAAATGCAGTACCTTGTGTTGACCGAAACTCATCCGTCAATGTTCCAATCATTGCAACATTAAGATCCGTGCCACCAGGATAATTGCGTTTGTTTTCATCAATCCGTTTTTGGGTATCTTTTTTCATATTGAATAACGTTGACCAGATGACATAATGTGCCGTTTCGCATTCCTTGTTCAAAATCAACTTGGAATCTGTGTTGCAATGTTTCAATGTGTTAAAAAATTCACCAAGATATGGTTTCAACGCGTTTTCCAACATATCATCAACCCCAAGGCTTTTAAGAACGGTGCGCTCTTCGTCATTTAATGCTGCCCCAGGTACATCTTTGCTGTAATCAATTCTTCGCTGAATGTCGCTTTCAGAAAAAGGAACAATAAAGGATTTATTGCCCAGATGAATAACTGAAGTTTCAGACATTATCTACGTTGGCCTTTTGTTTTTGTATGTGATTTTAGACTTATACTACGTCCATATGGTCTAAAATGACGATGACGTGTTATGTCTAGACAATGGAACCGCTTCAAGAAGTTCAAACGGCACCAGTTCTTGAACGGCGTGCAGTTACTGTCAAAAATCGTGTTCAATGCAAACAAGATCAAATCATTACGTGGCTGCAGGAGTTTTATACGGCTCCGGGCAATCTGGAAAAACTTCTTCCAATCTTACAGGGTTCAAGTTCAATTAGTCTACGACTTGTCGACTATTTTGTAACCAACTATGCCAAGAAAATGAATACGTCATTTATGCAAAGCGGGCGTCATTTTCTTGTGTATTTCAATTATAAACGTGAGTTGAATGCATACAGTAAACGGCTGTTTGACCCTTTTTGTCGGCGCGAGCGCATTATGTTTCAGGCGCGTGGTATGGAACCATTTGTAACGACGGTAGGTCAGCTTAACTTTTTCCGGTGGTTTATTGAAAAGGAAATTTTGGATTTTGTTCACGCGAATCACGGCGCAATTGAAAAGGATATGAATACTACGCTGCGCGAACATTACAGTCGTTCCAATACCACCGTTTCAACGACTGCATCGTCTGTGCCTGTTGTTGAATATACATCATCTGCAAACAACAGTCGTGAAAGCAATGCAAGTGCATCAAATTCATCGCGCAAAAAGCGCTGCGAACTTACCACAAGTGCAATGAAAAAGGTAAATTGCCACGAATGTGATGTCGTGGTTTCCTTTAGTTAAACCATACTCCAAAATATGCCAATTTTGATTTTACATACAAATCAAAATTGACGTCTACACAATGTTTATTTTTCCAATCGCCAACCATCTTGTTTGGGTCGCAAGAGTTCATATGCCTGCAGGGATGCCGCATCTGTCGCGGCGCGTGCAGGAAGCCAGCGGTCATAAAACTGTCGTTCGGTCAACAACCGGTCTGCATCAATCTGTCGTTCACGATTGTCTTCCACAACGGCCCCACGCATTTCACGAATCATATTACGCGAATCAAATCCACCAGCATCCAATCGTTGTGTATATGGATTGGTGGAAAATGTGGTCGGCGGTGCATGCGCTTGACCTGCAGGAGGCGGTACGCCTAAATCGGCAGCACGTGTTGCACCACGCGGCGGTTCAGGCATATAATCTGGCTGTACACGATACTGAACTGTGTCAAATCGCGACGATTTTGCATTCATATCCATATATACCGGGGACTGCAAGTTTGCGCTTGCAACTTGTGTTGGCGGTGTTGCGTGAAAAGAATCCCACGCACGCGAATTGATTGCATCTCGACTTGGAAGTTCACGACGAACTCGGAGCCCAGTCATACCACGCCCCATTGCCGTTGGATCCACTAGCGCCGGTCGACCAAAACTTTGGTCGCTCATAAATTGCGACCATTTATCAGTCATCCTTCTACCAGGGGTTTGAGTATTGTTTGATATGGCAGCACCGCACAGAGCGGGGTCTAAACCTTTGAAGCATATAAAGATATAAGAAGATGTTTCGTACCAAATCTACCCGTAGAACAAAGCGTGCCATATCACCATTGCGTGCTGCCACAAATGACCAAGAACAACCACAGCCTGCTCCAGTTCCCGCAGCAGTGCCACAAGAAACACAATCCGCGCTTGAAAAAAACATGACAAACTTTTTTGAAGCTGAATCTGCCGCGGTTGCGTTACAGAAACCCTGGTTACGCCTTGAGCGTGGAATGCGCCTTCAAAAATATCGAGCGTTTGCTGAGGTATTTCCTGGACTCAATGAAGAGGAAAAAGATGGGCTGTATAAAACACTTTTAAAGGCAAATGATGCAAAACTATTAAATACAAAACAACAAATTCAATATGAAAATGGGAAAATTGTAGCAGTGAAAGGTCTAAAAGTCATACGGGGTGGAAATCCAGAGGATCCTGCTGTGTTCAAAATTGAAACAGTTCGCCCAACAAAACGAAATACAGATGTCTGAAGAAAAAGAATTTTCGCAAGATGAAACAGAGATGGTGTATACATCCTGCGTAAACTGGGCCGCCGATTGGGTCCAGTCTTACCCACCGACTCTTGTCGATGAATGGGATTTGTCAACGTGGATTGATGAAGAAATGCGCGATGCTATTGATACATATATAACATATGGGTGTCACAGTGCTCGTGCGCGCAATGATGCGCTCATTATATTGCGAGCAGTACTGTTTGAATATTACGTTTTCACACAGCAACTAATTTCTCAGCCTGTTAGGATAACACCGCGCCACGACGCAGTGTCCCGGTTGTCCGCGTTGCCACAGACGCCCCAAAAGTCGGCCGCGTGGCACGCAGAGGGGCGCGAATTGTTAACAGCGCACGAATTTGGTGCCGTGTGTTATGGCACACCTTCACGATACAATATCGTGTTACGCAAAAAATGCGAACCGGTACATGTTGTCGCAAGCGTGCCGACTGAAGACGACGAAGAAGCAAATACCGAGTCACAGACAGTGTTTGTTACAGGAGAAGACGGAAAGTTAGGCGCACTTAAGTGGGGTTGGCGCTACGAACCAGTTGCACGGCAATTGTTTGAAACGTGTGTTGCAGGAGGCGAAGTGCACGACAGTATGGGTCGTGTTCGTCATCCATCACTACCACATTTGGCTGCAAGTCCAGACGGGCTTATTACCACAGGACCACGCACAGGACGTTTGGTTGAAATTAAGTGCCCTATAAGTCGTGATTTGGATGGGACTATTCCACTCGATTATTATTGTCAGATGCAACTGCAAGCGGAAGTATGTGATGTGGAAGCCGTGGAATATGTAGAAATCCGCTTTGCTGCCGCACATGCAAGTGAAGTCAAGTTGGAAGATTGTTTGAAATCAAAGCAGCCGTGGATTGGAAAGGTATGTGTAGTGGCGGCATCCTTAGAAACTGAGCCTCAGAATTACACATATGCATATAGTCCATTGTTTCCTACAACGCAAACAGGGTTCAATGATTGCATTGCTTGGCGTCCGGCCGGTATACTTCATGAAGAAAGTGTATGGTATGTGCACGACTGGCATAATCGCACAGTGATGCGAAATACACGATGGTGGGCATCTGTGGGTCTCCCATCTTACGAAACGTTTTGGGAAAACGTGGCGGCCGCACGAGCCGATGGACGATTCAAACCAACTGCGGAATTTGTAAGTGATTCAGAGAGCGACTCGCGCGGATGGGCTGGTGATGATGAGTAGTCAAACATATATTATAATTTTTTGAACTTATAGTTCAAATGATTATACATCTCCTATAAACTTCAATGACATTCTATTTGTCTACATAGAAATTATGTAAACAAAACGAAAATAAACGACGACGGCAGGGTTTGAACCTGCGCATGGATACCATATCAGATTTCAAGTCTGACGCCTTAGACCACTCGGCCACGTCGTCCCATATGACTCAAGTGAGTTTCGATCTCACTACCTCCTGCGTGTAAAGCAGGCGCTCTTCCAAATGAGCTATTAAGCCTAAAAAGTGTTTGATTCGTCTGGGCATCGATCCCAGTACTTCCCGCGTGTCAAGCGGGCGCTCTACCACTTGAGCTAACGAATCCAGGTCCCTTCGCAGGGACCACGCATTGGTTCTACCGAGATTCGAACTCGGGTTACGGGATTCAAAGTCCCATGTGCTAACCATCTACACTATAAAACCAGGGTTGCTGCATTCCTTTGGTAATTAAAAAGCTTTAATTCAAATGTGATTGCTGCTAGAATGCAAATTGTTGGGGCGACTTACCAGTTCAAATATTTTGTACGCTGCTGTGCGTTTTCGTGGCATTTTCATGCGCGCAGAAAACTTCTGACCAGCGCACGCGGCCAGATGCCTTATTCGTTCTTTCAAACTAACAAGGCTATACTCAAAAAATTTTACAAAACAAATACAACCGAAAATTATGGGTACGGCCATACATCATTGTATTTATTTTGTAAATTGCGTGGACCCCTTCACGCAGATGTATTGGGTCTAACTGCATCCCTTGGTTTCATTATACAGTTGAAATTATGATTGCTGCAAGGATACACATCAGGAAGCCGCCGGCTACTTCCTATGGTGTCTACGTCGAGTGCCTTTAGACCGTTTCACTCTGGAACAGGCGATCTGTCCTGTGCGACCAATTTCGCAAATGCTGCGCGAACAGGCTCGTATCGTTCGTCATCCAGTACAGCACGCAGCCCTTCCATGGGTGTACGCACGGCCACGGGACCGCTCTGAATTGCCTTGAACAGGGCCGGTGACCAACCAGACAACATCACTACGCCGTCCTCGTTTGCAGACGCGTGAAAGTCTTTGTATGCCGCGCGCAAGTTCCAAATTACAATGCGTGGCGCCTTCCATCCACCTGCATCCGCAAACTCCTGGCGAATTTGCGCAACCTGAGTAGTCCACGCATTTGTTTTTGCTGCCGCGTCCCAACCCATATCCGTAAACACTAACAGGTCTTCAGGTTCTTCTCCCACCGGCACTTTTTTCTCAACCATCTTTTTCAAGATGAGTTTGCACGCCGCATAAAAGTTTGTATTCAGACCCTGTGAGATTCCGCGCATTGACCGCAGTTTGTCGCGCAGTCCATGGGTCGGATTGAATGCGTGCCACGTTGGCTTGGCATCAAACGTCAAAATGTGGTTGCGGAATGCAGGATGTGCGACTTCAGAGACAAGAATACCGAGTGCACGTGAGACTTCCATAGGCGTACCATCCATACTTCCACTGAAATCACACATTGGTACCACACGCCCCAAGCCACCTGTAGCCAATGCTGCATCACGTATGCTCGCCCATTGTCCTTCCAGAATTGCGACTTCATCGCTGGAAACGCCGTGCTTATCCAGTTTCATCACGATTTCGTGTGGCATGACAGTATCTGCACCCTTGGCCTTGCGCGTGCCGTTTTTGAGCCCGTCTGCAAAATCCTTGAAATGCGTACGGCACGCATTGCGGTCATCATTGTCAGGATACCGCAGCTCGCCGTCACAACCGTGGAGTTTTTCGTTCAAAAACGCCTTTGTGTGCAGTTTCAAACAACGTCCAGGCACTGCATCTGGTTTAATTGACGCCCAGGAACCGCCGCACATATTGATTTCCACAGTTTTTAGAGCGCGGTTCAGTGCGGCAACACGCTTGCGATATGTGGGTACCCGTGCAACATCGCCACACAGCACACGCACAAGTGTCAAAAAGAAAAAAGAAGAAACCTTTTTGGAACCTTCGCGGGGCAGCCATTTTGCCAGCAGACTCATTTCCGTGTATTTGCCGGCGTCAAACGCCGCACAATCTGCATTAAACGTTTCAAGAACGTGTACAAATATTGCACCGCGCAGGGCAGGAACACGCTCAGCCAAGACCCACATATCACGCCAGCACCCATAATTCGGAATCAATGGTACCATCTGCTCTGCAACACTTGGCCGTTTGCGTGCCAGCACGCGCATAAACTTATAAAACAGTTCACGTTCACCCTTTCCACCGCGCACATCACGTGTTTGAAACGCCATTACAAACAAATCGCGCAGTGCACACTG
>Ga0214921_10005991_pt1 | contig 16888 bp, 16 predicted proteins | sample LL1505_MetaG_FD_177992 | JGI IMG/M metagenome (GOLD analysis project Ga0214921, IMG submission 177992) | Freshwater microbial communities from Lake Lanier, Atlanta, Georgia, United States - LL-1505 | ecosystem: Environmental > Aquatic > Freshwater > Lake | place: USA: Georgia | collected...
TTGCCGCCAGGCGAATATCGTTTAATTGCGCGAGGCCAATTGCAGCAAGCACGCAGTGAAAATGCCCTAATCGATGTCAGTACGCAATTTGGAAAAAAATTAATTGCCAATAAAGTATTCACTTTACCTGCGCAAGGACAATTAATACCATCAAAGTCTGCATCACCAGCATTACCCACAAATCAAGCGGTGATTACTCAAATGGACTTTACCTTACCCACAACCACCGACGATGTGGAATTTCGTTTGCAAGTCCCCAAAGATACCTATGGCGTCTTCATTCAATTTGAATTGCAACGCTTGCAATAAAAAAAGTTACTCGATTTTCTGATGAGGTAGTGCATCCAGGCCATCGGCCGCTAATTTTTTTAACGCTTCGCTTTGTTGGATATGCAGTTGATGCCCGCTTTTCGTGAGCACGCCATTTTTAATTAGAAGTTGCAACGCACGTGATACGGTTTCGCGACTGGTGTTGACCATGGCAGCGATGTCTTGCTGGCGAGGCACATGATGAATTTGCCGTTGCGCTGAACTATTGTTAACCAATAAATTGAGTTGCACAAAGATGCGATGAAAGGCATTCGGTAAACTGAGCATCGAACGCTCTTTAATCGAGTGGCGTACAGACTGTGCAAGTAAGTGCATGACGCGTTGAGCGATTAAGGGTTGCGTGACTAACAAATTTTTAGCGAGCGCCATGGGCACCAGTAGCATTTGCGAGTCTTCCAATGTTCGCAATGAGTTCGTTACCGGTTGACCATCGGCCAAGGTTAAGCAGCCAATAATGTCACCCGGCACGAGCACGGTGATACCAATGACTCGGCCATCGTCAGCAATTTCGGTGGATTGGATCTTGCCTGACACCACAAAGGTTAAAAAACTCACAAGTGAGCCGCGTGCCAAAATCTCTTGACCTTGCTTGGCAGCGCCTAGTTGAGTATTTTGGGCAATGGTTTGCAAATCCAGGTCGGGCAGGCCCTGAAAAAATGGGAATTGCTTAATCAGATCAACTGAGACGGCCATAGTTAATAGTGCTTAGGTGAGGCATTGATCGGAGTTGGACGCAATTGGATTGAATTAACTTATTGATTTTAATGACTTTTATGGAATTGGTTGCAGTCCAATTCCAAGGTGTTGGTAATAAGGCCCAAGGTTGCGGATAGCGGTTTTGGATCGTTTTAGTTCCACAATCTGGTCCTCACGGACCGAAAAAGGACGCTTTTGGGCTAACCTTTGGGCTCTCATCGAGATAAAAACTCTGCTAAATAGATCACAATTGTGCCGAATTCGCCTCAAAATCAAATTACTTTTTTGAGTTGCACTGCAAAAAATTGAGGGCATGAAACCCATACCTGGGTTTTGGATCAAAATAGGTGAGCAATTCGAGAAAATAAGATCATTAAAATCAATGACTTGTTGATTTTTTTGAGTGGGGGATTTTAAAAAGAGCGTTGTTTGAACAAAACCCCGAGCCCAAAAAATGATTTTGAAGGCTATTGACTTAGTAAAAATGTAGTAAAAGCCTTGTATTTCTTGTAAAATAAGGGGTGTCCAGACGATGCAACGTGGCATTTGCTGATAGCAATCGAGGTTTTTGTTGTTTTTTTTCACAGGCCCACGGTATTTGGCATTCATTTGTATTAAAAGTGATTTATATCACATAAGGTTGCAGGATAGATTAGATATCATTCATCGTCAATATTGGTTTTTGTAAGCCAATTTGCGTTTATTAATTATTAGGAGAAACATAAATGGCCGTTCCACTTACAACAGCAATGCAGAATCAAATTGCTAATCTCTATATTTCAATTTTGGGTCGTAACCCAGATCCAGTAGGTTTTGGTTACTGGTGCGATGTGTATGCAAATGCGAACGGCACCCAGGCTGCCTTAGACGCAATTGCTTCTGGTTTTGGTAAGAGCCCAGAATTTACTGGCATTTACTCCGGTCAAACAACTGCAAATGCAGTTGCATTGATGTACAACAATATTCTAGGTCGCACCCAAGATGCGGGTGGTGCAGCATATTGGACAGGCATTGCAAATGGTTACATTACATCCGGTAGGACTGTTGGTGATGCATACGCATTGACAGCAAATGCAATGATTACAGCAGCTGCTGCAAATACAGGAACAGCCGATGCCACATTGATTGCTAGTAAGCAAACTGCAGCAGTTGCGGCAGGTACAGCTGCTCCAACCACAACTTATACACTCACTACAAATGCTAACACTTTTGGAAATGAATTTTCTGCGAATAAACAAATATTTGATGGCTCTACACCTGATTCACTTTCAGCGTTTGATGTATTGACTGGCGGTACAAATACTGCAGACACACTTAACGCTCAAGTTACTGGCACAGCACTAGCAGCTGCAATTAGGATCACTGGTGTAGAACTTATCAATATTAATACGACTGGCGCTGGCTTTACATTAGATACAACAGCTACTACAGGTTCAACTATTACTGGTGCAACTGCTGTTAACGTTCAATCTTCTACTCAAGGTGCAGTTGCAATTACTGCAGCAACAACTACTTCAGTATCTGCACTTGCAACTGGAAACGGTAACATTACAGTAGTCGGTTCTGGTGGTGCATTCGTCGCTACAGCTGGAACAGGTAACGTGACTATTGGCGGCACTGCTGTTGCTAACGCAATCACTAGCGCGACAGTTACTGGTGGAACCGCGGTTGCAATTACTGATAGAAGTGGAGCTTCTGCTGCAACCGGCTCACGCTTGACTACTGTTACTGTTCAAGATGCGACAGCTGGTGCAATTGGCATTACTGCTAACGGCATTACTACTCTTAACCTGAATCGACAAACTGCCAATGCCGCAGACGCCACAATTACAGCTGCTGCAGGGACACGTGCCCTAACAGTGAATTTGAACGGGGTTGTAGCTGCAGCTGGCACCATTGATATCACAGATGCAACTGCGACAACTTTAACTGTTAATTCAGTAACTGCTGCTTCAAGTCTCTACACAACTGTTGCTGGTGCAGCTACCACTGTTAATCTGAATAATGCAGTAAATAGTAGTAATTCAGCATTGACAGCAGGTGTGGCTACTGCAGTCAATATTTCTGGCGCGGGTAATACTACTGTTTTAACTCATACATTAGCAGCAAATGCTGTTATTACCAGCACAGCAACAGGTAATGTGACTTTTGCAACACTTTTGGCTGGCCAACAGTACAACGGAACTAATAGCTCTGGTGTCGACACAATTACATTAAGTGCTTCTGGAACAACAGCCATCACTACTGGCGATGGTAATGACGTTGTAACTTATGCTGGCCCAATGGGTGCTGGTGGTTCAGTTGACGCAGGTGCAGGCACAGCTGATACGATTGTGATGACTTTAGCTCAAGCTGTTGTAGCTACTGCCTCAACTACATTTAGGGGTACTATTTCAAACTTTGAAATTTTAAGTGTTGGCGCTACAGCTGCAGACGGTACCATTAATATGGCTAACGCAGGTACAGGTGTTAACACTGTTACCTCAGCTGGTGGTGCGCACGTCATTACTATTAATAATGCCGCTGAAAACTTTACATTTAACCAAACAGCTTTGTTAGACACTGCAGCAGGAAGCGTTATTAACTACGCAAGTACTACAGGAACTAACACAGTTAACTTTGGATTTAGTGCAACAGATGGATTTACCAATGCACAAACCTTGACTGTAGCTGGTGTTGAAGTCGTTAATATCACCACAACTGACACTGCAGCAACAGTAGCTGCGACAGCTGTGATGGTTACCCCGATTGTTGCAACTTCTGCTACTACAGTTAACATTTCAGGTAACATTGGCGTAAGCTTGGCGGGTAGCAACCTTGGTACAGCACTTACAACATTGAACGCTAGCGGCCTTACTCTAGCAAATGCATTTGGTGGATTGACATTCACATCTGGTGCTCTAGCCGGTGCTTCGACAATTACTGGTAGCGTTGCAGGAACTAACGTGGTTACAGTAACAGCAGCATTAGCTGCCGTAACATATACCGGTGGATCTGGCGCTGATACTTTAGTTGGTCCTAATGCCGCGAATATTACTGCAAACCTCGGCAATGGAACAAACGGCTACTCAATCGCTGCATGGGCATCTGGTAACTCTAATATCACTGGTGGTACAGGTGTTGATACCATCACCACAGGTGGTGGTGCAGATACTATTGTAGCCAGTGGCGGAAACGATATTCTTGCCGGTGGTGCTGGTGCGGATAGTATCGATGGCGGCACAGGTATTGATACCTTTGCGGCAACTGGCATGCTTGGAGCTGCAATTGATGGCGCAGGTACTGGTACCTCAACTGGCGTTGTTGTTAACTTAAGTAGTTCTGCCGTAACCGCAGCTGCAATTAATGCCGCTTCTGTTACTGCAGTGACTGCTGGTGGCCAGTTTATTTCCGGAGCTCTGACCTCAGTTGCTGCGGGTTCAGCTACTTACATATTTAATACAAGCAGCAATCTTTTCTCCTCCGCGGTAGATACATTAACAAGCATTGAATCTGTTACTGGTTCTACTGGCCGTGACTATATCTGGGCTAGTGCTGCTGGTGGTGGTACGATCAATGCTGGTACTGGCGCCGACTACATGGTCGCCGGAGCTGGGGTCGATACATTCACAGCCGGTATTGCAGGTGACTCTATTGTTGCTTCTGCACAAACTTTGGCAAACGCCGCTATTGCAAATACCAATACCATTACCTTTGGTAACGGCCTCGATGTAATCACAGGATTTGTTTCGGGACAAGATAAGCTCGACGTAGCAACAGCAGGTGTTGCTGCAACAAGTGGAATTGGTTTAGCAGGAAATCTGGATCTTGTAGCTAATACAACTTACTCAATTCTAGGAACATGGAATTCTGCGACAGGTGTATTTACAGTTAACTCTGCAGCTACATCCTCAACAGCCAATGTTGCAACATTAATCGTAGTTGGTGATGCTGGCGCCTTAACTTTCCAAGATACAACTGGCTATACATTATTGGTCGGTGTTGCATCTACTGTTGCAGCCGACTTTGTATAATTAGCAAAAATAGTTCCCCCACAGCTCATCGTGGGTCGCAGTAATCCTAATAATTAGTATTAAGAGAACCCCGCTTCGGCGGGGTTTTTCTTTTGCGTTTGGCTTTAAAATCTCTAAATGAAACCGCTCTTACATGTGGGCTGTGGATCAAGCCGCATAGCTCAAACCACTAAGGGATTTAATGATGGATCCTGGACTGAAGTACGATTCGATATCAACCAGATCAATGAACCAGACATTGTTGGCAGTATGACCGACATGTCAGCCGTTTCATCGAGTTCAATGGGGGCAGTATTTTCTAGTCATAATATTGAGCATTTATATCCCCACGAGGTAGAAACTGCATTATCCGAGTTTTACCGAGTGCTTGATTTCAATGGATTTTGTGTTATTACCTGCCCAGATTTGCAGTCAGTCTGCGCATTGGTTGCTCAGGATAAGTTACTAGATCCTGCTTACATTTCACCAGCTGGCCCCATAGCGCCGCTTGACATCCTATACGGTCATAGAGCCAGTATGGCCCAAGGTAACCTGTACATGGCTCACAAAACGGGTTTTACGGAGAAGAGTCTTTCAGGGCTCTTCATAAAGCGGGTTTTAAAACAGTCGCCACCATGAAAAGACCCCATTCTTTTGATCTATGGGCCATTGCTTGTAAAGAACCTACCTCTGAATTGGCAATACACGATTTGGTAAAAGTTCACTTTCCGTCAGCATAGAGAAAAATACGATGGGAAAATACAGTAATCAGCATACGTTTTAGTACTTTAAAATTTTTAGAACAACTTTGCTTTTGCTAAGTTTTTCATTTCTAGAATTAGCTTAGAGGCATTAATATTAAAGATAAAGCAACGAATAGACGGTGGACAAAATAAAGCAAATTTACTCAATAAAATTTTGAGTATCCAAGGAACAATGATACAAACCTATAATTACAATATTAGTGGCGCGTAAAATCAAAATTGCTGTACATACAAGATTCTGGTTACAAAGCGGCAGTCTGTTCCATAACATTTTTAAGTGAATGAGATTAAAAAATGACAAAAATCACAATTGATAATAAAGACTATGAGATTGAGTCCCTATCTGAGGATGCAAGAGCACAATTAGCAAGTCTTCAGTATGTAGACGCCGAGTTAGTGCGCTTACAAGCACACCTTGCCGCCATGCAAACGGCTCGAAATGCTTATGCAAGGACTTTGAATGAATTGCTAGCCGAGAAAAACTAAAACCAATTTTTGAGAGAGAGCGTATCAATTCTAGATTAAATCCATTCTGTCTAACAAAAGATTCTTGGATAGAAATAGCTTGATACCTAGACCCTGGATTCAAATTTCTTGAAATGCTAGTATCTATTTATTGCTTACTTGATTGTAGATCTTAAGTAAGCAAAACTCTAATGAGCTGGTAAAGTCTTTAAAGTTCATTAGGGGTGAATGCAACATTTGAAGACGTAAGTTGTCGCGATATTCCAGCAGTCTTTTTTGATCCATGGCCAGTTGGATGGCGATATTAATATAGTCTCCTTGATCCTTCGCTATTAATTCAGAAAGACCGATTGACGATAAAAATGCATAAGTTTGGCGACTTACAACTCGCTCCTGCGGTAATGTAATTACAGGCACTCCCATATACAAAGCCTCGCAACTGGTTGCACCACCTGAAAATGGGAAAGGGTCAAGGGCAATGTCAATATCGTTGTACTCTTCAAGCATTTGCATATGAAATGATGGACCACGTAATTCAATCCGACTGGCATCGATTCCAAAATCAGCAAAGGATGCAATAGTCTTTCTTTTAAATTCAGGGTCGTTAAAAGTCCGCCATTTAAGAATTAAGCGAGATTGTGGAACGGCGTGAAGGATCTTTGACCATACTTCAAAAACGGCAGGATTGTACTTAAGAGTATTGTTAAAGCTAGCAAATGCAATGTAGCCCCTCTGAGTACATGGAGGCTGTGAAATTAGTGGGGCTGGGAAGGCGGGGTAAAAACACCACCGGATAGGCTTTAATAGAGTAATTGGTTCAACAAATTGATTCAGGGTTGAGTTGGTTATGTGCCAAGAATCCAGGATTGTGGCATCGATGTACTCAAGCCCAGTCGTTGCATAGTAACCCAGCATACAAACTATTACTGGAGCGGGTCGATAGGCACATACAGCCAATCGAGACCCTCCTGTATGCCCTGATAAATCAACCAAAATATCAATCTGATCGGCAGTAATTCGATTGGCAAGTTCGTAATCACTTAAGCTAGTAACATCAATAAATTGGCAATACTTTTTAATTTCATCGGTTATCCAATCATGCACAAAACCTGAGCTATAGGCATAAATTACAAATTTAGTCGGATCATGCTTAGCTAATACTTCTTTAATAAGAATACCTACCGTATGCTGGCAAAAATCAGCTGACATATAGCCAATCCGTAACGGTAAATTTTTTGTATTTCTGAAAGGCGGTCTATCTTTAGGGCCGCCAGCGGCATCAATAGCCGAGATACCCCATCGCTTAGCTAATGTTAAGCGCTCTTCATCGGATATTTCATCGCTATACTCAAAGAGATGAATGAGGTTAGATAATGTATATAAACAATTTGGATAAAGTTTTAATAAAGAGTTAGCTATTACTTTAAATTGAACACGATTTCCAATCAGTAATTCAACGTGAGCAAGATTCAATAGAAATTTCTTATTATTTGGAGAAATCTTAAGAGCATTTTGCAAGCACTTTTTGGCATCACTGATAAAACCATACTGAGTTAAAAGAGAGCTGGTTTTAGCTAGAACTTGAGGGTCATCACCATAATTCCTGATAATCTCCTCGCAAAGCTCCAAAAAGGACTCATTTCTTCCAAAATTTGCGTGTTCGGAAGCAGTGCGTAGTAGAGCTTGGAAATGAAATGCGTTCAAAATAAGATTTTAGCGAGGTAATAGGGCGATTATCCATTACTTTGGGACATTGAGAAACTCCAACAAGTAACAAATACTCGCCACTCAATCAACTCGAATTTGAATGGCTACTCAACTCCTTAAACAGGTTGATGGAATTCTCGGTTGGTATCAGATACTGAATCCGCTTATCTTCTTCAGAGACTTTTCGGGTAATCATCTCTTTTAATACCAGCTTTGTAATATAAGACTGAATTGTAGGGCCTGAACCAAGATCCTGATTCATTAATAAATCAGAGAGCCGTAAGGTCTTATTGGTGAGAAAGCCTAAGGTGACTAGTCTTAGGATATAACTCTCTTTATGTTGGATACGGTTACTCTGATAGATCTCTTCTTCTTTTAAAGACTTGATCAGGTATGCAATGATGGAATCCATGAATTCATTCTACTCTTGCAGGGAATGAAGTGGATAAAGAAAAACCCCGTCTTGTGGACGGGGTTTAACGGTATTACTTAGTGCTCCAACCCACGGTGAACTGTGGGTTTCTCCTTTATGGAGATTAGCCGATATTAACGTAACCTGCTGTTCCAGAGTCTGCACCTAAACCTAGCGCAGTAACACCAACGAGCTTGATATAGGTATCAGCGATAGTGTTGTTATTGAATACGAATGTATCAACAGTTGCATCACTATTGGTTTGAGTAAATGCTACAGTAGCAAGGTTTGTCGTAATTACAGCCTGGGCGATTGCAGCTTTAGCATCAGAAGTCAATCCAGCTGCGCTAGTGCCTGCAAATGTCATTAAACCATTGGAGATAGAGTATTGCAGTTCACCAGCCGTATAGCCTGTAACCGATTGATTGGCGACGTTAGCAGCAGCAACAGCAGAACCTTCTAATTGCAATATATTACCCTTGTCACCTGATGCATCGGTAAGGCCATAATTGTTGAGTACGTCATTATTGCCAATTACAGAATCACCAGCAGCAATGTTATAGACAACCTTAACAAGATCGCCATCTAATGGCAGGGTTGATAAAGTATAAGTATCAGCGCCAAGTCCACCAGTAATATTCAACCCGCCTGTATTTAGGTTTGTTGCATGAGTGCCAATAGTAATTCTATCGTTACCTGCACCAGTATTTAAATTTAAGGATCCGTTTGTTAATGCAGTAACAGTAACGGAAACGGTGTCATTTCCGGAGCCTGTTGTTACATTTTGACTATTAACACTTGCAGCAGCAGCGTTTAAGGTTAGCGATACATTTCCAGCAAACCCGGTCAAGTTGACTGTATTTGCTGCCGCATTGGCTGCAGCACCTAGTGTGAGTGTAGTGGTTGTATTCGCACCAAAATTGGTGTTAAAGAATGCGCCACTAGTAAAGCTAATAGCATTATTTCCAGTATCTAGAACAATAGTCTCGATATTGGTCAAGTATTGGAAATTAGTATCTACTAGGGTGACTCCTGCAGCTTCACTTAATGTCAAGGTATCAGTACCTGAACCACCATCGATTCGTACAGAACCATTAGCTTGAGCAGCAATATTATTGATTGCTCCCGCAGTAGAAACGATGGCGTCGTTTCCAGCACCGGCTTCATACAATACAAATTCTGTAGAAACACCAGCAATCGCTGCAGTAGTCGTAATGCTATCAACTAGATCCGAACCGCGCACTGAAGATCCCTTTACTAAGTTTCCAGTAATTGTAAATGCTGGGGTAGTAGAGTTAGCTGCAGAGTACGTTACACCAGAGGCATTAAATGCGGTACCGCCAGTTGTTGTAATGTTTGAAGTAGTAACACTAATTGGGAAGGCGCCAGATAAATTAACAACCTTTAACTTATCACCAGCAGCAAATGTTAGGGAGTTAAAGTTGCCCACTGAACCCGATGAGGAAACAACATTCATGGTTTCAAAACCGTTTACTGTTACACCAGTTAAGCTTGCTGCTGACGTTGTTGCTGTCGAGTTGAGCAAGGTTACTGTTAACGAATCTGCAGTACCAGTATCCGTGGTTAGAGCTAATGTCAACGTATCGTTTGTTGCACGATTGGTAATGTTTGCAGCTTGAGCGGCTGTCATTCCAACTGCACCGCCACCACCGGCTAATTGAATTGCAGTGATACCAGAAACATTTGACACGTTCACGTTATCGTTAGTTGAATTACGCAACATTTCGAAATTTGTATAGCGTGCACCATTTGCAATAGTACTAATCGATGTGGTGTCAGCCACATTTAGGATATCACCAGCACCACCACCGCCATTAATGGCAGCAGTTGCACCTGTACCTGCAACAGTAGTTACTGTGTCAACTCCAGCACCGCCTGTAAATGACGTAACGGTATTTGTTAACGTAACCGTGATACCACCCGTCGTTAGACCAGAACCATTAATGGTGGTTACTGCACCTGGTAATGTGCCCAAGTTCACCAATGTAGCAGCTCCACTCGCGGTGATTGTTGTCACAGCAGTTGCAGTAATAGCGCCAGTTGCTAAGTTGGTTGTTGCATTGATATTTAATGCAGTTGCCGATGCAGGAGCATTTAATGTACCGATTGTATTGGCAGAACCTGTTGAATTAATTGTTAAAGATGTTGCATTAGCAGCAGTTACCGCAATGTTTCCACCAGTTGAGCCGTTAGCAATGTTAAGTACCGGTGCAACACCTGTTGCTCCCCATGTTGTATTTAATGCACCTGAGCCGCCATCTTTAGTAACTGATTGAGCAGATGTCAAGCTATTGAATGTAACTTCACTAGATGATTTATCCGAAATAAAGCTAGTAGCGCCAGTAAAGTTGGATGCAGTTACTGTATCGACAAAGCCTGTTGCTGTAACACCTTGAACAATCGTTTGCGTAGCAGTATTTGGAGCAACATATCCAGTACTTGCTGTAGTAACACCAAACGTTTTCTCAGTATTGCCTGATCCAACATTAGTAAATGCTAAACCACCAAATGTACCGTTATTGATTGTTAAAATGTTAGTTGCATCAACATATGAGGCAACAGTTCTTCCAACAGCAGTATTAATAGCAGCTACGTAGGCAGCACCAAGTGCATCGACAGTATCTGCAGCTAGGGCGGCTGTCGAATATTGAACCCCATTTAATCGGAATGTAACGGCTGTAGTAGCGCCTGGAACAGTTGCGCCAAGCTCCAATGTTTGCACTACTGGTGCAAAACTCGGGGTCATCGTAGTAGTGTTGCTGGTACCACCTGCAGTTAGAGCACTTATAGTTACTGTTCTTGGAGCATTAACAATGATTGAAAGGGCACCATCCCAAGTAGCAATATTACTTCCGGCAGCTAAATTAATTGCAGTGGCTAATGTGGATACTTCATTTTGTAACGCTGCAGCATTAGTATTGCCTGCTGCTGCTGAAGTTGCAGTAACACCGTTTATGTTTACGCTTAATGTATTGTTTGCATTTCCGGGATTAGTTGCAAATGTAAGTATTTGCACACCATTGACTCCAGACTGGGAAGTGCCACCAATTGTTAAATCGGTAAGTGCCCCAGCATTCTGTGCTGTAAATACTACTGTACTGCTTGTATTGCCTAAAGTGCCAACCTCAAAATCAGTTGGTCTAGTGCTTCCTCCTGCTCCACCACTAAGAGTGAGATTAGTAACTGTACCACCGGTGAGAACTGTTGCCATTTGTGCACCAGTTACCGCTGCGCCTGTAGAGTTTGTTAATACCAAATCACCTACAGAAAAGGTTGTATTTGCTGCCATTCCATTTAGAACAATGGTTGAAACTTCTTTAACTGCGCCGACGCCGTTAATATTTTGCAAAGATACGGTCTGAACACCAGTAACAGTCGCTGCTGGCAATGTCCATGCTGCAGTTCCAGTATCAACCAACTTTAAGGTATTTGTGCCGTTTGGATTACCAGTAATAGTGTCTGAAGCCTGGAATGTATTTTGGGTGCCGTTAATAACGTTATTAGCACCTGTAGCCGTGATTGTTTCTGGGCTACTAGTAGTGAGTGACATAACCTAGCATTTTGTATGCTACTGTTTATGTTGAATTTTTTTAGCAAAAAAACTAATCGCTATGATTTGCTCATAGCCTGCTCACATAGCTTTGTTAATTTTTGTGTTTTTTTTCTAAAAAAGTCGTGCTCAAGGTAGACTATTTCGTAGCATTTCTAATAAACGCTTATTAAAAATTGCCCACAAACCGCTCATGCCTGTAAAAATTAAGCAAATGCTCTGTGCTTAACTGTTTTTGAAGGCTTAAATTGAATATCAATTACAGAGTTTGTTGCCTCAGCAAATTTTTGTAGGGTTCGCATAGAAGGTAATTTTTTGCCGCTCTCTAATCTTGCTACAGTTGATTGAGAGGTCTTCATGATCTCCGCTACGTCTTCCTGAGAGAGGCCACTTTGGATGCGGGCTCTAATTAGCTTTCGAGCCAACTCGAATTCAGCGTGAGATGCCTCATAGGTTTCTTTGAAACCCTTTTCTTGCGTCCAACGTTTTTTTAAAGTTGTAATTTTTGTCATAGTAATCCCGCTTTTTTCGCTCTTTGAGTAGCAATTCGGATTGCAGCAACTGGCGTTTTCTCAGTCTTTTTCACAAATACGTGAATCACGACCACCCTTCTTCCCTTTGCAACTACGTAAATACCTCGTGCTACCTGATTTTGTCCTTTAAAACGCATTTCCCACAACTTGTCCCCCAAGCTACGAATATGGGGTAAGCCGATGTTTTCTAGGCCAAATTCTTCTATTAGCTCAACTACTCTAATAAAACGACTTCGCAACTCCTGAGAAAGAGCGCCAAGCTCGCCATCTACATCTTTATTTAAGGTTTCTACACTCCAAGTCGCCATGCAAAATTATATCAAAAAAGAGATATTTAAGGTAGTTAAATTTATCTCTCAAATAGGGATTTGCTAGCGGTAATCGTAAAGCCGCCATCGAAGTTGTATTTATCAATTAAGAGGCCGCCCTCTTCAAGCGCCCTAATGATCCCAAGAACGGTATCGTGCCTAGGATTGATTTTTCCAGTCTCAATGCGGGCAATGCTAGCGGTAGCTAGGTTGGTTTTTTCAGCCAAATCTGCCTGAGACCAGCCTAATACAGCTCTCCCAGCCCGACAAAGGGCCGCAAAAGATTCCATTTGAACGCTCATTTAGTTGCCGAGCCTTTCCTATTAATACGGACTTGCATACTTTAAAAATCATTTATAATGATGTTAATAGTTTAATTAATGACTAGTAATAACTTAAAAAGTACTTTAAACTAAAATATGATGACATTGTACCATGCCTAAGCTATTGTTTTCCAAGGGAATTGTCGAGTCTTCCGCTTGCGACAAAGGTAAGGCAAAGGAAAACCTGTTTGATTCCGAATGCAAGGGCTTGATGCTAGAAATTCGCCCAACAGGGAGAAAAACCTATTGTTTACGCTATTTAGACAGTAGGGGTCAGCAACGTCAGCTAAAGCTTGCCGACTCTAGAGATATCTCTTTATCGCAAGCCCGTCAATTGGCCGATAAGTATCGCAGTCAAATCGCCATGGGCGAAGATCCGCTAGCCAAGAAAGCAGATCTGAAGAAAGTTCCAAAGTTAGAGAGTTTCGCTAATGAAACCTATTTGCCATTCGTTGAAACATATAAGCGCTCATGGAAGTGTGATCGAGGATTACTCAATAATCACGTGCTACCAATCTTTGGCCGCAAGTACATGGACGAGATTACTAAGCAAGACATCATCAAGTTCATAGCCGATCATCGCACAACGCATGCACCTGGAAGTGTTAACCGCGTCATCATTTTGTTGCGTTATATGTTTAACCTAGCAATCAAGTGGGAAACCACAGGGTTAACTAAAAATCCTACAGCTGGTATTCCCTTGCTAGAGGAAAACAATAAGAAGGAGCGCTACCTCACTTCAGAAGAGGCGCAGCGTTTATTGGTTGCTCTACAAGAGTCATGCAATCCAATGCTGCAATTTATGATCCCCATGCTTATTTTGACTGGTGCTAGAAAGATGGAAGTCTTTCGAGCAAAGTGGAGTGATTTTAATTTTGAGCAACGAATTTGGCGCATTCCCCTAACTAAGTCCGGTAAGTGTCGTCATGTGCCTATGTCTGATGGCGTTATTCGGCTGCTTACAAATATTCCCCGCATTTGTGAATACGTATTTCCCAACCCTAAAACCAATGAGCCATATGACAGTGTCTTTAATTCATGGGACACCGCAAGAAAGAGTGTAGGTCTAGGGGATGTGCGTCTGCACGATTTACGCCACAGTTTTGCGAGCTTTCTTATTAACAATGGACGATCACTATATGAAGTACAAAAGATTTTGGGGCATACCCAAGTAAAAACAACCCAGCGTTATGCACATCTTTCTCAAGAGTCCTTAATTGCTGCAGCGAATGAAGCATCTAATGCTGTCCCCATTCCATGGGCAATGCCAAATCAAGTTTCAGAAGTCCCTTTATTGCAAGTCATCAATTCATAAACCTTAACTACGGAAGATAAAAATGAACCATGAAAAATCGAATTCAACTACTAGTCCTGAACATTGCTCTAAGTTTGAACATTGCAGTGCCACTCTATGTCCTATGGATAAGCAGCGGTCTAAACGGGCTATTCATCGAGATGATCCCGTGTGTTTTTATCTGTTAGAAATCAGCAAACCTGGTGGAGTAGAGCGAATTTCGATGGGGCACAGCGAGGAATTCATCAAAGTAGTCACAACGGTATATCTGGAAGTTGCTAGCACGGCATGCCCCATCAAAAAGAGCCTCCAAAGGGCACAACAAACACCGAGTCGGATGCGACCAGTGACGCAGGGAACCAGTCTTGGAGTGAATTGATGAACTACGAACTAAATGACCTATTGCTAGACGAAATTACCTTGGATTCGGATACTCAACCACGTGTTGAATCAAACCACCGTATTTTGGCAGAATATACAGAACTAGTTCGCTATGAAGAGGAACAGTTCCCACCAGTTGTAGTCTTTTGGGATGGTAAGCACTATCTCTTAGCGGATGGCTATCACCGCTACGCAGCCTTTGAAGGTGGTTGGCGCAAAACCATCCCATGCCATGTGTATCAAGGAACGAAACGGGACGCAATTTTGTATTCGGTCGGTGCCAATGGTCGGCATGGTCTCAATATGACAAATGCTGATAAGCGCAGAGCCGTTACTAAATTATTAGAAGATCCTGAATGGTCTCAATGGAGTGATCGGGAAATTGCAAGGCGATGCCATGTGGATCACTCCTTTGTCGGAAAGTTACGTAAGTCACTGGGGTTAAACACCAGTGATACCGAGCGTAAACCAACCTACACCAATAAGCATGGTGGGGTGAGTACTATGAACATCTCGGCAATTGGAAAAGTACAGACAAAACTTCCGACTGTTGCTCATGATGATTCTCCCTCTACTGCTGAGGAAGCGGAGTGGGAGCTGTTGGACATCGAGGAATTAAAAACCCGCTTACAAACGGCGCACGCCACCATTTGCGCAAAAGATGAACGTATTGCTGAGCTGGAACAGGAGATCGCACAACTCAAAGAGCAACTAGGGGAGGGGCATGAAGAACCGCTACCATTCTGACCCCACTGGGGGTCACCCCCTAATTTTGGATTTGGTTTGGGATGCCCCCTACATCGTAATCTGCACGCACGATTAGTAGAGATTTTGACCCCTGTGTTTTTTTCAATCAACAAATCAGTGGCTTACAAGTGGTGTTGGAACGTTCCAACCAGAAATAGCGGGGGTGGGGGTCTCAATTTTGTGCAAAAGCGACATCGATGTCGTATTTGGAAACACCCACCCCTCATCTTTTGGAATGCAAGTGGCGGAGGGCATATTTATTTAAGGAAAACGACCTATGAACCCCAATTCTTCTAAGAAGCCCGCCCTAACGAGGGAGCAGATTCAGGAGATCTTGCGTACGTACGAGGCGGCCAACTACCCCACGATCATTCGTCAGCAAACCCGTACCATTTTTAAACTTCATCAGCGCATCGCATGTTTGGAAAAGCAATTACGCTCGTAACGGCAGGTGGAAAGATTACTTGCACGCGTTGCTCGGCCATGAGTAAGCGCACCCGTTTGCAATGTGGTGCTCCTGCGATCCGCGGGAAAAGTAAGTGCAAAAATCATGGCGGGCGCTCGACCGGACCCCGCACCGCAGCTGGCAAAGCACAAATTGCCAAAGCGCACCTGAAACATGGTGATACCACGCGTGCCAAACGCAAGCGTCATCGAGAGGTGATGCAAGAGATTAAGTTCTATGCGTCTCTTCTGCGAATTAGTTGGCAGGGAAAGCGCATACGGGGTGCCCGCTCAAATAATTGTTGACGGCATAATTTTGCTCAAGACCTCATGAACCGGTATGCATAAGCAACGATCCATTTTTATTGGCAATGTGAACTTAGCTGAAGAATCCCTGTTTACGCAGGACATTAGCCGAGTACTAATTGTGATTGATTATCATACGGGGCGCCGAAATCGTCCGTCCGATAACGTCGTACGAAAGAGGCGACTTGCGGCCCGTTATTTGATCGAGGGAATGTACCAAGGCTTTTGCCATATTAATAAGTTGCCGCTATCGGTGCCACATCATCCTAGTGCGTATTCCAAGAAAAGCAGTAACTTGCATGATCTGGGTTATGAAATCATCCGCTCGGTCTGCGATACCTTAGAAGCGATGCAGTGGGTAACACGATCGATGGGTTATCAGTCGGCGAGCGGTAGTCAAAATATCACCACTACGCTAAAACCAATTGGAGCCTTACAGCAGCGATTTTCTGATCTGGGCATCCGTTGGCAAGCGATGGAACCCTTAGAATCCCTGATCGTGCTGCGTAATTTTGACGCGCAAACGAAAAAGAAGTACCGAATTCCGATTCCAGAGGAAGTTGATGCCACTAGAATTACGCAAAATCTGAAGCATATTAACCAGTTTCTCAATCA
>Ga0214921_10005993_pt1 | contig 16883 bp, 14 predicted proteins | sample LL1505_MetaG_FD_177992 | JGI IMG/M metagenome (GOLD analysis project Ga0214921, IMG submission 177992) | Freshwater microbial communities from Lake Lanier, Atlanta, Georgia, United States - LL-1505 | ecosystem: Environmental > Aquatic > Freshwater > Lake | place: USA: Georgia | collected...
CTGGCTGGACTGGCTGATAGGCCGGGCCTTGAGCACGCTGGTGCTCGCCGGGATGTTGCCCATGTCAAAAATCTGGCTCCAGCGGTAGCTGAACCAGCCGTTGCGGATCACCAGCACGTGTTTGCCGGTAGCAAATTGGCGTGCTACCGATTCCATACCAAAGGTGCCGCTGCCAGGCACCAGCACGGTGGAGTGGGCGTGGTACACGGTTTTGAGCATGCCGGAGATGTCGCGCATCACGCCCTGAAAGCGCTGGGACATGTGGTTCAGCGCGCGGTCGGTGTAGACCACGGAGAATTCCAACAGTCCATCGGGGTCAATATTGGGAAGCAATGCGGGCATGGAAATCTCCTAGGAATATGAATGGGTCGGAGCCTTTGGACGGCTTTAGGAACTGAACAAGAAATTCATCACGTCGCCGTCTTTGACCACGTATTCCTTGCCCTCTGCGCGCATCTTGCCAGCATCTTTGGCTCCCTGCTCGCCGCGGTAGGCAACAAAGTCTTCAAAGGCAATGGTTTGGGCCCGGATGTAGCCTTTTTCAAAGTCGGTGTGAATCACCCCGGCCGCCTGCGGCCCGGTGTCGCCGACATGAATCGTCCAGGCGCGCACCTCTTTAACCCCAGCCGTGAAATAGGTTTGCAGCCCCAAGAGGCTGTACGCAGAGCGGATCAGGCGGTTCAGGCCAGGCTCGCTTTGGCCTAACTCTTCCAAAAACATCAAGCGATCTTCGTCGCCCATCTCGCTCATTTCAGCTTCCATCTTGGCGCAAATAGCGACAACCGGGGCCTTCTGTACAGCGGCAAAAGCCTGCAGACGCTCCAGCAGCGGGTTATTGTCAAAGCCGTCCTCGGCCACATTGGCTACAAACATCGCCGGTTTGGCGGTAATCAAGAAAAATTGTTTCAGCAGCGGCAGTTCTTCTTTGCTGAATTCCAGGCTGCGCACCGGCTGGGCCTGGTTCAGCGCCGCCTGGCATTTCTCCAGAATAGCCACCAGTTTGATGGATTCTTTGTCGCCCGAGCGCGCGGTTTTGGTGACGCGGTGCAGGGCTTTTTCTACGGCCCCTAAGTCTGCCAGGCACAGCTCGGTTTGGATCACTTCGATATCTGCAATCGGGTCGACCTTGCCGGCCACGTGGATGACGTTGTCGTCTTCAAAGCAGCGCACCACGTTGATCGTGGCATCGGTTTCCCGGATGTGGGCCAAAAATTTGTTGCCCAGCCCCTCGCCGGTACTGGCGCCGGCGACCAGTCCGGCAATGTCCACAAACTCCACAATGGCTGGAACCACCCGCTCGGGCACCACAATGTCCGACAGCTGCGCCAGCCGCGGATCGGGGACTTCCACCACGCCCACATTGGGCTCGATGGTGCAGAAGGGATAGTTTTCTGCGGCGATCCCTGCTTTGGTCAGGGCATTGAACAGGGTGGACTTGCCGACATTGGGCAAGCCAACGATGCCGCACTTCAAACTCATGGGGGTGTTCCTTCAGAAGAGCCGCATATTGTAGTTAGGGGATTGCCCCCAGCGCCCTATGCGGCGGGGGATCGGCTCCTACAATGGCTTGATGTCCCGACCATTTGATATTTGCGTGCGCGGTGCCGGCATCGTCGGGCGCGCCATGGCCTTGCAGCTGGCATCCAAACGGCTGCGCGTCGCGCTGGTGGATGCCCAGCCGGAAACGACACCCGGTCACAGCGATGTGCGTGCCTACGCGCTCAGCCCGGCGTCCCGTTCCCTGCTCGAGTCTTTGCGCTGTTGGCCCGATGCGGCTTTCGCCACCCCGGTCAAAGCCATGGAGGTGGTGGGTGACAGCGGCGGTTTGCTGCACTTTGAAGCTGCCGGGCAGGGCGTCGCCGCCTTGAACTGGATGGTGGATGTCCCCGCCCTGGAGACCCGGCTGGCGCAGGCGGTGGAATTCCAAGGCTTGATTGAACGCGTGGACGCCCCCCGCCCGGCCCCACTGACCGTGGTGTGCGAAGGGCGTGCCAGCACCAGCCGCGCCGCTTGGGGTTTGGTGTACGACCAAAAACCTTATGGACAGCATGCGCTGGCTACGCGCGTGCGCACTGAGCGCCCCCACGGCGAAATCGCCCGCCAGTGGTTCAACCGCGAAGGCGAAGCCACCGAGGTGCTGGCGCTGCTGCCGCTGGACGGGCCCTTGGGCGCGGCCTGCGCCGTGGTGTGGTCAGTCAGTCCGCAGCGAGCGCAGGCCTTGCGCGAGATGGAGCCAACTGAATTAGGTGCGGCGTTGAACGCCGCCAGCCACGGCGCTTTGGGTGCGATAGAGATCACAGCCGAGCGGCAAACCTGGCCTTTGCAATTTGCCCTGGCGCAGAACTGGAGTGGCGCGATGCCGGCTGCCGACGGCCCTCTTGGCGCGGCCTGGGTTTTAGCTGGCGACGCTGCGCACACCGTGCACCCGCTGGCCGGGCAGGGTTTGAACCTGGGCTTGGGCGATGTCCAGGCCTTGGCCCGCGTTCTGGATGAACGCGCGTATTGGCGCCCTTTGAGCGATGCGAAGGTCTTGCGCGCTTACGAGCGCGAGCGCAAGACAGCGTTCGCCTTGGTCGGCAACACCACGGACGCGCTACAGCGCCTGTTTGACCACCCCAACACCTTGGTCGCCCAGGCCCGCAACTGGGGCTTGCGCGGTTTTGACCGCAGCGCGGGACTGAAGCACTGGATCACCCGCCAGGCCATGGGCCTTTCCTGAATTTTTATGCTCTATTCATCGCTATGACCCTGAACCGATTTGCGCGCCTCCTCGGCGCTGTCACCCTGATGTGTCTGGCTGCGGCTGCTGGCGCGCAAGAAGCCGCTATCCGCCAGGCACTGACCCAGCGCCTGCCGCAACTCAAAGCCATTGACGAGATCAAGCCTGCGGGCGTGAGCGGCCTGTTTGAAGTGCGGGTCAACGGCAGTGAGATTTATTACACCGACGCCAAAGGCGATTTCCTGATTGACGGACAGATCATCGAGACCAAAACCCGGCGTAACCTCACCGAGGACCGCATAGCGAAACTGACCGCTATCCCCTTTGACAGCCTGCCCATCAAAGACGCATTCACGCTGGTGCGTGGCAATGGCCAACGCAAGATGGCTGTTTTTGAAGACCCCAATTGCGGCTACTGCAAACGGTTCGAGCGGGATTTGCAAAAGGTCGATAACGTCACCGTGTACTTGTTTTTGTACCCGGTGCTTGGGCCCGATTCGCTGAAAAAATCGCACGATATCTGGTGCGCCAAAGACCGGGCTGTGGCGTGGCAGGACTGGATGCTGCGTGAACAAGCCGCAGGCGCAGCCAATGCCGCTTGCGACACGGCCGCTGTGGCCCGTAACGTGGAGTTGGGCCGCAAATACAAAATCACCGGTACCCCCACGCTCTTGTTTGTCAACGGCGCGCGCATTCCTGGCGCGATCGACAACGCGCGAGTGGAGCAGGCGCTGGCCGACACCAGCAAACTCTGACGCCCCATGCCCCGCGCGCCCAAGGCCACTGTGAAGTCGGCGCCCGTATCTGCACATGCACCGGTGCATTACCGGGTCACCCCGGCCGATGTGCATGCGCACCACTGGCATGTGGTGCTCAAGTTGACGCGTCCGGCTGCGACCCAGCGTCTGCAGTTACCGGTGTGGATTCCGGGCAGCTACATGGTGCGCGAGTTTTCCAAGCACCTGCAAGGACTGGAATGCCGCCAGGCCGGGCGCCTCTGCGGCCTGATCCAGGTTGACAAAGCCACCTGGGATGTGCAGGCCGATCCCGATCAGGTCTTAGAAATTAGCTACACCGTGTACGCCCTGGACAACTCGGTGCGAAGCGCTTGGCTGGACAGCGCGCGCGGTTTTTTCAACGCCACCAGCTTGTGTCTGATGGCGCAGGGGTTTGAAGACGGGCCGCAGCTGCTGGAAGTTCTGCCTGCGCCCGCGCATCCGTCGTGGCAGCTCGCGACCGGTTTGCCTGCGCAGCGCGTGGACCGGCGCGGCTTTGGCGTGTACCGCGCGGCCGATTACGACGAGCTGGCTGATTGCCCGGTGGAGATGGGAAACTTTTGGAGCGCGGAGTTCTCGGCCTGCGGCGTGGTGCACCGCTTCGTGGTCGCCGGTGCGCTGCCCTCTTTTGACGGGGAGCGCCTGCTGCGCGATACGCAAAAAATCTGCGAGGCGGCGATCCGCTTTTGGCACGGCGCCGCAGCCCGTGCGGCCGATGTGCCCTCTGCTTCGTACACCTTTTTGCTCAACGCCGTGGACGACAACTACGGCGGGTTGGAGCACCGTAACAGCACCGCGCTGATTGCTGCGCGGCGTGACTTGCCGCGCCTGGGTGAAGCGAAAACTAGCGAGGGTTACACCACGCTCTTGGGTTTGATCAGCCACGAATATTTCCACACCTGGAACGTCAAACGCCTGCGCCCGGCCGCTTTCACGCGCTACGACTACACCCGCGAAAACTACAGCGATCTGCTGTGGTTTTTTGAGGGCTTTACCAGTTACTACGACGATCTGTTGCTGCGCCGCGCCGCTCTGATTGACGACGCGGCGTATGTGCGTCTGCTCAACAAGACCATCAACCAGGTGCTGCAGGCACCGGGGCGCAAAGTGCAAAGCGTGGCCCAAGCCAGTTTTGACGCCTGGGTCAAGTACTACCGGCAGGATGAGAACACGCCCAACGCCACCATCAGCTATTACCAAAAAGGCGCGCTGGTGGCTATGTGTATCGACCTGACCCTGCGCCGCGAAGGCAGCGCCACCTTGGATGATGTGATGCGCGCGCTGTGGAAGCGCTGCCAGGGCGGCCCCATGCAGGAGGCCGATGTGCTGGCGGTTTTGCAAAGCTTGAGCGGTCGCTCTTGGGCCAAAGAAATCAAGGCCTGGGTGCATGGCACCGGCGAATTGCCGCTGCGCCCGCTGCTGGAGTCGCAAGACATCCTGGTTTATGAGGACCCCGCGCAGCCCGCGCAGCGCCTGGGCCTGCGCGTGACCGAGACGGCTGGCGTTTTGCGCATCAAAACCGTGCTGCACGGCAGCGCAGCGCAGCGTGCAGGTCTGTGCGCCGGGGATGAGTGGCTGGGCGTAGAGCTGCCATCGGGCGGCTGGCGCATCCACAAGCTCGACGAGCTCGGCGCCATCCTGGGCCCGGCCCGCCGCTGCGTCGCGCTGATCAGCCGCGACAAGCAGTTGCTGCGTTTGCCCCTGGCCTTGCCTGCCCGCGTCACCACCTGGCGTTTGGCGGCTGGCAGCCGTGCTCCAACCGCCTGGCCTGCTTGAAACCGCGCACCGCCTTTAAGAAACCCCACCGGATTTCCCCATGCATTACGAATACATCCAAACCCGCACCGAAGCCGACAAAGTCGCCATCGTGACCCTGAACCGCCCCAAGCAGCTCAACGCCTTGAACGACCAGCTGATGGACGAACTCGGCCACGCGCTGCAAGCTTTTGACGCCGATCCGGCGCTGGGTTGCCTGGTCATCACCGGCAGCGAAAAAGCGTTTGCGGCCGGGGCCGATATCGGCGGCATGGCCAGCTACAGCTTCACCGATGTATACAAGAGTGACTTCATCAGCCGCAACTGGGAGACGATGCGCAGCATCCGCAAGCCGGTGATCGCCGCGGTCTCCGGCTTTGCCCTGGGAGGCGGATGCGAGTTGGCCATGCTGTGCGACTTCATCATCGCTGCCGACAACGCCAAATTCGGCCAGCCCGAGATCAAGCTGGGCGTGATTCCCGGCGCCGGGGGCACGCAACGCCTGCCGCGCGCCGTGGGTAAAGCCAAGGCCATGGATATGGCGCTCACCGGTCGCATGATGGACGCCGCCGAAGCCGAGCGCGCCGGGCTGGTCAGCCGCGTGGTGCCCTTGGACAAGCTGATGGACGAGGCCCTGGCCGCCGCGCTCATGGTGTGCTCCTATTCGCAGATCGCCACCATGGCGGCTAAGGAAAGCGTGAACCGGGCGTTTGAGGGCAGCCTGGCCGACGGCTTGCATTTCGAGCGCCGCTTGTTCCATGCGCTGTTTGCCACGGCCGACCAGAAAGAGGGTATGGACGCCTTTGTCAACAAGCGCCCGGCCCAATTCAGCAACAGCTGACGCGCTCGCCGCGCGCCGTATCCATCCCGTACCCGCTGTAATGGGGCTGGCTATAATCGCGCCCCGACGGTGATATAGCTCAGTTGGTTAGAGCGCAGCATTCATAATGCTGATGTCGGTGGTTCAAATCCACCTATCACCACCATATTCGCAAAAAGGCACTGTCAAAGCAGTGCTTTTTTTGCTGGAACATCCCCAGCCTCTGGATACACACCACGAACCGCTGCACCATGGCCAAAAAAGTCTTCATCAAAACCTTCGGCTGCCAAATGAACGAGTACGACTCGGACAAGATGGTGGACGTACTCGGCGCGGCGCAGGGTTACGAAAAAACCGACGTCGTTGAAGACGCCGATCTGATCTTGTTCAATACCTGTTCGGTGCGCGAGAAAGCGCAGGAAAAAGTTTTCTCCGACTTAGGGCGCGTGCGGCACCTCGCAAAAAAGGGCGTGCAAATCGGCGTGGGCGGTTGCGTGGCCAGCCAGGAGGGTGCGGCCATCATTGCGCGTGCGCCCTATGTGGATGTGGTCTTCGGCCCGCAAACCTTGCACCGGCTGCCCGAACTGCTCACGCAGCGGCGCTTGCAGAACCGCCCGCAGGTGGATATCAGCTTTCCCGAGATTGAAAAATTCGACCATCTGCCGCCGGCCAAAGTGGATGGAGCCTCAGCCTTCGTGAGCGTGATGGAGGGCTGCTCCAAATACTGCAGCTACTGTGTGGTCCCCTACACGCGGGGCGAGGAAATCCACCGGCCTTTTGAAGATGTGCTGGTTGAGGTGGCGGGGCTGGCCGCGCAGGGCGTCAAAGAGATCACGCTGCTGGGTCAAAACGTCAACGCCTACCGCGCGCCGATGGGTGGCAGCGGCGAGGTGGCGGACTTTGCCACGCTGCTGGAATACGTGTCCGATATCCCCGGCATCGAGCGCCTGCGCTACACCACCAGCCACCCCAATGAATTCACGCCGCGCCTGATTGCCGCGTACGAACGCCTGCCCAAGTTGGTGAGCCATTTGCACCTGCCGGTGCAACACGGATCGGACCGGATTTTGATGGCGATGAAGCGCGGCTACACCGCCATGGAATACAAGAGCACGGTGCGTAAGCTGCGCGCCATCCGCCCCGACATGGCCATGAGCAGCGATTTCATCGTCGGCTTTCCCGGCGAGACCGAGGCCGATTTCGACAAGCTGATGCGCCTGATCGACGAGATTGGTTTTGACAATTCGTTCAGCTTCATCTTCAGCCCCCGCCCCGGAACCCCGGCGGCGAATCTGCTGGATGAGACGCCGCACGAGGTCAAGCTGCGCCGCTTGCAGCACCTGCAAAAAGTCATCAATGACAACATCCTGGCGATCAGCAGCGCCCGCGTGGGCACGGTGCGGCGCATTCTGGTGGAAGGTACGTCCAAGCGCGACACCACCGAGTTAATGGGCCGCACCGAATGCAACCGCGTGGTGAACTTCATCGGCCACCCGCGGCTGGTGGGTCAGCTGATCGATGTGCGCATCACCGAGACCCGCACATTCACGCTGCGCGGCGAGGCTCTTGTGGTTCAGGAAGCCGGCGCGGCCTGAAGCGTCTGAGGTCTTAGAACGGCATTTTGGGCATGCCTTTCATGCCGCCCAGGCGCTTCATCATTTTCATCATGCCGCCGCCGCTCATTTTTTTCATCATGTCCTGCATTTGCTCAAATTCCTTGAGCATGCGGTTGACTTCCTGCACCTGAACGCCTGCGCCCATGGCGATACGGCGCTTGCGGGTGGCTTTGATCAGATCGGGCTTGCGCCGCTCCAGCGGCGTCATGCTGTGGATGATGCCTTCCTTGCGGCGTATGTCTTTCTCGGCGCGGTCCATGTCCACTTGACCGGCTTTGGCTGCCATGGCGGCGGGCAGTTTGTCCATCAGGCTGGACAGCCCGCCCATTTGCTTCATTTGCTGAATCTGGGACAAAAAGTCGTTGAGGTCAAAGCCCGCGCCACTCTTGACTTTGGCGGCCAGCTTTTGCGCTGCCTCCACATTGACACCGGCGGTGACTTGCTCCACCAGGGCGACGATGTCGCCCATGCCCAGGATGCGCCCGGCGTGGCGTTCGGCGTCAAAAACTTCCAGCCCGTCGATTTTTTCGCTGGTGCCCGCAAATTTGATGGGCGCGCCGGTGACCTGGCGCACCGAGAGCGCCGCGCCGCCGCGTGAGTCACCATCGGTTTTGGTCAGGATGATGCCGGTCAGCGGCAGCGCCTCTTTGAAGGCGCGGGCGGTGTTGATCGCGTCCTGGCCCTGCATCGCGTCCACCACGAACAGGGTTTCCACGGGCTTCAGCGCGGCGTGCAGGTTTTGGATTTCTTGCATCAGCACCGCGTCAATCGCCAAGCGGCCTGCGGTGTCCACCAGCAGCACATCAAAGTAATGCTTGCGGGCGTAGTCGAGCGCGGCTAGCGCGATATCTACGGGCTTTTGGTCGGCGCTGCTGGGGAACCATTCGGCACCGGCCTGCGCGGTGACGGTCTTGAGCTGCTCGATGGCAGCGGGGCGGTAGACGTCGCCGGATACGGTCAGCACCTTTTTTTTGCGCCGCTCGATCAAATGCTTAGCCAGTTTGGCGGTGGTCGTGGTTTTACCGGCGCCTTGCAAGCCCGCCATCAGGATGACCGCTGGCGGTTGCGCCGCCAGATCGATGTCGCTCACCCCCTCGCCCATGGTGGCGACCAGCTCGCGGTGCACGATAGAGACCAGCAACTGGCCCGGCTGCAGCGAGCCCAGTACCTCCTGGCCCAGCGCTTTGTCCTTGACCCGGGCGATGAAATCGCGCACCACGGCCAGCGCCACGTCGGCCTCAAGCAAGGCCATGCGCACTTCGCGCAGCATGTCGGCCACATTGGCTTCGGTGATGCGCGACTGGCCGCGCAGGCCTTTGACGATTCGGGAGAGTTTGTCGGTGAGGGCGGAGGCCATAGGGTTCCCAATGAAAAACCGCTGCCGCTGCTGACAACGCGGGGGTCGGCGGCTAAACTGCGCAAATGATTTTAGCCAGCGATTTCTCTGCCGCCACGCAGTTGGCTTTGCTCACCGCGGCCATGTACTTGTGGGCGGCGCTACGCCGCAACCTGGTCTCGCAGCGCGCGGCCCGAGTCGGCATGTTTGTCGCCTGGCTGTGTCACGCCGCCGTCCTCGCCCTTGGCTTCGGTTTGGGTGGAGACCCCGCGCATTTCGGCTTCGGTCCGGCGATGTCGATGACCGCTTGGTTGGTGTTGGGCATTTACGGTGTGGAAACCTGGCTGTATCCGCAACTGCCAACGCGCTGGGGCCTGGGCGCTGCGGGGGGGGTGTTTTTGTTGGTAGCCGCGGCGTTCCCCGGCCACGCATTGCCAGAGCGGGGCTCGGTTTTATTGGCGATGCACTTGGCTATGGGCGTGGCCAGTTACGGCTTGTTCGGTGTGGCCCTGATCCACGCCTGGGCCACGCGGCGCGCTGAGCTGCAAATCCGCATGGCCGCGCAGGCCCCGGCCGGTTTGCCATTGCTGACGCTGGAGCGCTTGACTTATCGCCTGGTGACCGCGGGATTCGTTCTCTTAAGCGCGACCCTGCTGGGTGGTTATTTTTTCGGCCACCTGTGGAGTGACGTGCCATTACGCTGGGACCACAAGATCCTGCTCTCGGTGGTGGCGTGGGTGGTTTTCGCGGTGCTGGTCATAGGCCGTCGGGTACTGGGGTGGCGCGGAGCCCGGGCCATTCAGATGCTCTACCTGGGATCCGGCTTCCTGCTCCTGGCCTATGCAGGCTCGCGGTTTGTGGTGGAAGTGATTCTGGAGCGCATCGCTTGAAATACCTGCTGCTTTTGCTGCTGGTGGGGTATGTGGTCTGGCGCTGGCGCGAGGCCCAAGCGCGGCGAAGGGCTGCGCCGCCGCCGAAGCAGGCAGAGCAGACACAGACGATCGAGATGGTGGCCTGCGCCCATTGCGGCGTTCATCTGCCGGTATCGCAGGCACTGACCGTACGCAACGATTATTTTTGCAGTGCCGCCCACCACAAAGCCCATGGCGCCTAACCAGCATTTTTTGCGGTGAACCAGCGCGCTGAGGTCTGGAACGGGGGCTGGTACGGTGCGGCCCGGCGCGAACCCTCTCCCAATTTCGGCGAGCGCCCGCGTGGCGTTGCGGTGGACTTGCTGGTGCTGCATTCCATCAGCTTGCCCCCGGGTGTGTTTGGAACCGGGCGGGTTCGTGATTTATTTCTGAACCAATTGGACACTGGTTCCCATCCGTATTTCGCGCAGTTGCAAGGCGTAGAAGTCTCGGCCCACTTCTTTATTGAACGCAACGGGCGCCTATGGCAGTTCGTCGATTGCGACGCCCGCGCTTGGCATGCCGGGGTGTCTAGCTACCGTGGTCGCGAAAATTGCAATGACTACTCAATTGGAGTGGAACTAGAGGGGCTGGAGGGCGGCCGTTTTGAAGCGGAGCAGTACCAGTGCCTGCTATTGTTGACGCAGGCCATCCGCGCCCGTTACGCCGTGCGCTATGTTGCGGGTCACGAGCACATTGCGCCGGCCCGCAAAGCAGATCCAGGCCCAGGTTTTGATTGGATCGCGTTGCAGCAGTCTCCGGTTTTTGACGGAATGCAATTTCCGGACCAGACGATATCGAACTGACCAAAAAAAAGATTGCTGCTGCATCCGTATCGGCTCCATTGGTAGCGATCAGCCTGAGCCTGAAAATACGTGAAAACACTACCGGTAGTGGCTTGCATGCTACCCTGACCCCATATATAGTGTGGGCCTTGCGAGATTGGATTTCGTTGGCAACTGACGAACCGGGGCATCGGCAGTGTATGTCCAGCCCTCAGATCGCCGTCCGAATCGCCCTGTGAAATTGGAAAATAACAAAGGAACCGCGTTTTATGTTCGCTGCATCCCCTGCACCCGTTAGCCACAGCAGCCCCTCCCAGTCTTTTGCGCCGGCCCTAGAAGCTGCTGCTGCAGTTGCTGCGGGTTCTTTGGCGCATTACCAGATCATTCGCCGCAATGGCGCAGTGGTACCGTTTGAGCCCAACAAGATCGCTGTGGCGCTGATGAAGGCCTTTCTTGCGGTTCATGGAACCCAGGGCGCAGCGTCCGCCAGCGTCCGCGAGACGGTCGAGGCATTGACCCACCAAGTCACCCGTGCACTGATGCGTTCGCGCCCCAGCGGCGGCACCTTCCATATTGAAGATGTGCAAGACCACGTCGAGTTGGGCCTGATGCGTGGCAGCCACCATGAGATTGCCCGCGCCTATGTGCTTTATCGGGAGCAACGGGCGCAGGAACGCGCGCGTCAAACCGTGTCTGTGGCCCCAGAACACCCGGTCTTGCACGTTTTGGACGGCGGACAACGCAAGGCCCTTGACATGGACGAGTTGAGCGCCCGCATTCGCACCGCTTGTCAGGGTTTGGGTGCCGGTGTGCAGGCCGAGCCGATCCTCGCTGAAACCATGCGCAATTTGTACGATGGTGTGCCGATGGAAGAGGTGCTCAAAGCGTCCATTCTCGCGGCGCGCACCCTGATAGAGAAAGATCCCTCATACACCTACGCCACCGCGCGCTTGTTGTTTCACACCATTTCGCGCGAAGTGCTGGGCCGCGACGTGGCCAAGGCCGATATGCAGGAAGCCTATGTCGACTATTTCCCCGGCTTTATCAAAAAAGGCGTGCAGCATGAATTGCTGGACGAAAAGATGCTGCAGTTTGATTTGCCGCGTTTGGCGGCGGCGCTGAAGGGTGAGCGCGATTTGCAGTTCGACTACCTCGGCCTGCAAACGCTGTATGACCGCTACTTTTTGCACGCCAACAAACAGCGTATCGAGTTACCCCAGGCTTTCTTTATGCGCGTGGCCATGGGTCTGTCGCTCAACGAGATTGACCGCGAAGCCCGGGCGATCGAGTTCTATGAGGTTATGTCCTCGTTTGACTTCATGTCTTCCACGCCCACACTGTTCAACAGCGGCACCTTGCGCTCGCAGCTTTCGTCGTGCTACCTGACCACGGTGCCGGATGATCTGGACGGGATTTACGAGTCCATCAAGGAAAACGCTTTGCTGTCCAAGTTCGCCGGCGGACTGGGCAACGACTGGACCCGTGTGCGCGCCCTGGGCTCGCGCATCAAAGGTACCAACGGAGAATCGCAAGGGGTTGTTCCCTTCCTCAAAGTGGTCAATGACACGGCCGTGGCAGTCAACCAAGGCGGCAAGCGCAAGGGCGCGGTCTGCACTTACCTGGAAACATGGCACCTCGACATCGAGGAGTTTCTGGAGTTGCGCAAAAACACCGGGGATGACCGCCGCCGCACCCACGACATGAACACCGCTAACTGGATTCCCGATCTGTTCATGCGCCGGGTGATGGAAAAAGGCAGCTGGACCCTGTTTTCCCCATCCAATGTGCCCGATTTGCACGATAAGTTTGGTCTGGATTTTGAAACAGCCTATGTGGCTTACGAGGCCCAAGCGGCCCGTGGCGAGATCAAGCCCTCGCGCACCGTCGAGGCCTCCGATTTGTGGCGCAAGATGCTCACGATGTTGTTTGAAACCGGTCACCCCTGGATCACCTTCAAAGACGCGTGCAATGTGCGCTCGCCGCAGCAGCACGCCGGCGTGGTCCATTCTTCCAATCTGTGTACCGAAATCACGCTGAACACCTCCGACACCGAGACCGCCGTGTGCAACCTGGGTTCAGTGAACTTGGTGCGCCATCTGAAAGATGGCCCCCATGGCAAAGAACTGGACCACGACAAGCTCAAGCGCACCATCAAGGTCGCCATGCGCATGTTGGATAACGTGATTGACATCAATTACTACGCCGTGAAAAAAGCGCGCGACTCCAATTTGCGCCACCGCCCTGTGGGCCTGGGCATCATGGCCTTCCAGGACAGCCTGTATGAGATGCGCGTGCCCTACGCCAGCGACGCTGCCGTGCAGTTCGCTGACACATCAATGGAAGCGGTCTGCTATTACGCTTATTGGGCCTCGACCGAGCTGGCGCGAGAGCGCGGCCGCTACTCCAGCTACCGCGGCTCCTTGTGGGACCAAGGTGTATTGCCTTTGGACACCCTGGAGATGCTCAAAACCGCACGCGGCGGCTATGTGGAGGTTGATCGCAGTCAGGTGCTGGACTGGGAGGCACTGCGCGCCAAGATTGCCATGGATGGCATGCGTAACTCCAACTGCGTGGCGATTGCGCCCACTGCCACCATTTCTAACATCATCGGTGTGGATGCGTCGATTGAGCCCTGTTTTGGCAACTTGTCGGTCAAGTCCAATTTGTCGGGCGAATTCACGGTGATCAACAGTTACTTGGTGCGCGATCTCAAGCAACTCGGCCTGTGGGACGATGTGATGGTGATGGATTTGAAGCACTTTGACGGCTCACTCAGCGCCATTGACCGGATCCCGCAGGAAATCAAACAGCTGTATGCCACCGCTTTTGAAGTCGAGACCCAGTGGTTGGTTGAAGCGGCCGCGCGGCGGCAGAAGTGGATTGACCAGGCGCAGTCGCTGAATATCTATATGGCCGGCGCTTCGGGCAAGAAGCTCGATGAGACCTACAAGCTGGCGTGGTTGCGCGGCCTCAAGACCACCTACTACTTGCGCACCCAATCGGCTACCCATGTTGAAAAATCCACGGTCACTGCGGGACGACTCAACGCAGTCTCGAGTGGTGCTGGCGGCGTGAGCGCAGCTAAGCCTGCAAGCCAACATGCTCCCGATCTGCTGCAGGCTGCGGCGCTGGCAGCGCAATCGCAAATGGCTTTGTCATCCAACGCCGCAACCGATGTCCGTTTTTGTGGTGTGGACGACCCGACATGCGAGGCTTGCCAGTAAGTGCTGACCATGCGCGACACATGCCCGACGATTAGTAACTAAGGACGATATAAACCATATGCTCACCTGGGAACAAGACACTCCGACCTCGGCCGCGCCGCCGCCGTTTCCTGCTCAATTGGATCGCGAGGAGAGCGAAGCTACTTCGGTGCCCACGGCCCCTCGGCGGGTGCGCGCCTCTGACAAGCGCATCATCAACGGCCAAACGGATGTGAATCAACTGGTGCCCTTTAAATACAAATGGGCCTGGGAAAAATACCTGGCTACGTGCGCCAACCATTGGATGCCGCAAGAGGTCAATATGACCCGCGATATCGCCTTGTGGAAAGACCCCAACGGACTAACCGAGGACGAGCGGCGGATCATCAAGCGCAACCTGGGCTTTTTTGTCACGGCGGATTCACTGGCGGCCAACAACATTGTGCTGGGTACCTACCGCCATATCACCGCCCCTGAGTGCCGGCAGTTTTTACTTCGCCAGGCTTTCGAGGAAGCGATTCATACCCACGCCTACCAGTACATCGTTGAATCGCTGGGTCTGGATGAGGCCGAAATTTTTAACGCGTACAACGAGGTGAAATCCATCCGGGACAAAGACGAGTTTCTGATTCCCTTTATATCGGCCATCATGGATCCGCATTTCCATACCGGCACCCACGAGACAGACCAGACCTTACTGAAATCGCTCATCGTTTTTGCCTGTCTGATGGAGGGACTGTTCTTCTACGTTGGCTTTACCCAGATTCTCGCCCTGGGGCGTCAGAACAAGATGACCGGTGCCGCCGAGCAGTACCAGTACATTTTGCGCGACGAGTCCATGCACTGCAATTTTGGTATCGATCTCATAAACCAACTCAAGTTGGAAAACCCTGGTTTGTGGACGCCGGCCTTCAAGGCTGAGATCCGCGATCTATTTGAACAAGCCGTCGAACTCGAATACCGCTACGCCGAAGACACCATGCCCCGCGGTGTATTGGGCATGAACGCTTCCATGTTCAAAGGCTATCTGCGCTACATCGCTAATCGGCGCGCGACCCAGATCGGGCTGGAGCCTCTTTACCCGCACGAAGAGAATCCATTCCCTTGGATGAGCGAGATGATCGACCTCAAGAAAGAGCGCAACTTCTTCGAGACCCGCGTCATCGAATACCAATCAGGCGGTGCCCTGTCCTGGGATTGACCCCTTCTTCATGTTTTTTCCTTTTTGCCGCACCCCGCTGCGCCGTTGGCGTAGAGGGTGCGGTGACCCCGAGTTCATGGTGTTGGGACATGCTGCCCAGCGCCATGGATCACCTCCTGCGTGTTCCTGCCAGGAAGTGCCCTTTGTTATTTGACCAAGGAGATAGAGATGGCAACTGCGAAAAAGGCTGCACCAGCGAAGAAAGCTGCAGCAGCACCCAAGGCCGCACCGGCCAAAAAGGCTGCTCCAGCCAAGAAAGCTGCTCCAGCTAAGAAAGCTGCTCCAGCTAAGAAAGCTGCTCCAGCTAAGAAAGCTGCTCCAGCTAAGAAAGCTGCTCCAGCCAAGAAAGCTGCTCCAGCCAAGAAAGCTGCTCCAGCCAAGAAAGCTGCTCCAGCCAAGAAAGCTGCTCCGGTCGCCCAGACCACGCTGCATCCGCGTGCTGCATGGCCTTTTCCGAGCGGCAAGAAACCCTGAAGCTTTGCGTGAAGGGAAAAAAACCCGGCATCCGTGCCGGGTTTTTTTATGGGTAAAACGCCGTGAGCCGGTAGCCCGATAAGCCGGGCGCAATGGCCAGCGTGCTGCGCAAATAGAGGGTGAGCTCTTGGGCGCTATGGGCGTCCATCTGTTCGCCTTGAACGGCCAGGTCGCCGGGCAGCAGCACCCGCCGGACTAGGGGTCGCTCAGCGGCATCCGTAATGGTCAACTCAATTGCCGGGTAGGCAATAGGCCACGGAGCCGTATTGCGCAGGGTCAGGCTCAGCCGGTACAAGTCTTCGCCCAGGGGGTCATACGCCGACGCTTCAATCTGGAGAAATTCCGGGGCTTGCGGGGGCTTGAGCACGCACGCTACTGCCTCGCACAAGGAACTCAGGACTGGTTTAAGGGCGGGCACGCGCGCCGCCAAGCTATTTTTTTCCTGCGCCACCCATTGCCCCAGAAGCAGCAGTGCCAAGAGTAGTACCGCACCCAGCCATAGGCGTCCGATCCAGCGCGGCTGGGCATCTGCCGCGTCAGGCGTGGTGTCAGAAAAAAGCGTTGCAGGCGGGGCAGCTGGTGTCTCGGGCTCAGCTGGCGCGTCATCTGGCGGCGGGGACTCCGCCCGCAATGGGACCACGGTATCCGCCTCGGGCGGGGGTCCCGCGCGTTGGCTCACGGCGTGCACGCTGGCGTCGAACACCTGCTCACACTGACCGCATCGGACCCAGCCTTCGGATGCCCGCAGTTGCTGGGGCGTAGCGCGAAACTGCGTCGCGCATTGGGGACACTGCGTGATGATGCTCATCGTGTGGCGGACATCAGTATCCAGCCTTCGCGGCTGTCGAGCACTTCCAAGTCGCAGTAGGGGGCATAGGCTTGCGTCAGCTCTTCGCACTGCCGCTCCAAGATGCCCGCTAGCAGCAAGCGTCCGCCGGGGGCAATATGGTTGCACAGCAAGGGCGCCAGCACTTTCAAGGGTGTCGCCAGAATATTAGCCACCACCAGGGTGTACCGGTCCACTGCCAGTTCCGGTGTCCCGCTGGTGATGTGCACGTTGTTCGCCACTGCGTTGGCTTGGCTTGCAAGCACCGCTGCCGGGTCGATGTCCACAGCCATTACGGTGCCCGCGCCGCACAAGGCCGCGCCGATGGCCAGAATGCCGGAACCACAACCGTAGTCCAGCACACTGGGCTGTCCAGGGTGTTGGGCGATCCAGCGCAGGCACATGCCGGTGGTGGGGTGGGTTCCGGTGCCAAAAGCCAGGCCGGGATCGAGCCGCAAAAC
>Ga0214921_10005994_pt1 | contig 16879 bp, 13 predicted proteins | sample LL1505_MetaG_FD_177992 | JGI IMG/M metagenome (GOLD analysis project Ga0214921, IMG submission 177992) | Freshwater microbial communities from Lake Lanier, Atlanta, Georgia, United States - LL-1505 | ecosystem: Environmental > Aquatic > Freshwater > Lake | place: USA: Georgia | collected...
TCTAAAGGGAAGGCGCGCAAATTTATGAATGGTGAAATAAAAAGCAAACAGAAATTCTTGCTGACTCGGAGAATGTTTTTTCTGCGTCAATCGCAAACAAATTTTTGTGCAAATATCAGGATTTCAATTTTTAAATTGCGTAAATTTTAAACCTCAATGTTACCCAGAAGAATCATCCAAATTTTTAGTAACATTGAGGTCTATACCAAAAAGTCGGTTCTAAAATTTAACTTTTTAGCAAGTGGGTTTTGGGTTTGGTGGATTTTGGTGCGATGTTTTTTTGGTGGTGGCTCCCCTGACTAACGGTTTGCGGTTTTAGGTTTAGGTTTGAGTTTGTTTTGGTGCCTGATTTTAAGTTGATGACTTGTCGTCAGGGTTTATTTGGCTTGGTGAATCAAATAGGTTGGGAATAATTTTGATGTGAAAAAATAATGCAACCAAACTAGGGTCGATATGTGTTCAAAAAATTCTACCCTAGGTTTAATCAAAGTATTTTTTGGAGAGGTGTATTCATAAAAAAACCGGTTCACAAAATTAATTGTGAACCGGTTTTTTTAAACTCTAAATTAACAGCAAAGCTACTGAATTTGGGCTCTAATCGCCTTAGTTGCATCAACCATTAACTGAAGCGCTTGCTTGGTTTCTGGCCAATCGCGAGTTTTCAAACCACAATCTGGATTTACCCAAATTTGCTCTGGTTTTAAAACGTCCAATGCTTTGCGCAAAAGTTTTTCCATTTCTTCTTGTCTAGGAACGCGTGGGCTGTGGATATCGTAAACGCCTGGTCCAATTTCATTTGGATATTTGAAGTTTACAAAAGCATTCAACAATTCCATTTGTGAACGCGAAGTTTCAATTGAAATCACGTCGGCATCCATGTCAGAAATGGCGGCAATGATGTCATTGAACTCAGAATAGCACATGTGAGTGTGAATTTGAGTTTTATCTTCAACGCCAGAAGCAGTGATTCTAAAGGCTTCAACTGCCCATTTCAAATAATTTGCCCAATTTGCTTTACGAATTGGAAGACCTTCGCGAAGAGCAGCTTCATCAATTTGTACGATTTTAATTCCAGCTTTTTCCAGATCATTAACCTCATCACGAATTGCAAAAGCAATTTGCAAAGCAGTGTCTTTTCTAGGCTGATCGTCGCGCACGAAAGACCATTGCAAAATGGTGATCGGGCCGGTCAACATGCCTTTCATGATTTTTTTAGTCTGAGATTGAGCATATTTCGCCCATTCAACAGTCATTGCTTTTGGACGCGAAACGTCACCAAAAATTACCGGAGGTTTTACGCAGCGTGAGCCATAGCTTTGAACCCAGCCATTTTTAGTGAAGAAAAACCCTTTCAACTGTTCGCCGAAATATTCTACCATGTCGTTTCTTTCAAACTCGCCATGAACTAAAACGTCAAGACCGATTTCTTCTTGGAAACGAATTGTGCGAGTAGTTTCTTCCTGAACAAATTTTTCATATTCAGTTGCTGAAATATTGCCAGCTTTGAAGTCAGCGCGATATTTTCTAACTTCTTTAGTTTGTGGAAACGAGCCAATTGTTGTGGTTGGAAGCAAAGGCAAATCAATAAAATCAGTTTGAATTTTTTTACGCGCCGCGAAATTGCTTTTGCGATTCATCAAAGATTCATCAATTGCAGAAACTCTTTGTTTAACTGCATTATCATGAATTCTTTTTGAAGATTTACGATTTTCAATTGCGGCTTTATTAGCGTCCAAAGCGGCTTTAACTTCAGATTCTTGACCATCAGCAGCTTTTGCAATAACAGCCAATTCGTCAAGTTTTTGGGTCGCAAAAGTTAGCCAAGATTTCAATTCAGCATCAAGCGCAGTTTCAGAATTTAAATCAACTGGCGTGTGAATTAAAGAGCATGAAGGAGCAACAATCACGCGGTCTTTGCTTAGTTTTTCTACAGCTTTTTTAGCGATTAAAACGGAATTTTCTAAATTATTAATCCAAATATTTCTGCCATCAATTAAACCAAGAGATAAAGTTTGATCTGCTTTTACAAGATTTAAAACTTCAGCAAATTGGTCGCCCGCGCGAACCAAATCAACGTGAACTGACGCAGTTCCAAGTTCAAAAGCAAGTTCAGCATTATCGTTCAAGCTGTCAAAATAAGTTGCCAAGTGAAGTTTGATTGAACCAGCAGCTTGCTTGATTTGAGTAAAAGCTTTTTTGTAAGCTTCGAGCGCGCCTTTTGGTAAATCAGTAACTAAAAATGGCTCATCAATTTGCACATCTTTAACCCCGATTTCTTGTAATTTTTTGAAAAGTTCAACGTAAGCAACAAGTAAATCATCAAGCAAATCTAGTTTGTCGGAGCCGTCAATTGTTTTACCTAAAAGCAAGAAAGACAAAGGTCCGACAACTACGGGACGAGTTTCAATTCCAAGGGCTTTAGCTTCTTGATATTCATCAAAAATTTTGCTCGAAGAAATTTTAAATTGCTGATCTTTTTTGAATTCAGCAACGATGTAGTGATAATTGGTGTCGAACCATTTAGTCATTTCCATTGCGATAACGTCGATTCCATCGCGTTGCGCCCCGCGAGACATTGCGAAATATAGATCTAAATCGATATTGCCGCCGTTAAATTTAAAACGATCAGGAACTGCGCCAAATAAGGCGATGCTGTCAAGAATTTGATCGTAAAATGAGAAATCATTTGAGGGAATAAAAGCAATTCCGGCAGCTTTTTGAGTTTGCCAGTTTTTTGCTCTGATTTCAGCCGCAGATTTTTGCAAATCAGCAAGTGAAGAAGTTTTTTTCCAATAGCTTTCGACAGCTTTTTTAAGCTCGCGATTAGCACCAATTCTTGGGAAACCCAAGCTTGCAGTTTTTAACATGTTTTTAGTTTTTGAGATTGCGCAAGGCTTTGCAGACAATAAAACGGCGGGCTCGCCTAGGGTTTTTTAAGAGATAAGAATTTTAAATCTATGGGTAAAGACAGATTTGCTCAATTAATTGGTGGTTTTAAGAAGATTCCTGCAAAATATTTTTTAGAAATTTCAAAATCAAGTCGTGATTTGCGAACTTGTGTTTTTGGCGGTCGAAACTTAAGTTTGAAAAAAAATTTCTAAAAATAAAATCTTAATCATGACAACACACAATACTGATTTGATAATAATCGGCGCAGGTCCGGCTGGATTATTTTCTGTTTTTGAAGCGGGAATGTTAAAAATAAAATCGCATGTTATTGACACTCTCGAAGTAATCGGCGGTCAATGTTCGGCGCTTTATCCTGAAAAACCAATTTATGATATTCCAGCGCATCCGCAAGTTTTGGCGAGTGAATTAATTGAATTGCTCGAAGCACAAGCCGCGCCCTTTAAACCAGTTTATCATTTGAATCAGCGCGTTGAAAAAATTGTCAAAAATGATGACGGAACTTTTGCAATTGAAACTTCAAAAAATACTAAAATTAACTGCAAAGCGATTATTATCGCCGCGGGTTGTGGAGCTTTTGGCCCTAATCGTCCGCCTTTGGATGGAATTGAAGAATATGAAGGAAAATCAATTTTTTATTCCGTGCGTTCAAAAGCAGAATTTGCTGGAAAAAATGTGGTAATTGCCGGCGGCGGCGATTCTGCGGTTGATTGGGCTTTAAGCCTTGGCGAAATTGCTAAAAAAGTTTACGTAATTCATCGCCGCGATAAATTCAGATGCGCGCCAGAAAGCGCCGATAAAATGAAGAAAATGGCAGCGGAAGGAAAAATCGAATTAGTAATTCCTTTTCAACTCGATGGTCTTGAAGGCAAAGACGGCAAGCTTTCGGCAGTTTTAGTAAAAGATTTTGACGGCAATGTTAAAAAACTCGAAGCCGATTATTTATTACCATTTTTCGGTTTAGCAATGGAACTCGGCCCAATCGCCGATTGGGGTTTAAACCTTCACAAAAACCACATCGAAATTATTGATGCTTCAACCATGCAAACTTCCGAAAAAGGAATTTACGCAATTGGCGACATCGCAACTTATAAAAATAAATTAAAATTAATTTTGACGGGCTTCGCCGAAGCCGCCGCCACGTGCCACGACATTCGCAAAATCGTTCATCCCGATGAAATTTTTCATTTTGAATACTCAACGAGCAAGGGCATTTCTTAAACCTAATTTTCTAAATCTATGCTAAAAAAACTAAGAATTAAAAATTTTAAAAGCTGGAAAGATACTGGTGAAATTGACCTAGCTCCGATAACCATGTTTTTTGGTGGCAACAGCTCGGGGAAGACATCTCTTTTGCAGTTTATTTTGATGCTAAAACAAACTGCCGAAGCTGAAGATTATTCGAGTCAAATTCTTAAGTTTAATGGCATTGTTAACTTAGGAAATTTTAAAGATGTTGTGTTTGGACATGATAAAAAAAATGCAATTGAGTTTAATATTTTAAGAGATGCTGAATTTGTCGGTAAAAGATTTTTCCCCTCTGAAATACGTGGCTTTAGAGCGATTATAGCCGAAGAAAGCTCAAAAATTAAGATCGAAGATTTTCAAATAACCGATCCGATATATTCAAGAAAAGATTCTAAAAAAAAGGGAGGTGATCCTTTTATTTTTGATCACTCACAACGCTTACAAGACATTACGGAGCGTCTTAAAAACCACAAAAATAGCAAAGAGAATGATGCTATAATGAAAGAGGATTTTGTAGTAAGAAAAATTTGGAGAAACGCAGTTTTATATCCATTCGTTTCCAGAATAGAATATATAGGTCCTCTAAGGCAGCAACCTCTGCGCCATTACCAATGGAACAACAATTATCCAACCGAAATGGGAGCGGCTGGAGAATTTGCAATTCAAGCAATTATTGCCTCTAATTTGCAGAATGGCGATTTACAGAATGAAGTTGCCAAAGCGTTAAAAAAAATGGGACTCATCGATAGTTTTAAAGTTAAATCATTGTCAAAAGATAGCGACGAACATTATAAGGTTTTGGTAAAAAAAACCAAGGGTTCAACCGAAGTTTTACTTCCCGATGTAGGTTCTGACGTTTCTCAAATTTTGCCAATTTTAACTGCGCTTTATAACTCAAAACCCGGAGCTATTATTCTTTTAGAGCATCCCGAAATTCACCTTCATCCAAAAGCTCAAATTGAATTAGCCGATATCATTGTGGACGCGGTAAAAAGAAGAAAGATTCAAGTAATAATTGAGAGCCATAGCGAGCATTTTTTGACTAGAATTCAAACCAGATTTGCTGATGGAGAAATCTCAAAAAATTCTACCAAACTTTATTTTTGCAAAAATGAAAAAGGGTTTTCAGAGTTAGAAGAATTAAAATTAAGCGACTCGGGCGATATTGAAAATTGGCCTGAGAATTTCTTTGGTAATCAATTGGAGGAATCGGCAAATCGCATTTTATCTTATCTGGAGAGAAAAAAATTGAAAAAGAAGAGTTCTTAAAATGTCAAAAAAAATCACCAAAAAACTAGGCTACGTTATAGACACGAACGTGCTTTGCGTTTCAAGCGGAAAGGCCAATCACATCGAAGACGAGTGTATAAAAAATGCAGTAAAATTTTTATTAGAAGTTCAGCAAAATAAAAGCGTTGTTTATCTAGATGAAGCTGGAGAAATTCTTTCTGAGTATAAAAATAAAAACACACCTTTGGGTAAAAATGGCAAAACTGGTGATAACTTTTTACTCTATCTAATACAAAATTTTGGCAACAAAAATTTGGTTAATTGCCAAATCAAAATGCGCAAAAATCAAGACGGCGATTATTTAGATTTTCCTGCTGATGCAAACTTAAGAAAGTTTCATAAAAAAGATCAAAAGTTTGTGGCAACTGCGCGGGCTAGTAAAAAAGATCCGCAAATTGTAAATGCCGCAGATCGCAAAAGCTGGGAAAATCACGAATTGCATTTGCAAAAATACGTAAAACTTAAATTTCTCTGTAAACCATGTTCTCCAAACTAGAATTTCTAATCGCGCTTCGTTACCTCAAATCAAAACGCAAAGAGGGTTTTATTTCGGTGATCGCTATTTTCTCATTTGTCGGAATTATGATTGGCGTTGCCACTTTGATTGTTGTGATGTCGGTGATGAATGGGTTTCGCTATGAATTGGTGAATCGCATTTTGGGCATTAATTCGCATTTAACAATTTATAGCCGCGCGCATCAAATTGGTGGATATGAAAAAATTATTTCGGAAATTCAAAAAATTCCTGGTGTAAAATATGTAAATCCTATTGCTGAAAGTCAGGCGATGTTATCGGTTGCGGGCAAGAATTTGGGCGGGTTGGTGAAAGGTGTGAAACTTGATGATTTGAAAAATAAAAAATTAATTTCGCAAAATATTACTGCTGGAAAAATTGAAAATTTAGAAAATAAAAATTCAGTAATTGTTGGTTCCGCCGTTGCCCAAAACATGAATTTAAAAATTGGAGATCCGATAAAAATTATTTCTGCTGAAACTTCCGAAACCATTATTGGCTCGATTCCGCGGATTAAAACTTATGAAGTTGGCGGCGTTTTTGACAGCGGAATGTATGAATATGATTCAACAACAGTTTTTATGAATTTTGACATGGCGCAAATTCATTTTCGTTTTCCTGCAACTGCTTCAGGAATTGAAATTTTTGCTGAAGATCCAACGCGAATCGAAGAAATAAAAATGCAGCTTTACGATATTTTATCTGGTTATGAAGGGCTTTACGCAACGGATTGGCAACAGGCTAATGCAGGATTTATCGATGCTCTAAAAGTTGAAAGCACGGTTATGTTTTTAATTCTGGCGCTGATTATTTTGGTGGCGGCGTTCAACATAATTTCGAGCATGATTATGTTGGTGAATGATAAAAATAAAAACATCGCACTTTTGCGAACTTTGGGAATGAGCAAAGGTGGAATTATGAGAATTTTTCTGATTTGCGGATCATCAATTGGCGTGGTTGGAACTTTCTTGGGGTTTGTCATTGGCGTGCTTTTTTCCGCCAATATCAACAATATTAAACTGTGGTTGGAATCGGCAACTGAAACAACTTTGTTTAATCCGACAATTTATTTTCTCTCAACTTTGCCCTCAAAAATATTTGTTTCAGATATTGTGGTGATTGTTGGAATGGCGTTGGTTTTATCATTTTTAGCAACGCTTTATCCTGCTTACAAAGCGAGCAAATCTAATCCAGCGGAAATTCTTCGTTACGAATAGTTGGTGAGTCCGAGTGAGTCCCGTCGTGAAGACGGGGTGACAATGAAGAGATCTTGCCGCAAATGTCACCCCGTCTTCACGACGACGGGATCCATGTGATTTAGAATGTAAGTACAATAGATCCAGTAGTAGCGCGGCTTTCCAGCGCTTGATGGGCTTTGGCGACGTCTTTAAAATTAAAAGTAGTAATTTGCGGTTTTAAAATTCCTTGTTCCATGGCGGCAAAAACTTCAGCTGCTGATAAAACCAATTCTATGCGATTAGCCTTGTAAAGTGCCAAAGTTGGGCGAGTTAAATAAAGCGAATTGGTGACTAAATAATTTAAATCAAGTTTGTCGGTATTTCCCGAAGCTTCGCCGAAACTTACACACATTCCCATTGGCCACAAACATTCCAAGGATTTTTCTAAAGTGTCTTTTCCGACTCCGTCATAAACCAATCCAACACCTTCGTGATTGGTGATTTTAGCAACTTCTTCAACTAAATTTTGGGTTTTATAATTTATCACGTGATTGCAGCCGCTAATTTTTGCTGCCGAAATTTTTTTATCATCGCCAACAGTCCCGATTATTTCTAAACCCAGATAACGCGCCCATTGGCAAAGCAAATGTCCAACGCCGCCAGCCGCAGCATGAACTAAAATTCTTCTAGCTCTTTTGGCAATGTAAACGCGGTGTAATAAAGCATGCGCCATCAAGCCTTTATATAAAGTGGCTGCAACTTGACTGTCGCTCATACTTGCCGGTGGAATAACTAAATGATGAGTGCTAATTGCGCGCTTTTCAGCGTAAGCGCCAATGCCGCCAGTGGCGTAAGCAACGCGATCGCCAACTTTAAAATCGGTAACATCCGAGGCAACTGATTCAATTATTCCACAAGCTTCCATGCCTAGAATCGCAGGCATTTGACTGATTTTATATTGATCGCGGCGAAAGGAAATATCGAAAAAATTCACCCCAATTGCAGTATGTTTAACTACAACTTCACCTTTTCTTAGCTTTGGATTATCAACATTTTCCAATTTTAAATTACCGGCATCGCCAGTTTTACGAAGAAGAATTGCTTGCATTTTTTGGATGTTTAGGAGTTTATGAAAAAAATTTATTCCAATTAAAACTTACGCTAAATGCAACACCAAAATCTTTTCGTTTTCGATATTGAAACAATTCCCGATTTAAAAGCGGCAAAAAATTTGCTTGATTTGCCAAATGCTTCCAAAGATGAATTGCGCCAAGGTTTGACCAAATATCACCTCGATTTAACCGACCAAAAAAACGCTTTTTTGCGCCAGCCATTTCACGAAATAATTACGATTAGTTTTTTGGAAGCAGAAATTATCCGCGATTTTAGTGGTACCGAATTTTATCGAATTATCGACATTCGCTCCGGCGGCGATTTAATTGCTAATGAAGCCGATTTGGTAAAAGGTTTTTTTGCTCATTTAAAAAAGAATTTCTCGCGTTTGGTTAGTTTTAACGGCAAGCATTTCGATCTTCCGGTTTTAAAATATGCTGCAATGAAACATGAAGTTGAAGCTGGTTGGCTTTATAAAAGTGGTGATAAATGGAATAATTATAATCAGCGCTACAGCTTGGATTGGCATTGTGATTTGGCAGAAGCATTTTCAGATTTCGGCGCTTCGGCGAAAGTTAAAATGAATGAACTTTGCGCCGCTTTTGGATTGCCCGGAAAAATTGGCGTTGATGGTTCGATGGTGATGGATTTTTACGATCAAGGGCGCTTGCAGGAAATTCGCGACTATTGCGAAACTGATGTGTTAAATACTTTTTTGCTTTATCTGGTTTATCAGCATCATAATGGCTCGATGACGAAAGATTCTTTTGTGAAATGTAAAAAAGGTTTGGAAGAATTTTTGGAAGAAAAGTCGAAGCACAAGCCGCATTTTGGGGAATTTTTGCGGGAGTTGAGGAAGTAATTTGCGTGAACCTCGAACTTGTTTTTAGGATCCATCGCGCGAAAGCCGAAAATAGCCGTTTAGGCTATTTTCTCCATCGTCCAAATCATAATCGCCTTTTGCACATGCAAGCGATTTTCTGCTTCATCAAAAACTACTGATTGTTTTGAATCAATCACGCCAGCCGTTACTTCAAACCCGCGATAAGCCGGCAAACAATGGGTGAAAATCGCAGTTTTTTTCGCTAGCTTCATTAAATTGGCATTAACTTGAAAAGGTTCGAGTAAATTTAGTTTCTTTTGTTTAAAAGCATCATTTTTTTCCGCTTCATCGCCCATCGAAAACCAAGTGTCGGAGATCAAAACATCGGCATCTTTCGCAGCTTTTTTGGCATCCGAAAAATGGGAAATTTTGGCACCGTTTTTAACTGCTTTTTTGATTTCAGAATTGCAAAAATCAAATTCTTTTGGCGTGGCAATTGCTAATTCAAATTCAAAAGCTTTTGCAGCATGAATGTAGGAATTAAGCACGTTATTAGCGTCACCAAACCAAGCTAATTTTTTGCCTTTAATTTTGCCCAAATGCTCTTCAATTGTTAAAATGCTCGCCATGATTTGGCAAGGATGTGAAAAATCGGAAAGGGCATTAATTACTGGAACTGAAGAATATTTTGCCAATTCTTCAATTGTCTTGTGCGAGTTAGAGCGGATCATGATTGCGTCAACAAAACGCGATAAAACTTTTGCGGTGTCTTGAGCAGATTCACCTTTTCCCAGCTGCATATCATTTTTATTCATCACCACAGCGTGACCGCCAAGTTGGTTAATTCCAACCTCAAAAGAAACGCGGGTGCGAGTTGAGGTTTTTTCAAAAATCATCGCTAAGTTTTTGCGCGGCAATAATTTTACTTGTTTCGCGATGTTTTCTTTTTTTAATTTTTTGCTTAAAGCTAGAATTTTTTGTAGCTCTTTTGCGGGGATCTGATCGAGATCAATAAAGTGCTTAACCATTTGAGAATCAAAAAATGTTTTGAAATTTGTTTGAAATTTTTAGGGAAGCCCGCGAAGGTAGAAATCAACTTCCATTTGTCAAGATTTGAAAAATACATTAATGTCTAAAAAAATTTGTCCTTTATCTCTTCGGGATAGGGAAAAGCGACACGAGTCGCCCCCCGCTTTACCGGGATTGCCATCCCGCATGTCTATGAGACATACGGAAAAAATTTTTATTGTTAGCGGCGGCACGGGTGGTCATATAATTCCTGCTCGTTGTTTGGCTGAATATTTGGCAGCGCAAAAACAGGAAGTGGTTTTTTTGGGCGATAGAAAGATCGCCAGCTATATCAAGCCCGCAGATGTTTTTAAGTCAGAATTTGTTTGCTCTTCGCAATTGCCTAAATCAAAGATTGCGCTGATTAAAGCGGCGCTAAAAATTGGTTATGGAATATGGCAATCATTGTATTTTTTCTTGCGCGATAAGCCGAAATATGTGGTGGCTTTTGGTGGCTATTCAACCTTTCCGGTGTTGATTGCAGCGATTCTAACCAAAACTGATATTATTCTTCACGAGCAAAATGCCCATTTAGGAAAAGTGAATCGCATTTTTGCTAAATATGCCAAAAAAATTGCCCTTTCTTTTGTTGAAACTTCGGGAATTACCGAAAATGATTTGAAGAAAACTATTTTTGTTGGAAATCCGGTGCGTCAGGAAATTCTAGATTTAAGTCAAATTCCATACAGCTTGCCAGTTCAAGAGCCTGAAGAAATTAAGCCGGATAATAAAATGGGTTATGATGTGCTTTTGGCTTCCGATTTTTATCAGAAAGAAAAGGAAAAAGCGCAAAATTTATTTAACATTTTAGTTATTGGTGGCTCTGGCGGTGCGAAAATTTTCAGCGAAATTTTGCCTAAAGCTTTTTTTAATTTGAGCGAAAATATAAAATCGCAACTTCAGATAACGCAGCAATGTCGCGCCGAATTGATGACGGCAACTTTTGAACAATATAAATCTTTCAATATCAATATTGTGATCGATTCTTTTTTTGTTAATATGCCGGAGTTGATAAAGTCTTCGCACCTTGTAATTGCGCGCTCTGGTTCTTCTTCGATTTTTGAATTTTGTGCGGCAAAAAAGCCGATGATTTTAGTTCCATTTGCGCTTTCGGCAGATAATCATCAGGAAAAAAATGCCCGTTATCTTGAGAAAAACGGTGCGGCGATTGTGGTAAATGAAAGCGAATTTACGATTAATAAAATAAACGAACTCTTAAAAAATCTGATTGATAGTCACGCAACCCTAAAGAAGATGTCGGATAATGCTGCTTCTTTGGCGGTTCTTGATGCAACTAAAAATCTTGCTTTGCTAGTAGAATGAAAACAGAAGAAAACCAACAAATTGCTGAAAATTCTTTGGGTCAAATTTTGCGTGAGAAGCGTCAATTTTTGAAAATGGAGATCATTGAAATAAGCACTTATTTGAAAATTAAATCGCGTGATATTGAAGCGATTGAAAATGACGATTTGAAGCATGTAACCAAGCATTTATATGTGCCGGGACTTATTCGCTCTTATGCTAAATTTTTGAAAATCGATTCAAAACTTATTGAAGAAAAAATAAAAGTTTTACCGATCGCTTCCAATACTGAAAATAAAAAACACCAACTTTTAAATATTGGTGAAAGCGACCAATTGTCGCCTGATAAAGACAGTGTTTTTAATTTTTTATTGATCTCAATTTTGTTATTTTTAGCACTACTATCATTATATAATTCTTTTCAAAATAATGACGCTTTGATTACTAACCAAAAATTGATTCATGAACTGGAGAATATTGATTCCTAGATGACTGAAATGGAACATGAAAACATTAGCATTGAACTTGAAAAACCGAAAAGCCTTAAGGAAAAGATTTTAGAATCTGAGGCTTTTAAGATTGGTGCGTCAGTGTTTTTAGGTTTGATTTTATTGCTGATTATTCTGCCATTTTTTTTCGATAATTCTGCTTTAAAATTCCAGATTGTTCAAAAAGTTAGCCAAATTTCAGGCGCTAATTTTGTGATTAACGGTAATATTAGAATTGCGCTGTTGCCGGTTCCATCAATTACAGCAAATGACGTTTTATTGCAAAATTATAAACCAAAAATTTTTGCTGAAGAAATCGAAAATAAATCACAAAAAATTTATAACCTTTATGCTAAATCGGTTAAGATAAAATTACCGATTTTTCAATTTTCTAGCGATACAGTTATTGATGAAATAATCTTTACTGATCCAGTTTTGGAAAGTTATGGTGAAAGCGATATTATTGTGGAGCGCAAGGATGCATTTACTGAAGTAATTGCTCAATTTTCTAAAGATACTGGCAATAAAGAAGAGAAAAAATTGGGTTCAGGAATTAGCGCTAAAATGTTTGCAGTTTCTGATTTAAAGGCGGCAGATCTAAAAATTGAAAATATTCCCGACCTTGTGATTAAAAATGGTCAGACGATTTTTTATGATCACATCGGAAGAAAAAGAGAAGTACAAAAAATTAATTCTGAAATTGAAATCAGCAGAAAAAAGATTTTGGCTCAAGGTGATTTTAGCAGCGAATCAATAGTCAGTAATTTTAAATTTGTTGCCAAGTTCAATTCTTCTTCAAGTAGTCCAGATTCCTTGCTGGAAATCACTTCTCCAGTTATGGAAATGCGCATTAAAGGAAATTTTTCTTCTGAAAATAAAGGCTTTTTAGAAAGTGATTTTAAAGGTAAATTGGAAGCAGAAATTTTGGAATTAAAATCATTTTATAGAAGTTATATCAGTGGAAATAGTGTTGTTTATAATAAGTTAAAATATAGCTCCAAGCCCATTAAAATAAGCGCTGATATTAAAAATAAAGATAAGGAAATTTCGGTTGATAATGTAGTAATTAATTCTGCTTTGGTTAATGGAAAAGGTGATCTAGAAGTAAATTTTGTCGATAAAATTCCGCTGATTGATATTAGTTTAGTTTTAGAAAATCTTGATCTCGATAATATTTGGTCCGGCGATCCAGTATCAGTTGCCGCAACTGTGAAACAGTCAAATACTATAGGAAATATTATTGATGAATCAGTTGAAACTTTGGCTAAAGCCACTCCGCAACCCGAGTTAAAAGATGAAGCTAGCGTAAAAAAAGAAGTAATCGATAAGACAAAAATAATTGACGGTTCTAAAAAAATTGAACCGATCAATTTTGATTTCACTAATAAAATCAATGATTTCGAACTCAATGCTGAAATCAAAATTAACAATGTAAAATATTTTGAAGGCGAGATCAAGGATGTTGATCTTTACGCCACAGTTTCCAAGGAAGGAGAAATCCTGATTTTACCGATGATTTTTAGAGTTCCGGGTGAAGGATTATTTCGTGTTAATGGTGCTTTAGATAATACTGGAGCGGTTCCTAAATTTGTTGGAAAATTTGACGTAAATGGCAAAAGTCTAAAAGAAATTTTTAATTGGCTGAGGGTCGAATCGCAAAATTTAAAATTCGATAATCTTAAGGAATATAGCCTTTATTCCGACATTTTGCTTTCGCCAAATGAAGTTACGCTGAATAATTTTTATCTCAATTTGGGCAATGGTAATAGCGAATTTTTAGGTGAGATAAAAATCGATAATAGTGATAAGATTTCCAATATTACCAGCCGCTTTCAAACCAATGAATTCAGTATTGACGACTATTTCCTGACTTCGGGACAAAATATTTATTTATCACCGGGATTGCTGATAAAAAAACTTTTATGGCTCAATAATATTTCTTCAAATAACGCTCTTAATTTGCGCTTCGATAAATTGTCTTACAAAGGCGAGCAGTTTTTTGACCAATCGTTAAAATTGCGTTTCGGCCGTGGATATGTTGAAGTTGCTGATCTAAATTTGAAGTCAGATAAAACTAAGATGAATGCCAGTCTGGCGATTGATATTAGTGATAAAATTCCGAAATTTGATATGAATATTGCGGCAAATAATTTTCATTATGAGACTTTGCAAAAAAAGAGTTCGCCAGCGGATAAAAATTCTAGCAAAACACCGAATAAAAATTTCTTCGATCAATTCTACGCCTTGCCATCGCTTGAAGGATTTAGTGGTAAGGTAAGATTGAGTTTTGATAAATTAAATCTAGATAATTTGGAGATTGAAAATTTTAAATTGGTCGGAAAATTAAAAGATGGCGATCTGAATGATTCAGAATTTTCCTGCGATCTATATGAAGGAAAAGTGACCTACAAAGGTTTGTTGGGAATTAAAACAAACAAAACCATTAATGGTAATTTGCAGTTTAATAATGCTTCTCTGCGACCACTTTTATCTAATACTATTGGCATAAATAATGTTTCCGGTGTCGCTAATATTTCTGCAAGTATCACCGCTTTAGCTGGCAAAAAAGAAGATTTTACTAAAGAATTAACCACCGAAATAAAATTTAATGCTAATTCTCCGACGGTTGAGGGATATGGCTTGAGCGAGTTAGTTAAAAAAATGTTCGATCCCGAAAATAATCGCGCCAGTTTAAATGATCCGGAAAAGATTTTAATAAATCCAAATAGTTCAACCACTTTTAAACAAGCCAATGGCACGATTCAGGTTGCTAATGGCAAAGCAGGAAAATTGCGTATCAACGTTACAGCGCCAGCGGTTAATGGAATTATTTCGGGATCAGTAAATTTAGTAACTAACAGCGCTGATGTTTTATTTAATGCTATTTTCCTGACTGGAACTCGCCAAAAACAAAGTCCAATCAATATCGCAACTAATCTTAAAGGAAATATTAGCGCACTTTCACAAAGCACAAACATGGATCAGGCAAGACAATATCTCGGTCTTTCTGGTGCTGCGCCAAAGCAGAAGCCAAAAGAAGATTTATCGCGAATTTTACCGCCGCAAGAAAATGGAGCGCTCATCGAAAATGCTCCCTTTCAAATAGATTCGGCCACAACTTCAACCCTAAATCAATAATGCCAAGTTCAACTGCCAATATTTTACAGAAAAAAAATCGCGAAAAAATTATTTGCTTAACGGCCTATACTTTTCCAATAGCAAAAATAATTGACGAATATTGCGACATAATTTTGGTTGGCGATTCGCTGGGAATGACAATTTACGGCTTTAAAGACACGCTGGACGTGACTTTAGATATGATGATAAATCATGGAAAAGCAGTAATGAAAGCGGTAAAAAAATCTTTTGTAGTTGTCGATTTACCTTTTGGAACTTACGAAAATTCAAAAGAACAGGCTTTGGAATCGGCAAAAAAAGTAATTGCCGAAACTGGTTGCAACGCCATTAAAATCGAGACTTCGCGCGAATTAGTTCCAACAGTAAAATTTTTGGTTCAAAATAATATTAATGTAATGGCGCATGTTGGTTTAATGCCACAACATGTGCGTGAAATTGGTGGCTATCGTTATCAAGGGCGTGACGAAAAGTCAGCGCGCGAAATTCTGGAAACTTCGATATTAGTTGAAGAGGCGGGAGCTTTTTGCGTGGTAATTGAAGCGGTGCCAGAAAAGTTAGCGAGTGAAATTTCGGCAGTCCTAAAAATCCCAACAATTGGCATCGGAGCTTCAGCGGAGTGCGACGGACAGGTTTTAGTAATTGATGATTTACTGGGAATTAATCAAGAATTTAAGCCGAGATTTGTTAAGCATTACGCAAATATTGCTTTGCAAATTGCCAATGCGGCGCAGCAATTTTCTCAAGATGTTAAAAATAAACAATTTCCCGCATCGGAAAATTTACTTTAGTTAAGTCAGCAATTTTTGTTAAAAAACCGCTTAAATCCTGCTTTCGCAAGGTTTGAAGTTGACAGTTAGTTTTCGATTCATATTTTGCCGCCTCCGAATTTTTCGCTGAAATTTTCCACATCCAGTTTCTTTTCCAAAAAAATTAAAAATTACAAATGACTGACTTCAGAAACGTTGCCATTATTGCTCACGTTGACCATGGCAAAACTACATTAATCGATGCGATGTTGCATCAAAGTGGAACTTTCCGCGCCAACCAACAAGTTGAAAACCGCGTTATGGATTCCAACGATCTTGAAAAAGAACGCGGAATTACAATTCTGGCAAAATGCACTTCAATCATGTGGAAAGACCACAAAATCAATGTTATCGACACTCCCGGACACGCCGATTTTGGTGGCGAAGTTGAGCGCGTTCTTTCAATGGCGGATAGCACTTTGCTTTTGGTTGATTCTGCCGAAGGTGTTATGCCGCAAACTAAATTTGTGCTTTCAAAAGCCTTGGCGCTTGGCTTGAAACCAATTGTTATCATTAATAAAATTGACCGTGGTGACGCGCGTCCTGATGAAGTTCTCAACGAAATTTTCGACCTTTTTGTTTCATTAAATGCCAATGAAGCGCAATTAGATTTTCCAGTTCTCTACGCCGTAGGCCGCGATGGCTGGTGCGTTCGCGATATGGATAAAGATGAACGCAAAGATTTGTCGCCACTTTTCGACCTAATTTTGGAACATGTTAATCCACCAAAATTTGATGTTAATGGTCCTTTCATGATGCTTGCAACTTTGCTTGATCGCAGCCCTTATTTTGGTCGCATGTTGACTGGTCGCATCTATTCAGGAAAAGCTAAAAATTTGATGAGTTTCAAAGCAATCAATCTTAAAGGCGAAGTTGTTGAACAAGGTCGTTTAACCAAGTTACACGTGTTTCGCGGTGTTGATAAAGTTCCTGTTGAAGAAGCTCAAGCAGGCGACATCGTTTCAATTGCTGGTTTAGAAAAAGCTTCAGTTTCTGACACTCTT
>Ga0214921_10005996_pt1 | contig 16874 bp, 1 predicted proteins | sample LL1505_MetaG_FD_177992 | JGI IMG/M metagenome (GOLD analysis project Ga0214921, IMG submission 177992) | Freshwater microbial communities from Lake Lanier, Atlanta, Georgia, United States - LL-1505 | ecosystem: Environmental > Aquatic > Freshwater > Lake | place: USA: Georgia | collected 2015-05-28
CAGCGTGCCGGCATTCAGATTCACCGTGGTGACGTCGGCCGTGCCGTTCAAGGCCGAGTTGGCAGTCACCGTCATCGTGCCGGCACCGAGGTTGCCCGTGACCGTGCCACCGCCAAGGGCGTAGGTAGCCGCGGTCAGCTTGCCTGAGCCGAACAGCGAGCCACTCGTGATCGTGAAACTGCCAACCGTGTCGTTATTCGCACCGAGACCCAGGCCACCGCCAGCAACGGTCACCGCGGTCGAGTCGGAGAAGACGTTCGAGGCACCGAGGGCGAGCACGCCATTGTTGATCGCGGTCGCACCGGTGTAGCTATTCGCGCCGGAAAGCGTGAAGGTGCCGCTGCCAGCCTTGGTCAGGCCGCCGGCCCCAGACATCGTGCCGGAGTAGGTCGTGCTCGTGTTGGCATTACCAGTCGTCAGCGTGTTCGAACCAAGCGCGACGCTGAACCCGCCGTTGAGCGAGCCGACCGACTCGTTGCCGCCCAGGCTGACGCCGCCGCCCGAAGAACCGGTCAGGGCAACCGAACTAGTCGTGAAGCGGCCAGCGGAGCCGAGCGTCAGCGTGCCGGCATTCAGATTCACCGTGGTGACGTCGGCCGTGCCGTTCAAAGCCGAGTTGGCCGTCACCGTCATCGTGCCAGCACCCAAGTTGCCGGCAACCGTGCCGCCGCCAAGGGCGTAGGTCGCAGCGGTCAGCTTGCCCGTGCCGAACAGCGAGCCACTCGTGATCGTGAAGCTGCTAACCGTGTTGTTGAAGGTGGCCATGTTCAAGCCACCGCCAGCCACCGTTACCGCAGTCGAGCCAGACAGAACGTTCGAGGCACCCAGCGCCAAAACGCCGCCGTTCACCGTGGTCGTACCGCCGTAGCTATTCGCTCCGGAGAGGGTGAAGGTGCCGATGCCAGCCTTGGTCAGACCGCCAGCCCCACTGAGGATGCCCGTGTAGGTCGTGTCCGTGTTGGCATTGCCAGTCGTCAGCGTGTTCGAGCCGAGCGCGACGTTAAAGAGACCCGCCAGCGAGCCGACCGACTCGTTGCCGCCGAGGGTGAGTGCGGCCCCAGAAGAGCCGGTGAGGGCAACCGAGCTAGTCGCGAAGCGGCCAGCGGAGCCAAGCGTCAGCGTGCCGGCATTCAGATTCACCGTGGTGACGTCGGCCGTGCCGTTCAAGGCCGAGTTGGCAGTCACCGTCATCGTGCCGGCACCGAGGTTGCCCGTGACCGTGCCGCCGCCAAGGGCGTAGGTCGCCGCGGTCAGCTTGCCTGAGCCGAACAGCGAGCCACTCGTGATCGTGAAACTGCCAACCGTGTCGGTGTTGCCGTTGAGGTTGAAGCCACCACCGATCATGGAGAGGTCGGTCAAGTCGGAGAGGACGTTGCTCGCGCCGAGGGATAGCACGCCGGCATTGACGGTTGTGGCACCCGTGTACGTGCTGGAACCCGAGAGCGTGAGCGTGCCGACGCCCCCCTTCGTGAGTCCACCGGTGCCCGTGGCGATGACGCTCGAGATCGTCATATCGCCCGACGTGCCGCCAATGCGGAGAGACAAGCCGGATCCCGTGATCGTGCCGGTATTGAGCGTGAGGAGGCCGGCATCGGAGAAGATGAAGACGCGACCACTGCCGGCGAGGGTGATCTGGCCAGCATAAGTGTTGGTGCCGCTGACGTTCCGCAGCGCACCGTCTAGGTTGACGCCTGAACCGCTCAGCGTAAGGGCCTCGCCGGTGACCGTGATGCCTCCCTGCAGCTGAAGGGCGGCGCCGGCGCTCACGATCGTGCCGGCGGCCGTGCCGCCGAGTGCGCTGTTGTTTTGGATGTTGAGCACGCCACTGGTGATGCTGGTCGAACCCGTGTAGCCGTTCGCGCCGGAGAGGGTGAAGGTGCCGGTACCAGCCTTGGTCAGACCGCCCAAGCCAGACATCGTGCCAGAGTAGGTCGTGTTCGTGTTGTCGTTGCCGGTCGTCAACGTTGCTGAGCCAAGCTCGACATTGAAGCCACCGTTGAGCGAGCCGACCGACTCGTTGCCGCCCAGGCTGACGCCGCCGCCCGAGGAGCCGGTGAGGGAGACCACGCTGCTCGTGAAGCGACTGGCGGAGCCGAGCGTCAGCGTGCCGGCATTAAGATTGACGGTGCTGACATCAGCCGTGCCGTTAAGAGCAGAGTTGGCGGTGACGGTCATCGTGCCGGCACCGAGGTTGCCCGTGACCGTGCCGCCGCCAAGGGCATAGGTCCCCGCGGTCAGCTTACCCGTGCCGAACAGCGAGCCACTCGTGATCGTGAAGCTGCCAACCGTGTTGTTGAAGGTGGCCATGTTCAAGCCACCGCCAGACACCGCCACCGCAGTCGAGCCGGACAGAACGTTCGAGGCACCCAGCGCCAAGACACCGCCATTCACAGTAGTCGCACCGCCGTACGTGTTGATGCCAGAAAGCGTGAAGGTGCCAGTACCAGCCTTCGTCAGACCGCCGGCCCCAGACATCGTGCCGGAGTAGGTCGTGCTCGTGTTGGCATTGCCAGTCGTCAGCGTGTTCGAACCAAGCGCGACGCTGAACCCGCCGTTGAGCGAGCCGACCGACTCGTTGCCGCCCAGGCTGACGCCGCCGCCCGAAGAACCGGTCAGGGCAACCGAACTACTCGTGAAGCGACTGGCAGAGCCAAGCGTCAGCGTGCCGGCATTCAGATTCACCGTGGTGACGTCGGCCGTGCCGTTCAAAGCCGAGTTGGCCGTCACGGTCATCGTGCCAGCACCCAAGTTGCCGGCAACCGTGCCGCCGCCAAGGGCGTAGGTCGCAGCGGTCAGCTTGCCCGTGCCGAACAGCGAGCCACTCGTGATCGTGAAGCTGCTAACCGTGTCGTTATTCGCACCGAGACCCAGGCCGCCGCCGGCCACCGTCACCGTAGTTGAATCGGACAGAATGCTCGACGCGCCGAGCGAGAGAACGCCAGCGTTGACCGTTGTCGAACCGGTGTAACTGCTCGTGCCTGTCAGCACCCAGGTGCCCGAGCCGTTCTTGACGAGCGACGTGGCACCGGTGCCGTTGTTGGTGATCTGGGCAGCAAGCGTGTTGTTGTCGGTATTCGAACCGGTGAGCGTGATCGTACGGGCGGTGTTGGTGCCCACCAGGGCGATGGCAGCCGTGTTACTGAGGGTGAGGGCCCCGGAGCCTGAGGCGTCGAGCGAACCGCCGCTCGTGCCGATTGTGAAGCCGCGGTTGCTGCTGACAGCCGTGCCGGTGTATTGCAGCGTGCCGGCGTCGATCACGAGGTTGGCAGCGGCGTTCGTCGATTGGCCGATGCCGCTGGCCGTGCCGCCGTTGACAAGAACGCCGGTGCTGAGGATGCCGCCGCTGATCGTTGTGGTGCCGGTGTAAGTGCTTGCGGCGGTGAGCGTCTGCGTGCCGGCACCAGTCTTCGTCAGATTGAGGAGGCCAGCAGAGCCGTTCGCCAGCGTGCCGCCAAAGCTGGACTCACCGGAGCCAACTTTCACCGTGAGCGTGGCAGTCGTGGCGTTGCCGTCGTCAACAGTGCCGGAGCCGGAGAGCCCCGCGATCGTCGGCGAGTTGCCGTTGAGCCGGAGGGTCGCCCCGGAGGCCACACTGACGGCGTTGGTTCCGGAAGTGTTGATCGCGCCGGCATTGGAAAGCTGCACAACGCCGCCGTTCAGATTCAGGCCACCGGTGAAGGTGTTGTTGCCACCAAAGATCAGCGTGCCCGTCGAGGTCTTGTTGACCGCGTAGCTGCCGCTGACCACGCCATTGAGAGTGACGGCACCCACGACTGCGTTGCCGCCGCCCACCTGCAGCGTCAGGTCGCCGGTCAGCGTCGGATAATTGCCGTTGACGGTGATGGCAGTGGTCGTCGAATCGTCCTCGTTGAATCGCATCAAGCCGGCGCTAGCGAATGTCGCGCTCGTCGTGCTCAACGTCAGGGTTCCCTGCCGATTCGACAACCCAGCGCCGCTCTCGAAGACGACGGTGTTTGTCAGCGTGTTGGTGGCATTGATGTCGATATCAAGCGTGGCACCGTTTTTGACCGTAATGCTCGAGCCATTGATGTTTCCGAGTTGGTTTTGCACGAAGAGCCGACCGCTATTGACCGTAATGGCGCCGATGGCGTTGTTGCCCGCAGCACGATTCAGGATCAGGTCATTCCCGCCCGTCGAGAATCCGCCACCGCCGGTGATGGTCCCACTCAGATAGATCGGGACACCGATATCGAAGGTCGCGCCACCGGAATTCAGCGTGATCGCACGACCGATGTTGACGACACTCCCTCCGGTCGTCTGCAGCGTCGCCCCGTTGGCGAATGTGAGCGATCCGCTCGCGGCACCGAAGGCGTTGTTGTTCGAGATCGAGGTGACACCACCGCTTAGTGTGGTACTTCCGGTGTAGGTGCTCGAAGCGGAGACCGTCAGCGTACCGGAGCCCTCCTTGATCAGGCCGCCCGTGCCCAGAGCGAGCGTGGAGGAGATCGTCGTGTTGCCTGCGCCGCCGACAGTGAAAGCGCCGCCACCCGAACCCGTGACGTTGCCGGTGCCGATCGTGAGCGTCTGACCAGCCGTGGTCACAAGCAACTGTCCGCCGCCGGCGCCAACCGTGAATCCGCGGGTGTACGTCGCCGAGTTGCCAGAGTACGAGAGCGTGCCCTCGTTTGCCGCGTCACCAAGCACGACGGCACTGCTGGCGTTGCCGAGGTTACTGGCACCAGAAGCCACAACGATACCTGACGCGCTCAGCGTACCAGAGGAGATTGTCGTAGCGCCGGTGTAGGTGTTGGCCCCAGAGAGCGTCGTCGTCGTGGCGGCTCCCGTCTTCGTAAGACCGCCGCCCCCCGCGAGGATCGCCGACGCAGTGCCGTCGCCACTCACCGCGTAGCTCGTGGCCGTCAGCGTGCCAGTGGTGCCGATGATGCTGCCACCCCCCGTCAACGTCACGGCCCCGACCGTGTCGTTGAACGTCTTGATATCGAGCGTGCCGCCGCTGACGGTGACACCGCCACTCCCCAGAGCGTTTGCCGCGCCGTAGGCCAGCGTGCCCGCCGAAACGGTGGTCGTGCCCGTGAAGGTGTTCGAGTTGGTCAGCACCCAAGTACCGGAGCCGTCCTTGACGAGCGAGGTGGCGCCCGTGCCATTGTTGCCGATGAGTGCCGCAAGCGTGTTGTTGCCGGTGTTCGTGCCGGTGAGCGTGAGGGTGCGGGCAGCGTTGGTGCCCGTGAACGCAATGGCGGCGGTGTTGCTAAGGGTGAGGACCCCGGAGCCGGAGGCGTCGAGCGTGGCACCGCTGGTGCCCGTCGTGAAACCGCGGTCGCTGCTGGCCGCCGAACCGGTGTACTGCAGCGTGCCGCCGTTGATCACGAGATTGGCCGCAGCGTTTGACGATTGCCCGATGCTGCTGGCCGAGCCGCCGTTGGCCAGCACGCTCGTGCTCAGGATGCCGCCGTTCACGGTTGTGGCACCGGTGTAGGTGCTGGAACCAGAGGAGAGCACCATCGTGCCAGAACCCGACTTGATGATGCCGCCAAAATTGTCGCCAAGCACCCCGGTGAGAATGGGTCCGCTCACCAGCAGGTCGACCCCGCTGGCCGTCGTACCCTTGGCGACGTCATAGGTGAGGTTGTTGGCGTTGTTACTCAGCCGCAGGTACATCCCGGTGCTGATCGTTGACGTCGTGCTGCTGGCAAATGTCTGCAACGTCGGATTCAAACTGTTGCCGTAGAACCAGTCGAATGTGGCCCCATTGGACCCGCTAATGGTGCCGCCGGTCATGGTCACAGTGCTTGCCGCCAGACCGCCGTTATTCCCACTCGCACCCGTGAACAAGAGCGTGCCGCCGTCGATCGAGATCGTGTTCACCGACACGCCCGCACCGTAGCCGAGAGACCAGCCCTGATTGGCAACAACGGTTGCCCCGGCATTGATATCGAGATTGCCTCGGATAAGGCCCGTCGCCCCCGAACCGGTCCCAGTCAGGGCGAGCACGCCGCTGTTCACGACCGTACCGCCTGTATAGCTCTTCACGGCGTCGAAAGTGACAGTGCCGCTGTTGACCACTACGGCACCAGACCCGCTGATCGAGTTGGCAAAGGCACCGCCATACCCGTCGTTGCGATTGAACACGAGCGTTCCGGCCGAGCCGATCGAGACCGCCGAACCGCCCGCGACGCCGCCAGACGAGCCACCCGTGCCGATCTGCAGCGAGCCGCTCGTGACGGTCGTGGCGCCCGTGTAGGTGTTTCCAACGGCGAGGGTGAGAGTGCCAGTGCCGTCCTTCGTTAGCCCGCCCGTTCCGGTACCGATGATGCTGCTGATCGTCGTGTCGCCAGCGCCACCGACCGTCAGGCCGAAGCCCGAACCGGTGATCGTGCCGGTGTTGAGCGTGAGCAGGCCGGCATCGGAGTTGATCCGACTGCTGGTGCCGAGCGTGACCGCACCGGCATAGGTGTTGGTGCCGCTGATGTTTCGCAGGGCACCGTTGTTGTTCACACCTGAACCACTCAGCGAAAGAGCCTCGCCCGTCACCGTGATGCCGTTTTGAAGTTGCAGAGCCCCACCACTCGATACGGTCGACCCGCCGCTGGTGCCGCCGAGCGCAAGAGCGTTTTGGATGTTGACCGCTCCAGCGGAGATCGTCGTGACGCCGGTGTAGGCATTGCTGCCCGAGAGCGTCAGCGTGCCAGCGCCGTCCTTTGTGAGCGAACCGGCCCCGGTGCCGATGATGCTGCTGATCGTCGTGTCGCCCGCGCCACCGACCGTCAGGCCGAAGCCCGAACCAGTGATCGTGCCGGTATTGAGCGTGAGCAGGCCGGCATCGGAATTGATTCGGCTGCTGGTGCCGAGCGTGACCGCACCGGCATAGGTGTTGGTGCCACTGATGTTTCGCAGGGCACCGTCGTTGCTCACACCAGAGCCACTCAGCGTAAGAGCCTCACCCGTCACTGTGATGTTGTTTTGGAGTTGCAGGGCCGCCCCGCTCGACACGGTTGTTCCGCCAGCCGTGCCACCGAGTGCGAGGGCGTTTTGAAGGTTGATCGCACCTTGGCTCACTGTTGTGGCACCGGTGTAGTTGCCAGTGCCCGTGAGGGTGAGAATGCCGGTACCGGTCTTCGTGAGGGCGATCGTACCGGAGCCGTTGATGATCGCGCCCGCGTAGGTCGAGTTGGTTGCGGCAGAGGACGTGAGCGTGATGGTGCCCGCGGAACCCGACGTGATTACGCCGCCGGAAGAGCCGCTCAGGGCCCCGATCGTGAACGACCGTCCGGCGAGGTCGACGGTGCCGCCATTCACGGCAAGCGATCCAGTGACGCTGCCGAGAGCATTGGTGCTTGTCAGCAAAAGCCGGCCGGCTGAAATCGTCGTGCCACCGCTGTAGGTATTGGAGCCGGAGAGCGTGGTCGTGCCAGAGCCGATGAAGCTCAGCAGACCGGTACCTGAGATGGTGTTGTCGAGCGTGTAGGCGTTGTTGCGGTTGACCGAGAGCGTGGCGTTGTTGACGACCGCGCCCGTGCCAAGGTCACCGGTTGTGCTGCCGTTGCCGATGGTGATCGAGCCGGCAGAAATCGTGGTGATTCCTGAATAAGTGTTGGCGGCCGTGAAAACCAGGTCGTTCACGCCGGTCTTTGTAAGGGTGTTCGCTCCGGAGATCGTGCCGCCCACAAGGATGTCGCCGGCGAAAGCGTCGAATGTGCCGCTCGTGCCCAGGATCAGGTTGAGGTTAATTGTCTGAAGGTTCGTCGAGCTATTCGAGACGACCCCTCGCAGCGTGATGTCATTGCCGGAAATGGTGAACGCGCTGGCACCGCTCGCGAACGTCATGCTCGTGGCGGTCAGGCTGGCAAGATCGTTGGTGTTGGTCGTTCGCGTCGAGCCGGCGAAAATGTATGCGTTGGTTGAAGAAGCGGTCGGTACCGCATTCCCGCTCCAGTTTGACGTCCCCCTGTTCGTGTCGCTCCAATTACTTGCATTCGAAGCACCAGTCCACGTGTAGGTCGCCGCCTGCGTGTTGCCTCCGGCAACCGCTACCACCATCGCCAGCACTGCCGCGATCCACGTGCCTGCCAAACGGCGCACCCCGCCCGTGATCTGCGGGCCAACATGTCTAGAAGGGCCACCCACGGCGCGCGCTGTCCCCTGGAGCACGTGGCTCTTGGAGAGAAAACTGCGGGTGAGGCAAATCATGGCCACAAGGCTTCCGCTCTCGGCGATCCGATTGGGATGCTCATAGAAAACCCGATTAGAACAGAAACTCGGCTAACGTAGGTTAATCCGGCCCTGCGAGCTTGCAACAAAATTGCACTCTCAAAGGCCTTATTCGCTGCAAACAGCCGATTTGTTCGGCCCGAAGTCGGCTGTCACCCGTCGCGAGGCCGTTCTGCCGCCCCTCGCCCCCCCCCCTTTCAAGAGGGTACGTTTGACTGGGCCGTTGTTCGGCTGCTGGGCTAGGATGCCGGTAGTTGCCCGCCACTCCGCCGCCACCTGCACGACCTTCCGGCATGAACGCTTTCGCTTGGACGATCGGCGTTGGGGCATTCCTTCTCTTCCAAGTGCAGCCGTTGCTGGCTCGCTTCATCCTGCCTTCGTTCGGCGGGGGTGCAGCTGTCTGGACCGCCTGCCTTCTCTTCTTCCAGACGCTTCTGTTGGTGGGATACGCCTACGCCCATGCCAGCAGTCGCTGGCTCGGCCCCCGCGGTCAGGTCGCTCTGCATCTCACGCTCGTTGGCCTGTCGATCCCCTTCCTACCCGTCGCTCCAGGAACGGCGTGGCAGCCGACGGCCACTGGCGACCCGACCTGGCGGATCTTCCAGCTGCTCACCGCCACCATTGGCCTGCCGTATCTGGCGCTGGCAGCCACGGCACCGCTTGTGCAGGGCTGGTTTGGCCGCGTGCATCCCACGCAGGCTCCCTACCGGCTCTACGCCCTCTCAAACGCCGGAGCGCTGGCGGCGCTGGTGAGCTATCCATTCCTGTTTGAGCCGCTCCTGTCACGGCACACCATCGCCACCATCTGGGCCGGAGGGTTTGCGCTCTACGCGGTGCTCGTGACGGCGTGTGCCGTGACGCTCTGGCGCTGGCAGTCTTCTTCCTCCGCCATCGCTGACGTCACCTCCGCGGCAGGCAACGCGAATGGTCAGCGATCCACCGGCGTCGAGGATGGTCCGCCTCCAACCATCGGCACTATGGCTCTGTGGCTTGCACTCTCCGCCTGCAGCTCGGCCCTGCTCATGAGCCTGACCAATAAACTCTGCCAGGATCTGGCGGCGATTCCCTTTCTCTGGGTGCTGCCCCTCGCTCTCTATCTGCTGACGTTCATCCTCTGCTTCGAACGACAGGCGTGGTATCGCCGTGGCATCTTCACACTCCTGCTGGCAGCCGTGGCAGCTCTCTTGTGCTGGCAGTCTGCCCGCGGCGACCGCCCGCTCCACGAACTCATCGGCATCTACTGCAGCGGCCTGTTCGTGGCGTGCATGGTCTGCCACGGCGAACTCTACCGGCTGCGACCCGCAGCCGATCGGCAGACCACCTTCTTTCTCATGATCGCAGCGGGCGGGGTGATCGGTGGCTTGTTCGTGGCGGTGGCCGCACCGCTGCTGTTCACAACGTATGCAGAACTCGCCTACTCGCTCTGCCTGCTGGGCGGGCTCCTCGCGGTCATTCATCATCATGACCGCACCACGCTCTCGGTCGCCGACCGCCCCAGGCCGGTCTGGCCGGCGATCGGCGTCGGCACTGCAGCCTTAGTGGCGGGATTCTTCTTGCCAGCGTGGTGGGAAAGCGACGGCATCCTGGCACGGTCACGCACTTTCTATGGCGCGCTGCGCGTCGAAGACGTCTGCCCCAATGACCCGGGGTTACACGGCCATCGGCTGATGCACGGCGTCACGAACCATGGTGCCCAGTTCGTCGATCCTCTCAAGGCCCGGATTCCGCTCACCTATTACAGCGAATCGAGCGGCGTGGGGATGGCGATCTCACATCTGCCAGTGGAAACCGGCCGCCGGATCGGCGTCGTCGGCCTCGGTGCCGGCACGCTCGCTGCCTACGGCCGGCCAGGCGACACGATGCGATTCTACGAGATCGATTCGGCGGTAGAGCTGATCGCCCGCCGCTGGTTCAGCTATCTGCAGGATTCCGCAGCCACGATCGAGGTGGCGATCGGTGACGGCCGGCTGCTACTCGATCACGAGGACAATCAGCACTTCGACCTGCTCGTGCTCGACGCCTTCTCAAGCGACGCGATCCCCATCCATCTGCTCACGCTTGAAGCGTTTGCCACCTACCTCCGGCACCTTCAGCCCCACGGCGTGATCGCGATCCATATTTCCAACCGTCACCTCGATCTCTGTCGGGTGACTGCCGGCACGGTCGAACACTTTCTCAAGCAGGGCACACAACTGTATCTGGGGTATGTGCCGCATCCGGTCGGCGGCGAGCAGCTGCCGCCGGGTATCAATGAATCGGTGTGGATTCTCCTCACGCGAGACCGCAGGTTTCTGGAGCAGCCCGCGATCTCGAGTCGCTGCCTGCGGCCGCCCGAGCGGTCACTGCAGCCCGTCATCTGGACCGACGACCATGCCAGCCTTTGGAGCGTGCTGCGGGACTAAGGCACCCGCGACACAAGCCGGACACGGCCCGAGCGTCCCGGCTTACCGTGGCTCAGGCCAGCGTCGCGGCCTTCCGACGGCGAACCCGCCAGAGGCCTGCGAGGGCGACACCGATGGAGGCGATCACGATCGTCGACGGCTCCGGCACGACGACGAGCGTGCCTGTCCCTTCCGTAAACTTCAGCGACTGGCCACTGGTATTCGCCTGGGTCCACCAGACCACCTGACTGTCGAAGACCGACCGGCTAAACGTCAGCCCGCTGTACGGAGAATCGAGCGACGTTGAGAGCATCACATCCGTGAGCGTGCCGAAATGTGATGCAAACCCTTCGAAGAGGCTGAAACTCGTCCCCAGGGCATAGCTGCCTGAGAGGGTCAGATCGAGGATGCCACCGTAGGACAATGACCCGCCCGCACTCGCAATCTGGTCGTAGTCGGTGCCGGCCGTGGTGCCGCTGATCAACAGACTCGTCCTCGAACCCGCCTCCAAGGTCAGAGAACCCACCTCAAACACTCCGAACGCGGCCTCGTCGCCCACAGCGAACTCGGCCCCATTCCGCACGGTCATCAGGCCTGCCACCGAACCAACGCCCCTCAGCGTGCCGGCTTCGATGACCGTGCCGCCTAGATAACCGTTTTGGCCATTCAGATAGAGCGTGCCGAGGCCGGCCTTCGTGAGGCTGTAGTCGGATGACGTGCCACTGATCGTGTTGTTGATGGTCAACGCCGCCCCAGCGGAAACATCCACAGTCACCGCGGAGCCGAGCGACAGATTCGAATTGATCGTATGCGAGCCGGCCACCGCATTGATCGCCGACGCACTGGTGCCGCTGCCCACCAGACCGATCGGATTACTGCCGCCGCTCTGCAGGATCGTGTAGGAGGCGTTGGCGTTGTTGAAGGTCATCGACTTCAGGCTGATGTTGGCGCCGCTGGTCCTGATCACCGCCGTACCGCTGGTGAGCGATGAGCCGAACGTCGCCGTGTCGGTGTTCGTGTAGCTCGCATCAAGGCCAGGGGAGCCCTGATTGGCACCCCAGTTGAGCCCAAACGAGTTCGCACCAGAGCCAGCGATCGTGCCCCAGTTGCCGCTGCCGTTCGTGCTCCAGGTCGCCTGGCCGCTGTAGACCTGACCGGTGACGGCCACGGTGACATTCGGGATCGACCCGAACTCAGCCGTCACCGCGGAGGTGTAGGTGCCGCTCAGGCTGCCCAGCGTAGAGGCCGTGCCAGCGATCGAGTAGGTCGCCGTCTGCGAGGCCGTGGCACCGTAGAACTGGGCGGAACCTGATGCGAGGCCGAGACTGAATCCGGAAGGGCCGCCGGTGAACGAGCCAAGCGCGCCGTTGGCGGTGGTGGCGTTGAGCCCGGTGCTGGTGACACCAACTGTCGGCCCCGAGATCGTTGCCCCCTGATGGACATATCCCAGGGCGAGGGTGGAGGTGCTGGTCGTGAAGACACGCTGATCAACGACTTGCAGCGATCCGCTGGCGGTGCTCGTCGTGGTGATGGCGCTCGAGTCAGTGTTGATCACCGACCAGGTCCGCGAGCCGGCCGTCGACCCGGCAGCGATCGAGCCCGACACCGAGGTGCTGGCCTGCGGGGCGAGCGAGTTCGTGCCCGAACTGAAGTTCGTCGCCGAGAGGACGCCGCCTGAGGAGAGCGAGATGGCCAAGCTCGAGCCACCTGTCACCGTCGAGTTACTGATCGTGCCGCTGACGCCCACGCTCGTACCGACCAGAGCCCTCGTCACACCGCCGGTCGTCATCGTGAAGGTCGTCGCCTGATCGGCCTTCCGCTGGGCGTCGATCTCATTGGCGTTCACCGTGCCGTAACGGAGCAGGTAGTTCGAATCGAGACCCGTCACAGTTCCGAACGTGCCGGCGAGCGAACTGCCCGAGATGAGCTTGTAGAGCCCGGCTGATGCGGCCATCCCCGTGAGATCGAGCGTGGCTGGACCGCCGGTCAGATTGATCGCACCAGTGCCCGAGAGCTGCGCGGTGGAGGTCTGCCGACTCGTCGGCGTCATGCTGATCGTGCCACCGGAGCCGCTGAAGAGCAGCCCACCAATGGAGTTCATGAACGTGCCCGTCGACAGCGTGCCGGGGCCGCCGTCCCCGCTCGCATACGTGCCGCCGATCGTCACGATCGAGTTCGACGGGATCGCGTTGTCGATGCCGAGGACGAGCGTGCCGCTCGAGTTGATGTAGGTCGGGCCGACGTAGCTGCTGGTGGCCGAGAGCGTCACAGTGCCATTCTGGACGGCGAGGTCGGAGTTGGCGCTCGCGCCCACGATCCGGCCCGTGACGTTGATCCCGCGCGAACCGCCCTGCAGCCTGAGGATCGTGCCGTTCTTCTGTAGCGTGCCTGAGAGCGTAAGGGCACCGCTGCCTGCATTACGAATCGTGTCGGCCCCGGTGCCGAGGGCAGCAATGTTCTTCGAGAGGGTTCCACCCGTGCCCGTGTATTCCAGGATGCCGGAAGACGTGCCTGCCGAGCCGAGGTTGACCGTGCTGCCGGTGCCGAGCGACTGGGCCGTGCTGCCGGCCGCAACAGTATCGATCTGCACGGTGCCCGCCTGCACGTTGGTGGCGCCGCTGTAGGTGTTGTTCCCGTCGAGTGCCACCGTGTCGGTGGTCGTCTTCGTCACGCCACCGGTTCCGCTCAAGATGACGTCGATCACGCCCGACGAACTGCCCGACAACTGTGTCGAGAGAATCGTGCCGTTGGTGAGCGTGCCGCCTTTCACCAGGAATATGTTGGTGACCGTGGAAAGCGTGTTGAGGTTGAGCGTGCCACCATTGATCGTGGCGGTACCGGTACCGAGGGCCGACGCATTCCCCGTGATCAGCGTGCCGTCGTTGATCGTCGTGCCACCGCTGTAGGTGTTGGTGCCGGTGAGCACCCAGGTGCCCGCGCCCGACTTCACCAGCGACGTTGCACCCGTGCCGTTGTTGCCAATCAACGCGGCAAGCGTGTTGTTGCCGGTGTTTGTGCCGGTGAGCGTGAGCGTGCGGGCGGTGTTCGCGCCGGCGAGCGTGACGGCCGAGGTGTTACTGTAGGTGATCGCGCCAGAACCCGACCCGTCGAGAGTTGCGCCACTTGTACCGGCCGTAAACTGACGGTTGGTCGTGCCGCTCGCTCCGATATATCGCAGCGAGCCGCCGTTGATCACGAGATTCGCCGCGGCATTCGTGGATTGGCCGATGCCACTGGCGGTGCCGCCGTTGACGAGCGTTGTCACGCTCAACACGCCATTGCTGATCGTTGTGACACCCGTGTAGGTGTTCGCAGCCGACAGCGTCACCGTGCCCGCTCCGTCCTTCGTCAGACCGCCGGTCGTCGTGCCGATGATGCTCGCGATCGTCGTGTTGCCAGCTCCACCCACCGTCAGGCCAAACGTCGCACCCGTGATCGTCCCAGTGTTCGAGATCGTCAGCAGCCCCGCATCCGAGTTGATCCGGCTGTTCGCTCCAAGCGTGATCAGACCGCCGTAGGTGTTGTTGCCGCTTACGTTTCGCAACGCACCGCCACTGGAAATGCCAGAACCGTTCAGCGTCAGGGCTTCAGCACCCACCGTGATCCCACCCTGGATCTCAAGCGCACCACCGCTCGAAACCGTCACGCCGCCAGCCGTCGTGCCAAGCGCCGTCGCATTCTGGATGTTCAGCACGCCGGTGCTCGCGATCGTCGTGGCGCCCGTGAACGTGTTGGCTCCCGTCAGCACTGTCGTTCCACCGCCAGCCTGGGCCACGCCGATCGAAGACCCACCAAGCACCGCCGAGATCGTGCCGCTGGTCGTCGCAAAGTTCGCATTACTCGTCAGCGTGCCGCTGCCAACGATGTTGCCACTGGTGAGCGTGACCGTGCCAACCGTGTCGCTGTACGAACCAAGATCAAGCGTGGCGCCGTTGGTCAGTGTGATGCCACCAGAGCTGATCGCATTCGAGACGCCGTAGGCCAGCGTGCCAGCAGACACCGACGTCAGTCCCGTGTAGGTATTCGCAGCCGACAGCGTCACCGTGCCGGAGCCGTCCTTCGTCAGACCGCCAGTCGTCGTGCCGATGATGCTCGCGATCGTCGTGTTGCCAGCACCGCCCACCGACAGGCCAAACGTCGCACCCGTGATCGTCCCAGTGTTCGAGATCGTCAGCAGCCCCGCATCCGAGTTGATCCGGCTGTTCGCTCCGAGCGTGATCAGGCCGCCGTAGGTGTTGTTCCCACTCACGTTCCGCAACGCACCGCCACTGGAAATGCCAGAACCGTTCAGCGTCAGCGATTCCGCACCCACCGTGATCCCACCCTGGATCTCAAGGGCACCACCGCTCGAAACCGTCACGCCAGCAGCCGTTGTGCCAAGCGCCGTCGCATTCTGAATGTTCAGCACGCCGGTGCTCGCAATCGTCGTGGCTCCCGTGAACGTGTTCGCTCCCGACAACACAGTCGTGCCGCCGCCAGCCTGGGCCACGCCGATCGAAGACCCACCAAGCACCGCCGAGATCGTGCCGCTGGTCGTCGCGAAGTTGGCATTACTCGTCAGCGTGCCGCTGCCAACGATGTTGCCGCTGGTCAGCGTGACCGTGCCAACCGTGTCGCTATAGGCACCGAGATTCAGCGTGGCGCCATTCGTCAGCGTGATGCCACCAGAACTAATCGCATTCGATACGCCGTAGGCCAGCGTGCCAGCGGACACCGACGTCAGGCCCGTGTAGGTGTTCGCGGCCGACAGCGTCAGCGTGCCGGCGCCTTCCTTCGTCAGGCCGCCCGTGCCGAGGGCGAGCGTGGAGGAGACCGTGGTGTTGCCAGCCCCGCCGACCGTGAAGGTGCCGCTGCTGCCCGTGACATTGCCGGTGCCGATCGTGAGCGTCTGGCCTGCTGTCGTTACGAGCACCTGTCCGCCGCCGGCCCCCAGGGCGAATCCGCGGGTGAATGTGGCCGAGTTGCCCGTGTAGGAGAGCGTGCCCTCGTTGGCTCCGTTGCCAAGCGTGACCGCCGAGGAGGCGTTGCCAAGACCGCTGGCACTCGAAGCCACGACAACGCTGCCGGTCGAGACCGTACCGGAGAGGATCGCGGTCGTGCCCGTGTAGGTGTTGTTGCCGGAGAGCGTCAGCGTGCCGGAGCCGTCCTTCGTGAGCGATCCGGTCCCGGTGCCGATAATGCTGCTGATCGTCGTGTCGCCAGCACCGCCCACTGACAGGCCGAAGCCGGAACCGGTGATGGTGCCGGTGCTCAGTGTGAGCAGGCCGGCGTCGGAATTGATCCGACTTGCCGAGCCCAGCGTGACCGTGCCAGCGTAGGTGTTGTTCCCGCTGATGTTTCGCAACGCTCCGTCGTTGTTCACACCCGAACCGGAGAGCGAAAGGGCCTCGCCCGACACAGTGATGCCGTTTTGCAACTGCAATGCACCGCCAGCAGCCACCGTCGTTCCAGCCGTTGTGCCGCCAAGGGCGAGCGAGTTTTGGATGTTCAACTCACCGGCCGTGACGGTTGTCGCGCCGGTGTAGGTATTGGCCGCCGTCAGCGTCAGCGTGCCGGCTCCGTCCTTCGTGAGCGATCCGGTCCCGGTGCCGATGATGCTGCTGATCGTCGTGTCGCCAACACCGCCCACCGAAAGGCCAAACCCAGATCCCGTGATCGTGCCAGTGCTCAGCGTGAGCAGGCCGGCGTCGGAATTGATCCGACTCGAGGAACCGAGCGTGACGACGCCGGCATAGGTGTTGGCGCCACTGATGTTTCGCAGGGCACCGTCATTGTTCACGCCCGAGCCACTTAGCGAGAGGGCCTCGCCTGCGACCGTGATGTTGTTTTGGAGTTGCAGGGCCGCACCGCTTGAAACGGTCGTCGATCCGGCCGTGCCACCAAGCGCGAGGGCGTTTTGAATGTTGATCGAGCCGGCAGAGATCGTCGTGGCGCCGGAATAGGTGTTGGCGGCCGAGAAGGTCAGGTCATTTGTCCCGGTCTTCGCGAGGGCATTTGTTCCGGAGATGGTGCCACCCACAAGGATGTCACCGGAGGCAGCGTTGAACGTGCCGCTCGTGCCGAGGATCAGGTTGAGGTTGATCGTCTGCAGGTTTGACGAGCTATTCGAGACGATGCCCTGAAGCGTGATGTCGTTGCCGCCGAGCGTGAACGCCGAAGCACCGGATGCGAACGTGATGCCGGTGGCAGTGATGCCGCTTCGGTCGTTGTTCGGATCGGTACGGGTGGAGCCCTGGAAGATATAGGCATTGGTACTGTTATCTGCTGGTGCCGCATCTCCCGTCCAATTCCCTTTCTTGCTCC
>Ga0214921_10005997_pt1 | contig 16872 bp, 26 predicted proteins | sample LL1505_MetaG_FD_177992 | JGI IMG/M metagenome (GOLD analysis project Ga0214921, IMG submission 177992) | Freshwater microbial communities from Lake Lanier, Atlanta, Georgia, United States - LL-1505 | ecosystem: Environmental > Aquatic > Freshwater > Lake | place: USA: Georgia | collected...
TCTGATGACTTTAGGATTGGTTAATCTAATTGACCGTCATTGATTGGTACGAATCAAAAGTTCGTGGAAAAGGAAAGAAACAAATAATGTTCCTAAGTCAATTGTTAAAACTTGTATTCTCAGAGTTTTATTTTCTTTGTTTAGAAAAACAAAGTGGTGGTGAATGTATGTAAAACCATACGGCCTATACAAAATTAGTCAGAAGAAATTCTGACTTTTTTTATGCATATTCGAAAAAAATTAGTATATTTGTTTTATGAGATTAGTATGTATATCAGATACCCACAGCCTTCATCATCAGATGGAACATCCTTTACCAAAAGGTGATGTGTTAATTCATGCTGGTGATATTTCAAATAAAGGTGGTGAAAAAGATGTTAAAGATTTCATTGATTGGTTTAAAAACTTAGGTGGTTGGGATCAAAAAATATTCATATCGGGAAATCACGATTATTGTTTTGAGAGAATCAATAAACCTTCATATAAAGGTAATTACGAGTGGTTAAGTAAATTAATGTCACCCGAGAATTTATCTCAATCAGATGTAACTTATTTGGAGGATAGTTTCATTACAATTGAAACTCCCGAGTTCTCAAGACCTATCAAATTTTATGGTAGTCCTTGGCAACCATGGTTCTACGATTGGGCTTTTAATTTACCAAGATTAGGTGTTGAATTACAGGAGAAATGGAATATGATTCCTGAGGATACCGATGTATTAATCACACATAGTCCACCAAATGGATATGGTGATTTAGTTAATAATTGGAAACAACCAAATACACACGTTGGGTGTGAATGTTTAATAAGTAGAGTTGGTGAAATAAATCCATTGGTAAATGTGTTTGGGCATATTCATGAAGGTTATGGTGTTCAATACGGTGATAAAACTTTATTTGTAAATGCATCAATTTGTACTGCAGAATATGAACCAACTAATAAACCAATTGTTATTGATTTGGTTGAGATTAACGGAAAAATAAACGCAATGTATGTCGAAGAATAATGAAGTTGTAAGTGTGGTTATATCCACAAGAAAAATAAATCCTTCCTATTACGATCATGTAAAAAGAATTTTTTCTCATCCCAATACGGAAATATTGATGTATGAAAATGACGGTGAAATGTCTTTAACACAAGTCTATAACAAAGGGTTAAAAGAGAGTGTTAATGACATCGTTGTTTTCATGCACGATGACCTTATATTAGAGACCCCAAATATGACACCTAAGATTGTTAAGTTATTTGAGAAACATCCTGAATATGGAATTATTGGGATTGCTGGAACCGATAAATTAACAAGTGGAAGATGGTGGGATAATCGTGAAAATATGTTTGGTGTGGTCGGTCATATTCATGAGGGTAAAAGACACGTAAATCACTATTCTAAGGGGGTATTTAATGATGTTCTTAAAGATGTTGTAATTGTGGATGGTTTATTCTTTATGGTCCGTAAAAGTCAACTAAAGAAGGGATTTAATGAACAATTTGAAGGGTTCCATTTCTACGATATTTCATTCTGTGTTGAGAACCAATTTGAAGGGGTTAAGATTGGTTTAACGACCAAATTCGGGGTTACACATAAATCTGTGGGTATAACCAATAAACAATGGGAAAAGAATAAACTACTATTTGAGGCGTTATTTGAAAAACGGTTACCCTTGACAATTTAGTCATTTTTGATATATTTATATAAAACAAATTTTATGAAGAAAATTATTGATTTAATTAAGAAACTTTTAGGTGCTGGAACAATGGCTGAAAAAGCGGTTGAATTACAACAATTAGAAACTGAGGTTGTTGCTGAAGTTAAAGTTGTAAAAGAGAAAGTTGCGGAAGTTAAAGCTAAAGTTAAAAAAGTAACTGACAAAGCTCCAAAAGCAAAGAAAACTACTGATAAGTAATTTTTTTCTTACATATAGGTTATTCAGGGTTAAAATTAGTTTTTTAACCCTTTTTTATCTATATTTGTATTCTATTTACTGGGGACGCCTTGGATTTGATTTCAGGTATCGGGAGTAAATGGCACGTAGTCAGAATTCATCTATGACTTAAATCTATGGTGAAAAAAATTAAACGACAACGTTTACAACACAATGGAAATTGCAGGTTTACTTGCAACTTCTAAAGTAGCAGCCTAACCAAGTTAGCCTCCTATGCGGGTCGATGCACACATAACCTAGGAACAGAAGTGCTTAAGGTGTAATACCGCCTTAGAGTGTTAAAGGTCTTGTTAGAGTAACTACCTTAAGTGAAACTCCCACGGTTATTGGTAATGATGGAAAAATAAGAACCAAATATTTGTCAGTTGAGAACCAATTGAATAAACGTGTAGTCATTTATTGTTGAGCAGGAAAGACAAGGGTTCGACTCCCTTCGTCTCCACCCTTAAACCCATCTTCGGATGGGTTTTTCTATAAAACAACAAAAGGTCCGAAGACCCTTTGCCGAGATTGAAATACCTCCTTTTCGTTATTATATTATCGTTCATGGCGACCAAACCATAAACTCTAATATAAATATGTTTATAATTTAGAACGGAGATGTTTTGTTACTATTTTTTTAATAAAATTTTCTTTTATTGCTTCGGCATTTTGATGGTCAGCCCATTGACCTGTTTCAGACCTAAAGTATTGTTTTTTATTGAAATCTGTATTATCTATTTCAATTTCATAACTTGACTGTCCTTTACATTTCCAAGTTCCGAACATTTTTTCTCCACTGTTTAATTGTATGTAAAATTTACCGTCACCAAAGAAAACAAATTCAGATTGAACATCGTTTAAGAATGAATACGCGTTAGCTTCATCCGATTTTGATGTTAATTTTGAACCCCACCCTCTACTATTTCTAATACAGTTAAAAACTGACGGGTCAACTGTTTGTGTAGGTTTTGGTGATGTACTACTAGTATTTTTAACCTTGTCTATCACATTTGTCACATTGTCTTTTACTTTTTGTATGGTAGAATCGACAGCCGCTTGTCCACCTAATTTATCTGTTACATAATCTTTACCTTTTGAAACCAATTTACCTACCTCATTATAACCAAGTTTAGCCAATTCATTAGGTTCAATATACTTAGAATCAGCATAATATGTTTTTAACCATTTGAATACCAAATCATTATCATTCAAATCGTCATATTTACCGGGACGTTTGTTTCTGATGGTTTGGGCAAATTGTTGTATTGTAAGTTTTTTCATTTTATATAAATATTATCTAATTCCATCGGGATCATTTTCTTTATTACCTAAAGGAAATCCAGGATCACTGAATATACCTGATTCACCTTTTGGTAATGGTTTTGTTGACCAACCGATTTTTTTAAGTCCAAGTGTAACTCCACTTACAACTGTTTGATATAGGGCGGACGAACTAGAAGAAATTAAATTATACCCTGGTATTAATGATGTTAAAAATCTATCGGGAGCTTGTATTAATTTGTTACCAGCAAATTTAGCACTGTCCCACCAGTTGCCATCTTCTTTTCTCATTGCTTCAGCATATATTGACCATAAGAACAAACCTAATGAAGTTGGTATAGATCTTTTATACCACTTTAAAAGTGAACCAATACTTAATTTCTCACCACTTTTTTTACTATACAACCACCAAGCGTCAATCGCCTCACTATGTAAAGAACGTAAATTTAGTTTTGCTTTTGGTGAAACTTTTAATCCTAAAATGTAATCACCATAAGTATTTTTAATTGTGGTTATACAGTTTTCAATAATCTCAGTTTGTGTTTGTATTGGTAATCTATCAAAACCTTTTAATGTCTCAACAAATGTTGGGTCATTAAATAACTTTCCTGTTTTTTCTAATTCAATATCTATAGATTTTTGCATTTCATACATCACATCATCCAATTGTTTTGGTTTTATTTTAATTCCTAATTTAGCTGTTCTTTCTATAAATGCATCCTTAGCTTCTTGAGGTATTACTACAGGTTTTAATGTTTTATATGGATTTGTTGGTATAGTAGGTTGTGTCGTACTTGTTGGTATTGTAGGTTTTACTCTATTTTTATTAGATAAATTTCTAACATCCTCTTGAAATGACGGTGGAATTCCAGCGTTATTTAACTCTAAAACTCTTTTTTTACCTTTATATTTAGGTACTATATCATCGATTATAGTTTTATTTTTACTGTATAATTTTTGTGATATTAACTTTCTATACGCAACGAACTCACCGCTTTTTATTGATTTATTTAATAAATCGTCACTGATATTGTTTAAATCAACCGCAACTTTAGGTCCTAAATTTCCTTCTTTTTTAATTGCTCTCATTAAAGCATTTTCAGCCTCAATTGAACCTTTACCTAAACCTTTAATAGCTTTCATTAAAAATTGTACGGGTGTAACCGCTTCACTTATAATTTGTTTTACTATCGAATCTAACGTTATTTTCATATTAATAAATATTATGTTTTTTTAATGGTCGTTTGCTAAATCTAAATCACTTTGGGTGACGTCTGTTATATCCCTCATTATTCTAGTTTTAGTCATCCTATCTTCTAAATTTTTATATATTTTTTCGGTATTTTGTTTATCGAAATAATCATATGTTTTATCGTAAGCCACCCCAACACCAAGAGCAGTACCAATTTGTAAACCAAATTTACCCATATTAATTAAATTCTTCTTAGTATTTGGATTTAATCCTTTTGTTGTTTTAAGTGAATTTATAGCCATTTGTTTAACCTTGTTGTCTAATTCAGATTTCAAAACACCTTCATTTGCTTTGATACTTTTCAATATTTTGGTTTCTAATGATGTTAAGGTAATTTTACCCCCCTTAGATGATAATTTTTTGGCTAAATTATTAAATACCGATTCGCTTATTTTTTTAAATCCGGGTATTTTATCAACAAAAGGTAAGAGGCTAAACAATGCAAAAAGACCAGCTGTTTTTTTATCACCCTCATTATAATATAATCCAGCATTTGATAACCCAAATCCTGCAGATAGTAAAGGACCTACAACAGGTATAAATACCGACCCAAATTCTAATACACTTAATACGTCATGTTGGTCCACTTTTTCGGGAAATTTATTAACCATATTAGTGGATCTATCCCATATACCTTTATCATAACTCGATTTATTCCACCAATCGTCTTGTTCCTTTAATTGGTTCGCCTTACCTCTTTTCAATTTAGAACCAACGACATCCGCCCATTTTGTCACTCCGACTTGGTTTGCTGGACCCCTTTCAAGACCACTTTCCCATTTTCCGACCTCTGGATACCCCTGACCACCCGCCTGTTTGTCCGAAGTACCTGCAGTAGGGGCTTGAGCTGTAGGGTCAGCGGTTGCATCCTGTTCTAATAGGGATAATATCTGTTTTTTGGTAAAGCACAACTCCATAGTGTATAAATATCTAAAAAAATGTTTGAAATTAGGTTGGATATCCCAATAAAATACCTATTTTTGTCCAAAATATCAATATATGAGAAAAATATCCTTATTTATATCGTTAATTCTTCTTTTTGGATGTGAGAAGTATGTGGGAACTGAAAGTAATCCACAACTAAACATTAATGGTAGATGGAAAATATCAAGTATAGTCCCAACCTATGAAAGTACTGTCTTTAGTTCTATCGAAGTGACTAATAGTGAGTTTTTTGCGGTATCTCCACTTAAAGTTATATCATACGACTCAAATAAGATATTGGTCACTAATGATACATCTCGGTTAAAACCATGTTTTTTTTATAAAAGAGGGTATGTGTGGGAATTCCAATATAATAATTTAACTTTAAAAAATGATATTGGTAAAATATTAGCAGAATATAATGTTTGGTTTAAAAATAACTACTACAGTCCAAATGATTTCTATTTGGAGGACAAAAATACAGGTGAGATTATACCAGGTAATTTTCATTTCAAACAAAATGGAAATGGAGCAAATCCCGCCAATGAATTAACTATTACGGTACCCGATATATCTTATGATGTTAATATTTGTGATAGAAAATATAGTAGGGCGATAACCCAACACTTATTTGTCAATTTAGGTAGATAATCTACTCTTCGTAGATTTCAGGATTTTCTTTGGCGAACATTTTAATGTATTGTCCCGCTTTCGCATTTGCCTCATCCTCAATTTCACCCCCAATATCAGGTGGTTGAACTTTTAGTCGTCCTTGTTCATATTGTTTGTGGTGTACAAGTTCGTGAGCAATACTTCTCATCACATCAACCAAGGCTCTATTCTTGGCGTTAACCTTAACAACCTTGTTTTCTTTGTTGTAATCGTAGTTTGCGGTCGTTTTTAGACCGTTTCTTCCGTTTTGTATAGATATGGTCGGAACAGTTTTAAGTTCCAACTGGTCCTTTACAAACTTCACAAACGTGTTTAACTTCTCTTTTTTATCGTCATCTAAAAATCCCATATGTATAAATATTACAAACTTAGTTCTTCTGGTAAATCATTATCTAATAAATATTGTTCGATTAACTCAATAATATCATTTTCGTCCATATTGTAGGTATCATCTTCATGTATTATACTTGGTGAATAAAGCATAACATCTTCTAATATAAGTTCTAATACTCTATAGGAACCGTCCCCGTCTTGTTTGGTTGAAAACTCAACGTGTAACATTCTATTGTCATCGTTGTAATAATATTCAATTATATTCATTGTAAATAATCATAATTATATAGTTTTTAATCAAAATCAAAAAAATAATCTTTTTACATACGAAATACAATAATTTTTCTTATAATTAGATTAGTATGGATTGGTATAGTATTGAATATTTGTTCCCTAAAGCATTTAAAAGATTTGCTGAAGTTATGTTCCCGAATGTGGGGTTATTAAGCCTCAATACGCTCGAGTTTTATGACACAAAGAAGTTATATCAATTTTTTGATAAGGAAGGTCTTTATTTAACATTGGAAATGTATAACCCCAATCAATGGGTATTTTCTATTTCACTACATAATGGTGTCATATTTGGTCCAACACAAAATTCAAAACCAACAAGAGAAGAAACGGAATTAGATGGATTTTTAGAGTGTTTTAGGATTTTAGATAAGATGAAATGAGTGGTAATATTTATAATATGGATATGACAATTAATTTTTTATTACAAGCAACCAGAGTTTTACACGTAGGTAACTACGATGAGGATGAACTATCAATGATAACAAATTTTATGGTTGCCGTTGACAATGACATTTTAAATGATTATAATAATACTTGTACGATAGTATCTTACGATAGTGATTTACAATTGTATATTGAAATAATTGAAGCGTTAATTGTTATTTTTGAAGAACGGGAAGAATATGAGATATGTGGGATTTTAAAAGATAAAAGGGACGATTCGGTTGAAATAATGAAAACTAAAACAATTTAATATGAGTATCATTGGAATGTCTGAAGAGGAAAAAAAGAAAATTTCAGACCAACACAAATTGGCGATTAAATCTGATATGGATAAAAAAACAGATTTAAAATTTGGGTTAAAGAAACCTGAAAAGAAAGAAGAAGATAAAAAAACCTCCAATTAGGAGGTTTTTTATTTATTAGTTTTCTCTTCTTTCATCACTTGAGTAATGTTCAAACCTATCATGTTCTGTAGGTGTTGCTAACAAAATTGATGGTCTAATGTTCCCCTTAATTGTTTCTTGAAAAATATAGCTCATCCACGTTTGTTCGTATGGGTGTGCCCATTTTGTGTCCAAAAACATTTTTCTGTTTCCTTCTTTAGATACCACTTGTGGCCAATTACAATAATAGATTTCACCAGTTGCATATGGTAAACCTCTTTTTGATTTTATGTTTTTATAATTCAAATGTGGTGCTGCCTCGACGTCGTTTGTTGTTTTAACCGGTTTGTCAGGAAATAATTTAGATCTAACGTCACCAGGCACATTATGCCACGACCATTGTTTTGTGTTATCACCGAAGAATTCAGAAAAGTTCCATTTAAGAAAATCAAAATCTTCATCCCATACAATATCCATAACTATATTATAGAAATCTTTAATCTTCCTTCTAAATCCATTTCTACAAAATTCATCTTTACCTAAATAAAAGAACATATCATCTTCAAAAAAGAAATGATAATCAAATCCATTTTCATCTGAATGTTCTGAAATAAATTGTCTGCCCCCGCAAATCCCTAAATTATCTTTTTTAATTTCTTCAAAACCATATTTTTCACATAACTCTTTGTATTCAACATCTGTATCATGATTTAAAGAATTATTAAGTAAATATTTTTTAGGTACTGTTAGAAAATTTCTATCATACTCTTCAAACGAAATACATAACTTCTCAAATTGTTTGGGTGAGTTATAAGTTAATACATATAACGCAACATTATTTTTATTTTTTTCATTTATAATATTTGTTTCAAATTTTTCTTGTTTAACTACTAATGTGTCATTTTTTAAATTTTCAAAGAATACACTTAATAACCCATTCATTTCTATTTCATAAAATTGAATTAATTCTGGATGTTTATATGTCATTATAGTAAATAAACTTTCTTCAGTTCCCATTAAATCTCTATTTAATGTTTCATTTAAAAGATTATAATAAATTCCATTTAGTTTAGATATTGAATCTTTAGGTCCACCAAAGATACCACCTCTAGCAACTCTATTTACTTCACTCTCAGAATATTCACATATTTCTTGATATTTGAAACCATGTATTTCAACTTTACCATCATACGGAAAACATACAAAAGAAAATTTATTAAAATATTTTTCTAATTTGGGTATTACCTTATCGTGCCAAAAATAACCTTCGTGAACTGTATTGGTTAATGCTCCGTCAACCCATACTAAATGTGATGAATTAAATGGGTCCATTATTGCTGCGTCATTTAATAAAAACATTTTAGACATTACAATTGGATTATACATTTCCAATTTTGCCTGTGTACTATCAGTCAACCAACCAGTTTGATTGTACCAATCTGAAGAAGTTCTTATTTTCTGTATCTTATTAAAGATATGTTCATTTTGTTTGAACCATTCTAATTCTCTAATAATGATAAGTGTATTATCTGATGTTCTTCTTTCTTCAACAAATGATTTATACTCTTCTTCAATGTAGATTATCATATTATCACTGACCTTCATTAATTTTTCTAAATTGTTAAGATAGTGTTGATATGTCCTACTCCACCCTTCGGATAGTTCATCTCGTTTAATGTTCCAAATTCCTGTTACTACTGTCACGTTACTCATTATTCGAATATTTTAAAATTTTCCATAAATGTTATGAAAGTGTTTAATTGATTTTCAGGTAATGTATTTCTTTCATACCACCCTCTTGCATTTTTAACAACCTCGTCAACATCAAAATTATTAAATACGTTTTCGATATTTGATTCTATTTTATCAATAACATATTTTTTCTTATTGGTTTCGTATATTGTTCTTTTTATATCATCATCAATTATTACGAAATAATGTTCATTTGGAACTATTGGTTCGTTCGTCATTATTTTTAATTCGTCCCTAAATAAAGTTATTCCCATTCCAAAATATTCAATATCTCTATAACAAATTTTTGCAGCACCATCTAAATTAAGTCCGTGTTTATATTCTGATATTTCTTTATAATAATTTTCTTTATTTTTATAATTGTAATGTTTTTCTTTAAATTCAAAATATGAATTGTCTTGTAGTAAATTTTTAAACATTTCTCTAATACCATAACACGCACCATTAAAGAATAGTTTTTTATTTATTTTTTCATTATGTCTAAAATTTTCAATATATTCATGTTCATTCCAATCTTCTAAAATGTAAAACGATGGTTCAATATTAAACTTTTTAGAATGTTTTTCATAAGCATCTTTTGTTAATGAAGAAACACATGAAAATTTTACAACATCAAAATTCTCAATACCCGTTCCATTTTCCATTATAACTGGTGCAAAATCGTGCCAACTATGTACAAATGTTTTATTATTGTCAACATTTTGTATTATTAAATTGTAAGGATTGAAAATAGATGGATAATTGTCTATGTAACCTGTAGTACCAAACCCATATTTCTCCGCCATTTGATTCATATGTACATACTCAACCTCAATGTCTTTTAATGTTTTTAAATAATTAAAAAACTTTTCATAAAATACACCTACATACCAATTAGGACCAATAAGATGATAAGAAACAATTAATTTCATTTAAGACATTTTTTGTTTACAAACCCATACTACTTTATCAAAAATATCTTTATTGTAATGTACCAAATTATTGTCTTTTGATACTTGATCTATATATTTTTCCTCTATCTCACACCAATTCCAAATTTTGTCCACGTAATTTTCTTTATAATTTTCCCAAGTGTCAACATAATCATGTGCCATAATAAAATCGCCATCCTTTATAAAAGGAGCTATCATATTGAACTCACCTATTTTATGACCCCCATCACATAATACTAAAGTCGTTCCTTCCTCTTGGATATAGGGAATAATTCTTTCCGGTTTTTCTAAATTTAAATATGAATGGTCAAATACGTTTTCAATGTTTATTTCGACGTTTTCTTTTCTAATGTCATTATACCATTGACATTCAATTACGTCAAATGATTTTACCGGTGTGTCTTGTAGTCCAATTTCATTTAATGTATGTCTAATAAACAATGTTAATCCTCCACCTGCCGTCCCAATTTCCAAAACTCTTTTTGGTTTTATTTCAGTTAGAAATGTTTTAAACACATCGAACGCATCGTTATGTTGTTGTGCGGTTAATCCTTTATAGGATGTGTGTCCTGTTACTTTACTCATAATTTTTTAATTTAACCAATCGTTTAATTTTAATAATTCAAATGTTATTTTTTCTTTTTGTTCTCCTAATATATTTTCATCGGCCCACTTCAATTGATTTTTTGAAATAAATTGTAAAAATTCTTCGTCATTAATTACCTCATTATATCTTTGAATATACAAATCCGCAACACCTTCGTCTCCATTTCTATCATAGGCAACATATGCATGTTCTCTCGGTATTGAAATATAATGGTGATTTGGTTGTAATGGATTATGTGTCGTATCCTTATATTCAATTCTAATATATGGTAATCCTAAAGTTATATATTCAATGTCTCTATAACAAAATTCACCTGGATGGTCATGAGGAGTATTATATTTATCCAAATCCAAATAATATGATAATCCAACTTTACTTTTAATTAATCTTTCCAAATATAATTCGTGTGACGTTGAGTTTAAGGGTTGCATTAGCCCTTTATTGTCAATAATTCTAATCATTTTTCTATATCCATCAATACCACTACCTAACCAAAACATCTTTTTTTCATATGTTTCAACTTCATTTCTTTTATTTCTATATTGTTCATAATCAAATTCTTGGTAAGGTAAGAAAATCCAAGGTTTTATTTTATGAAGATGATTAATCGCATTTTCTCTTTTCATCCAATGGTAGATATTGTGCCAATTAAAATGACACAATAATACTCCTGTGCACGTATCTGATTTTGCAATATGTGAAATATAACTATTAAAATATTCAGTAAATGAAAATACCTTTAATTCTCCCGACTCTAAATTTTCAATAACATAATCGACATCTGAAATCGGTGGATTAAAACCAAAACTACCAACACTTTTTATTACGTTAATGACCCCACTGAAAGTTTCACCATCTTTATTATAATTGATAACCTCAACATTAAAAAATCTCATTAAATATGAGTCAAATTTTCTAAAGAAAGGTAAATGTGCTCTTCCCCACATTTCATTTTCAAATCTATGTATTCTTAGTTTTTTCATATTATAAATCTCCAGTTATCCTTTCACACCAACCATTAGTTGTACTATATGGCCACACAACCCAATACTTTGGTTTTTTATCTGTTTGAAACTCTCTCCATATTTTACCATATCCCTCACTATCGTTTTTAATGGTTTTAACTTCATTGACATCAGCATCTTTTCTAAAAATAGTTTCATCCATTTCATCATGAAATGCAACAACAAAAAATTCATAATCAGTTAGTGGTATTTTATCAAATCCAATATCGATACAATGTTTAAATATTTGTAAGAATGATTTATCAAAATCTTCACCATACAATGGTGGATTTGGTGCATAATTATTATCTATTGTATATTGTTGTACGGCTCTCTTTTTAAATGAAAGTCCTGAATATCTTTCATAATCCTCCAACGACCTTTCTTTACCAAAATCATAAATACCAAAATCAATATCTTTAACTAACCCATCCATTTCAAATAACTTTCTATTTCGTAAATGACAATTTACATTTTTAGTTACCCATTTAGGATCATCGTCCCATTGTTTTTTTCTACCTTTTCTAGTGTATTCGTGCCAAGCAATGATTTTATGTGGGTGAAATAAATCATAACCCCACGTATAAGCCCTAACTGCAATTGAAATTTCTTCTCCGTGGAAATAATATTCAGGGTCATGTGGAACTTCTTTAACAAATGAACCTAAAGTAAAACAAAAATGTGCTGAATAAAATCTGGCAGGCAATGGTTCAGTTCTTTCTTTATAATCATCGATGGTTGCAGGTAAAAAGAACACCGCACCTTCGGGTATAAACCTATCAAAGTTCATTTTCCATGGTTGTTGTATTCTACCACTTGGGTCATTATCAGGATCAAAAGATGATATATACCCTGTTAACAAAGGTTTCTTATGTCCTTTCTTTTGAAGTTGTTTTACCATTACAATACACTCCTCGTCCCAATTTTCTGCAAATCTGTGATGTGAGTCCAACTGTAATGTGTATTCTTCATCCTTATAATTCTGTTGTAATTGATTTCTGGCCCAACAAGCACCTTTTGACTCCTTATAGTCAATATCGACAATCCTAAATCGTTTATCATCTTTAAATTCATCTAAATTATCCCATAAATCCTCGGTTGAGTGTTGCCAAGCAATGGAAAATACCAATTTTTTGGGATTTTTAGCGTTTTTAATACAATCCTTAATTGTTGGTACCAATTGGGGGTCTCTATATGATGCAATTTGAATGAAAATCTTTCCGTTTCCCATATTTTATATATTATAATCTAATATAATGGAAATAATACGCATTTAGAACCGTTATTTTGTTTTTTGGAAAAAAAATCGTATTATTTATAATAATAAATCTAAATGATAAATGAGTACAATTTACCAACCCATAGTAATTGAAAAAAGTAATGAGATTATTGAATCTTTAACTGATTTATTTACTGATTACGAGATAATGTCATTGGAATTTACTAGAAAGTATCTGTGTGACAAATTAACTGATAAGTTCATTGAGGGGAATTTAGATAATGACGATGAGGGTTCAATTTTAATCTTTAATGATGAAGAATTTGAAGTGATGTTAAGGGAAATCGTTGCTGGTAGTGTTTTATATGAATTAAAAGATAAAGGTTTAGTTGATTCTTACCAAGATGATACAACTGAGGAGATGTTCTTTCTAACAAAAAAAGGCAAAAAGGTAATGAAGAAAAATAATGAGATAATTTAACTATTTTTTCTTTTCTTCAATACTTTGAGCGTATAAACTACGCTTATACTGTCTAACTTTATCTTTCAATATTGACAGTATCTTCTGTGAATTAGTTAAATTTGATGAAATCATTGAAACTCTTGATTTTGTGAGTGTTTGTAATCCTCCAGGTATTGAATCTTCTAATTTTCTTAATTCTTTAACGGTTTCATTAAGTGAATTTTGTAATTCCTCAATTTTAAACTGAACCCTACTGAACTCATTACGAGAAACCTTAGAAGTTTGTTCCATTATAACTTTATCTAATATATCTTTTACCTGATTTTCGGTAATAATTTGTTTTTCCATATTAAACACTAAATTCTTTATCTTCTTTGTCAGTTAATTCACCATCTCTTTTCATACCTTCTTTGATATACGTTCTTATTAATTTAGACACGGTTTTGTCTTGGTGATTGGCAACTTTTTCAATTTCTTTGTAATATGCTGGTACAACCCTGAAAGTCAACATCTTAATAAGTTGTTTATGTTTAGGTTGTTCTGTTTTTGCAGTTTCACCTGATGCCTGCATTTCTTGATATTTCTTAGATGCCATTTGGATATATTTTTATATAAATATTTGGTTTTACCCTTATTTTCCATTATATTATAATAAATAGATAAAATATGTCAGAAGATAAACCACAAGTAAATTCAGTCATTAAGGAAATTGAGGAAAAATACCCTGAAATGACAAAAGAATTCAAAAAAATAATGAGAGACCAATACGAAACTTTTTGTAGAAAACAATCCAATTATGGTCCTGATAATATTGCATTAGGTAAAGACCTAAGTAAGGAGGAAGACCGTAAATTGTCTCAAATGGGACTTTGGTTCAGAATGAACGATAAGATACAAAGAATCAAACAACTCGTCGTTTTGGGTCGTCAGGATAACGTAGGGGAGGCTGTGGACGATACCTACCAAGACCTGTCGGTATATTCCATCATTGCCCAATTGGTTAAAAACGAAAAATGGGGGAAATAACCCAAAACAAATAATAATCAAATAAGGGGTTAAGAAATAAAAAACTTACCCCCTTTTCTATTTTATAACTTCTAAAGAAGTATTTATTTAAAACGACAAAGAAACCATGAAAGTAAACATTAATCATCCGTCCTTTATTTCATTTTTAGATAACGTTAGCTCCAACATTTTGTCCAATGTGACAGTTAGTAATTATTTCACACTACCCCAAGAAAAGAAAATGGGTGTATTATATATGGTCTTTAAACTAATGAAAAAATCACTATTAGTTAGGGCAAAGTTAACCGACGTAGAAATGAGAAGTTTCGTTACGGTTTTATGGAAAAAGAACGAAGAGGTTGAAAATTATGAATTTGCCGCCATTTTAAATGACATCTCACAAAATTTTGATGCCGTTAATGAGTTCACCAAAACAACCAAAAAAACAACAAGAACAATAAAAGTAGATAAAACAGACAAAACTAATAATGGCTAGAACTATTGACATAGGATCCAAAACATATTACGCAAAGCAAACTTTGAAGTGGTGTGAGAAGTATTTTGGTCTATGTGATAGAAAGAAGAGAAAATTAATCTTTAAAGTTAGTGAAAGGAAAAGAAAATCAGGTAATTCTGACATTTACGGAAACTACTGTTTTTGGAGGAACACAATAACCTTATATCTACCCAATAATACAACAATACATGATATCGTGGCAACCATGATACACGAGTATACACATTATTTACAATCTCGTACAAAATATAGGAATTACGAAAAAACTCATTATTATTCTCAAAATCCATTGGAGAAAGAAGCTAAACGTAATGAGGAGAAATACACCAACATATGTTTAAAACATATCAAAAAGAATATGTAGTTATACCAAATCTTTAACAATCTCTGCTTCAGGAATTTCTATTAAAAATAAGAAAGTATCGTCATTGTTATGTTTATTTCTAACCACAACATCACATCTTAAATGTTCTTTTATATCATTAATGTACCCATCTTTAATTTGATGAGGTTTCATTTTTTTATATACATAGTATAATTTGTCTTGATAATTTACTAATTCTTTAGGAACCATTATTTAAATTTAAACTTTGTTAATTTTTCAATATCAGATTTATCAACTTTATTGTTATTAATACCGTCTGGTTTTGATGTATTATTGTCAAACAAAAAACATAACCATTCTTTAGTTTTAACCACATATATAACCTTCCAACAATTAGTTGGAACAGCAACTTTACCTATACGTTTAGCTTCACCAAAATTACCACACCAAACTTTAACACTGTCATTTTCTAACGATATTTGTCTTTCCAACATCTCAACACTTTTCCAATCTCCAGCGTTTAATGAGTGATATTGTGCCGCCATATTTGAAAAATAAAAACATTCATCTTGTACCGCAGGTGTTTGACATAGGTTTTCGGCTGCGGGCATCATATGTCCTCTATCAGTACCTGAACCCTTATAATCATCAATTAAATCAGTTTCATTTGGTAATTTTGGGTCGGGTTTAAAATTGTCTTTTCTCGCCAATGGAGTAGGACAACCTATTTTAGCCTTTGTAATCCACCACTCTACCATTACTGGATATTTCTTTGATTTTGAATAATGTGATGTATAATTTGTATGTTTTAAAACCACCACGTCTTGTGCAAAAGTAAAGACTGTAATTGTTAACAACATTAAAGTCATTAATGTAATCCCCACATAAGAACCTAAATTTTTCCTCATAAATTGTTTTCTATTAAATACCTGTAAATCTCCAAAGGAGTGTCATTATGAACACTAAATTCACTATAAGGTATATTGTTAACGCCCAACGTAAGTTTAATGTCGGAATCAATTTCCTGAGCCTCTTGTAGGTCTTGTAATCTACCATTTGTATCATATGTCTCATCATTTCTTTTTAATAATATGTTTATGTTGTCATATCTTTTAAATAAACTCCAAAGGAAATTACTTAAACCTGACATTGAGTAATGTGACGCTGGATAACCCTCACCATATCGTTGTTCGTAAAAACAACCCAATACTATTGGTGAATCAACAATAATATAATCAACTTTACCGTAAAGACGACTAATGTTTCTATGTTGATTGGCGGTAATGAAGAATTGATCCTTCAATTGGGATACATTTCCTTCCCATGCCACTTCTTTTGGGAACTCATATGTATATTCAACACTCATATGGTGTTTTTTCATCTCGGTAAATAAACCCGATGCTTGTGTGGATTTACCTATACCGGGTCCACCAAAAAAGTTAATTATCTTACTCATACGTATATAATATACATAAAAAAAGGGAGAATGTAAAAACATCTCCCTTTAATTTATTTTGTGAATTTATCAATCAAAAATTGT
>Ga0214921_10005998_pt1 | contig 16872 bp, 9 predicted proteins | sample LL1505_MetaG_FD_177992 | JGI IMG/M metagenome (GOLD analysis project Ga0214921, IMG submission 177992) | Freshwater microbial communities from Lake Lanier, Atlanta, Georgia, United States - LL-1505 | ecosystem: Environmental > Aquatic > Freshwater > Lake | place: USA: Georgia | collected 2015-05-28
GCCCGCCGACGGTCCGCCGGCTTGCGGCGTGGCCGCCGGTGAGCCGCCCGCCACGGGCATCCGTTCCGCCGGCTGTTCCCAGCGGGTCGGCGCGTCGGCGGCCGGCTCGGCGGCGGTGACGGCCCAGACGCACATGACAGCCGGAAAGACCATGGCGACGAGCGGCCATTCGATCGGCTGCCGGGGGGACCGGCCGAGGCGCGGGGCGGAGCGTGTCGCGAGACCGGGGCGGCGGCGTGCGGGCATGGATCACCTCGGCAAGGGGTGTGAAAAACCAGCTTCCATCCTATTCACCGGCCTGCCGATTCCAAACGGCGGCCGCAGACGTGACAATCTCCACGGCACCCGCCGTGCTGCCGCAGGCCGCCGGGGGAACGGGGGTCGGCGACCGAGCGAGGAGAATGGCGATGGCGCTCACCACCACCACGCAGCGGCCGGCACGACCGTGGAGCCGCTGGGCCGCCGGGTTGCTCGTGATGGCGAGCGCGGCCATCGGCGGCGAGAGGGCGTCCCGCGCGGCGGAGCCGTCGGCCGCCGCCCGGCCCGCCGCGCGGAACGTCGTGTTCATCATCTCCGACGACCAGCACTGGCGCGATTACGGCTTCCAGGGCCACGAGCGGCTGCGCACGCCGCGGCTCGATCGGCTCGCGCGGGAGAGCCTCGTCTACCCGCGGGGCTACGTGACGAGCAGCCTCTGCAGCCCGAGCCTCGCGACGATCATCACGGGCCGTTATCCGCACGAGCACCGCGTCGTGGGCAACGACCCGCCGGAGGAGGCGGGCGTGCCGCGATCGAGCCCGGCGGCCAAGGCCGCCTTCGCCGCCGGACGCGAACGACTGACGCGGCACCTCGAGGAGTGGCCCACGCTGCCTCGGCTCCTGGGCGGCCACGGCTTCGCGAGCCTGCAGACCGGGAAGTGGTGGCAGGGGGACCACACCCGGGGCGGGTTCACGGCGGGGATGACCAAGGGAGCGCGGCACGGCGACGACGGCCTGGCGATCGGCCGCGCGACCATGCAGCCGGTCCACGACTTCATCACGCGGTGCCGCCGGGAGGACCGGCCGTTCTTCGTCTGGTACGCGCCGATGCTGCCGCACGACCCCCACGACCCCGAACGGGAACTCGTGGAGCACTACGCCACGCAGACCGACAGCCTCCACGTGGCCCGCTACTGGGGCAACGTCGAACGCTTCGACCGCACCGTCGGCGACCTGCTCGACCACCTCGACCGCGAGCAGGTCGCCGCCGACACGCTGGTGGTCTACGTCACCGACAACGGCTGGATCCAGCGGCCCGATGCGGCGGGCTTCGCGGTGCGGTCGAAGCTGTCCCCCTACGACGGCGGCCTGCGGACGCCGATCATGTTCCGCCAGCCCGGCACGATCCGGCCGGCGTCGCCGGACGTGCCGGTCAGCGCCGTCGACATCGCGCCGACGGTGCTGGCGGCCTGCGGCGTGCCGGTGCCGCCGGGTCTGCCCGGCGTGAACCTGCTCGATCCCGTCGCGGCCACGGCGCGGAACCAGGTGTTCGGCGAGTGCTATACCCACACGCTTCGCGATCTCGACGATCCCGCCCGCAGCCTCCTCTGGCGGTGGACGGTGAAGGACCGCTGGAAGCTGATCGTGCCGGCGACGGCCGACGCGGGCCGCGATCCGCCCGAGTGGGAGACGCGGCTGGGCGATGCGGCGCTCCGCGACAGGTATGTCCGCGGAGCGGTCGAACTCTACGACGTCGTCGCCGATCCCGACGAGACGCGGGACGTCGCCGCCGAGCAGCCCGACCGGGTGCGGGACCTGCGGCGGAGCCTCGACGCCTGGTGGTCGCCCGGAACCCTACCCGGAACCGTGCCCGGAACCGTGCCCGGACCTGGAGCCGGCGCGGGAACTGCACCCGCTCCTGGAACTGGCGGAGCGACCACGGCCCGCGGCCCGGCAGTGCGGCCCCCGAACCTGGTCGTGTTCCTGGCCGACGACCTCGGCTGCCACGACCTCGGCTGCACCGGCAGCACTTTCTATCGCACGCCCGCGATCGACCGGCTGGCGGCCTCCGGCACCCTCTTCACCCGCGGCTACGCCGCCGCGCCGGTGTGCTCGCCCACCCGTGCGGCGCTTCTCACCGGCCGGCATCCGGCCCGCGTGCGGATCACCAACTTCATCGGCGGCCACCGCCGCGGCCCGCTCCTGCCGGCAGAGTACCTGGCGGCGCTGCCGACCGACGAGGTGACCGTGGCCGAACGCCTCCGGGACGCGGGCTATGCGACGGGCGTGTTCGGCAAGTGGCACCTCGGGCCGCCGCGGCGGATCGTGGACCACGGCTTCGACGTCGTCGGGTCGAAGCTCGGCGGCCCCGGCAGTGGTCCGCCCGACGATCCTCATCATGCCCGGGCCATCGCCGCGCAGGCGTCCGCATTCATCCGCGGCTCGCGTGACCGGCCGTTCTTCTGCTACGTGCCGCTGCACTCGCCGCACGTGCCGCTGGTGACGCGGCCGGAACTGGCCGCCGAGGAGGGCAGGCGGGCCGTCGCCGTCGGGCCGCGGTTCGACCTGCCGTCGCCGCCCGCCGGAGATCCCGTCACGCGGCGGGTGCAGGATCATCCGGTGTACGCCGGCATGATCCGCGAGATGGACGAGACGGTGGCGGCCGTGCTGGCCGCGATCGACGAGGCCGGACGGGCCGGCGAGACCCTGGTCGTGTTCACCAGCGACAACGGCGGCCTGTCCACCGCCGAGGGTGCGCCGACCTCGAACCTGCCGCTTCGCGCCGGCAAGGGCTTTCTCTACGAGGGCGGGATCCGCGTGCCGCTCGTCGTGCGCTGGCCGGGGGTGCTGCCCGCGGGTGGCACCTCCGCGGTGCCGGTCACGACGCTCGACGTCGCCGTCACGCTGCTCGACGCCGCCGGTATCCTGCCCGCCGAGGCGACGGGCCTCGACGGCCTCAGCCTGCGGCCGCTCGGCGGCGGCGGTCCGCCGCCCGCCCGCGACTTGGTCTGGCACTACCCGCACTACTCCAACCAAGGGGCGCGTCCGGCCGCCGCGATCCTGGCCGGCGACGGGCCGCGGCCCGGCAGCGAGAAGCTCGTCGAGCACTTCGAGGATGGCCGCCTGGAACTCTACGACCTCTCGGCCGACCCCGGAGAGCGGTCGAACCTGGCGGCGGAGCGGCCGGAGCGGACCGCCGCCCTGCGGGAGCGGCTCGAGGCCTGGCGGCGGCGGACGGCCGCCGCCCTGCCCACGGCCAACCCCCGGCCGGTCGATCCGTTTGGACCGGAGGGCGAGCCGCCCGCGTCGGCGGGGATGTAGACTGCCGGAGCGTGTCGGCGGGCCCGGGGTGTTTCCTGCGATGGGCAGGGGCCGCCCGCCGTCGGCATGCCTCGCCGTCGGGACGCGGCGTGTTCTGAGCCGGAGCATCGCGGGTACGCGGCAGGGGATGAGCATCATGCGAGGTCGATTCACGATCGGTGGCGTCGGTACCCGGGTGCGTACGGCGGCGTGGGCGACGGTCGTGGCGGGCACGTGCGGTGCCGCGGTCGCGCTGGCCGACAACTGGCCGAACTGGCGAGGACCGGCGGTCGATGGCGTGGCCACCGGCACGGGCTACGTCAGTTCGTGGAGTCCGACCGAGCACGTGCTCTGGCGGACGGCGCTGCCGGGGCTCGGCGCGAGCACGCCGGCGGTGTGGGGTGATCGCGTCGTCGTCACCTGCGCGATCGACGGCAAGGATGCGGCGGTGTGCCTCGATCGCGACGGCAAGGAGCTGTGGCGGCGGGAACTCGGCACGGAGAAGCCCGGCAAGCACAAGAAGGCCACCGGCTCGAATCCCTCGCCGGTCACCGACGGGACGCATGTCTGGGTCTATTTCAAGAGCGGCGAGCTCGCCGCCCTCGGCCTCGCCGACGGCGCGGTCGCCTGGCGGACGAATCTCCAGGAGACCTACGGCGCCGACACGCTCTGGTGGGACCTCGGCACCTCGCCGGTGCTGACGGCACGGGCCGTCGTCGTCGCCGTGATGCAGACGGGCCCGAGCTACCTGGCGGCCTTCGACCGCGTCACCGGCCGGCTGCTCTGGAAGCATGACCGGTCGCTCGACGCTCCCGAGGAGGCGGCGCAGAGCTACTCGACTCCGGTGGTGGTCGCCGGGGAGGCATCGCGGGGCGAGCCCGCGGAGATGCTCGTCGTGCTCGGGGCCGATCATGTCACCGCCCACGACGCGGCCGACGGCCGGGAACTGTGGCGGGTGGGCGGCCTGAACCCGACCGGCCACAAGTATTTCCGCTCGATCGCCTCTCCCGTGGTGGCGGGCGACCTCGTGATCGCCCCCTACGCCCGCGGCGCGACGATCACCGCCATCCGCCGCGGCGGGCGCGGGGACGTCACCGGCTCGCACGTGGCCTGGGTCCGCACCGACACGGGCGCCGACGTGCCGACCCCGGCCTGCAAGGACGGGCGGATCGTCGTCTGCACCGACAAGGGGCGGGTGGAATGCCTCGACGCCGCGACGGGCAGGACGCTGGCGACGAAGGAACTGCCCAAGAACCGCAACGCCTACTCCGCCTCCCCGGTCATCGTCGAAGGCCGGGTGATCGTGACCCGCGAGGACGGCGAGTCGACCGTGCTGGCCTGGCCGGCGGCCGGTGCCGAGGTGCTCGACGTGCTCGGCCAGGGGTCGGTGGACGAGATGACCGTGGCCACGCCCGTCTGCGTCGACGGTCGGATCCTGCTGCGGACGCACGATGCGCTCTGGTGCCTGGGAGAAAAACGATGACGAAGGGAACGGCTGGGATGACGAGGATCACGGGGATGACGGGGATCACGGGGATGCGGATCGATCGGTTCGTCGCGGTGCTGGCCATGACGCTGGCCGCCGCGGTCGCGGGCGTCGGGGCCGGTGCCGCCGATGCCAGCCGACCGGCCCGGCTGCTGGCGGTGTCGGTGACCACCGGGTTCCGGCATGCGTCGATCAACACCGCCGAACCGGTGCTCGAGGAACTCGGCCGCACCAGCGGGCTCTACCACCTCGACTTCCTGCGGATGCCGGAGGGGCGGCCGCCGCAGCCCAAGCAGCCGAAGCGGGCGGACGGCCAGAGCGACGAGGCCTGGCAGGCGCAGGAACGCGGGTTCCAGGCCGAGCAGGAGGCGTTCCGGGCGAAGGACGCCGTCTGGCAGGAGGGCGTCAAGGCGCAGTTCGCCAAGGCGTTCGCCCCGGAGGCGCTCGCTCAGTTCGACGGCGTCATGTTCGTGAGCACGACCGGGATGCTGCCCATTCCCGACATGCCGGGGTTCCTCGCCTGGATCAGGTCGGGCAAGGCCTTCATCGGCTTTCACGCCGCCACCGACACGCTGAAGCAGTCGGATGAATACTGCGACATGGTGGGCGGATACTTCGCCGGCCATCCGTGGAACGCCGGCGGCGAGCACGCCTTCGTCGTGCACGAACCCGGCCACCGGCTCACCGCCATGTTTCCCGGACGGTTCCGCTGGAAGGACGAGATCTACCAGTACGACCCGCGGTACAAGCCGGAGAACCTCCGCGTGCTCCTCAGCCTCGACATGTCGGCCAGCACGCCGAAGGAGCCGTGGCACGTGCCGGTGTCGTGGGTACGGGACTACGGCGCCGGCCGCGTCTTCTACACGAACTTCGGCCACAACGACGCCACCTGGAAGGAGCCGATGTTCCAGAAGCACATGTCCGAGGGGATCGCCTGGGCGCTGGGCCGGTTCGACGTCGCGGCCACGCCCAACCCCGACGTGCAGGCGGCCGAGTATCTGCGCAGCGTGATCGCCGCCGCGGCCGCCGCCGGCGGCGCCGATGCCGACGCCCTGCTCGCCCGGGCCGACAAGCGGATCGCCGCCGACGCGGCCTGGGCCACCGGCCTGCGGCCGATGCTCCTGGAGATCCGCGGTCTGAAGCCCGAGGCCCGGGCCGAGGCCTATGCCAAGGTACGGGCGGCGATCGACGCACCATGACCACGCGCACCTCCGCCGGGCTCCTGCTCTGCGCCGTCGCCATCCTGCTGCCCGCGGGCGGGGCGGTCGCGGCGCCGCCCAACGTGGTGGTGATCCTGGCCGACGATCTGGGGTTCTCCGACCTCGGCTGCTACGGCGGCGAGATCGACACGCCCCACCTCGACCGCCTGGCCGCCGGCGGCCTGCGGTTCACGCAGGGCACGAACACCGCCCGCTGCTGGCCGACCCGCGGCGCGCTGCTGACCGGCTACCACGCGCAGGCGATCCGCCGCGACGCGCTGCCGGGCGGCCGCGACGGCAAGGGCACGCGGCCGGCCTGGGCGCGGCTCCTGCCCGAGCTGCTCGCGACCGCCGGCTACCGGTCGTACCACTCGGGCAAGTGGCACGTCGACGGCGATCCGCGGGCGCAGGGCTTCGCCCGGTCGCTCGACGTGACGCGGGGGGAGAGCAACTACTTCTCGGCCGCGGGCATCGTCGAGGACGGCGAGCAGGTGCCGGCGACCGGCGACTTCTACGCCACCACCGCGATCGGCGACCATGCCGTGAAGTGCCTCGCCGAGCACGCCCGCGATCATGCGGGCCGGCCGTTCTTCCAGTACGTCGCCTTCACGGCGCCGCACTTCCCGCTCCAGGCCCCGGCCGACCTGGTCGCGAAGTACCGCGACCGCTACCGCTCCGGCTGGAACGCGGTGCAGGAGGCGCGGGTGCGGCGGCTGGCCGCTCTGGGCATCGTGACCACGTCGCCGGCGGCGATGGAGCGGGAGGTGGGCCCGCCCTACCGGCATCCCGAGGCGGTCGAGCGGCTGGGCCCGGGGGAGGTCGATCGGCCCGTGCCCTGGGAGGAACTCTCCGTCGCGCAGCGGGAATTCCAGGCCGCGAAGATGGCGGTGCACGCCGCCATGGTCGAATCGCTCGACCGGCAGGTGGGCCGGATCGTCGCCGCGCTCGAGGCCGGCGGCATGCTCGACGACACGCTCCTGCTGTTCGCCAGCGACAACGGCGCGTCGGCCGAGATCATGATCCGCGGCGAGGGGCACGATCCCCTGGCACCGCCGGGATCGCGGCAGTCGTTCCTCTGCCTCGGGCCCGGCTGGTCGAGCTGTGCCAACACCCCCTTCCGTCGCCACAAGACCTGGGTGCACGAGGGGGGGATCGCCACGCCCTGGATCGTCCACTGGCCGCGCGGCCGTGCCGCCCGTGGTGGACTGGAGCACCGCCCCGTCCACGTGGTGGACGTCGTGCCGACGGTGCTGGAGCTGGCCGGCGTCGCGGCGCCGCGGGAGCACGCGGGCCGGCCCGTGCCGCCGTTCCACGGCCGCAGCTTCGCGGCCGCGTTGGCGGGCGGCGAACTGCCGCCGCGGGGCACGCTGTGGTGGTGCCACGAAGGGCACCGGGCGGTCCGCGAGGGCGACTGGAAGCTCGTGGCGGCAAAGGGCGGGCCGTGGGAGCTGTACGACCTGGCCCGTGATCGCTGCGAGACCCGCGACCTCGCCGCCGCGGAGCCGGCCCGCGTGGCGACGCTCGCGGCCGGCTGGCAGCGGATGGCCGAGTCCTGTCGGACGCTCGCCGCCGACACGACCGGCGCGGCGGCGGCCGCCACGCCGTCGCCGTCGCCGCCGCGGAGACCGCCGAACATCGTCTACGTGATGACCGACGACCAGGGATACGGCGACCTCGCCGCCCATGGCAATCCCGTGCTCCGCACGCCGCATCTCGACCGGCTGCACCGCGAGAGCGTGCGGTTGACGGAGTTCCACGTCAGCCCCACCTGCTCGCCGACCCGGGCCGCCCTCATGACCGGCCGCCACGAGTTCCGCTCGGGAGTCACCCACACCATCCACGAACGGGAGCGGCTGGCCCTCTCCGCCACGACCCTGCCGCAGGTGCTGAAGACGGCGGGCTACGCGACGGGCATCTTCGGGAAGTGGCACCTCGGGGACGAGGACGAGTATCAGCCCGGCCGCCGCGGCTTCGACCGGGTCTTCATCCACGGCGCGGGCGGCATCGGGCAGGCGTATCCGGGCAGCTGCGGCGACGTGCCGGGCAACCGCTACTTCAACCCCGTGATCCGCAGCGACGGGAAGTTCGTGAACACCCGGGGCTACTGCACCGACGTGTTCTTCAAGGAGGCGCTCGACTGGATCGAGGCCCGCCACAAGGCCGGCGAGCCCTTCTTCTGCTACGTCACCCCCAACGCGCCGCACGCGCCGCTCGACTGCCCGCCCGGCTCCGACGTGGCGTACCGCGACAGGCTCGCGGCGGCGGGCCTCGGCGAGGAGAAACGACGGGCCGACATCGCGAAGTCGTACGGCATGATCGAGAACATCGACACGAACGTCGGCAAGCTCATGCGGAAGCTCGACGATCTGGGGATCGCCGACGACACGATCCTCGTCTTCACGACCGACAACGGCACGGCCATCGGCCAGTCGGTGTGCAACGACGGCATGCGCGGGGCGAAGGGATCGCCGTGGCGGGGCGGCACCCGCGTGCCGAGCTTCTGGCGGTGGCGGGGCACGCTGCCGGCGGGCATGGACGTGCCCGCGGTCACCGCGCACATCGACGTCCTCCCGACGCTCTGCGACCTCGCCGCGGTGCCGCTGCCGCCGGCCGTGGCGGAGAAGGTCGAGGGACGGAGCATGGCGCCGCTGCTGCGGGGCGCGCGGATCGCCTGGCCCGACCGTCCGCTCGTCACGCACGTCGGCCGCTGGGAGCGGGGCCAGGCCGCGGAGAGCGGCACCCGCAACTGCCGCATCCGCGAGGGACGCTGGTCGCTCGTCAACGTGAAGAACGCGGCCGACGGCTGGGAACTCTACGACCTGGAGGCCGATCCGGGCGAGAAGACCGACGTCGCCACGCGGCATCCGGACGTCGTGGCCCGGCTGGCCGCCGCGTACGACGGCTGGTGGAAGAGCGTGCGATCCGATCTCGTCAACGAGGACCTCGACGGTCCGGCCGAGAACCCGTTCGCCGCGGCCTACTGGAGGCAGATGGGCGGCCGGCCCACGGCGATCGACGTGCCCTACGGCCCCCATCGGAAGCAGCGTCTGCATTTCTGGAAGAGCCCCCGGGCCTCCGCGGCGCAGCCGGCTCCCCTGCTCCTCTACATCCACGGCGGGGGCTGGCAGGGAGGCGAGCGCATGAGCGGCCTGACCCGCATGCTGCCGCAGATGCTGGAGGCGGGCGTGTCGGTGGCATCGGTCGAATACCGCTTCATCGACGAAGCCATGGCCGGGAACGTCGATCCGCCGGTGCGGGCACCGCTCTCCGACGCCGCCCGTGCGCTGCAGACCGTGCGCAGCCGCGCCCGGACGTGGCACGTCGATCCGCGGCGGGTGGCCGCCAGCGGCGGCTCGGCCGGCGCCTGCTCGAGCCTGTGGCTGGCGTTCCACGACGACATGGCCGATCCGGCCAGCGACGATCCGGTGGCCCGCGAGTCGACGCGGCTGCTCGCCGCCGCGGTGACGGGCGCCCAGACGACGCTCGACCCGGTGCAGATGAGGGAGTGGACGCCCAACAGCCGCTACGGCGGCCACGCCTTCGGCTTCATGCCCGGCCCCGACAAGCGGGACACGCAGTTCGCGCGGTTTCTCGCCGCCCGCGACCGGCTGTTGCCGGTGATCAACGAGTATTCCCCCTACGCCCTGGTCAGCGCCGACGATCCGCCGATCTATCTCGCCTATGGATCTCCTCCGAACCTCGGCCGGGAGGAGAAGGACCCGACGCACTCGGCGAACTTCGGGGTGAAGCTCAAGGAGCGTCTCGACGAGGCGGGAGTGCCCTGCGAGCTGGTGTACCCCGGGGCGCCGGCCGTGCGGCATGCGACCGTGACGGACTACCTGCTCGACGTGCTCGTGCCTCGGCAGTGAAGGAGAACGTCCCGTGCGTGCCGCATCATCCACGTGCCGACTGCTGCTGGCGGTGCTGTCGCTGCAGACGATCGCCGCGGCGGCCGACGCCCCGGCCGTGGCGGCCGGCGGTGCCGGGTCGGTGCGGCGGCCGAACATCGTGTTCTTCCTCTGCGACGACCTGGGGATGGGCGACATCGCGGCCCTCGGGTCGAAGCAGATCCGCACGCCGAACATCGACCGGCTCTTCGCGCAGGGCACGAGGCTCGCGCGGCACTGGGCCGGCAACGCCGTGTGCGCGCCGAGCCGCTGCGTGCTCATGACCGGCAGGCACCCGGGCCACGCCGTCGTGCGGAGCAACCGGGAGGCGAAGCCCGAGGGGCAGGCGCCGATGCCCGCGGGCACGGTGACGCTGGCGACGCTGCTCCACGACGCCGGCTACGCGACGGGTGGCTTCGGCAAGTGGGGCCTGGGCGGCCCCGGCAGCGTGTCCGACCCGATCGCCTGCGGATTCGACGAGTTCTTCGGCTACAACTGCCAGCGGCAGGCCCACAGCTTCTATCCCGACCATCTCTGGGACGGTCGCGAGCGGGTCGAACTCGACGGCCGCACCTACTCCGCCGACCTCATCGCCGCCCGGCAGCTGGAGTTCGTCCGCCGGCACGCCGGCCGGCCGTTCTTCCTCTATTGTCCGACGACGGTGCCCCACCTGGCGCTCGAGGTGCCCGCCGACGAGCCGTCGCTGGCCGAGTATGCGCGGCAGTTCGCCGGCGAGCCGCCCTACACCGGCGGCAAGGGCTACGTGCCCTGCGAGCGACCGCTGGCGACCTACGCCGCGATGATCACCCGGATGGATCGGGAGGTGGGCAGGATCGTGGCACTGCTCGAGTCGCTCGGGCTGGCCGACGACACGATCTTCGTCTTCTCCAGCGACAACGGCGGCACGATTCCCGGCGTGGGCGGCATCGACACGCTGCGCATGGGCAGCCACGCCGGCATGCGGGAGTGGAAGGGCACGCCCTACGAGGGCGGCCTGCGGGTGCCGACGGTCGCCGTCTGGCCGGGAAAGATTCCGGCCGGCCGCAGCATCGCCGGCCCCACCGGGTTCGAGGACTGGCTGCCGACGCTGCTCGAGCTGGCCGGCCTGCGCGACCGGATTCCCGAGGGACTCGACGGCCGGAGCCTCGCCGGGCCCCTGCGCGGAGACGCCGATGCCCCGGCCGACCGGACGCTCTATCGCGAGCTCACCGAGGGCAACTGGCAGGCCGCGGTGGCGGGGCGCTGGAAGGCCGTCCGCCGGGCCGCGTCCCGGAAGTCCGCGCAGCCGCTGGCCACCGAACTCTACGACCTCGACGCCGACCCAGCCGAGTCGCGGGACCTCGCCGCCGCCCATCCCGAGGTCGTCGCGAGGATGGAGATGATTCTGGCCCGCGAGCACGTGCCTCACCCCGACTGGCCGTTGCCGCTGGTCGATGGACGCACGACCGGGAAGCCCGCGGCCGCCATGCCGGCGGCCGGCGGCGGAACAGCTGCCGGCACGGGGGCCGCCGGGCGGCCGCCGAGCGTGCTCGTGATCCTCAGCGACGACCAGCGGGCCGACACGATCCAGGCGCTCGGCAACCCGAGCATCAGGACGCCGGCCCTCGACGCGCTCGTGGCCCGTGGCGCCGTCTGCGAACGTGCCTATTGCATGGGCAGCACGCAGGGTGCGGTCTGCGTGCCCAGCCGCGCCATGATGCTCTCCGGCCGATCGCTCTTTCGCATCGACGAGCGGCTCCGCGGCTGCGATACCTGGCCCGAGGCGTTCGCGCGGGCCGGCTACCGCACGTTCCTCACCGGGAAGTGGCACAACGGCGCCGCCTCGGCGACGAGGTGCTTCGCCGCGGGACGCGACGTCTTCTGCGGCGGCATGCACGCCCAGCGGGCCGTGCCCGTCGTCTCGTTTTCCGACCATGGCGAGCCGGTGCCGGCGGCGGTGACCGACACCCACTCCTCCGAACTCTTCGGCAAGGCCGCGGTCGCATTCGTGGAGTCGGTGGGAGACGAGCCGTTCTTCGCCTGGGTGGCCTTCACCGCGCCGCACGATCCCCGGCAGCCGCCGACGGGCTTTCGGGAGCGGTTGGCCGGCCGGGAGCCGTCGCCGCCGGCCAACTTCCTGCCGCGGCATCCCTTCGACAACGGCGAACTGGCGATCCGCGATGAAAAACTGCTCGGCTGGCCGCGGACGCGGGAGGCGATCTCGCGGGAGCTCGCCGACTACTACGCCTGCATCGAGGGGATGGATGCGGAGATCGGCCGGATCCTGGCGGCGCTCGAGGCCGCGGGACGGCTCGACGACACGATCGTGCTGTTCACCAGCGACCACGGCCTGGCCATCGGCAGCCACGGGCTGCTCGGCAAGCAGAACCTCTACGAGCACTCGATGCGGGCCCCGGCGGTGATCGCCGGCCCGGGCGTGCCCGCCGGCCGCCGCTCCCCGGCGCTCTGCTACCTCCACGACCTCGTGGCGACGGTCGGCGAACTCGCCGGCGTCGCGCCGCCGGAGGGAAACGAGGGCCGCAGCCTGCTGCCGGTGCTGCGCGGCGAGCAGCCGGCCGTGCGGGACGAACTGCTCCTCGCCTACCGCGACGTGCAGCGGGCGATCGTCACGCCGGACTGGAAGCTGATCGAGTATCCGCAGGCCGGGCGGACGCAGGTCTTCGACCTGGCCCGCGACCCCGACGAACGCTCCGACCTGGCGACGGATCCGGCCCTCGCGGCCCGCCGGGCGGAACTCGCGGCGCGGCTGGAGGCGGCAGCACGGGCCGCCGCCGATCCGCGCGCCGACGGATCGGGGAAGTCGCAGCGCAGGAAGGCCGGTTGACGTCTCGCCCGCGGCCGCCCGGCGGGCCGTGAACATCGTCGTGTGCAAGAAGGAGGTGCCGCATGCATGCTCGTCGTCTCGTCGCGGTGGCGCTGGCCGTCGCGGCCGGGTTGTCCCCCCGGATGCCGTCGGCCGCCGCCGCGGATCCGCGTCCCAACATCGTGCTCGTGCTGGCCGACGATCTCGGCTACGGCGAACTCGGGTCGTACGGCAACGCGGCGGCCGTCACGCCCCAGCTCGACCGCTTCGCGGCGGAGGGCTTGCGGCTGACCGACTGCCACTCCGCGGGGAGCGTCTGCTCGCCGTCGCGGTCGGCCCTGCTCACCGGCCGGCACCCCTACCGCACCGGCGTCTTCACCTGGATCCCGGAGAACAGCCCGATCCACCTGCGGACGAGCGAGCAGGCGTTGCCCAAACTCCTCCGCGCGGCCGGGTACGACACGTGCCACGTCGGCAAGTGGCATCTCAACGGCATGTTCAACGCGCCGGAGCAGCCGCAGCCCTCCGACCATGGCTATGCCTGGTGGCTCGGCACGCAGAACAACGCCGCCCCGAGCCACGCGTTTCCGGAGAATTTCGTCCGCAACGGCACGGCCGTGGGCCGGGTGGACGACTACTCCGCCCCCTTCATCGCCCGCGAGGCGGTGACGTGGCTCGAGCAGAAGCGGGATCGGTCGAAGCCGTTCTTCCTCGCGGTCTGGACGCACGAGCCGCATTACCCGATCGCGTCCGCGGAACGGTACGAGAAGCAGCACGCCGGCATCACCGACCCGGAAGAGCGGACCTACCGGGCCAACGTCACGCAGCTCGACGACGCCTTCGGGACGCTCTTGAGCGGCCTCGACAGGCTGGGACTGCGGGAGAACACGCTGGTGGTCTTCACGAGCGACAACGGTCCCGAGGGGGACGGTGCGAAGGGACCGGGCCGGGGTCTCGCCGGGGGATTGCGCGGCCGCAAGCGGTCGATGTACGAGGGTGGCCACCGCGTGCCCGGCATCCTGCGCTGGCCTGGAAGGGTCGGGCCGGGGAGCACGAGCGACCAGCCGGTGGTCGGCAGCGACTTCTTCGTCACGATGCTCGCCGCGGCGGGCGTGGCACCGCCCGCGGGCGTGAAGCTCGACGGAGCGAACCTGCTGCCGCTGCTGGCCGGCGGCACGGTGGATCGCGGCGTGCCGCTCTACTGGCGCTTCGGCGGCCGGGTGGCCTTCCGCGAGGGCGACTGGAAGATCGTCGTCGATGAATCGCTGGAGCGGCCCGAGCTCTACGATCTCGCCACCGACCGCAGCGAGAGGCACGACGTGGCCGCGCGGGAGCCCGAGCGGCTCGCGGCGATGATGGCCCGCCTGCGGGCCCACACGTCCGAGATCGAGGCCGAGGGCCCCGGCTGGTGGCGGACTGAGCCGACGAATGGCCGCCCGAAGTCGCGCGCGGGGCAGAAGCAGCCGCGCCGTTCGTGACGGGTCGGCGCCGCGCCGCCAGCGGCAGTGCTACACTCGGCGGCCGCGACGCCCGCGGCCGCGGCGTTTCATCACCAGGGGAGGCAGGCATGACCGGACACGACATGGCCGGAAAGAGCCCGGGGAAATCGTCCGCCGCGGCGGGCGGCACGAGCCGGATCGGGCTGGCACTGTTCTGGCTCTACGTGCTCCTCTACGCGGGCTTCATGGTGCTCGTGCTCTTCCGGCCCGACCTCCTGTCGCTGCGGCCCTTCGGCGGCGTCAACCTGGCGATCGCCTACGGCATGGGGCTGATCGCCGGCGCGTTCGTGCTCTCGATCGTCTACATGCTCGTCGCCGGGGCCGCCGGCCCGGGTGACGGGGACGCCTGACCCGCGGCCCCGACCGCTCCCCCCACCCCACGCCCGACCGCCTCCTCGCCCGCCAGGAACCCCGGCCGATGCTCTACGAGTCCTCCCCCGTCGCCATCGCGATCTTCGCCGCCTTCGTGTGCGGGGTCGTCGGGCTGTCGTTCTTCCTGGGCCGCAAGGGCCAGTCGGCCAAGGGCTACTACGCCGCCCACGGCGAGATCCACTGGTTCGTCAACGGCATCGCCTTCGCCGGCGACTATCTCTCGGCCGCCTCGTTCCTCGGCATCTGCGGGATGATCGCCTTCCACGGCTACGACGGCTTCCTCTACTCGATCGGCTTCCTGGCCGGCTGGATCGTGGCCCTGTTCGTGATCGCCGAGCCGATCAAGTCGCTGGGCAAGTTCACCTTCGCCGACGCGCTCGACAGCCGCTTCAACAGCCGCGGCATCAAGCTGGCCGTGGCGATCTCGACGCTCGTGGTGAGCATCTTCTACCTGATCCCGCAGATGGTCGGCGCCGGCGACCTGATCGTGCCGCTCCTGGGCCTGCCGCACACCGCGGGCGTGATCCTCGTGGGCGTCGCGGTGACGATGATCGTCGTCACCGCGGGGATGGTCTCGACCACGTGGGTGCAGTTCATCAAGGGGTCGCTATTGGTGTTCTTCTGCGGCATCCTCGCGGCGCTGATCCTCAACCGCGGGCTCGCGGTGGGGACCGGCCCGGCGGCCGACCTGGCCCCGCAGGTCCGCACCGTCACGCCCGACGGCGGCGTGCTCGTCGACGGCGTGCCGCAGTCGCGGGGCCACGACCTGCGGCCGGTCGGCACGCTCCTGACGCTGCCGGCCCGCTACGCCGGCCGGACCTCCACCGGACCGCTCCGGCCCCTGGAATACCTGGGCGTGCTCGAGGATTCGACGATCGTCACCTGGTCGAGCCGCAAGCACACCGACGCCGCCGGCACCCACACGACGTACTCGCCCACGGAGCGGAAGGGGTCTGACCTGCTCCGGCCGGGGGGCTACTTCAAGGGCCTGACCACGGGGCGGCTGGCCGATCGGCTCGACTTCGCCAGCCTCATGCTGGCGCTGTTCTGCGGCACCGCGTCGCTGCCCCACATCCTCATCCGCTACTACACCGTCAAGGACGCCGGCGCGGCCCGCAAGAGCACCGTCGTGGGCATCGCCGCCATCGGCGCCTTCTACGTGCTCACGCTCTACCTCGGGCTGGGTGCGATGACCAGCGGCGCCCTCGACCCCACGAGCAGCAACATGGCCGCGCCGCTGCTGGCGAAGTCGTTCAGCACGACGCTGTTCGCCATCATCTCGGCGATCGCCTTCACGACCGTGCTGGGGACGGTGAGCGGCCTGATCATGGCCGGCAGCGGTGCCGTGGCCCACGACCTCGTCGAGAACGTGCTGGGCATCCCCATGACCGACCACGAGAAGGTCCGCTGCGGCAAGATCGCCGCCGTGGGGCTGGGTGTCGTGGCGATGGTGCTCGGCGTCCTGTTCCGCAGCTTCAACGTCAGCTTCCTGGTGGGCTGGGCGTTCAACATCGCCGCCAGCGCCAACCTGCCCGCGCTCGTCATGCTGCTGTTCTGGCCGCGGACGTCCCGCCAGGGCATCATCGCCGCCGTGACGGTGGGGATGCTGTCGTCGCTGGCCTGGATCCTGCTGTCGGCCGACACCTACGAGAAGGTCTACGGCTGGAGCCGCGAGGCGTCGGTCGTCCCCTTCAGCCAGCCGGGGCTGGTGACGATCCCGCTGGGCTTCGTCGTGCTGGTGGTGGTGTCGCTGCTCACGCCGCCGCCGGGAGGTCGTCGCGATGGCTGAGCGGGGCACGGAGGGCGGGGCGGGCGGCCCGCACGCGGTGATCCCCTGCGACGAGCGGCACCTCGACGCGATCCGCGGAATCTACAACCACGAGATCCTCCACAGCACCGCGCTCTACGAATACGAGCCACGGTCCGTGGAGACGATGGCCGCCTGGTGGGCGGCCAAGCGGGCGGCGTGCCTGCCGGTGCTCGGCGTCGAGGATGCCCCGGGTCGGTTGGCGGGCTTCGCCACCTGGGGACCGTTCCGGCCCTTTCCCGCCTACCTGCACACCGTCGAGCATTCCGTCTACGTCGACCGCCACTGCCGCGGGCGGGGCGTGGGCCGGGCGCTCGTGACGGCGCTGGTGGCCGAGGCACTCAGGCGGCGGGTGCACACGCTCGTCGGCGTGATCGACGCCACCAATGCGGCGAGCCTCAGCCTGCACCGGAGCATCGGCTTCGAACGGTGCGGCACCGTCCGCGAGGCGGGCTTCAAGTTCGGCCGCTGGCTCGACGTGGAATACTGGCAGCTGCTGCCCGGAGCGTGAGCGACGGGATGGTTCGACGTCCGCGGCGGT
>Ga0214921_10005999_pt1 | contig 16871 bp, 12 predicted proteins | sample LL1505_MetaG_FD_177992 | JGI IMG/M metagenome (GOLD analysis project Ga0214921, IMG submission 177992) | Freshwater microbial communities from Lake Lanier, Atlanta, Georgia, United States - LL-1505 | ecosystem: Environmental > Aquatic > Freshwater > Lake | place: USA: Georgia | collected...
TTCATTGGCAAATCTACTTGCCGGAAAACTATCCAAAAATCTTGCATAAGTTTGCATGGCCTGTCCGTTGAAATTCAATTCTTCCGCAATACGAGCACTGTTAAACAAAGACTGTTCACCTAAATCTGAATAAGCATTGGCTTCGTAACTTTTATTAAATGCTGACAATGCATTGTTTTTCTTTTGAACTTTGATGTAAGAATCAGCTAAGGCAAACCAAACAGCTTGCTTTAAGGTATCAGATGCCTGTTCAATTTTTAACAATTGTTCAATGGCTTGTGGGTATTGTGCAGTTTTGTAATATGAAATCCCTAATTGGTAATAATCTTCATTTTTAGGCATCACTGGCGCATCTTTCATGAAAATTTCCAAATAGGGGATGGCTTTCCCGTATTTTTTTAAATTGAAATAAGATTGTCCTAAAATACCTGCTACATCAATTGCCAATTCTTTGTTGGTAATGGTATCACAATAATTGATCACGGATTCAAATTGTTTTCTAGAGAAATATATTTGCGCAACATATACCGTTGACAAAGGGCCAAAGGTTTTGTGTGTTTTGATTCTCATGAAATGAATCAAGGCTTCATCATATGCTTTAGATTGGTAACAAACATAGGCGTAATAGTAGTTTGTGGCATCGTAAAACTTACTCTTAAGGTCTTTGATGACGATGAAAGCTTTTTTTGATTCATCAAATTGATTCACTTTAAAATGACAGTAACCTGCTGTAAAATAAAATTCAATTTTATCTTGTTCAGACAAGTAACTAGGATCAACCTTTTGAAGCCATTTTACAGCTTCTTTGTTGTTTTTAGCTCGGTAATGTAATTTTCCTAACTGAAATACAGCGAGCTTAGCAACAGGGTTTGTTGGATATTTCGCAATGATCGTTTTCAACAAAGATTCAGCATCTTGGTTAAACAATTCCATGGCACAAGTAGCGGCATAATACTCAGATTTAATTTTGAGTTCTGGAGATTTACCAATACTTGCATACCAGTTGAAATGGGTTTGTGCAGCAGCAAATTTTTCCTTGTCAAACAATTCTATGCCCCTGTTGAAGTATCGAATTTCATCTTCGTAAACAGCAGTTTTTTGGGCCTTAGTTTGAAGACTGCAAAGCAGCACAAACAATAGGAAAGCCAATAACTTTCCAATGAAATACAAAACCGGATGCCCCCAATTTTGCAATTTAATTTGGTTGTCAAATACGCGCATAGTTGTATAAACGAAACTATGCGCTTGTATCAGCTTAAAAGCTCCAATTTATCCCCAAAGTGGGCATAATTGGCAGCTGATTGATTCTTTTATAGTTCAGTCGGTCAAAGTAGAAAATATTCTCTCTGTTCAAAATATTTGTGGCCGAAGCAATAATGGTCAAAGAATTTTTGGGATTGAAACTGATTTTTTTGCTGATAGAAAAGTCTACCCTGTGAAAGTAAGGAAGACGTCCTGAATTGGTTTCGCTATAAGCAATTCCCAAGTTTCCATTTTGGTTGTTGATATTGCCTGAAACACCTCCATTTAAGTCAAGTTGTTCGTAAAAACCCTGGGTTTGAGTAAAAGGAAACCCAGAACCTAAATTGTAACGGGTATTGACATGCCAACTTTTGTTTTTACCAAATTCATAACTCACCACTAAATTGAAATTGTGTCTTCTGTCAAAATTTGGAAAATACTTGATGCTGACACTGTCATTTTTATCAAAAATTCGGTTGACATAAGTCAAAGAATAAACCGCCCAAACATACAAACGTTTGTAATCTAGTTTTAAGCGCACATCAAAACCAGAAGCATCTCCTGTTTCTTTGATGATATCTGCTCTTTGGTAGAAAGGTTTGTTTTGATTGACAGGCAAATCATCATAAACTTTGTCTCTGTTGATATTTGTGATTTGGCTGAAATTTTTATAAAACACCTCTGCGTTGATTTCAATGTATCTTCCCAAATCCAATTCAAATCCTGCAACCAAATGTTCTGCTGTTTGGCGTTTGTAATCGATTGCTGTTGTACCGTTTACCTTGTCTGGACTCGATAAAAAACCATAAAATAAATTCACCACATCTCGGTCACTAACTGCACTCATCAAATTTTGAGAATAAGTACCAGCAGCCAATTTGGCCCTTAAAAAACTGGTGGTATTCCATTTAATTCCTAATCGAGGCTCTAAACTACTTTCAGAGAGGGAAGCATAGTAAACAGTCCTTAAACCAGGCTCTAGCACCAAGCGGTTCCATACTTTTTTGTATTTCACAAAACCATGAAGTTCAGTATTATAGTCAGTAGCTTGTAAGGTTCTGCCAACAGCGTTTTTATAGGTGAAATCAGTAGCAAAACCAACCGCATCAAAACCGTATTTGATATCATCTTTGCCAATGAAATTGGTAAAATTGATACTCCCATTGAAGCCATTGATTGAGCTTTGTCTTGGCAAATTATCTGAAGCTTCAATTTGGTTCATTTCGTAATTTGAATAGCCAAAGGTTGCATTGATAATGGTACTTGAGGCTTCAGGAATAATCATCATACTGCCCCCAAAACCCATGGAATTCCAATTGTACTTAGTTGTACTAAAATTGGCATCGTCAGAAAATTTGAAGCCAAACAAATTCAATCGGCTACCATTCTCAGAAATTTGACTGAATTTTCCATAGATATCATTAAAAGAATAGGGAAGGCCATACTTTGGATCAGCACCAGGATAGAAAACAGGAGCTGTTTTGTTTAAATAAGAAGTTTTGTAAGAAAAAATGACTGAGGAACTAGAACCCCCTTCTGTAAATTTACTCAATGGTCCTTCTAATAATATCTTGGCCGTAATTGGATTGACGCTTAATTTTCCAGAAAATTCATTTTTGTTACCCTCTCTGGTATTTACATCAATCACACCAGAAATTCTTCCTCCATATTGGGCATTGAAACCACCAGCACTTACATCTGCATTTCTTATTAAATCGGCATCAAATACAGAAAACAAACCAATTGAATGGAATGGATTGTATATGATCATCCCATCCATCATTACTTTGTTCATGACTGGCGGGCCTCCTCTAACATACAATTGTCCACCTTGGTCTCCGCTAAAATTAACACCAGGTAAAACTTGTAAGTATTGAACCAAATCTGGCTCTCCACCGAAAGTAGGCAATTGCTTTAATTCCTTTTGTGTGATAACGTTTGTAGAAATATTTACCTGTTCTTTGGCCTTTTGTCTGTCTGCTTTAATTTGTACTTCACCTAATTCTAAATTCTTGGCTTTTAGGTAGATGTTTTGATTTTTGATTTTTCCAGCCTCTAATTCAACCACAATTTTAGTGGTATCATAACCAATGGTCCAACACATTAAGGTGTAAGTAGCCGGTTTAATTCGGTTGATGGTATAAAATCCGTTTATATCGGTCGATTTCCCAATCATGAGCTCTTTCACCACTACATTTGTGAAAATGATGGGTTCGCCCGTTTTTTTGTCGTAAACAAAACCCCTTATTTCAGCATTTTGAGCTGTAAGTGTGTTGATAGACAAGAATAAATATAAGAGTGCGTAAAATAATTTTTTCATTAGCATTACAAATATAAGCGGTTTTACAAGCAAAAGACTTGTATCCCTCTACAAGTGTTAATTAATTGACAATTCGGTTGCATGTTTGAAAGTACATGAGCGATTGTTTATATTGCAGGAATACAGTATTTATACATATGGTTTCAACATACTTAGGCCAATTTAAAGGAATAAAATACAGCAATATTCTATACCTCTTTGTTTTTGTTTTGAGTGTATTTTTGCATGCAAATGCACAAAATCCTTTATTTAATTCAACGAATTCAGCATCATTCAGTGCCGAAAAATTAACTGAATTACAACTGAAACAAGTTGCTGAAGAAATCCAAAATTCAGGAAAATCTTGGGAGCAAGTCAAACAAGAAATGCTTAAAAACAATATTTCTAGTCTAGAAATTGAAAAACTGAACCAAAGATTACAGAAAAATTCTTACACATTTTCAGAGAAAATAAACAATGGACTAAATACTGTAAGAAGTTACAATCAGAGCAATTCTGAAATTTCAGAAAACAACCATACTCCAATACATTCAAACGTCTTTGGTGCCAATTTATTTAGAAACAAACAATATAATTTCCAGCCTAACCTAAAAATTGCAACTCCTTTGAATTATATTCTTGGGCCTGATGATGAAATTGTCATTGACTTAAGTGGCTACTCAGATGCAACTTATACGGTTAAAATTTCGCCAGAAGGTATTGCTAGAATCCCATTGTTTGGTGCTGTTTATGTTTCAGGATTAAGCATTGAACAAGCCAGCAAGAAAATCAAATCACATATTGGCAAATACAATCCAAGTGTTCAGAATGGACAAACCACTTTGACAATTAGTTTGGGTACAATCAGAACCATCAAAGTAATTTTATTGGGAGAGGTGATGAACCCTGGAACCTATTCTTTGCCTTCATTGGCAACAGTTTTCAATGCTTTATATGCAGCCGGAGGCCCCAATGATGAAGGTAGTTTTAGGCTTATCAAATTGATCAGAAACAACCGTCAAATAGCGGTAATGGATGTATATGATTTTCTGATGACAGGTGCTGCAAAAGGAAACATTAGGCTAGAAGACCAAGATATCGTAAAAATTGAACCTTATATCAGTAGAATTCAATTCAATGGGCAATTGAAACATCCAGGTGTTTTTGAATTAAAGTCAAATGAAACCTTGAAAGATTTGATTCAATATGCTGGTGGATTTACGCCAAATGCATATAGCCAACAAATTCAGGTTATACGAAACGATGGCAATCAACTAGTTGTTGCAACCGTAAAATTGGATGAAATCCAAAATTTCAAGCCTCAAAATGGCGATATATTTGAGGTTCAGTCTATCTTGGATCGTTTTAAAAATCGCATTCAAATTTCAGGTGCTGTTTTTAGACCAGGTTTTTTTGCATTAGAAACAAGTGCAACAATTAAAGATTTAATCAACAATGCTGGTGGTTTAAAAGAAGATGCTTTTACAAGCAGAGCCATTTTGTACCGTTTAAATGCAGATAATTCTCAAGAAGTATTGTCTTTGAATTTAGAAGATATACTCAATGGAAAAGCATCTAATATTCAATTGAAAAGAGAAGATCAGTTGGTGATTGCATCCAAATTAACGATGAAACAGCAAGAAAATGTAACTGTAACAGGTGAAGTTTTGACTCCCGGAACCTTTAGTTTTGGTACAGAAATGGTTTTGGAAGATGCATTGGTGTTGGCAGGTGGTTTGAAAATAGGAGCTGATGTTAAAAAAATTCAAGTTTCAAGAAGGGCCAAAGTCGCAAACAAGATACAAATGAATGGCAGGCTTTCAGATACCTATACCATTGAAGTGAATAACAATTTGGCCGATTTGCAAAAATTTAAATTAGAACCTGATGACCAAATTCATGTATTTGGTGCAGCCAATTTCCAAAACCTGAAATCAATGACTGTTAAAGGTGAAGTTCTATATCCAGGTTCATATGCTATTCTAAAAAACAATGAAACGATAGCTGAAATTTTAAAAAGAACTGGAGGGTTAACTGCCAATGCCTATCCTAAAGGTGCCGTTTTAATTAGGAATAGAAATGCCAACGAAATAGAACTTATCAAAGACCAAAAATCAAAACTAAGTTTATATCAAATCAACAAAATGGGGAAGGATGATAGCTTATTCCAAGAACAAATAAATATCAAAAACAAAGATATCATTGGCCTAGATGTAAAGAAAATTTTAGCTGGCAAAGCCATGTCAGACCTGGTTGTAAATGAAAATGATGTCTTGTTTATTCCATCATACAATCCATTGGTAAATGTAAATGGACAAGTATTGTACCCAAATCAAATCAAATTCAAGGCCAATCAATGTTTTAAAAAATACATCAATGCAGCTGGTGGTTTTACCTCAAGTTCACTGAAAAGAAAATCCTATATCGTATACCAAAACGGTTCCGCTAAGTCAACCAAAAACTTTCTGTTTTTTAAATGTTACCCAAAAGTTGAACCAGGCTCTGAAATCATTGTGCCCTCTAAAGCAGAACGCAAAAGTTTAACAACAGTAGAGGCAATTTCAATTACAACTTCAATGACCACCCTCATGGTATTGATTTTAAATTTTATCAAATAATGGCCATTCAGAATATATCTCAAACCGATGCATTGATTTCTAATTGGTGGAAATTATTCGTTCAAAAGCGTAAGTACATGTATGCGGCTTTACTTTTTGGATTGATTGCCGGAATTCTACTTGCTTTGATTTTAAAACCTAAATACGAAGCAAAATTGAGTTTTATCATCAACGATTCAAAAAATAGCACTGGGAATTATTTAAGTGCAATCACCTCTCAATTAGGAATTTTGGGAGTCAATTCAATGAGCGTAACCGATGACAGAATCCTTTTTCTAAGTAATTCAAGGAAAATATGTGCCCAAGCTTTATTGGATAGCATGTCAGGTAAAAAACTCATTGCAGATGAATTTATTGCCTACCACAAATTAGATAAGGTTTTTGCTCGGGAATCAGAAATGGAAGGTTTCAAAGGTTTTGAGCATACCAAATTAGAAGCATTGAATTACCAAGAAAATTTTGCCATTAATGCCATTCTTGAAATTATCACCAAACCCAATTTTTTACAAGTAGAATCAGTTAAAAAGAAAGCCACAACTTTTGTTGGAAATACGTCTTCAGGCATTATAGAACTTACTTTTAAACACAAAGAAGAAGCCTTGGCCCAGACTTTTTTGGCTGCCATGTACCAAGAGCTTACTAAATTTTATTTAAGGGCTACTACCAGTCAACAACAAGAATTGGTAGATTTAATTGAATACAAAGTTGATTCAGTAGAACAATTAATAGCCAATTCAGATAAAGACAAAGCCAGAGCAATTGATGAGTCAATAGGAATGTTAAGGGTATCTGGTAGAATTAATGAAGCAAAATTGAGGCGTTCAAATGAAATCTTAAATACTTTATACGCTGAATTACTTAAAAATAGGGAAGTTGCGCGTTTCAATTTAAACCAACAAAAGCCTGTTTTTGAATTGGTTGATTTTCCTCAATTGCCGCTCAAGAAAAATGAATTGTCATTGGTATTGTTTCCTTTATTGAGCAGTTTGATTTCTTTTTTTATGGCAGTGATGGTATTTACTGGCTGGTTGGTATTTAAATACAAATCAGATGCAGTTGTTGTCTGAGAAAAAACAAAGCCTTGAACACAAGCTCAATTTTGTCATTGGTACAATATTGTTGCTGAATTTGTATTTGTTATCTGGTATTTTAAGAATGCCTTATTTACCCATATTAATTTTGTGTATGGGGATTTCCTTTTATTATTTGATAAAAGGTTTTAAAAGAGCCGTTTTTTTTAGCTTAATCAACAACTGGAATACCTTGTTTTATATTGTAATTTCTGTTTTTCTTTTGCTTTTGCAATTTGCTTTTGTCGATAAAGTAAATGAGGTAAAAATAAACGACAGTATTAGAATTTTAATTTACTGCATGTATTTTTCGTGGACAGCTTTCTTATACGCAGATGCTCAACAATTGAAAAAATTCATATTTAAAATTGCGTTTGTTAGCTTTATCATCTTGTTTTTAGAAGCCATTGTTGAAATTTATGATCCATTTTTGTTTGCCTTGTTTCTTTCTGAAAATGTATCCAAAACCATGTTAAGAGTTGGAGGCACATTTGCCGATGCCAATGCCTTTTCAAATGCGGTTGTAATTTTAGGATTTATGATTTTAAAATTTATGCCTACACTCAGCAAAAAGCAACAAATTGCATTATCTGTTTTTGTTTTTCTGTGTATGCTTTATTTGGTTGAATTGTCTGGCTCAAGACAAGGAATTTTGCTCTTGATGGTGTTAAGTATTTATTTCACTCCCACTATTTTAAGGCAGTTTACGCCTAAAAAAATCCTCCTATTTCTGGCATTAATTGTTTTGATTATTTTACTGCTTTCACCAGTTATTTATCAATATTTACTGAACAATCCAGACTCTTCATTGGCAAGGGTTTTGTTCGATACTGAAAACCCTAAATCAATAAACAGCGATTTGGAGCGAAGTAGTGCCATGACAGCTGGTTTGAACTATATTAAAAATCATTTTTATTTGTACGGAACCGGTATGTTTTTATTTGAAAATGAGTGGACACAATATGTTCAAGTTCAAATACCTTTTCCTCACAATAGTTTTGTGTTTTTATATTGTCAGTATGGAATTCTGGCTGTTTTGATTTTTTATTTCTTTTGGATTGCCATCAAAAGAGCATTTACTCAAAATTTATGGCCATTGGTGGTAATGCTATTTATACAAATGTATTTGTTGTCAAATCCAGTTTATTATCCCATGCATTTTTTTACATTGTTTGTAGTAGATGTTTGCTGGATCAATGCAGTTTTTAAAAACAGTCTAACACAACCAGAAATGCAGCAAAATGGATAAGCTACAAGCAATTATTTTTGGTTTGTTGCAAAGTTTTAAAACCAACAACCAACGCAATTTTGAATTGTTTCAAAACATTGTTTACTCCTTTTTCATCAAATTTGGAATTGCAGTTATTGGTTTGGTATTGGTTCCCCTCAATTTAGACATACTCTCGCCAACTGACTATGGTGTTTGGTTAACTGTTTCCTCATTAACAACTTGGTTTTATTTTTTTGATATTGGTTTAGCAAATGGCTTTCGAAACAGATTTACAGAAGCTGTAGCCAAAAATGATTCCCAAACAGCAAGCATCTATTTAAGTACAACTTACGCCATCATTGCCATGATTGTTTTTGCCATCTTGTTGTTGTATTACCTATTCAATCCTTACTTTAATTGGAATCATATTTTTAATACAAGTATCAATGCCAATACCTTACAAAATGTTGTGCATATAACGGTATTTATGTTGGCGCTTAAATTAGTATTGTCTGTACTTAGTACTACATTAATTGCTTTTCATAAAATTAGAATCAGTAATTTTATTGAATTAATGGGGTCTATCAGTATTTTATTGGCCACTATTTTCGTCCTTAAATTTGCCAATATTGGCATACTTGGCATTGCCATTATCAATACAGTTTTGCCAATTTTAGTATTAATGATAGCTAGTGTTATACTTTTCAATGGCATACTAAAGAACTTTCAGCCTAAATTTAAATTTATTCAGTTTTCATTGGCATCTCAATTGTTCAATAAAGGGTTCCAGTTTTTTATACTTCAATTGGCAGGCATGTTTATGTTGGTTGTAAACCAAATTTTAATAGCCCGACTTTTTGACCCATCATCCGTTACGGCTTATGCAATTGTGAGTAAATATTTTTCAATTCCATTGTTGGGATTTTCAATTGTCATTGTGCCTTTTTGGTCTAGTTTCAGCGAAGCATTTCATCGTAAAGAAATGGCTTGGATTCAACAATCTGTTCGAAAATTAGTGCTTGCTTGGTTGATAAGTTCAATAGGAGTTGTTGGTTTGCTGTTTTTATTTCCTTGGGTACTTTCTATTTGGATACAGCATAGTATTGACATCAATTTCAATATGATTGCCTTTTTTGCCATATTTGTGGTGATGAGCAATTGGGCCAATCTGTTTAATCAATTCAACAATGCTTTGGATAAACTTAGAATTCAGTTGTATTGTTCTTTGTTCATGATAGTTTGTCATATTCCTTTGTCGATATATTTATGCAATTCTCATCAAATGGGAATAGAGGGGGTTATGCTTTCAGCCTGTATCTGTATGCTGCCATCAAGCATTTTTAGTGCTTTGCAGTATTATTTAATTGTTCAACACAAAGCCAAAGGACAATGGCTCAAATAATACCATCAGCCCATATTTCAATTGTAGTTCCTTTTTATAAGAATCTCATTTTTATAGAAAGGCTTTCAAACAGCTTGGCCCAAGCAATCAAGGCCAGTCAGTATGTATTTGAAATAATTGTAGTCATAGATTCAATAGAGAATACACCAAATCAAATTGAATATATATTTAACGAAGCATTTAAAAATATACCTCAGAAACTTCAATTAAAGGTGCTAAAGAATGAACATAACATTGGAGTTGCTGCTTCTAGAAACAAAGGAATTAAAAACGCAACTGGCAATTGGATACATTTTATAGACCAAGATGATACCATTTCGTCAAAGCTTTATCTGGAGCTTACTCGATTTGAATACTTTGATTTTGTTTTATTCAATGGCCTTTTCGTTTTTGAAAATAAGTTTAAACACGCTATATACCTCATCAAACCCGCTCTCACATTGGCTCATTTTATTGTAAATGACTTTGTTCGCTCTCCCGGTCAAGTTGTTTTGAAACGAAGTCTAATAAAGGACATAGAATTTAGAACAGCTCATTGTGCTAAAGGCTGTGATGACCGATTTTTCTGGATTGAAATTCTAGCAAAAAATGCAGACATGAAATTGGCGTATTGCCGCAAAAAAATGTACAATGCCCACATCCATACCAATAATTTTGGTAGCAATGTAATTGGACTTTATGCTTGTAGCATTGAACTGTGGAACGCAATAATTGATTTGATTCCAGTTGCCAATAAAAAAGGGGTACAACAAAATTTAGATTTATTAGATTTTCTAGTCAATGGAAAAAAGAAATGGGCTAACCTAAAAGCCTATTTGTTCTACCAATTCAATGTAAATAAAATTTTGAGGTTCATCGTTAAAAAAGCGGGTCTTTTTTTCTTTAATTTACAGCTGTTCAATCATGATTAAAGTATTATTTGTACAGTCAAGTCTAGAAAAGGGTGGCATTACCAATCATTTACTCTCATTGGTAAAACATATCAACCAAAATGTATTTCAAATAGAAATTCTTTGTTTGTCTGATGAACGAAGCAATTCTGATTGGGCTGCTTTCGAAGAAAGGGGAATTACCATTCATCAATTGCATGGCAAAAGATGGCATACCGAAAAGCGAATGCTTGCTTTATTAGACAGGGCATTAAGTATTATCCAACCTCAAATTATTCAAACATTTACCTACAGGCCTTCCTATTTTATTGGGAAATATTTCTCTAACAAATACATTACAATTGGCGTATTGTCGAGCAATATTTATCAGAATTATACGGATAGCTACGGGCGTTTCATAGGCAACTATATAGCCAACAAAGAATTGCAAGGACTCAGTAAAATGCAAAAAGTAATTGGGGTTGCAAAACACCTAAAAGAAACTTTTGCTACAAAATTTGCAATTGAAGCAATTCAAAATGGCATTGAACCTGGTATAAATCCGAATTTAAATTCAAAATCAGCTCTTCGGAAAGCCTTGAATTGGAATCAAAATGACCTGTATTTTGTTTATATTGGGTCTATCATCAAACGAAAAAATCCAGCTTTTTTAATTGAAGCTTTTTTAAAATCGAATTTCAAACAAAAAGCAAATTTAGTTATAGTAGGTTCAGGAAAGCTTCTTCATTCATTAAAAGAAAAATACCAAACTGAAAAATCTATTTGTTTCGTAGGTCATCAAAGTCAAATTACAGAGTACCTTATGGCATCCGATGCCTATGTTTCTGCTTCTTTTTCGGAAGGATTGCCTTTGGCAACTTTAGAAGCCATGTCTGCACAATTGCCCTGTTTGCTCAGCAATATACCTGCACATAAAGAATTACAATTAGCAGCTGAAAACGCAAAAGGGATACAATTATTTCAATTAGAAAATACCAATTCACTCACTCAATTATTTGAAAACTTTGTTCCTTTTCAATTTGAATATACAGTTCAAACTGCTAAGCAAATGACATTGGCTTACGAAAATTTGTATCATCAATTATGTTTAAAAGATGGAGCCATTTAAATTAACTGCATCTATTGTTTTGTACCATACAGAAATTGCGCCAATAAAAGCAATTGTTCAGGCCTTTATTCAATTGCCAATTCCAAAACATTTGTATTTGATTGACCATTCCTCTCAAGATAATTTAAAAGAATTGTCTCGAATTGATGACGCGGTTTCCTATCATTTCATGAATGAAAATAGGGGATACGGCGCAGGACATAATGTTGCCATTAATTGGGCAATCCAAAATAAAAGCATGTACCATTTGGTACTCAATCCCGATATTGAATTTGAAGCTTCAACCTTAATCCAAATTATTCATAAAATGGATGAAAGTCCTGAAATTGGTCTGTTGATGCCCAAAGTAATTTACCCTACAGGTGAAACACAATACCTGTGTAAATTATTACCAAGTCCTTTTGATTTATTAGGTAGAAGGTTTTTACCAGGATTTTTAAAAAAGCTTTTTAAAAAGCATTTATTGCAATATGAGTGCCGACATCTAGACTATCATCAAACCATGGATATACCCAATTTGTCGGGTTGTTTTATGTTCATGAGAACAGAAGCTTTGCAAAAAGTGGGGGCATTTGATTCCCGTTTTTTTATGTACTTAGAAGATACCGATTTATGTAGAAGAATCAATGCTTTTTACAGAACAGTCTATTTTCCAGAGCTTGAGATCATTCATCATTACCACAAAGGTTCATACAAATTCAACAAATTATTCTTTTATCATATTCAATCTGCGGTTAAATATTTTAACAAATGGGGATGGTTTTTTGATGCGTACAGAACTAAAAAGAACAAAGAACTCAAAGTTCAACGTGATTGAAGAAAACGTTTTTCAATCAAATGCCAAGAAAGTATTGCAAAAAAGTTTACTACAATTAGAATAAATAGTGCTACAATTAAAAAAGCATATTGTTTGAAATATCCTAGCTGAACAGCTGTTTGAATAATGGGAAAGTGAATTAAATATATGCCATAAGAAAAGTCGCCATGTTTTCCCCAATTGTTTAACAAGGTACTGTTATTGGCAAAAGCAATAATTAAAACAGCAAAAGCGAAAGGAAAGCAAATTTCTAATTTCAGGCCATATTCAATCAAACAATCCAATATGGCTATGAAGTAGATGCTTTTTGGAAGTCTTTGAAGCTGTACTTTGAAATCGTACAAAAACATACCTGCTCCAAAATACATGAAATAAGCAGGCAATTGGTGATTGAGTAATTCAAATAGTTGGGCCTTCTCTGGCATGATTGAGCTCAAAGCCCACAAGCATGTTTTGTAAAACAAACCCAAGCCATACAAGAATAGATAGAACAGTGTTTTAGATTGAAATTTGTTAATTAACCAAGCCAATAATGGCAAAACCAAATAAAAACCAATTTCAATTTTAATGGTCCATAAAGCACCATTTACAGCACATAAAACATTGCTATCAAATACACCCGGTAAGCATGGATACAAGAAATTCAGGAAGCTCAAATTGGCCAATATATATTTAACCAGTCCCCAATTTTTCCAATACAAATGAAAAGGCAAGCTGCTAATTAAACTCAAGAGTGTAAAAGCAAGAATTACAAATAATATATAAGCAGGTAATAATCTTTTTGCTCTTTTCGTGAAATAAGAAGTCAATGTACTAGAACGAAGCAAACTAGGGTAAATTAAATGACCACTGATGATGAAAAATCCAGCTACTGCCAACTGCGAATCAATATACTTTTTAAGAAATTTTATTTCAGGAATTCCAGTTAAATCAATTAAATGAGCCAATACTACAATGAAAGCAAACAAGTATCTTAAAAAGTCAAAGCTATTTTTAGAAATTGCGGCTTTGGATTGAAATTCTGTTGACGAATTGTTTTTTTTAAGAATGTTCTGCATTCAGTTGATGTCTAAAAACAAACATAGGAATTTGACCTACAACCAAGGCTGTTAATCCTATTACTAAGGTAACCGACTGAGCTGAATGTTCTTGTATTAACCATGCCAAAACAATAAAAGCGATGTTTACACTACTCAACGACAAAGCAATTTGTTTATGGTTCAAACCTAATTTCATCAATTGGTGATGCAAATGATTATGGTCGGCATGAAAAGGAGATTTTTTTTGTTTGGCTCTCAAAATGAAAACCCGAAGTGTATCGTACAAAGGTACAATCAAAATTGCAATAACCATTCCTGGAGAGGCATTCATTCGCTCAGTATATCCTAAGTGCTGAATATTCATTTCTAAAAAATGGATAGAGAAAATTCCCAATAAAAAACCAATGCTCAAAGAACCGGCATCACCCATGAAAATTTTAGCGGGTTGAAAATTGAAAAATAAAAAACCCAAAAGAGCTGCCGCCAAAGTAAATGCAATCAAGGCCCATTCTATGTCGTTGTTGATAGAAAATAACAATCCAAAACTAGAACACATCACCAAGCCAAGTGTACCGGCTAATCCATCGGCCCCATCAATTAAATTATAAGCATTGCACACAACAATGAGCGTAAACAATGAAATTAAATATGCAACATATTGAGGTAATTCATAAATCCCCAATACCCCATGAAAATTACTAATTAAAAGATTTGTCTTTAGCACTACAATTCCCGCAGCAATTAATTGTGCTCCCAATTTTTTTAAAGGCGCAATGACAATGATATCGTCTTTTAGTCCACTAAAAAATAATAGCAATAAAGCCGCTAGTAGATATTGTACCTCTTTTAATACTTCAAATTGTCCCCACAAAGCAACTGAAAAAACGAACGAAACAAATATGGCAAGGCCTCCTAATCTGGGAGTCTTAGTTGCATGTCTTTTTCTTTCGCTGGGTTCGTCGTACAAGTGTTTTTCTTTGGCAATGGTAAGTATGGAAGGGATTGAAAATATCACCATTAAGAATGAAGTCAAACAAGCATAGATGAGCTGCAAATTCATTTTGTTTATTCTATGGTTGCAATCACCTTTAGTTCAATGGCAATTGGTGTAGGTAAACAGTTGATTTCAAGGGTTGTTCTACAAGGAGGATTCTCTTTAAAATACTCAGCCCACAGTTGGTTGTAGATTTTAAAATCGTCTTTCATATTGGTAAGAAAAACAGTTACATCAACAATTTGGTTCCAAGAACTTCCAGCATCTTCTAAAATGTATTTGATGTTTTGAAACACGGCATGACACTGTGTTGCGATGTCATAACTAAGGATATTTCCATCTGCATCCAATTCAACACCTGGAATTTTTTTTGTGCCTTTTTCTCTAGGACCAACGCCAGATAAAAACAATAAATTACCTACTCTTTTGGCATGAGGATACAAGCCAACTGGTTCAGGTGCTTTTGAAGAATTAACACTGTTTTCGTTTTCTAACATAGAGCGAATATACTAAGCTTTACTATAGTTTATCAATCATTTCAAATTATTCAGCCCAAATTTGAACCAAATTCACACATATCTCAACTGCTTTTTCCATGTCCTGAACACTTACATATTCTTGTTTGCTATGGATGCCCATTTCACCGGTGAATAGGTTAGGGCAAGGTAGGCCCATAAAAGATAACCTTGAACCATCTGTTCCTCCTCTAATGGCCATGATATTTGGTTCAATACCTGCTTGGTGGTATGCCTTTGCAGCATTGCCCATTACTTGCGGAAATTGATCGAGTATTTCGCGCATATTTCTATACTGTTCAGTAATTTGAATTTGATAACTAGAGCCTGGAAATTTTTCGCAGGCGGCCTTTGCATAATTTTCTAATTGTTTTTCATGTGCTGCCAATGCTGATGTTTCAAAATCGCGAACAATAAATTGTACTTGACATATTTCTGCAGTGCCATGCATTTGAACTGGGTGTACAAAACCTGCTCTATCATTGGTACATTCTGGACTCCAATCCAATTGTGGTAAACTTGCTAAAAAATAGGCAGCCACTTTTTGCGCATTCACCAATTTATTTAGGGCATAGCCCGGGTGTGCACTGATGCCCGAGAATATCAATTTTGCACCATCTGCAGAGAAACTTTCACCCTCTAAACTACCTCTTTCTCCACCATCAAGTGTATAGCCAAAATCTGCACCTAATTTTTGCATGTTTACTTTGTCAACACCTCTGCCAATTTCTTCGTCTGGTGTAAATAAGATTCTAATTTTACCATGAGGTATTGAAGGATTTTTGATTAAAAATGCTGCCAAATCCATTATCACGGCAACACCCGCTTTGTCATCGGCTCCCAATAAAGTTAAGCCTGAGGCTGTGATGATGTCATCACCAATTCGTTCAGTTAAATAAGGGTGTTTTTTGCTTGAAATCACAATGCTTGGGTCATCTGGCAAAACAATATCAGCGCCATTCCATTGCTTGTGTAAAAGGGGTTTTACATTGGTACCACTACAATCAGGTGATGTATCAACATGGGCACAAAAACAAATCACCGGAACTTCTTTTGATATAGTTGCAGGAATTGTGGCATACACGTAACCAAACTCATCCAATTCTGCATCCTCAATACCCATTGCTTTCAGTTCATCAACTAAAATTCTGCTTAAATCTTTTTGTTTCATTGATGAAGGTTGGGTATCACTATTGGGGTCGGCGCAGGTATCTACTTGTACATAATTCATGAGCCTATTGGCAACCCCTGATTGGTATAAGTTTTGGAAGGAATTCATGTTTATTTTTTTTTGGAATATAAATCCAAGTGTATAAAATGCAAAATCAAAATTTTAGAGATTGACCTTGAACATTTTAAGCTTATCAGTTGTTAAAATCATTCAATAATTTCAATTCAAAATGTATCAATACCCTTTTCTTTTCAGTATATTTTGTAATTTAAGCCTTAATTTTGTTTAGTTTACATCACATGCAGGTAGAATTTAACATACACAAATCAGCATCTAGGGGCCATGCCAATCATGGATGGTTAGATTCAAAACATACCTTTAGTTTTGCCAATTATTTCAATCCAGCTCGTATACATTTTGGTGCCTTAAGGGTTCTAAATGACGACACCGTTGCAGCAGGTATGGGCTTTGGCACACATCCTCACCAAAATATGG
>Ga0214921_10006001_pt1 | contig 16867 bp, 11 predicted proteins | sample LL1505_MetaG_FD_177992 | JGI IMG/M metagenome (GOLD analysis project Ga0214921, IMG submission 177992) | Freshwater microbial communities from Lake Lanier, Atlanta, Georgia, United States - LL-1505 | ecosystem: Environmental > Aquatic > Freshwater > Lake | place: USA: Georgia | collected...
CTGGTTTGTCCAAGGCATGGTCTGGTGCCCAATTTTGGCCGGAAGCGGGACAGGCCAAACTACATTTTGAGTATTCAGGAAATCTGAGCGACAAGGGAAGTGGCTTGGTTTCATTGGGATTGGATGGGATGCGTTGGCCAGGGGATAAAGAGAGTCCTTGGGAAGCAAAAATCTCTACCGAGATTAAAAATGAGGCCGGGGTTTGGAAATTACCGCAAATCTCCCTACTGGCGGATCGAGGCGGCACGCCTCTGCTGGAGGGTCAGGCCGATTTGAATTGGAACCTGAACCAGGGCGAGGGCATGGCCAAACTGGATTTAAAAAGAGCGGAATCCGCCTTGATGGTTCCAATTTTGACCATCACCACTCCTGCATGGAAATGGGAGGAGGCCTCGGCGAATGGATCCTTTCAGTTTTTTCGCCAAAAGAATGAAGACGAGGTCATCGCCAAGCTGCATGGTGCCATCAAGGTTGAGACCGGAATTCCGGGACATTCTCGGCCTGTGGATTTTGCTTCCGTGGATGGGGCGATTCAGGCCTCTTGGCCTTCGGGTTCATCCGGCAAACTTCTGGTGGATTCATTCTCCCTTCAGGCACGGCATCGGGACGGGTCGGATGCAGTTCTGGCTGCATTGGATCATCCGCTTTGGGTCGAAAAGAAAAGTTCCGGTGAGTGGAAACCGGCTGGCAAGGATGCCGCTTCTGCATCGATTCAGTTTCATGGGTGGCCGATGGGTCTGTTTACGCCCCTGGTTTTTCCGGATGCTTCGGAAAGTTCAGTCTTGGGAACGGTGTCTGGGGCGGTGAAGATTTCTAGCGATCCCAAACGTGGGATTTTGAGTGGGGAGGCTGACCTGCAAATACCGGATTTGATGGTTCACCTCCCCCGGGTGGAGCTTCCATCCAATCAGGTGAACCTGCAGGTCTCGGTTTCTCTTGGTTCAGATCAGACCCTGCAAATCCAGAAAACCGAGATTTTGGCTCAACAGAGCGGAATGAACTGGTTGACCCTGACCGTCGAAAAAAGTCAACATCCAGGGATTTTGATTCTTGGAAAGATGGATCTGGCAACCGCCTCGAAAAACTTTCCCGATTTGACCCCCTATCTTTCGGGGGGGGCACTCGAAATTAAAGCTCAGGCGGCAGACCCTCGAGAGGATGTTCGAAAAATAGGTTACAGCATTGAGGTAAAAAAGATGCAGGCCCAATTACCAAAAATCGGAGCCTTAAATGGGGTCAATCTCAAGAGTCAGGGAATCTTGGAATGGCAAGGGGGTCTTAATTCGCTCAGCGAAGTCAATTTAGTGGCGGAGGGGGAGATGGGGAATCTGGAGCTTCAAAAAGTCTCATGGGTGAAAAAGGGGTCGATTGCATGGGAGGGAGGGCGAATTTCGGATGGCTGGATGCAGACCTTATCTTCCCCATGGTTGAGTCCGGTTCGGTGGCTGGATGGCGATGTGGTCTTGGGAGGAGGGTTCTGGGAGCCGGGGGAACATGGAGCGAGCGGCGGGCTGGATCTAACGTTGTTGGGCGTTCGTCTGACAGAGAATCCCAAGTTGCCATCGGCTTCGTTACGCCTCTCAGGAGGCTTCGAGTATGACAACCGTACTGCGGGATTCGACATGATGGACACCACACTTCTCTTTCCCGATTACCGCGACGATCCGGTGGTGATTTCCTCCCTCCATTGGAGCCCGGGTTCGCTGCGGGCGCAGATCAAGGGAGGGGTTTTGGATCTCCGAGGCTTACTGGCCCAGACACAAGCTTGGCAGGATGGGAAATCGAGCCCGAAGACTTCTGCTGATACTTCGACTCCTCTCCGAATCGATCTTTCGGCATCATTGAAGAGAATTGTTGTCCAGGAGGCAGAAGTGGGACCCATAAAAATTCCCAGGTTGCTATTCGGACCGGAAGAAATTCAGTTGGAGCCATCGATCGTCCAGGTTCAGGGAGGCTCAATCAGTGCTTCCGTGTTGGGTGGGGGAGGCGGCAAGCCAGTCCAGGCTGAGATTGCAATCAACAAGTTTCCCTTGGGTGCCATTTTGGGGAGTGCGATTCATGATGCGAGGGGGCCAATCGGAGGATGGGCGGATTTTCAGCTTTCGGCTCGGTCCGACGGTCCTTCGCTGGAGGAACTCAGAAAAAGCCTGAATGGCCAAGGAAGGTTTCGCTTATATCAGGCTCATTTGGAAAACCTGCCCTCGCTGCATCAAGCCTTGCAGAAGGCAGGGACCCTGCTCGGTTCAAGCTATATTGCCTCCAGTGATATCAACGATCTGGGATCTGAATTTCGAATCCAGGGTCAGAAAATCACTATCCCCAATCTCCAGGTGGTGGGGAATGCACTTTCTGCCAGCCTTGATGGATGGTTGGATTGGTTTACGCAGACTTTAGATTTTAAATTGCGGTTTGCTTTGACGAAGGAAGCGATGCAGAGCAGTGGGCAGCTCCAGGGGGCGATGACCCAGTTGGTCGGTAAAAGCAATGATTACTACACCAAGATTCCCGGGGAGGCGCGAATCACGGGAACATTGAGCAATCCTGATGTGAAGATGGATATCGGTAAAATGCTTGCCGAGAGCGGGATAAATCTTCTCCTGAACGCACCTTCGGGAATTTTGCAGGGGGCCAATGGGGCTACGGGAGGAGCGGCCACCCCTGTGACTGCCCCAATACAAGGCGCGCTCAAACTGTTTGGGTTTTGAGTCGCGGGGGTTTTCCCGATAGGGTTGGTCTATGCGTAGCATGACCGGCTTCGGCTCCGTCCAAGTGCCCACCCGTCATGCCCAGATCCGGATAGAGATCAGTTCTGTGAATAAACGGGGTTTGGAAGTGATTGTTTATACACCGGGCGAGTTGGCCCGTATTGAGAGACAGATTCGGGAAGATGTCGCCGAGGCGGTGGCACGGGGAAAGGTGACGGTGGCTCTGCAGATCGAATCTTCCCCATCCCAAAGTGGGAGGATTTTGGATCTTAAAAAGGCAGCGACTTATGCCAGTCAGCTTCGTTCTGCCGGCAAAAAACTAGGAGTGGCGGGTGGGCCGGTCTGGTCAGACCTATTGAGCCTCCCGGGGGTAGTGGTGAACACGCAAGCAACCGTAAGCCCATCGGAAGATCGAAAAATCCTTGGGGGGATTCGAGGCGCCTTAAAGAAAATGGTCGAATCGCGAGAACGGGAAGGTCAGCACATGGTGCGCAGTCTTCGTGGACATCTCAAAAAGATGGAGTCGGTCTGTGGACGATTGGAAAAAGCGGCTGCAGAAATGAAAAGAAAGCAGGGGGAGCGGTTTCAGGACCGATTGCAAGAGATTGCGGGGGAAGCGGGGGTGAATCTTGATCCAGAACGGGTGGTTCGGGAGGTGGCTTCCGCAGCCGATCGTGGTGATGTGACGGAGGAGTTGGCTAGGATCCGCGCGCATCTGGCCGAAGCACAAGGGCTGACGGGCAAACGCGCACCCGGAGGAAGGAATCTTGAATTCATCATTCAGGAGTTGCAGCGGGAGGTGAATACGGTGGGGTCAAAATCCGGCGATCTGGGGCTGACACGTTTGGCGATTGAATTCAAATCGGAGTTGGAGAAGCTTCGGGAACAGGCAGCCAATCTTGAATAACTTCACCCGATCAGGAATTTTGTTTGTCGTCTCGGCCCCCTCGGGAACGGGAAAGACCACCCTCTGCACCAATGTCCGGCAGACGCCCGACCTCGTCTATTCAGTCAGCTGCACGACCCGGCCTCAAAGGCCCGGAGAGAAGGATGGGGTGGACTATTATTTCTTAAGTAAAGACGACTTTGAAAAGAAAATGAACAAGGGGGAGATGCTGGAGCATGCGGATGTCTACGGGCACTATTATGGAACACCCAAGGGCCCTGTTTTGGATCATCTCGCGGCGGGGCGGGATGTGCTGCTGGATATCGATGTCCAAGGGGCACGGCAGATCCGGGGTTCCAAGGACGCGAAAATTCACGAAGCCTTGGCGGATATTTTCATTATGCCGCCAGACTTGGAGGAGCTGCGACGCCGGCTGGAGGGGCGCGGAACGGAAAGCGCCCAGCAGATTGCTAAACGGATTCAGGCAGCGGATGAAGAAATGGCTGATTGGAAAAGTTATCGTTACACCATCCTTAGCAGCTCGATGGAGGAAGATTTGATTAAGTTCCGCGCCATCATCCGGGCAGAACGTTATCTCAGTCGGAGGCTGAACCTGCATCATGGCTGATTTGAAGGCTCCAAGAATCGTTTTGGGCGTAACGGGATCTATTGCGGCATATCGAGCGGCAGATCTCGCGAGTGCCATGGTTCAAGAGGGGTGGGAAGTACATGCGATTCTTACAGCGGACGGAGCACGTTTTTTGCCCGCCCTAACCCTTGCTGCATTAACCCATCGGCCGGTTCATACCTCGTTATGGGAGGAAGGCGAGGGAGGAAGGATGACTCATCTGGATCTTGCCGGCTCGGCTGACGTCGTGCTGGTGGCTCCGGCGAGCGCAGACTGTCTGGCCCGGGCAGCCCATGGCATGGCGGGGGATGTTCTGGGAGCAGTTTTCTTAGCCACCCGTGCTCCTTTGTTTTTTGTGCCTGCGATGAATACCCATATGTGGCAGCACGCGGCGACCCAGCAAAATGTAAAAATTCTTGAAAGTCGAGGGGCCTGCTTGATCGGGCCGGCGGAGGGTAGGCTTGCCTGCGGGGCGGAGGGACCAGGTCGAATGGCACCGCTGAAAGAGATTCTCGAAACCATCCAAAAGGCGATTCGGAAAACTAAATCCGGAAGGAATCCAAAATGAGCAAGGATCTGAAGTTTAAACCGAGTGCCTCTTTTGTGAAGGTTTCGGCTTTTCCAAGTCTTGCGAAATACAAGTCGTTGCACCGGGAATCGGTGGCCAATCCGAAAAAGTTCTGGGGGCGTATGGCGAAGGACGAATTGACCTGGTTTACCGAGCCCAAAAAAGTGTTGGAGTGGAAGGAGCCCTTTGCCAAGTGGTTTGGCGGGGGAAAATTGAATGTCAGTGTAAACTGTATCGACCGGCATCTACAGACCGGTCGGAGACACAAGGCGGCGATTATTTTCGAAGGTGAGCCGGGCGACATCCGGGTCCTGACCTACCAGCAGCTGCATGATGAGGTTTGCCGCTTTGCCAACGCTTTGAAAAGCGAAGGTGTTAAGTCGGGCGACCGGGTCATGATTTATCTCCCGATGATCCCGGAAGCGGCCATCGCGATGCTTGCGTGTGCCCGAATCGGTGCTGTTCACAGTGTCGTCTTTGGGGGATTTAGCGCTGAATCCCTGAAGGACAGGATCCACGACTGTGGAGCCAAGTTGGTCATTACTTCGGATGGTGGATATCGGAGGGGTCAGGTGGTGGGGTTGAAGCAGAATGTCGATCAGGCGGTTGCGGCTTGTCCGGAAGTGCGCCGGGTGATTGTTTTGAAACGAACCGGTCATGTCGAAAAACTCAATGAGGTTGACCGTTGGTGGCATGAGTTGGTTAAGGACCAACCGGCGGACTGTCCGCCGGAAAAGCTGGAAAGCGAACACCCACTTTTCATCCTCTACACAAGCGGAAGCACGGGTAAGCCGAAAGGGATTCTCCATACCACGGGGGGATACCTTTTAGGGGCGCATCTGACCACCAAATGGGTGTTTGATCTAAAGAAGACGGATCTCTTTTGGTGCACCGCCGATGTGGGTTGGGTGACTGGGCATAGCTACGTGGTGTACGGAGCCCTCAGCAACGGGACGACAACCTTGATGTATGAGGGGGCGCCGAATCAGCCGGAACCAGATCGTTTTTGGAACATCATCGAGAAGCACCGGGTGACGGTTTTTTACACGGCTCCGACGGCGATCCGGGCCTTTATCCGCTGGGGAGATCATTGGGTCAAAAAGCATGATCTTTCCTCACTCCGGTTATTGGGATCCGTGGGGGAACCGATCAATCCGGAGGCTTGGTTGTGGTATCACAAGGTTATCGGCGGCGGGCGGTGTCCGATTGTCGACACCTGGTGGCAGACCGAGACGGGAAGTCACATGATCACCACTCTGCCTGGTGCTCATTTGATGAAACCTGGTTCTGCCGGGTTGCCGTTCTTCGGGGTGGATGTGGCGGTGGTGGACGATCAGGGCAAGGAGTTGAAGCCTGGAACCCAAGGGAAGTTGGTCATCCGCAAGCCTTGGCCTTCGATGCTCCGCACGATCCATGGGGATCCGGAAAGATATGCCAAACAGTACTGGAGCGAGGTGCCGGGAACCTATTTTACCGGCGACGGGGCGCGAATGGACAAGGACGGTTACTTCTGGGTGATCGGACGAATGGACGATGTCTTAAACGTTTCCGGTCATCGCTTGGGCACGGCCGAAGTAGAAAGTGCGCTGGTGACGCATCCGGCGGTGGCGGAAGCAGCGGTGGTGGGTAGGCCGGATGATCTGAAGGGCCAGGCGGTGGTGGCCTTTGTCACCTTAAAATCCGGCCAGAAAGCCGGATCCGAGCTGGTGGCCGCGCTCCGGAATCAGGTCAGCAAAGAAATTGGGCCGATTGCCAAACCCGATGAGATCCGTTTTGCTGAAGCCTTGCCGAAAACCCGAAGCGGTAAAATTATGCGAAGATTACTCAAAGAGGTCGCGGCAGGAGGGGCCGTGAAGGGGGATGTGACGACGCTGGAGGATCTGAATGTGATCGCTTCGCTGCAAGCCACCTCCGGTGAGGATAGTTGACGATGTCGTGGCGGCTTTCACAGAAAGATACCGGACTCTTGGTGCTGGATGCCCAGGAGAAGTTGGTTCCGGTGATCCAATCACCATCGGACTGGCTGAAGAGGCTGGAGATTCTAATTCAAGGAGCCCGATTGCTTGAATTGCCGATCGTTCTTACGGAACAGGTTCCGGCGAAGCTGGGTAAAACAGTCGCGTCAGTGCAAAAAGCGGTTGGAAGCGGAATCAAGGCGGTGGCGAAAACCCGATTCTCTGCCGCAGAGGAGGGCAAGGGATTGGGACGAAAGCGGATACTTGTGGCCGGATGTGAAACCCATGTCTGTGTCAGGCAGACCGTCTATGATTTGCGTCTGAAAGAGCTGACCCCGGTGGTTGTGGCCGATGCAGTGGGGTCGCGGGAGGTAAGCGATCGAGAAACGGCCTTGGGTGAAATGAGGGCGGATGGAGTGGTAGTCAGCACAGTGGAGGCCGTACTTTTTGAAATTCTGGAGAGTTCGGAGCATGCAAAGTTCAAAGAGGTTCAGAGTCTTCTCAAATAGTGGGTCCGAAATCTTTTGGAAACTGCTTGAGAGCAAAAAACAGCAAGCGAATCGTGATTTTCCTAGCCCGTTAAGTGAGAAACGCACACCCTCTGGCTTTGTATGTCACCTATTTCTGAATCCGTCCATAAGTCGTCCGTGACCGTTTCGGTCGTCCCTCGCGTTCCGGAAGGACTTGAATCCCTTCGATCATTGGCTTTCAACCTTTGGTGGAGTTGGAATTACGACGCCCTTGAGCTCTTTCAGGAGTTGGATCCTGTTCTTTGGGAACAGTGCGGTCACAGTCCGGTGAAGATGTTGCGACTGGTCAAACAGTCGCGTTTGGAGACGTTAGCCAAGGACAAGGGATATCGAGAGCGGGTCGAGAAAATGCACGATCGTCTGCAGGGGTATCTCAACAGAAAAGAGACTTGGTTCACGAAAAATTTCCCGAAAGAGAAAAAAAATTCCCCCTTGGTGGCTTACTTTTCTGCCGAATTCGGATTTCATGAGTCACTCCCCAATTATTCTGGTGGATTGGGAATTTTGGCGGGGGACCACTGCAAGTCGGCCAGCGATCTCGGACTCCCCTTCGTTGCCGTAGGGCTTTTGTACCGGTTTGGATACTTTGCCCAAAAGATCAACCGGGAGGGTTGGCAGGAAGCTTCCGCCGTGGACAATGTTTTCCACGACCTGCCCGTACGGGAGGCACTCGCCGCCGATGGAAAAACCCCAGTGGTGGTAGAACTGGATATGCCGGGGAGAAAAGTCCGGGCCAAGGCTTGGGAGGTTAATATCGGCCTGACTCGTCTTTTTCTGATGGATACCGACCTGGCGGAAAACGCTCAGGATGACCGCAACATCACCTATCAACTTTATGGCGGCGACCATGACATGCGGGTCCGCCAAGAAATCGTGCTCGGCATCGGTGGGGTGAAGGCGTTGGCGGCGATGGGGCTGCAACCTTCTGTTTTCCACATGAACGAGGGCCATGCGGCATTCCTGGGTTTGGAGCGGATCCGCATGTTGGTTACGCAGAATCAAATGAGTTTCATCGAGGCTCTGCAATATGTGGCGGCCAGCAGTCTTTTTACGACTCATACCCCTGTGCCCGCCGGAAATGACGCATTCGACCCAAAGATGATGGAGAAGTATTTCGGATTTTATATCCGAGAATGTCAAATTGGGTTTGAGGAACTGCTCAAACTAGGTCGTCCTTGGATGTATGAGGAAGGGGAACCTTTCAGTATGACGATTTTAGCGCTGCGGCTTTCCCGCCAATCCAACGGTGTCAGCGCTATTCACGGTCGGGTTTCCCGCGGCATGTGGCAGAGTGTCTGGCCTGGGGTTCCCAAATCGGAAATCCCCATCCAACACATCACGAATGGAATCCATACCTACACTTGGATGGCACCAGAGATCCGGGAGCTGTTGGAAAAAAAGGAAGGGGCCATGTCGGAGGAGGATCTGGCCAAGGTCGAGGCTTGGGAAAAGAGAGTAGATTTCAAGGACAAGGAGTACTGGACAACTCATCAAAAGTTGAAACTGCAACTTGTCGAGTTTGCCCGGGCAAACGTCCGTAATCAGAGGCTTCGCAACGGAGCCAGTCCGGCCGATATCCGTGCGACTGACCAATTGCTGGATCCGAAAGCACTAACTATCGGTTTTGCTCGTCGCTTTGCGACGTACAAACGGGCCGCCCTGCTTTTCCGCGATTTGGACAAACTCTCAGGCATCGTCAACGATCCGGATCGCCCCGTGCAGTTTGTTTTTGCCGGAAAGTCTCATCCGGCGGACGAGGGGGGGAAACGTCTCATCCAGCAGATCGTTGAGATTTCGGCCTTGCCTCAGTTCAAAAACCGAATTGTTTTCGTTGAAAACTACGATTTCAATGTCGCACGATTCCTTTACCACGGGTGCGATGTTTGGTTGAACAATCCGACTCGTCCCTTGGAGGCGAGCGGGACCAGCGGCGAAAAAGTGATCACCAGCGGTTGTCTGAACTTTAGCGTTCGGGACGGTTGGTGGGACGAAGCCTATGATGGAACGAACGGATGGGCGATCGGCGACGACGCCTTCCGTTTGGAACCGGAAGTGCAGGACGAGTTTGATGCCTTCTCCATTTATGAGGTTCTGCGTCGGGATATTGTTTCTCTTTATTATGATCAGGATTCCACCGGGGTACCGAAGCGTTGGATCGATCGGGTCCGGCGAAGCTTGGTCACCATCGGTCCAGTCTACAACACCTCCCGGATGGTTCAGGATTACGCTACTCTATTTTACCGCAAAGCGGCGGAGAAAGGGCGGATGTTTGCCGAAAACAACTGGTCGAAATCCCGGGAGTTGGCGGTTTGGAAGGACAAGATCCGTAAGTCGTGGTCCCAGGTTCGAGCCAATGCGGTGACGTGGAATGGTTCCGCACGCACCACTGTAAGTGTGGGGGATATGATTCCAGTATCTGCCAAGGTATGTTTGGGGTCGTTACAAACAAGTGAGGTTTCTGTGGAAGCGTATCTTGAGCCGGTTGATCCTAGTGGAAACTCCAAAGTGCTTCCTCTGGAACCGACGGGTAGTGCCGTGGATGGATGGCTCAGCTATGCGGGGCGAGTTCCTGTAGATGATTCGGGGAACTTTCATTTTAATGTACGGGTTCGCCCATCGCATCCCTCTTTAACGCAAGCTCACGAATTGCGACTCATCACCTGGGCTGAATAGCATTTGGGCCGGCCGTGGCTTAGGTCTTTGAAACATATTGATATACATGTAGTTATCAAAATCTATTGAGGTATTTTAACTTTTTCCGCTAGTTTGCCTACTTATGTCGACCAAGGTTGCAGAATCTGATTTGTCTAGGACCCCAAGTCCCGAATTAATCGGAATGGATCCAGCGGATGTTGATTTGGGCGCTTTGCACAAAACCGTCGAAGCCTCCCGCGATTTTCTTTTGGGACTACAAAAGCCTGAGGGTTATTGGGTGGGCGAGCTGTTTGTCGATACCACAGTGGCCTGTGACTACCACCTTCTCATGTATCTGCGGAACAAGGTCGATCGGACGAAGGAGGCAAAAATCGTTCGTCACATTTTACAAAGGCAACTGCCGGACGGTGGTTGGCCTATTTATCCCGGCGGGCCAAGCAATGTGACGGCGACTGTTAAAGCCTATTTCAGTCTCAAGCTGGCAGGGTTCACTCCCGAAGAACCAGAGATGAAGAAGGCGAGGGCAGCCGCGTTGCGGTTGGGTGGAATTCCCAGATCCAATACCTACTGCAAACTCTATCTGGCTATGCTGGGTCAGTACCCGTGGAAATATCTTCCCAATATTCCCCCGGAAATCCTTCTGCTTCCAAATTGGGCGCCTTTCAACCTTTTTGAAATGAGTTCATGGACCCGAGCCATTGTTGTCCCGCTATCGATCATCCGAAGTTTCCGGCCGACTCAGCATCTTCCTCCAGAAAAGCAGTTGCACGAACTTTACCCCTACGGGGTGGAGGGTGGGCCATTCCATCACCCGGTGGAGAGCCGCTTCTTCTCCATGAAAAACTTTTTCGTTCGGGTCAACGAATTGCTCGGATGGATTGAAAGTCTTTCTTGGAAACCTTTCCGCAAGAGGGCCTTGAAGGTGGCGGAAAAGTGGATTCTGGATCGCATCGGACCGGAGTCCGAGGGATTGGCCGCTATTTTCCCTTCGATGATGAACACAATTCTGGCATTCCAATGTCTAGGCTATTCGGACGACCATCCCGCGATGCGGAAAGCGGTCAAGGATCTGGAGGGTCTAGAGGTTGACGATTCAGCCAATGGTGATTTCCGTATTCAGCCCTGCCTCAGTCCCGTATGGGATACTGCCATCACGATGACCGCTCTCGGTGCAGCCGGAGTTCCAGCAGATGCTCCGGCCATGCAAAAAGGAGCCGATTGGTTGCTTGCCAAAGAAGTGAAAATACGTGGTGACTGGGTGGTTAAAAACCCTACTCCTGTCACCGGAGGTTGGGCCTTTGAGTTTTTTAATGACTGGTATCCCGATGTCGACGATACCGCCAAGGTTTTACTGGGCCTTCGCAAGGCGCGCGCCTCGGATCCGGCTGCACAAAAAGCGGCAGAGGATCGGGGGTTAGCCTGGGCCCGGAGCTTTCAGTGCGACAACGGTGGCTATGCTGCCTTCGATAAAAACATCAACAAGAAGTGGCTGGAGGATGTGCCCTTTGCCGACCACAACGCCATTTTAGATCCACCCTGTGCCGACATCACGGGTCGACTTCTGGAGACGATGGGGAAATGTGGAGTACCCAAGCATGATTCCCAGATTCAAAGGGCGATTCGTTTTATCCGTGAAACCCAGGAAGAGGATGGTTCCTGGTTTGGACGTTGGGGGGTGAATTATATCTATGGCACCTGGCAGGTGTTAAGGGGGCTGCGCGCGATTGGATACGATATGAATGAACATTGGGTTATTCGCGGACGCGATTGGCTGGAATGCGCCCAGAATCCTGATGGAGGCTGGGGGGAAAGCTGTGGATCGTATGATGATTCGCGTCTCAAGGGCCGGGGCATCAGCACGGCTTCTCAGACGGGTTGGGGATTGATGGGGCTGTTGGCATGTGGGGATGTGCAGAGGCCGAGTGTGCGTCGGGCGGTTCGATATCTGATCGAAACCCAGCAGAAGGACGGAAGTTGGGAAGAGAAACTGATCACCGGAACAGGTTTTCCCTGTGTTTTCTATCTCCGTTATGACATGTACCGGAACAACTGGCCGCTCTTGGCTCTCGGAGAATATCAGGATATGGTCCGCAGTTCTGGTGTTCGCTAAGTCATCGCTGTCTTGCAGTTGAGCTGCAGCCCTTTGTGAAAACTTCCAATCCGTTGCCGCTAGTCATTCTTTTCCCAATGGAGTTTGAGGCGGAAAAGATTTGGAAAAGAATTCAGGGCCACACGAAAACAGAAAATGGTTTTTTAACCAAGACCGGTACTTGGGGCGGGGAACCGGTGATTTCTGTCCGAATCGGGATGGGGCATCCGGGTTTAGCAGAAAAGCTCGAGACTTGGCTCCAAGCTCACCCTTGCCGGGTAGTCATTCTCGCAGGATTGGCTGGGGCATTGGATTCAGCATGGGACGAGGGAGATCTGACGTCTTTTCATTCGGAGGACTGGCCCGAATTTCATGAGTGGAATCGGATGCATACGGACGTACGTCCAGGAAAATGGCATACCGCTCACGAAATCATCGCCACGGGTGAGGCGAAGCTCGCTCTTGGTCGGAAAACAGGATGTGGGATCGTTGAGATGGAGTGGGACTATGTGGCAGAAGCCTGTCATAAATTCAGAATTCCATTAGTCGGACTTCGTGCCGTCAGCGATCATGCGGACAAGCTGTTGCCGGCGGATCTGTCTCTCCTGGGTTGTGACCGAGAAACCGGGAAAAGTACTCCATTCAAAATCGGATTTCATCTCGCCCTAAGGCCTTGGCGACTCGTCGAACTGATGCCGGCTGTTGCCGGTTGCACTCATGCCAGGAACGTCATGAGCAAGGCGGTCGCGAACTTCTTGGATTGGGTTTCTAGAAATTCAAAATCCTAGTTACGGACAACTGCCCAGTTTTTGTACGACGCGTGGGCCTCGAGCCCGTACCGAACAGGCTCAACCGATTGCGGCGGCAGCATTAAAGCCTGAAACCGCTGCGCCTTCGATGGTTGCAGGTAGGTTGGTGTCGGTCCAATCTCCCGCCAGATAGAGGTTTTCGAGGGAAGTGACGGGGCTTGGACGGGCCAAGGGCTTACCGATCGGTCCGGAAAAGGTAGCATCCCGTGATTTGTAAACCACATGGTGAGTGACTTTGCTTTCCCGACTAGAGGGAATCAGCCGATGAATCTCTGATAAAACCAATTCAACCAGCTCCTTCCCGCTTTGGTCGATACGATCGCTCACGGCACTAATCACAGCTGCATAAAGATGTCCTCCATTTCCTGTCGGGAGAGTGGAGGTCCGATCGAAAAGCCAGTGGAGAGGGGAATCTAAAAAGCCGGTGATCAAATCAGGTGCAAGGGGCCGATCGGTCCACAGATGAATACCCAAGATGGGCCCGGGCAACAGAGATGTCGCTAGTTGCTGTGCACGATCTCTCGCAGGAAGTAGCTTGGCGGCTGCTGTCCAAGGAACAGCAAGTACGACTTGATCAAAAACATGGTTTTGTCCGTCTTTAAGTAGGATGGATGTTATTTTTCCGCTGGATTCATTGACTGTGAGAAATTCAACCGGGGTTGCGAGATGGAGTTTTCCTCCCGTGGCTTGCAGGAATGTCGCGAGTTCGGGTTGGAGGAGGTTGGAAAGGCCACTGCGGTCGAAATAGATCGCCGCATCCCGGCCAGAACCAAAAAGGGCCCGTCGTGTGACCTCCCAAAAGAGTCCGGCATCAGCAGCGGCAATGGGAACATTTAAAGCGGCCAAACAAAACGGTTCCCAAAGTGCGCGGATGGAACCAGGGGTTTGGCTCAGTCTTTCCAGCCAAAGTTGGGTGCTTTCTCCGGGTTTGGCCGGATTATCCTTGGCCCGAACAGGGAAATTGAGAATGGCCCAGCGATCCGACCAGGAGAGCTCGGCAAAACCGAAAAGGGCGGCCAAAAGATGGAGAGGTGGAGGCAGCAAGGAGGAGCGGAGTACTGTGCGCCCATGCTTGGGGCTTACGAAGGCTAGATCCAACCGATCGTGTTTTTCCAGACGGTCGCCGTTGCCGAGAGATTCAATCAGTTCGAGCGCGCGATGGTAGCAACCCATGAGGATATGTTGACCGTTATCCAGTGTCGTGCCGGTTTTGACTTCGCGGTAGCTGTGAGCGCGCCCGCCCAATTGGGGTTTTGCCTCGAAGAGCTCCACGGTATGGCCGGTACGTGTTAGTTCGAACGCAGCGGCACATCCGGCAAAACCTCCTCCGATCACGGCGATTCGTGAGGGTAGCTTTCGTGGTGCCACCGTTTTACCCAAACGACTTCGCTCTCGGCGCAGGGCTTTAAGTTTTTCCCAACGTGAGAGCTTGATTGGCCCCTGTAGTACTTGGAGATCCTTGCGTTGAAGTTTTTCCAATAGATCGCGGTAGACACCTGTCATAAGCAGCGCCGCCGAAAGGTGAGGGCGATCCGCGTTTGGAATCAGGCGGTCGGCCTTTTCGAAATAGTGGCGTGCACGAAAGTATTGGAGGCGTAAGAGTCTGGCCATGGCTGGAGTAGGGGTGGGTCTTTTAAAATCCTCCTCGACAACGCCAAAAGCCTTCCACTCCTCCTTGGGTAGGTAAATACGACCAAACTTCTGCAGATCGTATGCAACATCACGAAGGATATTGGTCAGCTGAAAGGCCATGCCCAAGGCAATGGCGTAGTCCCGTGCGGCCCGGGTTTGGCAGCAGAAGATATTGATGGAGACCAGCCCCACAGCGGAGGCGACGCCGTAACAGTATTTTTCCAGGTCGGCGAAAGTTTCGTAACGGTTTTGGGTTAGATCCATCTCCACTCCGTTGAGGATTTCGAGAAGCGGTTCCGGAGGGATCAGGTATTGGCGGACTACGGGGGCCAGTTCCCGAGCCAAAGGTTGTTCGGGGGTACCCCGGTAAATGGCCTGAATATCGTCCCGCCAGCGTTGGAGCCGAGCCTTTCGTTCCGCCATGGGGGCCGAAGTTTCGTCAACCACGTCATCCACAGTTCGGCAAAAGGCATAAAATACCGACATCGCCTGGCGTTGCTCTTTGGGGAGGCAGATGAAGGATAGAGCTAGGTTCGAACCGCTCTTGCGGGTAATGCGTTCCCCCGTGCCCCCGGGCGAGGGTGAGGATTTCATTGGCCCAAAAATGCCTGCAGGCCGAGGCGGAGAAAGTCGAACTTCGAAACAGTGGGTCGATGAGAAAGGGTGTCAAAATTCGATTTCTCGATTTTGCGGAGGATTTCCGTTCCACCCAGCCAGGTCAGACGGATTTCCCAGGAAAGGGGTCGGGGGAGATGTCGTGGCAGAGATTCCCCGTCATGAAAGAGCTTCCAGGCGCGTTCCGACTGGTAACGGAGGCAGTTACGAAAATTCGGAGTCACCCGACCGGCAAAGAGTTCCTCCTCAGAAACGCCTAAACGTCGGAGATCAATTTGCGGAATGTAAATCCGATCCTTGCCCAAATCCACGGAGACATCCTGCCAGAAGTTGGCCAATTGGAGGGCGGTGCAGATGTGATCCGAGAGCTGGGCCAATTCTGTTTCCCGTTTGCCGTGGATCAGGAGAACAAGCCGCCCGATGGGATTGGCACTCCGGCGACAATAATCCAGGACTTCAGAAAAATCGGCATAGCGTCGCTTGATAATGTCTTGTTCGAAGGCGCTAAGGAGATCGAGAAAAAGGGAGTCGGGAAGATCAAGTTCGGCTTTGGTCTTTTGGAGGGGTTCAAAGATCCAGGCATAAGAACGGTCGTATTCCTTGCCTTCCAGCGCATTTTGCCAGGCTTGGCGGTAGGCTCGGAAGATCTGGAGCCGCTCAGCTTCGGTGGGGGCGGGGCTGTTCGATTTTTTGCGGGGATCGGCATAACCCTCATCGGCCAGATCGTCGGCCACCCGAGCAAAAGCATAAACGGCATGGACATGGGGTCGGAGCTTCTTTGGAACGAGCCGTCCTACAGGGAAGTTTTCATAATGCTCTCGGGCCAGTTGGCTGCAGGCGGCATAGGGGTCTGGAGCCGGGATCGCAAGGGAATCGGCTGCGGGGCTGGCAGACTGAATCATTTGTCCATTTTTACAGATGTTGAAGGGCGGGGCGAGCCGACAAGTGTCTACCCCAATGCGGCTTGGGAAGGCGTGGGATGGTTTTTAACCATCCCAGGTAGGCCATACTGAACAACTTAGAAAAATCTCTGGCCGATAGGCTCAGCCCAAGCACACGATTAAGGATGCGTTATCTCTCGGGAATTCAGCCGACCGGAAGGCTCCATTTGGGGAACTATTTCGGGATGATCCGGCCGGCCGTTGAACTTCAAGCGAAGGGGGAGGCCTACTATTTTTTGGCCGACTACCATGCCCTGACGGGTGCGGCCGAACCGGGCCAGTTGGACTCGTTGGTGAAAGAGACCTTCCTCGATCTTTTGGCCTGCGGGGTGGACCCGGACAAAGCGATTGTATTTCGCCAAAGTGCGGTGCCAGAGGTGCACGAATTGGCCTGGTACCTCTCTACCGTCACCCCCATGGGCTTGCTCGAGCGTTGCCATAGCTACAAGGACAAGGTGGCCAAGGGGATCTCTCCCTCCCACGGGCTCTTTGCCTACCCGGTGCTGATGGCGGCGGATATTCTGCTGTATGATGCCGACCGTGTGCCGGTGGGGCAGGACCAGAAGCAGCACCTGGAGGTGGCACGGGACATCGCGGGGAAGTTTAACGAAAAGTACGGACCGGTTTTCAAGTTGCCGGAGTCGATCATTCGCGAGGATGCCGGGGTCGTGCCGGGGGTCGATGGGCAAAAGATGAGTAAATCGTATGGCAACACGCTGGAGATTTTCGCTCCAGAAAAAGAGCTTCGAAAAAAGATCATGGGAATCAAAACCGATTCCACGCCAGTGGAGGAAGCCAAAGCGGTCGAAGGAAGTACCTTATGGGGGTTGGTTCGGTTAATGGGAACGGATGCC
>Ga0214921_10006002_pt1 | contig 16863 bp, 13 predicted proteins | sample LL1505_MetaG_FD_177992 | JGI IMG/M metagenome (GOLD analysis project Ga0214921, IMG submission 177992) | Freshwater microbial communities from Lake Lanier, Atlanta, Georgia, United States - LL-1505 | ecosystem: Environmental > Aquatic > Freshwater > Lake | place: USA: Georgia | collected...
CGTCGGTGAAGATGCCCAGCACCAGGCCGTTGGCGTCCACCACGGCAGTGGCGCCCAGGCCCTTGGCGCTCATCTCGCGCATCAGCGCACTGAAGCTGGCCTCTGGTCCGACCCGAGGCACCGCCTCGCCGGTGCGCATCACGTCACTGACATGGGTCAGCAGCTTGCGCCCCAATGCGCCGCCCGGGTGGGAGCGGGCAAAGTCTTCGGCCTTGAAGCCGCGTGCATCCAGCAGCGCCACTGCCAGCGCGTCGCCAAGCGCCAGCTGCGCGGTGGTGCTGGCGGTGGGCGCCAGGTTGAGCGGGCAGGCCTCTTTGTCAACCGCGCAATCCAGAAAAATATCGGCATGCCGGGCCAGCATCGAGTCCGCGCGGCCGGTCATGGCCACCAGCGGCACGCCCAGTCGTTTGAGCACCGGTAGGATGGCGGTGAGCTCTTCAGACTCGCCGCTGTTGGAAACGGCCAGCACCAAGTCGGCGGCGGTGATCATGCCCAGGTCACCATGGCTGGCCTCCGCCGGATGGACAAACAACGCCGGGGTACCGGTGGAGGCCAGTGTGGCGGCCATCTTGCGGCCGATGTGGCCGCTCTTGCCCATGCCCATCACCACCACCCGGCCCGGCAGGCCCAGCATGCGTTCCACGGCCTGGGCAAAGGCGGGCCCGAGCCCTTGCCTCAGGCCCAGCACGGCCGCGGCCTCGATCTCCAGCGTCGCCTGCGCCAGACCAATCGCGCGGGCGGCCTCAAAGACAGGGGGCGCGTTGCTGGGGGCAGTCATCACGGCATTTTACGGTTGGCCCCGGACGCTCTTGTGCGGGTGACTTGGTAGTATGCCGTCATGAGTCCGCTCGCCCTGACCCTGCTCTACCTGCTGGCCGCGGTGCTGGGGGTGGTGGCCTGCCGTTCGCTCAAACTGCCGCCGATGCTGGGTTATCTGGTGGTTGGCGTGTTGATCGGGCCCAACGCGCTGGCGCTGGCCCAAAACTCGGACGGGGTACGCGCCTTGGGTGAATTCGGCGTGGTGTTCCTGATGTTTGTCATCGGCCTGGAGTTCAACCTGCCCAAGCTGCGCGCCATGCGCCGCCACGTGTTCGGCTTGGGCCTGCTCCAGGTGTTGTTGTCCATGCTGGCAGCCACCGCCGTCGTACTCGGCTTGGCCTGGCTGGCCCCGGGTCATTGGGGCATGGGCTGGCAAACCGCGTTGGCGCTGTCGGGTGCGCTGGCCATGAGCAGCACCGCCATCATCGTCAAACTGATGACCGAGCGCTTGGAACTGGAGTCGGAGCACGGCAAGCGCGTGATGGGGGTGCTGCTGTTTCAGGACTTGGCGGTGGTGCCACTGCTGGTGCTGATCCCGGCCTTGGGCGCGCCGGCTGAGGCACTGCCAGCCACGCTGCTGTTGGCCGGCGTCAAGGCGGCGCTGCTGATCATGCTGCTGCTGGTGGGCGGGCAAAGGGTGATGCGCTGGTGGCTGACGCTGGTGGCGCGCCGCCAGAGCGAAGAGCTGTTTGTGCTCAACCTGCTGTTCGTCACGCTGGGCTTGGCCTGGCTGACGGAGTTGGCTGGTTTGAGTCTGGCGCTGGGCGCCTTCATCGCTGGCATGCTGATTTCGGAGACTGAGTACAAGCACCATGTGGAGACCGACATTAGGCCCTTCCATGACGTGCTGCTGGGCCTGTTTTTCATCAGCATCGGCATGTTGCTGGACTGGCGGCTGGTGCTGGAGCGCTGGCCGCTGGTGCTGCTGCTGGTGACGCTGCCCGTGCTGTTCAAGGCGGTGCTGGTGACCTTGTTGGCCCGTGGCCTGGGTGCCACCGAGGGCGTGGCCTTGCGCACCGGCTTGTACCTGGCCCAGGCCGGCGAGTTTGGCTTTGTGCTGCTCACGCTGGCCCAGACCAAGGGGCTGGTGTCACCGGCGCTGCTCAACCCCATCCTGGCCAGCATGGTTCTGTCGATGTTGGCCACGCCCTTTATCGTGCATTACAGCGGCCCACTGGTGATGCGGCTGGTGAGCAGCGAGTGGTTGCAGCAGTCGCTGCAGATGACCAGCATTGCCCGCAAGTCGATCAACGTCGACCGCCACGTCATCATTTGCGGCTATGGCCGTTGCGGCCAAAACTTGGCGCGCATGCTCGAAGGCGAGGGCATCCCCTACATGGCGCTGGACCTGGACCCGGACCGGGTACGCCAGGCCGCCGCCGCCGGCAACTCGGTGGTGTTTGGCGATGCCGCTCGCCTTCAGGCCCTGATGGCAGCCGGCCTGGCGCGGGCCAGCGCTGTGGTGGTGACTTACGTGGAAGTGGCGGGTGCTATCAAGGTGCTGGCGCACATCCGCGAGCACGCGCCGCAGGTGCCGGTGATTGTGCGCACCCAGGACGACCACGACCTGGAGGCGCTGCAGCAGGCCGGTGCCGCAGAGGTGGTCCCCGAGGCGATCGAAGGCTCACTCATGTTGGCCAGCCACGCGCTGGCCCTGGTGGGCGTGCCGATGCGCCGCGTGATCCGGATTGCGCAAGAACAGCGTGACGCACGCTACAGCTTGCTGCGCGGCTATTTTCATGGCGAGGACGATAACTCGGTGGACGAGCTGGAACAGGAGCGGCTGGTCTCGGTCACGCTGCCGCTGGGTGCGCGCGCCATCGGACACTCTTTGAGCCACCAGGCGCTGCACGCGATGGACACCCGGGTGGTGAACCTGCGACGTCGTGGTGGCCAGAACATCGATGCCGCGCTGGATCCTCTGCTGGAAGACGGCGATACCCTGGTGCTGAGCGGCAAGCCCGAACCGCTGGCCAAAGCCACGCAGAAATTGCTTAAAGGCTGAGCGCGGCCAAGCGGCAGTCACACCGGCAGGCGCACAATCTGATTCCCACCGTGACCTTTATTGCCATGTCCAACTTCAGCGTCAGCCAGTACCTCCGTGACCACATCCGCACCGTGCCCGACTGGCCGGCGCCTGGCGTGCAGTTTCGCGACATCACCCCGCTGCTGCAGGAGGCCAAGGTGTTCCGGGTGCTGATCGACGCCTTTGTGCACCGCTACATGGACCCGGCGATGCGGCCCGACGTGGTGGCCGGGCTGGACGCGCGCGGTTTCATTTTGGGTGCGGTGGTGGCCTACGAGCTCAATGTCGGCTTTGTGCCGGTCCGCAAAAAAGGCAAACTGCCCTTCACCACGGTGGAGGAAACCTACGAGCTGGAGTACGGCAGCGCCACGGTGGAGCTGCATACCGACGCCGTCAAACCCGGGCATCGCGTGCTGCTGATCGACGACCTGATCGCCACTGGCGGCACCATGATGGCCGGCAAGAAGCTGCTGGAGAAACTGGGCGCTACGGTGATGGAGGGCGCGGCCATTGTGGACCTGCCGGAGCTGGGCGGCTCGGACAAGCTGCGCGCCAGCGGCCTGCCGCTGTTCACGCTGGTGGATTTTTCTGGTCATTAAATCAGGCGGTAAGCCACGTGGTTATTGAGGTTGTAGCTATATATTTAGTATTAATGTCCGACTGTCATGCTGCGCCGAAGACCCCTGTTGATTGCCGCTGCCGGTAGCGCACTGCTGGGCTCAGGGGCTGCCTTTTGGCCCAAGCCGGCGACGGCCCAGCCCGCCGGCGACTGGGGTGGGCCGCAGGGCTACCCCACCGGCTGGGGACCGCCGGGCCAGGTGCCGCGCTGGGAGGGCTACCCTGCCTACCGCGCCGGCAACTACTCGGGCGGTTTTGAGGCCATGTTCCGGCACCACCGAATCACCGCGCCGGCCCAGGCCAGCCCCTTGACGGCAACACCCACGCCCGTGAGCTACCGCTGGGGGGTAGGACGCCGCACCATCACCGACTACCTGGACCAGTGGCCGGTCACTGGTCTGCTGATCGCACGCCAGGGTCAGATTTGGGCCGAGCACTACCGATTTGGACGCGACGCCAGCATGCGCCTGACCAGCTGGTCCATGGCCAAGAGCGTGACCTCGCTGCTGGTGGGCATTGCGCTGGACCAGGGCCTGATCCGCAGCTTGGACGACCTGCCGCAAGACTATGTGCCCGAGCTTCAGGGCACGCTGCACGGCCAGGTGCCGCTGCGCCACCTGCTCAACATGTCCAGCGGGGCCGACGTGGTGCACGAGCGCGACCCGGTGCGCATCGACGTGCCGGCGCTGCTGGGCTGGCCGCAGGCCCGCACCGTGGGCACCGACGTGAACCGGGTGGTGCGCGAGTGGCGCGGTTCGCTTGAGGCGCCGGGCGTGCGCTTCAACTACAACGAACTCTGCCCCTTGACGCTGGGCATGGTGCTGCGCGCCGTGAGTGGCGGCAGCCTGGCGCAGTTTGCCCAGATGCAGCTGTGGCAGCCAATGGGTGCCGAGGCCGACGCCAGCTGGCTGACCGATGCGCTGGGCCGGGAGTACAACTGCGTCGGCTTTGCCGCCCGCCTGCGCGACTGGGCGCGGCTGGGTCAGCTGGTTGCGCAGCAGGGCGAGATGCAAGGCCGCGAGGTTGTCAGCAAAGCCTGGCTGGCCGACTGCGCCCGCCACGGCCCGCAGGACCAACAGGTGCGCTACGGCACGATGCGGGCCGACGTGGGCTACAAAAACTTCTTCTGGCACCCGCGCCCGGGTGGCGCCTGGCTGATGATGAACGGCCACCACGGCCAGCGGGTGCTGGTAGACCGCGCCAGCCAGACCGTGCTGGTGCAAACCGCCCTGAGCCACGAGGGGCCATGGCAGCGCGAGCTGTTCGCGCTGTTTGAGGCGGCGATCGCCACTAACGGGTGAGTGGCGGCGTTGCCGGTGTAAGGCCTAAACCTCGCGCCGCGCCAGCGCCAAAAAGGCGCCCAAACCCAGCATGGTGATGCCGGAGGCCCGCGTCAGCAGCCGGGCCCGTGCTGCCCGCGCCGGCCCGGAGGCCAGCAGCCGCTGCGCAGCCAACACCGCCGCCACATCCACCAGGGTGTTGAGCCCCACGCAAATGCTGCCCAGCAGCACCAGCTGAGGCGTCAGCGGCATGGAGGGTGTGACGAACTGCGGCAAAAACGCCAGAAAAAACAGCGCGGTCTTGACGTTCAAGACCTCGACCAGAATGCCCTCGCGCAGGGCCCGTGCCGCACCCTGCGCCGTCACCCCCGGCAGCACAAAGGCATCATTCTGGCGGCGCAGCAAGCGCACGCCCGAGTACACCAGATAGGCCACCCCCAGGTATTTCAACAGGCCAAACGCCAGCGCCGACTCGGCCACCAGCAGCGACAAACCCAGCGCCGCTGCCAGCACATGCAGCAGCCCGCCCAGGCCGGTGCCGATGCACGAAGCCAGCCCCTCAGAGCGGCCACCGGCCACCGTGCGCGCCACCACATAGGCGATGCCGGGGCCGGGCGTGATGGCCAGAACGACGGCCGCGATCAAAAAGGCAAACATGGACATGGTGAAGGCTCCGATCAAGGGTGAGGTGGACCGAGGTGGCGGTGAACATGGTTCAGTCAGGCCAGCGCCTTGCATTGCAACTGCCGCCAGGAATGGACTGGCCAGTCACTGCGGTGTTGCCCCTCTTGACCCCCAAAAATGACACAACCACTTGCGAATACCGACGGTTGATGGGCGGCAAAAGTTTTCAGGCCTTTGAAGTAATCCCGGTTGACTGTTGCACCAGCCTTGATTTCGATCGCGTGCAGCTTGCCGCCTGCTGGCAGCAATAAATCGACCTCGTTGCCTTCAGAATCCCGGTAAAAGTACATTTCAGCCGTCTCACCGGCGTTAAGTCGGTCTTTCATGGCCTCCATGATGACCAAGTTCTCAAACAAGCTGCCCCACAGCGGGTCACGCGACACCTGGTCCACGATGCGCAAGCCCAGTAGCCAGCAGGCCAGGCCCACGTCGTAAAAGTACAGTTTCGGCGATTTGACCAAGCGCTTGCCGGCGTTGCCAAACCATGGCGGCAGCAAATGGACGATGTAGCTGCTTTGCAGCAGGTCAATCCAGGCCCGGGCGGTGACGTGGGACACGCCCGCGTCATTGCCCAGACTGCTCAAATTTAGCAACTGCCCGGTGCGCCCGGCACAAAGCCGTACAAATCGCTCAAAGCGCTGCAGGTCCTGCACTGCAGCGAGCTGACGCAGATCGCGTTGCACATACGTTGCGAAGTAATCTGCCAATGCCTGTGACGGGTTGAGGCCCTGGTCGTGGATGCGCGGGTAAAAGCCCGTCAACAGGGTTTGGGCGAGATCGGGAGCCAACCCAATACCCCTGAGCCGCTGCACTTCGGCAAGCGTAAACGGCAGCAGTCGCAGCACGGCGGTTCGTCCCGCCAGCGACTGCGACACCTGCGTCATCAGTTCAAACTGGTGACTGCCCGTCAAGATGAACCTGCCGGGGTGCGGGTCGGCATCGACCATGCCTTGCAAATAAGAGGCAATCTCCGGCACTCGCTGAATTTCATCGAGCACTGCCCCTTGCCCATATTGCCCAAGAAAACCACGCGGATCGTCTTGCGCATAGCGGCGCGTGTCTGGATCTTCCAGGCTGATATAGGGTTTGCCGGCAAAAATGGCTTTGGCCAGCGTGGTCTTGCCGCTTTGGCGAGGGCCCGTCAGCGTGATGACCGGATACTGACTGGCCAGGTGCTTGAGCACTGGCGCGATATTGCGCTCAATCATGGCGGGATGATAGTCCAAAAACCTGTAATCTGAAGATTTGATTTTCAAATTGCAGGTTTTTCACGATCCAATCGCAAAGCAGGGAACCAGCTGGCCCATATAGGGGCCTGCGCCTCATCCATCTATTTGCCGATACAAAACTTCGAAAAAATCACGCCCAGCAGGTCGTCCGCGCTGAATTGGCCGGTGATCTCGCCCAGGGCGTTTTGGGCCAGGCGCAGTTCCTCGGCCAGCAGGTCCAAGGCCTGGGCCTGTTGTTGCAGCAGATCGGCGGCCTGCTGCAGGTGGTCTTGCACACGGCGCAGCGCCTGCAGGTGGCGCTCGCGTGCCATGTAAACGCCGTCGGGCGCGGCCTGCCAGCCGGCCAGTTCCAGCAGGCAGCGGCGCAGTGCGTCCAGCCCGGCGCCGGTCTTGGCCGACAGGGCCAAGCCAGACTGTGGCGCAGCAGCTGGGGCGGCGTCGGCCTTGTTCCAGACGTCCAGCACCGGCACGGATTCAGGCACTTTTTCGGCCAAAACTCTTGTCACCATTGACTCTTGCGCTATGTATTCAGGAGCATTGACGCGGGTCAGGTCGTGCAGGAACAGCACCGCTTCGGCCTGGGCGATGGCATCCCAGGCGCGGGCAATGCCAATTTTTTCCACCTCGTCCTCGCTATCGCGCAGGCCGGCGGTGTCGATCACATGCACCGGCACGCCCTCGATCTGGATGGTTTGCTGCACCCTGTCACGGGTGGTGCCGGCAATGGGGGTGACGATGGCCAGCTCCGCGCCGGCCAGGGCGTTGAGCAGCGACGACTTGCCGGCGTTGGGCTGGCCGGCAATCACCACCGTGATGCCCTCGCGCAGCAGCGCTCCCTGGCGCGCGCGCGCCAGCACCGTTTGCACGCTGGTTTGCAGGCGGCCCAGCTGACCCTGGGCATCGGCATGGCGCAAAAAATCGATCTCTTCTTCTGGGAAATCCAGCGTGGCCTCGACCAGCATGCGCAGGTGAATCAGCGCCTCTAGCAGCGTACCAATCTCGCGCGAAAACTCGCCTGAGAGCGAACGGCTGGCGCTGCGGGCGGCGGCCTCGGTGCTGGCGTCGATCAGGTCGGCAATCGCCTCGGCCTGGGCCAGGTCAATCTTGTCGTTCAGAAAAGCGCGTTGCGAGAACTCGCCAGGTTGGGCCAAGCGCAACCGGGGCAGCAACGGTCCGGGTTGCTCGGGGTGCGGCTCTGCGGCGGCGGCCAGGCAGCGCGCCAGCAGCAGCTGCAGCACCACCGGCCCGCCATGGGCCTGTAGCTCCAGCACGTCTTCGCCAGTGAAGGAATGCGGCGCGGGGAAAAAAATGGCCAGGCCCTGGTCAATGGGCTGGCCTATCGGGTCCAGAAACGGCAGGTAGGTGGCCTGTCGCGGCTGCAGGGCCCGCCCACACAAGGCCAGTACCAGTGGCGTCAAGCCCTGCCCGCTGACCCGAATGATGCCCACCGCGCCCCGCCCGGGGGCGGTGGCTACGGCGGCGATCGGGTCCTGGTTCAGAACTTGGGCAGGTTGAACTGCGGCGGCACGCCCATGCGGGTGTTGATGATCCACTGCTGTGCAATCGACAAGATGTTGTTGGTGATCCAGTACAGCACCAGGCCCGACGGGAAGAAGAAGAACATCACGCTGAACGCCAGGGGCATGAACCACATCAGCTTGGCCTGCATCGGGTCAGGCGGCGCCGGGTTCAGCGCGGTCTGCAACATGGTGGTCAGCGTCATCACCACGGGCAGGATGTAGTAGGGGTCTGGCGACGACAGGTCGTGAATCCACATCACCCAGGGTGCGTTGCGCATTTCCACGCTCGACAGCAATACCCAGTACAGCGCGATGAACACCGGAATCTGCACCATGATCGGGAAACAGCCGCCCATGGGGTTCACTTTCTCTTCGCGGTAGATGCGCATCATCTCCTGCTGCATCTGCTGCGGCTTGTCCTTGAGGCGCTCGCGCATCTCCATCACCTTGGGGTTGATCGCCTTCATCTTGGCCATGCTGGAATAGGCCTTGGCATTGAGCCAGTAGAAAGCTATTTTCAGCAGCAAGACCAGGGCCACGATGGACCAACCCCAGTTGCCGATGAAGCCCTCCAGGCGGTCCAGCAGCCAATACAGCGGTTTGGCCAGAATGGTCAGCCAACCGTAGTCCTTGACCAGCTCCAGCCCGGGCGACAGGGCCTCCAGCACCTTCTCTTCTTGCGGGCCGGCGAAGAAGCTGGCATCCAGCGCTTTGCTGCCCCCTGGCTCCAGGTTGCCCAGTGCAACAATCATGCCCACTGCATACAAGTTGGTGTCCACCTTGCGCATGAACAGATCGCGCTGCACACCTGCCGGCAGCAACCAGGCACTGACAAAGTAATGCTGCACCATGGCGATGTAGCCGTTGGACGCATTTTTTTCGATGTCGACCTTGTTTTTCTCGATGTCGGAAAATTCAACCTTTTGGTACTTTTTGGCTTCGGTGTAGACCGCCGGGCCGGTGAAGGTGGAATAGAAGGAGGACTCGCCCGAGGGCTTGTTGCCATCGCGTACCAGCTGCAGGTAGAGCTGCGGTGCCACTGCCACAGTGCCCACATTGACCACCTCATGCTTGACCTTGACGGCATAGGCGCCCCGCGTGAGGGTGTAGGTTTTGACCAGCTTGACGCCGCCCACTTCGGGCGACTCAAAGCGAATCACCAGTTCCTTGCTGCCTTCCTTGAGCTGGCGCTCACCCGGCAACAGGGTCATCATGGTCTTGTGCGTGGGCAGGCTGCCGCCAGCCGCACCGGCGATCAGCCCCGTCTGCGCCACATAAACCCGGTCCTTGCTGTCATCCAGCAAAACAAAATTGCGCTTCTTGTCGACCATGTCGACATGCTGAAGAAACTCGGTTTGCAGCAGGGTGCCGCCCTCTGTGTCCAGGGTCAGCTTGAGCACGTCCGTGGTGACGACCACCCGTTCACGCGGGACCGCTGGGGCACTGGCCGTAGCAGCGGCTGGGGCGGCTGGAGCGGATGTGCCCGGTACGGCCTGGGCACCAGCCACTGGGGCCGCCACGGTGGATGGCACTGGCACGGCTGAGGGAACCCCGGCCGCGTCGGAGGCAGCCGCCTTGGGCGCAGCCGACCCGATTTGGCTAGGACCGGGGAAAAAAGTGGCCTTGTGCCCGGTATGCACCTGCCACTGGTCCCACAGCAAAACCATGGAAAAGCCAAAAACCACCCAGAGAATGGTGCGGCGAATATCGTTCATGAAGACTTCTCAGGGGTAGATGAAGGAAACAGCCCGGAAAACAGCCCGGGCTTGTGCTTGGGCACGGGGTCAAACCCGCCGTCGCACCAAGGGTGACACCGGCCGATTCGGGCCAGGGTCAGGTAAGTGCCGGCCACAGCGCCGTGCTGGTCAAGGGCGTCAAAGGCATAGCGCGAACAGGTTGGCTCGAAGCGGCAGGACGAGCCCAGCCAGGGACTCAACAACAGGCGATAGCCTTTGACCAGACCCATCAGCAAGCGGCGCATCATGTCGCACGCGGCACTGCCGCAGCCGAGAGGCGGGACAGCGCGTCACGAAACAGCTGCTGCAGCTCCAGCCGCACTGCTGCTTTCAGTGGCTCGGACGTGGCGCTCGGAAAACGACTCCGGTCAAAACCCGAACGCAAACGCACCACATAGGCCGCCACGGGTAATTCAGACGCAAAGTCTTGACTGACGCTAAACACCTGGCGCTTGATGGTGTTGCGGGTCACCGCGCGTTTGGCCCAGCGTTTGGGCACAACAACGCCGAGGCAGCCGCCGGCCATACCCGCGAGAATTGCGAGGGGCTGCTTGGCTGGCAGATTGGATGGGTTAGCAAGCACGGGTAAGCCAAGTGGCGCCATGTGCAAAGCAAAGTGGGCGGTCCGAGCGGCCGTTTGGGCCGACATCACTGCCTGAAATTCGCTCCACGCTTTGAGTCGATGCAATTTGTTGCTGCGCCAGACTGCCTGGGGCGGCGGGTATCAGCCGAACGACCCGGCTCAGACAGCCAGACGCTTGCGGCCTTTGGCGCGGCGGGCGTTGATGACGGCGCGGCCACCGCGGGTCTTCATGCGGACCAGGAAGCCGTGGGTGCGGGCGCGGCGAATCTTGGAGGGCTGGTAAGTGCGTTTCATGTCGGAATCCTATAGGGCTCAATGCTGGGTCCGCATACTCGCCATGAATGCGCAGGCCACAGTCGGTGTGTTTCCCCGAACCTGTCGGGCGAACTTTGGATTATCGCAAACTTTGGACAGCACGGCAAATTGAGCAACTCTGTGCCTGCCTGGGCAGCCCGCTGAGTGGCGGCTTTCGTCTTGTGGATAAATGCTGGATAAAATACAATGACAGAGGCCACAGCGGCCACCTATCCACAGAAGCTCACGATAACAATGACAAGCGGGACAACCATCGGCGAGGCCGATGCATCAGGCCGGGCCGTGGCCAGCCAGCTCTGGCAGTCCTGCGTCGATCAGCTGGCACAGGAACTGCCTGAGCAACAGTTCAACACCTGGATCAAGCCACTCTCGGCGCAGGTTGCCGCCAACCTGTCCAAGGTCACTTTGTTTGTGGCCAACCGCTTCAAACTGGACTGGATCAGGGCCCAGTACAGCAGCCGTATTGTGGCCATGCTGGAGAAGTTTTCTGGCCAGCCTGTTCAGCTAGAGTTGGTGCTTGCTCACAAGGAACCCATTGTGGGCGTTGAGTTGGCACTTCAGGCGTCAGATGCCGTTGTGGTGGACGACGCCAGCGAAACAGGTGGCGAGCGCAACTCGGCCCTGCCGAAACACCGGCTCAACACCGCCCTCACCTTTGATACCCTGATCGAGGGCAGCGCCAACCGCATGGCGCGGGCTGCTGCCATGCATGTGGCGGGCATGCCCGGCCACCTGTACAACCCCTTGTTTATCTACGGCGGCGTCGGCTTGGGCAAGACCCACCTGATGCACGCGGTAGGCAACCGGATGCTGGCTGACCGGCCCCAAAGCAAAGTTCTCTACATCCACGCTGAACAGTTTGTCTCGGATGTGGTCAAGGCCTACCAACGCAAGACTTTTGACGAGTTCAAGGAGCGCTACCACTCCCTGGATTTGCTGCTGATCGACGACGTGCAGTTCTTTGCCAACAAAGAGCGCACGCAGGAAGAGTTCTTCAATGCCTTCGAGGCCCTGCTTGCCAAAAAGTCGCACATCGTGATGACCAGCGACACCTACCCCAAGGGCCTGGCCGACATCCATGAGCGGCTGGTGTCCCGCTTTGACTCGGGCCTGACGGTGGCCATCGAGCCGCCCGAGCTGGAAATGCGCGTGGCCATCCTGATCAACAAGGCGCGGGCCGAAGGCGCCGACATGCCCGAAGAGGTGGCCTTTTTTGTGGCCAAGAACGTGCGCTCCAACGTGCGCGAGCTCGAAGGCGCGCTGCGCAAGATCCTGGCCTACTCGCGCTTCAACCAAAAAGACATTTCCATCCTGCTGGCGCGCGAGGCGCTGCGCGACCTGTTGTCTATCCAGAACCGGCAGATTTCGGTGGAAAACATCCAGAAAACGGTGGCCGACTACTACAAGATCAAGGTCGCGGACATGTACTCCAAGAAGCGGCCGGCCAGCATTGCCCGGCCCCGCCAGATTGCCATGTACCTGGCCAAAGAGCTGACACAGAAGAGCCTTCCAGAAATCGGAGAATTGTTTGGCGGCCGCGATCACACCACGGTGTTGCATGCGGTGCGCAAGATTGGCGGGGAGCGACAACAAATGACCGAGTTGAACCAGCAGCTGCATGTGCTGGAACAAACCCTCAAAGGTTGACTGGGTCAATAAAAGCGGAAAATGGCATCGCAAACCAGACTCGTCCGACATCGGCACCCTGCCAGCGGATTCATCCATTCATAAGAGGTTGACATGATCGTCCTGAAGGCTACTCAAGACAAGGTTCTGGCTGTGCTGCAGTCGGTTTGCGGCATCGTGGAGCGGCGGCATACGCTGCCTATCCTGGCCAACATCCTGATCCGCAAGACCGGCGCGTCGGTGCAACTCACCACCAGCGACCTGGAGATTCAAATCCGCACTGCCGCCGAGCTGGGCGGCGATACCGGCGACTTCACCACCACCGTGGGCGCGCGCAAGCTGATCGACATCTTGCGCACCCTGCCGGCCGACCAGACCGTGTCGCTGGAATCGAGCGCCAGCAAGCTCATCCTGAAAGGCGGCAAGAGCAAGTTCACGCTGCAAACCCTGCCAGCCGAAGACTTTCCGCTGGTGCAAGAGTCGGCCAACTTCGGCCCCGTGTTCAGCGTGCCGCAAAAAACCCTGAAAGACCTGCTGGGCCAGGTGGCGTTTGCCATGGCCGTGCACGACATCCGCTACTACCTTAACGGCATTTTGTTCGTGGCCGAAGGCAAGCAGCTCAGCCTGGTGGCCACCGACGGCCACCGCCTGGCCTTTGCGTCTGCCACGCTGGAGACCGAGGTGCCCCGGCAAGAGGTGATCCTGCCGCGCAAAACCGTGATCGAGCTGCAGCGCCTGCTGAGCGATGCCGATGGCGCCATCCACATGCAGTTTGCGAACAACCAGGCCAAGTTCAGTTTTGACCAGATGGAGTTCGTGACCAAGCTGGTGGAAGGCAAGTTTCCGGACTACAACCGCGTCATCCCCAAAAACCACCGCAACAGCATCACACTGGGCCGCGCCGCGCTGCTGGCCACGCTGCAGCGCACCGCCATCCTGACCAGTGACAAGTTCAAGGGCGTGCGCCTGAGCGTGGAGCCCGGCAGCCTGCGCGTGGCGTCCAACAACGCCGAGCAGGAAGAAGCGGTGGACGAGCTGGACATTGACTACGGCGGCGACACCATCGAGATCGGCTTCAACGTCACCTACCTGATCGACGCCCTGAGCAACATGAGCCAGGACATGGTCAAGCTGGAGCTGTCTGACGGCAACAGCTCGGCGCTGTTCACCATCCCCGACAACGCCACCTTCAAGTACGTGGTGATGCCCATGCGCATCTGAGCCCCCGCGCCCGACTGCTGCCGCCTGCCACCCATTCAAAGTTAGACATGACCGAAGACCACAAGCCCGCCCCGACCCCGCCCACCGAGGCTGACGCCGTGCACACCGGTGAGGGAAGCGCCGACAGCTCCAACTTCCAGCCCACCATTGACGCGCACCAGGCCGGCGCCTCGGAGGCCTATGGCGAGGGGTCCATCCAGATCCTGGAAGGGCTGGAGGCCGTGCGCAAGCGCCCCGGCATGTACATCGGCGACACGTCAGACGGCACCGGCCTGCACCACCTGGTGTTTGAGGTGGTGGACAACTCCATTGACGAATCTCTGGCCGGCCATTGCGACGACATTTTGGTCACCATCCACTCTGACAACTCCATCAGCGTGGTGGACAACGGCCGCGGCATCCCCACCGGCGTCAAGATGGACGACAAGCACGAGCCCAAGCGCTCGGCCGCCGAGATTGCCCTGACCGAGTTGCACGCCGGCGGCAAGTTCAACCAAAACAGCTACAAGGTCTCGGGCGGTCTGCATGGCGTGGGCGTGAGCTGCGTCAACGCGCTGTCCAAAATGCTGCGGCTGACCATTCGGCGCGATGGCAAGGTGCACGCCATGGAGTTCAGCAAGGGCTTTGTGCAAAACCGCATCACCGAAGAGGTGAACGGCGTGCCGGTGTCACCCATGAAGGTGATTGGCGAAACCGAAAAGCGCGGCACCGAGGTGCACTTTTTGCCTGACACCGACATCTTTCAGCAAAACAACGAGTTTCACTACGAAATTTTGGCCAAGCGCCTGCGCGAGCTGAGCTTTTTGAACAACGGCGTGCGCATCCGCCTCAAAGACGAGCGCACCGGCAAGGAAGACGACTTTGCCGGCGCCGGTGGCGTCAAAGGCTTTGTCAACTTCATCAACAAGGGCAAGACGGTGTTGCACCCCAACATCTTCCACGCCATGGGTGACCGGCAGAGCGACCAGGGCACCAACATTGGCGTTGAAGTGGCCATGCAGTGGAACAGCGGCTACAACGAGCAGGTGCTGTGCTTTACCAACAACATCCCGCAGCGAGACGGCGGCACCCACCTGACCGGCCTGCGCGCCGCCATGACGCGCGTCATCAACAAATACATTGACGACAGCGAGCTGGCCAAAAAAGCCAAGGTGGAAGTGACCGGTGACGACATGCGCGAGGGCCTGACCTGCGTGCTGAGCGTGAAGGTGCCCGAGCCCAAGTTCAGCAGCCAGACCAAGGACAAGCTCGTCAGCAGCGAAGTGCGCGGCCCGGTGGAAGACATTGTGAGCCGCCTGCTGTTTGACTACCTGCAAGAGCGCCCCAACGATGCCAAGATCATCGTCGGCAAAATCATTGAGGCCGCCCGCGCCCGCGAAGCCGCCCGCAAGGCGCGCGATATGACCCGGCGCAAAGGCGTGCTGGACGGCATGGGCCTGCCCGGCAAGCTGGCCGACTGCCAAGAAAAAGACCCGGCGCTGTGCGAGATTTACATTGTGGAGGGCGACTCGGCCGGCGGCAGCGCCAAGCAGGGGCGGGACCGTAAGTTCCAGGCCATCCTGCCGCTGCGCGGCAAGATTTTGAACGTGGAAAAAGCCCGCTACGAAAAGCTGCTGACCAGCAACGAAATCTTGACGCTGATCACCGCCCTGGGCACTGGCATCGGCAAGGCCGGCGGCAGCACCGGCAGTGACGACTTTAATGTGGCCAAGCTGCGCTACCACCGCATCATCATCATGACCGATGCCGACGTGGACGGGGCCCACATCCGCACCCTGCTGCTGACCTTCTTTTACCGGCAAATGCCCGAGCTGGTGGAGCGCGGCCACATCTACATCGCCCAGCCACCGCTGTACAAGGTGAAGGCCGGCAAAGAAGAGCTGTACCTGAAAGACGGCAGCGCCCTAGACACCTTTTTGCTGCGCATTGCGCTGGTCAACGCCTCGGTGTTTACCGGCGGCGCGCAGGGCAGCACACTTGCTGGCGACACCCTGGCCGAGCTGGCCCGCAAACACCAGGTTGCCCAGGCCGTGATTGCCCGGCTGCGCAACTTTATGGACGCCGAGGCCCTGCGCTCGGTGGCGGACGGCGTGGCGCTTAACCTGGACACGGTGGCCGACGCCGAGGCATCTGCCGCCGCGCTGCAGGCCCGCCTGCCGGATGCCGAAGTGGCGGGCGAATTTGACGTGCGCACCGACAAACCCATTTTGCGCATCAGCCGGCGCCACCATGGCAACGTGAAAAGCAGCGTGCTGACGCAAGACTTTGTGCACGGCGCCGACTACGCCGCGCTGGCCGAAGCCGCCAACACCTTCAAGGGCCTGCTGGGCGAGGGCGCGCGGGTGATGCGCGGCGAGGGCGAGCGGCAAAAAGAAGAGCGCGTGAGCGACTTCCGCAGCGCCATGGCTTGGCTGATTGCCCAGGCCGAACACGCCACCAGCCGCCAGCGCTACAAGGGCCTGGGCGAGATGAACCCGGCCCAGCTGTGGGAAACCACCATGGACCCCACCGTGCGCCGCCTGCTGCGCGTGCAGATTGACGACGCCATCGAAGCCGACCGCGTCTTCACCATGCTGATGGGCGACGACGTGGAGCCGCGGCGCGACTTTATTGAGACCAATGCGCTGAGGGCGGGGAATATTGACGTTTGAGGTTGTAGGTTCTCAGAATTCCTGTAAATATTCTCAATACGTGAGAAATTCAAGATACGCCTAAACCTGTCGCTTCCCATTGTGCGTGACAAAGTTTCCACATTGCCCAACCTCACGCGTATGACCTGCAGATCGTAAGTCTGCGGAAGGAGAAACAACCCCGAACTTGATGCCTACGTTGGCGATCTTAAAGGGATCTTGTCTGCAACCTCGATGGCAAGTTCAGTCTGCTTGAACAGGCCAGTCATCTGCGGCGCAGGATGAATTATGGTGATTTATAGGGAATTATAGAAAAATATAGAGAACTATAGTCACTGCAAATCCCCCCACGGATTGGCAAGTAGCGCCCCTGTTGGCTTGAAATCGGTGGCGTTCCGAGCGACCACAGACATGCAATGCGCAAGAGCGGTTGCCCCAATGAGCGCATCGCGCTCGCCGCCCCTGTCCGGAACATGCAGCCGACCACAGCGATGTGCTGCGGTTGTATCGACAGGCCGTAGATGCAAGTAAAGATGGCCCTACTTTGCAAGCAAAGTTGACCCCAGTTCCGCGTCG